>Ga0272444_10000317_pt1 | contig 53673 bp, 76 predicted proteins | sample SSMForm13_FD_201033 | JGI IMG/M metagenome (GOLD analysis project Ga0272444, IMG submission 201033) | Marine sediment archaeal communities from Little Sippewissett salt marsh, Falmouth, MA, United States - SSM-Form-13 | ecosystem: Environmental > Aquatic > Marine > Wetlands > Sediment ... | reverse complement strand
TTCCAGGCCTGTTCGGACTCCATGCCCTTCTCAACAATACTGCCGATGATACCCGTTACCGCCTTCCACCCGAGATAGGCCGCACCGATGGCCAGGACCTGGTTTTTGACGCTCGAAAGGACGCCCTTTGCCTGGTTCTTGGCATCGACAACGATCTGGACCCGCTCGTTACGAGTTGCCATTAGTGGTCTTTCCTTTGATTCTCGCCATCTCGGAGTCTATGACAGATGCAGCCTCGACATACAACGCCGGGAGATCGTAATACTCGCTCGGTTTCGTCACCCGCCTGGTGCCGTCGCAAGCGCAGTACAGCCTCCACAGTTCCATCGATAGCGGGGTGATTACGCCTATCGGACATATCCCATGCCGTTCGAAGCAGAGGAATTCGGGATAGTCGGGGACATTCAGGATCTCGCGTTCGGTATCGATGATGGTCGCCCATTGGTCTCGTTCGAGGGTAAGGCGCGGACGCTCGGGCCATTTGCAGGTTACTGGCCCGAGGTTGAAGCACTTTCCCCGCTTGCACTGGCGGCAGTCTCCGACTCCCTCGCCGGACCGGCTTTCGGCGTATCCGACGAGGACTCGGAGTTTTTTTCTTCGTCCTCGGTGAGTGACGACTCGCCCATGACGGCGGCAATCACTTCGCCCTGTCCCTTTGCCGACGCCATGCGGATAAGGATATCCGCTATCGCATCGTCACCGACTACGCGGTCGGGGCCGCCCAGGTCTATGGACGCGATATGCGGGGCGATCAGTCTAAGCAGGTCGTCATAGCCCTGCTCGCTATCCTGTAGTCCCTGCATCTTCTTACTGAGGGCGACCTTCTGCCCATTCGTCAACTGTCTGATGGTGAAAGTAGTACCATCAATAACCAGGGGCGTTACCGCCCCCGGTTCGATAAGTCTGAGAGCCATCTACGGCCATCCTTTGTTTGGGGGTTACCAGGTTCTGTCGGTATCGTTAGCCATCACGATCGTGAACGGCGCCGTGGTCCCGCCCGGGGCTTCCAGGCAGTAACCAGAGAACTCGCCCTTCATAATGTCGTCGTGGGCTTTGACGGTGTCGTTGATCTTGCCGTGCCAGACAATGTCGAGGTCAGCATCGACCGAACCGGCGGTAGCATTACCCCAACCGATACGGCCGTCAACCGGGACGTTGGTCGACCAGTTCGTTAAGGCGGTGTGAAAGTCAGCATCTTTGACGACGGTCAGCTTCCATTCCGGGGGATTGTATTTCAAGCCGTAGACGGTATAGCCACCTGACCCATCGGGACCAATCGGCGTGACGTCATACGACAAAGTAAACTGGAACGACTCGACGTGGAAGGACACGGCGCCGGAGCCAAAGTTCAGGGTGCATCGGTCGATATCCTCGAACTCCCAGACGTCATAGTCCGAGATTGTCCAGGTGCCGCTCGGGTTAGCTACATAGCTCGGCAGAGCCTTAGCTATCCAGTCCTGATTGACCCACAGCGGCTTACCCCGCTCGATAGACAGAGTCATCGATTGCGAGATTGCCGAGTGGATTTTCGTTGTCTTGGATGCGGCAGGATCACGTTCGAACCAGGTCAGCCAGTACCCGGCGTTTGACTGGAAGTCGGGCTGGGTGGACGGCCAGGTGAAAGTCTTGGCATACGGGGTTGTCCCGCCTTCAGAGACCCCCTGGACGGCGGCATAAAGGAAGTGATCGAGTTCGTCCTGCTTGGCCGGGCCGGATATATTCAGAGTGGGCATACTGCCCCTCGAGTGGTATTCGAAGTTCCCCTCTTTGGGGATGCGGCTGCCGTGCGACCCCGCGATCTCGACTTGGAGAACGTCCGAGATGATTTCAGTGTCTTCGCAAGCCACTTCATAACAGGCAGAGGCGTCGGCAGCGGCCGTGGTGAATCCGCCCTGGACGGCGAAGCCATATCGTTTCTGCTTGGGTGACTGCGGGACGGCGGTGTTACTCATGCGAATCCTCGCTTTCGTTTATAGACTTCTCGGGCTTGCCATCCCTGCCCGTTACTTTCCTGGGTTTGTCCGGTACGATGATAGCTAGGTCATCGTTGGCCAGTCTGCGGGCGGCATCGTCATCGACCGACACCTCGCCACCAGCCTTCAGTTTTCTGGCTTGCCCGATGTCGATCTTGAGAATAGCCGCCAATATGTTAGACCGGTAACAGTGGATGTTGCCAGTCCCCTTTATTATAGCCATATGCCTTTATCACTCCTGAGTATAGTTAACTTCTTTGCGGACATAGACGGTCATTTGACCGCCGAGAGTATGGGAGTCGGCGAATTCTTCAGATGCCGAAATATCTGTTACGTCCTCAATGCGATACCCGTCGCCGAGGTTATAGTTGGCCAGTAGCTTGTTGACGATTGAATTGAGTAGCCGGGCGTTTTTCTGATCGTCCTGAACGCCGCCGGAGTATGCGGTGTGGACGCGCAACGTGAACGGCACTATAAACTTTTCGAGCACGTTATTGGACGCTGCCTTTTCACCTTCGACCGCATCCTGTAAACCCACGCTGACGGCGTTCAGTTGTAGTTTGGCGGTGTTATGCCTTTCGTAGACGTAGGAGAACGTTGGGCTATAACCGGACGCCATCGCGGTCTTAAGCATGTCGAGCAGGGCCTTGATCTTGTCCCGCGCAGTTTCCAGCCATGTCGTACCGTAGATTTCAGCCATTTAATAAGTTCCGTTCGTGCACCAGTAGATCACCCGCGCTCGGATACCTACCGAGCCCAAGCCGCCTTGCTGGTCGTAGTCGACGCCCAACCCCTCAACGTATTGTAGTGCCAACACGTAATCGCCGAGGTCTGGGCCACTGTTGATGTACTGTTTCACCGCGGCCACTATGGCGTTGGTATTCTCCTGCACCTTTGCCCACGACTGGGTTCGCACAAAGCCGATAATGTCGACATCAAAGGCGAACCGGGTGTTCGTGCCGTCGTCAATCAGGCGCTGCTCGTTTCCGGTATCCCGGATCATAATGCAGGGGGTCTTATATTTGCCCTTCGTCAGGACGTTCTCGTCGTAGCCTACCACGTCGTCATTGAGGGTGACGGCGTAACTGGATGACGTGCGAATGACGTTGAACCCCGATATAAGTTCCTTCAGGATGTCGTTGCGGACTGACATGTTATCTCAGAGCCTTTCTGATCTGGTCCATGAAGTCGTCCATCGCCTTATCGCCGGTGTCGTCCAGCGTCGGGCCAACGAACGGATACCGCCCCTTACCCTTTTTGAACTCCAAGTGATAGGCATACTCCACATTCGGTCCCACCCTCAGTTGGAGGCGCGGTTTGTTTACCTTTGAAAAGAGAGACCGAAACAGGTTTCCCTTGTAGACGCCAGGGTATGGGCTTGACCGCTGAGGGTTTCTCGTGAAACCCGGGCCACTCACCTTGCGGGTCATCGACTTGAGTAACGTTGCCCCCATACTGTTCAAGCCACGGGCGATATCGTCAGGCAGGGCGCGGTCTATGTTGCCGAGCTTTCGGGACACCGCCTGGGCGCCGTTAAACGTCAGCGTGATCTTAGACAAAGGCCACTCGCTTATAGGGCAGCAGGAGTTGCTTTATCAGGTCGCTCATCATGTGCGGACGGTAGGATACCGTAACATCCCCGAAATTCTGAGATGCCACGTCTCCAGCCGCATCGAGCCTGTCTAGTTGCTGCTTTACGAGCAGGCAGCAGGCCAGCTTGAGTTCATCGGGGACGTCGGCCCTGTTCCATCCATAGGTGTATTTGATTTTGAAGTTGTCCGAACCGGAGGTAAAGACCGTCCCATCGGTGAACCACACACGCCCGGTTGTGGCGTCGGACGTGTACGAATAGTCCGCAGTAGTCCATTCCGTCCACTCGGTGCCGCTCCAGTTGTAGATAGCCGACAAGGTCGTAAGCGGTCGGTAGTTTACATATAGATACTTCTCACCATCGCCGTGCTTGACTTCCTCGTTATCAGCCGTTGCTGGGCATATCTTCCGCCCGAGGTACTTCTCGAGGAAGTTGGACACCCCGTTGATGATGTGAATATGCCTCGTATCGCTTGTTGAGGCCGATTCGTCGTCGGTGTCGTGTCCCAGGAATTCGAGATATTCCTTGACGGTGATCAGGGCGTTGTTAGCCAGTGAGGCCATGCCTTACTTCTTTCTCCCGAGAAAACCCTTGTTTGCTTCGGGCTGTTTGACGGACTTGTCTTCAACCGGTGCCTTGACGGCCTTTTCTTCTCTCTTGTCCTCGACAATCGAGAAGCTGGTAGGCCACCAGCTCGTCAGATTGGCGGCAGTATTGTCGCTGACCTCGCGGACTTCGCCGCTTTTCCAGCCCTTAATGGTCTTGTTGTCCGGGGTGTCCTGACTATGCGTGAACTTTATTTTCGGCATTGATAAGCTCCAGTAGTGCGGTTTTGCGGTTTTCGTACGACAGCGTCTGCACCTTGTCGAGTGCGTAAGCCGTACAGTGATCGTAGAATTCTTGATCGGCGAACAGCCGTTTGATCAGTTCTCGTTGTGCGAAGACGTCCCCGGTCTGCGTTGTCAGGTCGGGCCACAAGAACTTCTGAGACCAGACGATGTCCGTCCCCACGGTCGGCAGTTTAATACAGGCGTTGTCGACTGCGAACCGACCGTATGAATGGACGTGGTGGTACGTATCGAGGGCCACCTTGCGCCTAGCCACGAAAGAGATGTATCGGTTGAAGTCATCCCCGCCCGGCATCAGCCTCGGGAAATACGGCCGTATCTGTGATGCGAGATCCCTGAGTACATTGTTGGGGGCTACCAGATAAATAGGCCACGGCAGGTGCTCCCCGATCAGGTGGACGGGCAACCAGTTGCGGTCATACATGTGCAGCAGCGCCACGATGTCGTTGTCTCGGGCCGCCGGTGCGATGGTGAACTTCTTGTACTTTTCGACATCCGTAGGGTGTTGCAGGAAGTTGATCGGCACCTGATCGTCCACAAGTGCTCTGAGGTATGAGACAGACGACTCGTCAGCCGCAAAGATGTAGTCAGCCTGAAGCAGTTCCGACCGCAATAGTTGCGGGGTATAGGCACCAGCCCACGATTCCACGGCATAATCCGTGTGAACGATAAGGGAGGTCTTTGTACCCTCGATCTCCTGGCGGATTTTCGTGGCCAGTCCAGCCTTGAGGTCCCAGGTGGTCAGCCCGGCAAATACGATATCATAGTCCGCTATCTTTCCCTTGACTTCGTCATACAGCTTGAAGTCCCCATCGAAAACCCTGTGCCAGTTGTAGTATCCACCGCAGATCAGGGGTTTGTCCGGTCCGAGCATCGGTCCGTCCGGGGTTTGCTTCATCTCCCTGAGTACATGATCCTGTCTGTCAACGTCAATGTGTAGAAACTTGTAATTATTTGCGGCCATCCGTGTGCCATCCTTTGCTTTCAAATAGGCGGGGGCACGAAACCCCCGCCTTGGGTTAATGGAGATATCGAAGCGGTTACTGCGAGGCGTCGGCGTACATGACGATAACGGCCCCCGCAGTCGTGGTCTCCGTGCAGACGATAGTGTCTGCGGCGCTGATCGACGTAACGTCGGTCTTGTCGTCAGAGGCCGCGGTCCCATCGGAGATCCACAGCACCTGCACCAGTTGATCCTCCGTGGCAATACCAGAAATGGTGATGTTCCCGGAGGTGGTAGTCCCAGTTGCCTTAGCCGTCTTCAGGCACAGGGCGTCTTTGGCTTTGGTCATTCCAGCCATATATAATAGTCTCCTTTCTTACGCGATGTTGATGCCGTAGGCTACGGGGTCCTGGGTCGACGGGGCCATGCACTTGAAGGACTTCCGGGCGGTGGCCACGAAGGTCATCTGCTGTGTGCGCTGATTGAACTCGTATCCAACGGTGTAGCCGCGCCGTTCGCCGATCTTAAACGCGGTCTTATTGAAGCAAACTAAACCCTTCGTCGAACTGGAGCCATTGTTGACACCGGAGGAGTTCAGGGTCTCGGCGAACTGAGCACTCACGAGGACCGGCGACCCGTCAAACATGGTCATTTCGCCCTCACGATAGGTCGAATTAGCCATGTAGCGCCCGCCCATAGTGTTCTCGTCCCAGGACAGCATCTGCATATAGGGGTCCTGCGATGTGACGTAAACGAGTTCACGCGGGTTGACACCGTAAGCCCCCATTTTCTTTAGTCGCAGATACCGTACGTCCTTGGCAGTGAACGTCGAGGAGGCGTCACCATAGGTCGCCGTGGTGGACTGAATGTTGAAGGTGGCCGAACGATCGACGGCTAGATACCGCAAACCATCCTCGTGGGTCTCCACGCTGACGTTGTTGGTATAGCTGGCGCCAGTGTCACGGTGGGTCGACGTGTCGTCACCGTTCAGGATGGCCGACTCGAAGCCTGTCGCCATAGCCTTCATCATCTCGATGCCGATCTCCTGGGCAATGTTGATGACCGAATCCTCAATCAGCTCAGGGGACACGGGGACAGCAACCGCATGGGTGCCGGTCGTGAACGTGACCTTGCTGGTGGCCAGCCGGGTTTTGGTCAGTTCGTCCGGGTTATCCACGGCGGCCTCGCTGGCCAGGTAGGACGACAGGACGCCACTCTTGATCGGCCAGTCGTACGGGTTCGACGGCATATTGAAGTGCTCGATGTAGTTTTCCACGACGGTGTTCAGCCTGTAGTAGTCGTACAGGTTGGCGCCCATGAGAGTAGGCACCCACTCGTCGCCGTACCCGGTGGCCGTGGAATACATCGCCTTGGCGAACTCGGGGTCAACGATGTCCAGCATGTCGCGGAACATCTTGTATGACTTCAGAGACTGCGGCCCGCGGTAGGGCGACGTGAGCGTACCCTGGCGCTGCAGGCCCCTCATGTAGGCGTTCACAATGACGACGGTGTCGGCCAGGTCACGCAACAGCTTCAGGTTGCGGGCCTGCTCGGAATCGTCGTACTTCACCGGCGCCTGCAGGAGCAGGTAGGCCTTGGCTTCGAGCGGCTCAAACGAACGGCCGTCGTCATGCTTCGGCACCATCCGGCCGTGCTGCTTCACCAGGAACTCGGTAAAGGGCATTTGCGCCTTCTGGATGTTCCGACCGGCCTGCACTTTCTGCAGGGACTTCTGGACTTCGGCCAGATCAACGCCGATCTTCTCGGCGAAGGTCTTCTGCTCTGCCGGTGTCCAGATGTTGGTTTTATACTCGTCCAGCTTTGACTGGAGGGTCTTGACGAGGCGAGCGTTTTCCTCGGCAAGTTCCTTTTGTTTGGCAAGTTCCCCGGACACGGTCTCCAGGGCAGTCTTATGCTCGCCGACCATCTTCTCTGCGTTCTTGATCTTCTCAAGAGCGTCTTGGTCGATAGCGCCCATATGATTGGACTCCCTTCTTGTTGAATGATTATCCCCGCCATCCGAGGGCTTGTGTTCTACAGGATTGGTAAGCTCGTCAAGGCTGAGAGACTTCAGGGCGAGGCCGGAGTGCTCGATGCTATCGAGCAAGGCGGTCTCGTTGGCCGGGATGTTCACGACCGAAATCTCATACAGTCTGAGCTTGCGGATCACCGCGGCCCCACCGTCGTCGTCCGGTTCAGAACGTTCGAGGGTAGAGAAACCGATTGAGAAGGCCTTCAGTATGCCAAACTCGATCAGCTTCTTGACGTCGTTGCCTTCTGCGGTGTCGGCGATCTCCGCCTCGATCCACAGGCCGCGCTCGTCAAGTTCCCATTTGGTGATTTTGCCGATTGGTTTCGAATACCAATCGTGCCCGAATAGAAGCATCGGGAATTTCATAAAATCCGCCATCGTCTCAGCGAAGGCGGTAGGTTCGACAATCTCGTTATAGGCATCCACGTCGTTGGTCGATGCGTACCCCGAGATGACCATAATGGCATTCTTTGATTTCGGCTCGGAGGACTTAAACTCCAAACCGGGACGCCATTTCAGGTCCTTCGGTTTATCTCGTCTATCCAAATTCCATAACCTACCTCGCCATCAAAGGTTGTGTGTTTATTGACTCAGTTGTTGATCTCAGTATCAGTCGACTACCGGAATCTCTTTGCAGTAGCAGTTGACTACGTTGTAGGCCGACCCCCCGGGGTCGCCCGGGTACTTGAGCAGTTCGCCCCCGACTTGGAATCGGCTGGTGATCGGCACTATCTGGCCGTCGGCGGCCGTATGCTCTGGCCTTGAAGTGTCCAGGAAGGCCGATATCCACATCTTTTTCGTCACACCCCCCATCCGATAGGCCTCATCGGCGCCACCGTTAACCATGCCGTTCATTTCGGTCGTGGCGATCCGCGTCGATCGGAACTTGGGGAACTCTTGGTACTTGTCCCTGATAGCTTTCTCTATTTCAGATATCCCCTGCCCCTCATCGTAGCCCCGCCGTAGGATCTTCTTGATATCCCCGTAGACCGAATCGTTTACGTTGTGCATTCGGTTGTGGAAGGTCTCGATCATGGCAGCGACCTCGGGGTTGTCGACGTTAAACGCCAGATCCGCCCCTATCTCGGCTATCGCATCTTCTCCCGCCTTGTGGACTGCCTCGCGGACAAAGGTGCCGGTTGAGGCCGTCAAGGCGGCGTTCTCGGCCTCAATGTTAATCAACTTACCCGCATCATCTTCCGCATCGTCCTTCGTAGAGACTGCATACAGCAGGGCTGGGTTGATCCTGCCGTGTACCGCCATCTTGTCGAGGGCCGTCAGTACGCGGTCGAGTTGACCATCAAAGAAAGCATTCAGGATGACCACGAACTTGCGCTCAAGTGTCGTGATCTTGACCTTATGAAGTTCTCTAATTTGTGAGCGGGGGTCGTCCTCAGACTTGCCTTGGACGACCCGGATAATACGGCGAGGCGATGGCGTTTCCGCGCCCTTATCATCTCCGCTCTGTCCGAGGAGGCTCTCGATCGATGATGTCCGCCTAAGCTCATCGCCACCATCGATAGCCCCCAATCCAATCTTTCCCCGAGCTTCGTTGGGCGTCATGATCCCCCCGTTAACGTACCCAACCAAGCGCTTACCCTTTTCGTTCTCGTCGGGCTGCAACGCCTGAATGGTATCCTCGGCCCACTTCACCCGTAATTGCTTACCGTACTGCGGGATGACGAACTGCATGTTGAATACGTCGGCGAACATGCGGCCTATCGGACAGATGGTCCCCTCGTAGTAGAATTTCTCCTGGATGTTGGCGTTGGCGTAACTAGCACCATCAAGGTCGCCCAACTTGGCCGGTGGCACACCATAGGCCGCCAGGACTTCCCGCTTGACCAGCGTCTCTATCTCGCCGGGGATCAAGTCCTTCATGTTGTGAGACAGACGATCGAGCTTCTGACCGTTCGAGAGGACTATGGCGCCGTGTGAATTCTCGGGGCCGGAGTAAAGTCTATTGATTTCCTTGCGGGTCTCATCCCTTTGCTCCGGGGTAATGTCCTGATCGGTAGTAAACGACATCCCCGGCAGGGCGTTCTTATAGAAGAAGTTCTGGAGATATTGATTGAGGGCGAGCTTGGTCATTATCGTCTTTTTAATGACCGTCGAAGGGGGGACACCGTAGAACTCGCCGTCCGCATTCGCCAGTTTCCAGTGGATAAGCGAATCGATGTCGGCGTTGAACTTCTTACCCTTATTCTCTATCTTGTACTCTTCGAGGTTTCCGTTGGCGTCGCACTTGACGTGCACCCAACACGGGTTGACGTGGTGGAACTCTTTGTCATCGTCGTCAAATATCCAGTACCCGTTGCCCGTCCCGAGCAGGGATAGAACCATGCGCTCGATGAGCTGGCCGGACGTCTCGGTATTGTTGGGGTGATTGACGATGTCCCACAGATCCCGCTCCCTGGTCGTCGAGCCGTCCTCGATGGTCTCCCACGTCAATTTGCCATCAACGGTTTTGCGTTCTTGAACAAGCAGGGGAACGGCGGCCACGTCGCGGGCGATTGCCCTTTGAGCGGCAAAGGCGTGGACGTTAACCAGATATACCTTTAAGTGGGAATGGAAATCGAACGGGTGCGGCTGCGTCAACCCCCCGAAAGGCAACCCCACTGTGAGTGGGCCGATAGGGTTCGACTTCACCGCGGCGCCAGGGGCCAGGGGAAAGAACGGCCGTAGCGCTGCCTTAATCTTTTCTATGTCAGCCAATCATAATGTCGTTTCCGCCATCAAATGGTTACTCTCCCCATATCCACTGCCGCAGTAGCCGGGATACGCCGGAGATAATCTTTTCACCGATTGTCAGGGATATGAACACCGCCACGACAATGAGCGCCTTCACGGCCGCCCACCAGAGACCATCCCAAGTGCCGAGCCGACCGAGGGCGTTGTCCTGTATGAACAGAGCGCAGACGAAGACGACCAAGCAGATCGCTATGTATGGGGTGACGCGGGTCATCGTCTACTCCGTCTCCGGGGGGACGTAATCGGGGGTTGTACTCTTTTTGAGTACGCTTGTACTCTTTTTGAGTACAACGTCACCCTGCACCCCATGCTCGTCGCAGTCGCCGTCATCTACCGGCGGGACTGTCTTGCCACACTTACCGCAATAATAATGCCCCCATCGCTCAGAGCCGTCGGGGTGGCAGTCTACCTCTCTTGAAAACTGCTCATCGGGTTCGTCACAGGAACACAATTCGTTGCCATGCTCATCGCAGTCGTCAACCGACTTGGCGTGAAAAGTGTGGTCGCATTGACAGTCCTTGGACACAACGACCGCAAAATCATGCCCACATTGACAAGTGAATGTGTTGACATGGGGGGTCACATCGAAACTGCCACATTCGGGGCATTTTACTCCCCCGCAGTCACAGACTTTCGTGACCTCCATCTTGTCGCGCAGGATAGTGGCGATGTCGTCAAGAACATCGACCACGTAATAGCCAACGACACAAAATGCGGCGATAAATAAGCCAAGCAACCATTCCATCACTCCACCCCCCTAAAGAACTCGGTGTACATCCGCCCCACTACCGGATAGCTGTAGTGGTCAATTACCCACTGCCTGGATCTGTGACTTAACTCGTCGTAGTTGGCCTTGATCGTTTCGGCTATCACGTCCTCGAGCGTCTGTTCGGTAACGTGGATAATCGCCGGGTCGTCAAAGCCACCTACCTCGCCCCGCTGTCTGGCCTCGTCGGAGATCATCGAGAACGTCGGGACACCCATCGAGCAGGCCTCAAGGGCCGATCTGCCGAAAGTCCCGGTCTCCCGCCAGACCGACTGGAAGAAGAATCGACACCTGGCTACCTGCTTCAGGTGGTCCCGGTGTGATATCGGCAGCCGGTCCATAACCAGCTTCCACTGAATGTACTCCTTATCGAGGGCGTTGCGCAGCAGCCTTATTTCGGCGTCGTAGTTGGGTCGGCCGGGGTTGTAGCAGCCAATAGTTTCTGGATCCCGCAAGCCGATCGGCAAAGGTGTCAGCTCATCGGTGTTCACGGCATGCGGGATGAAAGTCTCGTCTATTTCATCGGGCCAATGGAAACAGGGATCTTGCACTGCCAGCTTTAACCCCTGCCCTCTCAGGCGGGGGTTTATTTGTGAGTGAAACTTACGGTACTGGCTCCCGGTATATGAGCAGGATTTTACTTTCTCGACCGGGACGGGGAACGGCTCTGCCAGGATGTTGCCATGCAGGGCACCGTTCGAAAAGTCCCGCCACTCACAATTCCACAGATGTACCAGGTCGGCCCGGTTAAGCAGGTCCATCGCCTCGAAGAACCTGGGGTGCTTACGTGCTGGCATTGACGACCCGGCAACGGGGATGCACAGGTCGTGGGGATATTGCCACGGGTGCTCCCAGAGCACGATATGCCGGGCATCAATCTCTCCGACATGGTTGATAGCCTGCACCGCTTCGTAGGTGGAGTTAGCCCAATCGTGGATCGAGATGAAGACGACGAGGGGCTTACTCATTGGTCCCATCCCATTTCGCGGAATCGGTCGGAGAGGCGAGATCGGAAAGTTGGGATGTTGGGTTGGGCGGCAAGGTTAGAGATGTCCAACGTCCCAGCGTCACCTATCTGCGCTATCTCGACTTTAATGTCCGGGCAATGTTTCTGGAGTTCAGCTTCGAGGTCGGCCCTGAACGCTTCCAACTCCTGCGCTGGCTGGGTCATGTCGTAGTATTCTCGATACATCAAGCTGTTATTCCTTTTTGCGCGATCGAGCCTCGTTGAACCATCGGGGAGCCTCTGTCTCAACGGGTCGTCACGCCTTACCCACCGATACCAGGCGTGTCCGAGGTATGCCAGCCAGAGGATGAAGAACAGCCAGCCGATCATTTCTCCTCCTTGTCGGGGCGGAAGCGGTCGTAGCAACCGACAGTATAATAAGTGAACATCCCCACAAGAACTGCGCCGACTACAAGGTTGCCCCAACCCAGCCGCTGCCCCACCATGAGCACGGCCTTATATAAACCGTACCACAGGGCCGTACAGATCAGTGCTGTCCCTATCGCCTTCACTCGCCACATGGCCACACCGCCTCCCAGTCGTCAGAGAATATATCCTCGCTGAAATAACTAGCACCCGAATCACCTTGCGGTAAATGAATCATCAAGTGCCCACTCAGCCACTCGCCCTTACTATTGTTCATAAAGTGATACACTTCGGGGTGCCAACTATGCCTACGCACCTTCCTCCCCTGCTTCAACAACTCCAGCGCCTCAGAGAAGGTCATCGCGGCGGCTCCTGGTCTTTGTAGTCACTTGGGTATGTGGTCTTGTTAGCGTCAAAGCCATCCCGCTTCTCCAGCGCGGACAGGCGGGTGTCGAGGGATATTACTTTTTGCACGAGCCTGTCAGTGAAGTCGTCCAGCTCATCCAACTCCCTTCCCAACCTCTCGATCTTCTCCGCGTCAGTCATCGCTTGGCCTCCACCTTGTCGTACGTGGCGGTGAAGATGTCGGTTATTGTTTCGACTTCGCCAAGCGGACACCTTATGGCTGCATCGTGAATACACCACATCGCAGCAATGAACTCCGTGGTCGGCCCCTCCACCGGCTTCTTGACGTAACGCGGCATGACTAACCCACCACCGAATCGAAATAGTCAAGATTAACGGGCTGGATATCGACGATTCTACATTCTTCGCCATAATGTGATGACTTGATGAATCGTTCCCTGAGGTTGGCTTGTTGCTTCGGCTCTCTCCACCATTGGACTTCGCTGGTATAGAAAAGAACCTTGTAAATACAAGACTCGACTCCCTCCCCGGACAAAAGAAATACTTCATAGAATATACTGTTACCCATCATCACTCCTCCGCCTCGATGGTCAAAGACTTGAGGGCCCTACGGCTATCCGCAAGCCAACCTGGAAACATCACGACGTACTCAACCAGTGTACGGGAGCTAACAGTTTTCTGATTGTCAGTAAACCGGAACTCTAAGGCGCTTCCCTGCCCCACCTCACAGCAGGACTTGAAATTAACGCCCCGCAGAACGTCAACCTCGTCATCGTGTCTAGTTGCTTTCACCGTCACCTTCACGCTTGACCTCCTCGCCGTGATTCCTCTTGCTAATCCTTCACCCTAAACCTACCGCCCTACCTTGTTTAAAAAAATCACTTTTAGGTCTATTTCAGACCACCGTTACAAGACTGCCGCTCCCGCCGTACAGCGTCGAGGCCAGTCGTTCATAGTTGTCCGCGTGGAAATGGTGGTCGGGATTCGACCCCTCGTCCCATACGTAGGCCAGACTACCGTCTGCCCGCTCTACCTGTATCCTGGTTGGTGCCTGCATATGGGCAGCGAAATCGCCATTGTCAGCCGTCCGCCAATCGACCGGGATCTCAACCTGCCCCGTAGCCCAATGTGCATAGGATTCATCAAGTGAGGCTGTCCGGTTAACCCTGATCGTCCGCTGCTTGTGGTCGACAACCCGGGTATCCGGTGAAGTGTCCGACAAGTTGTAGAAACACCGATACCACTGCGGATGCCGCCGGCACCACTCTCTCGTGCCCTGAACGTCAGGCCCGGCATCGATCACGCCCTTTATCACGCCGTACCGATGGCAGAGGATTTGCAGGTCGTTGTAGTCGTTCGCCCTACCGATAAAGACCTTACGCCTTATGCCATTATGAATCTCGGATATGTTGACATGCAGAACCGCACCCACATCAACGCCAGCCACGGTGTTATTGGCTGTGACGGGCATCTTGTACTCACCCGCACATTCGGCCAGCATGGCCAGGGTGAGTTGGGCGCCCTCGGCCTTAAACGGCTCGCCGAGGACGTTGTTGTAAAACCGCTGCAGGGCGAACTGGTTGGCCTGGGCGGTGATAAACTCGTCGAATAGATTGAGAACGATAGGCCCGGGGCGGGGATCTGCCCACGGCTTGCTTATTTTGTAACCGGAGACAACGGCGTCCTGCTTCTGCTTGACCCACTGGCCCGGGGCGAGCCGATCGATCGGCCGCTCACATTTCCGGCACAGGGGGGTAGCATCCCCTGTGCCGGTTGCGGTGGAGGAAGTGACGAAGGAAGAGGAAACGTCACGGAGCGAGAACTGTGAACCGCCTTCGTCTCGGACGAAATTGTCAAACCAGGTGAGTTCCTGCCACTCGTTGCAGTGGGGGCACTTGACCATCCAGACTTTGGCGTCTGATTCGGCGTATGCCTTGTTTATCCCGAAATTGGTAACGCTCGGGTTACCGCACTTGCGCCAGATTTCACGTTCGGCCGATCCCAGCCGGTCGTAGGCGTATGGCAGATTGGCCTGAGTGCAGCGGTCGAGCTCGTCGATCAGGAGCACATCACACGGCTTTTCGTAGAAGTTGTTGACGGCGTTTGACCCGACAACGTGGCAATCAACGCCGAACAGGGTCTTTTGGGTCTTAGTGTCGGAGTCTTTGTCCTTGCGCTGGCAGTTCTGCCGGAGATAGGGCCTCGAGAGTATGAGCTTGTCCAGGCGCCGGGGTGTAAACCCGTAGACGATCTTGTCGGTCGGCAGGACGTACATGACGGCCTTGCCGTTTCGGGCCTGTGACAGCATCTCGCATATCATCCAGTCGGAGATCCCTACCTGGGAGCACTTCTGGATCACGATGCGGTCGGCATAATCGTCATATAGCGGGATCATCCACGGGCGATTGTGGAATTCCAACTTACCGCCCCGGGTGGTCCGGATGCGGTATGCCATATTGAAACGCGGTGAGTCGTCGAGGAAATTATCTGGACTCAGCCAACTGTTGTCGATAGGCTCTGATGGCTGTGATGTCTTTGCGGAGGGATTCTCGTTCATCGGGAGAAAACTCATCAAGGATAGAACCACCGCGATAATCACCACCGTTTGGCATATTGCCTTCAACCTCATCGATATACCTCATCAACTTAACTATGGCGTTGATGTCGCCAACCGCCTTGTGTTCTTTGTCGAGATATTGCCTGATCTCCTTCTTGAGACAGGCTTTGGCCATCTGGACGTTTGAGACTTCCTGTTTGACTATCTTGCGGTCGTGGGCGTTGGCTACGTCGGCCCTTATCTTCTCAGCTCGGAGTACCCAGTCCCGGCGTCTAGCGTGACGACGGACCGTCGTCGGTGAAACCTTGAAGTTCTTGGCCGTCGCCTTGTAGTTCCGGTCGTTCTCATACCACCACTTAAACCAGGCCTCGGCGTCGGACTCGTTGTACTTGGTACTGACTTGCCGTCGCTTCGTCACGTCGCCAACTCCGCCTTTTTGCCGGTAATGCCTTCCCATCGGCGAACGGCTACGTCGCAGTAGACAGGATCGATCTCCATGCCGTAACACTTCCGGCCAAGCTGCTCACAGGCGATCATCGTGGTGCCGGAGCCGAGGAAGGGGTCGTAGACGTCACCGGAGTGGTTTCTGGCTGGACGGGCCATACACTCTATCGGCTTCTGTGTACCGTGGTTCGTCTTCCCCTCAGCCTCAGAGAGGCGGTTAGATATCTCCCACAGAGTGGATTGTGAGTGGTCTCCTATCCAGTGTGCGGTTGAGCCTTTGCGGACAGCGTACCAGCAAGGTTCGTGCTGTCCGTTATAATGCCCTCGACTGATAACAAAACCGGGCTTCGCCCACACTATTTGGCAACGGATCGGGAACCCTGTATTCAACAGTGACGCCTCGACCACGCTGGCATGCTGACCAGCATGCCAGCAATAGACAACATCACCAGAGAATAGTCCCCACGCACCAGACCAGTCGGAGACGTCATCGCTGGTCACCTTGCCTATGCGACGTCGCGCCGGGGTAAGGTGACCAGCGGCAGCAGCCTCATCTCTCCAAGCGGGATTGTAGTTGACCCCATAAGGCGGGTCAGTTACCATAAGGGTTGGGATATTACCCCCCATCAGCCCGTCCACATCCTCTTTCTTCGTAGCGTCACCGCACAGCAGTCGATGGTCGCCCAGCAACCACAGGTCGCCGGTCTTCGTCACCGGGTTGTCCGGTTCAGGCTCAGGCGACCAGTCTGGATCCTTCAGGTACTCCGGCGGCTCGTCCAAGGTCGACATAATCGCATTGAATTCCTCGGCGTTGAAACCGAGGGCATCAATTTCGAAGTCGTTCTCCTGGAGTTCCTTGATGATCCCGGCAAGCTCCCTCTCGTCCCATTCGGCTATGCTGGCGGTCTGATTGTCGGCGATATTGTAACCGGCGAACTTATCCCCGACCAGCTGAGGGGCGACAATAACCGGGACTGTTTTCAGCCCGATTTGAGTAGCGGCCTTGAATCGGGTATGACCCGCACAAATGCGGAAATCCTCGTCGACGACTATGGGGTTGATAAAGCCGAAGGATTCGATGGAAGAGACCACGGCCTCAATGGCTGGGTCGTTCTTGCGGGGGTTGCGCTCATAGGGCTTGAGTTTCTCTATGTCGCAATCTGATATAAACTTAGGTTGTGCGAATGGCATCTTCTGGTTTGTTGGGCCTGCCCGGTCGTACGCCCCGGACTATCGGCCCGTGTGCGTGGTCAGAACGCTGACCCACGTTTGGTCCGCTGCGTAATCGCGCTGTCGTCTCGCCATGTTAGGTTAAGCGCGAAAAGCTCGTTTCTCTGCCAGTCCGCTTCCGTCCATGCGTTGACCGCCTTGCGTTGTCCAAGAGGCTCGGTGCCGGGCAGCCGGATAAGTGTGCCATCGATGTCGTTCGCCCATTGCAATTCAGCCTCCGAGGTGACGTGGATAGTGTGCCGCTTGCCCGAGACCTGTTGTTGGCGCCGGTGTTTGCGGCGTCGCCTGTATTTACGGGAACCTTTACCCACTGCCCCTCACTGATATGCACAGTTTGGGCCTGCTTTAGAACCGCCCATTAAACTTTTTTCGCAATTTCTGCAACTTCTTGCCTACCCCACGCTGGGAGATCCCTACCTGTGCGGCGATTTCTCTTTGCGTAAGTCCATACTGCCGCAAGAACATAACCTCGATATCAAGGTCCGACAGGTCCGGATGCATCTTAACTATGAACGCCTTAAACTGCTGCCGGTCTTCCATTTATTCCCGGTTGTTGATCGTCAGCACGCCATACGCATCCCTATGGACATTCACACCAGTCGAGCCGCTATCAATCTGCGCCAATAAATGATCCCCGTTCACCACGGCGGTTCCTCGCTTTCGGTTAGTTTGGCGGCCACAACGAATAGCCCCACGAAGAACGCCGCAACGAGGACCCCGCCGACTAAGGCATCACTCCATTCGAAGAAAGCCGCTCCCCATGCGAAGACCCAGAGGCCGAGCAGGCCGCCAATGACATAGACCTTTTTCACCGCACCCTCCTTTCGCCCTGGTAGATCGGCTGGCCGGTGTTGCGTATAGCCTTGATGCTTGTCCCGGACGGGACATCGCCGACTATTACGCTGCCCGAGGCTATGTTGCAGTCGTCGCCGATTGTCACACAGGGCTCTACCACGATCAGGCTGCCGAACCGACAACCCGAGCCGATAGTGACCGAGCCCGAGAACATGCAGCCCGGGCCGAACAGGTTGCAGTCACCGATCTTGTTGTGGTGGGCGATTGCACAGCCGGTCGACATGACGTTATGACTGCCGATCTCGGTAAACCAGTCGGTCGAGACGCCAGGGAATATGATATTGCCCTCACCGATCTTGATGTCGTCGGCCAGCTCGGAGCGTATCGAATTGAGAAAGGGGTACTTACCCGAGTACATGGCCGCGATCTTCTTGCGGAAGGGGACATTGGAGGACGAGCAGATCAGGTGATATTTAGGCAGGCGAGTATTCGCAAGGCAATCAGCCTGACCACAAAGACACTCCTGCCTTTTGAGATAGTTGGTTGCCCCGATTATGGGGACCTCCATAATCTCTTGCCCGTGCCGGTCCTCGCAGTCATCCAAGATACCAACGGGCGTGATTAGATCGGGAGTAAAGCCTGCACCTCGAGGGAATGGCCCCCATATCTCCGACCACACTCTATATTCGTACTCGTTAAACCGCTCCACCCACTTGAGTACCAGCTCCGCGCCCTTGCCAGCACCGATGATGATGAGCTGCTTCATTTGTCAGCCTTCCAGAAAATAGAATAATCAGCCAAATCTATGGAATCGCCAACCCCCGCCGCGTAGAATAACTCTCGGGGAACATCCTCCGTCATTCTGATCTTACCCTCGCCATCGGCCCCAATCAGAACTAACCGAAACGTCGCTGGACGAGATCCGAATATCTTTGGGTGGCTTCCGATAAATATCTTTTTGACAACGACAGCCTTGTCTATCGCCCTCGCCCTGAAATTGAGGACCTCCTGATCGTAGATGCCTTTTACGGCAACCCCTATGATTATAGCGACCACCGCGACCGTAAGGACAAGCCACACCCACCGCCATATTGTTCTTTTGCTGTCGGGCATCTACTCCACCTCCTTGTCGTACATCTGTTTATTCTCGACGATGATGTTCACCGGGTGATCTTTGTCCTCGACCGCCCGCCGGTATATCCCGGCGACGTCCGGCCCGCGCACCACGTCCTGTGGTGTCCCCAGCAGATACTCCATGCTCTGGCTATGGGTCGGGCCGTACATCTTGTCGCCGTTGATCATAGTCCTGATCACGACCTTGACGGGCTGGTGGTACTGGTGTATAACTTTGCCGACGTTGAATATCTGGTTCATACAAAGCGGCAGGAAATCGGCAAACATGATCTCGACAATCGGGACGTAGCCTTGCAGTGACAGGCCAATAGCCCAGCCGATCATGGCGTCCTCGCATATTGGGCTGTCGAATATCCGGCCGTCGAAATGCTTGGTTAGGCCCCGGGTGACCTTGCAGGCACCACCGTAGGGGTCCCGGATCGACTGCCCGATCAGGATTACACGGCCGTCCTCGGCCATGAGATCCCGCAACGCCTTATTGATGGCGTTTCTGTACGTCATTGGCTATTTCCTCAACTTCGGTTTCGATCTGTCGGCGTAACCCCTCAAGCATCGGGTCCTCGAGAAATACCTGCAGGGGGTCGTTTTGGGCTACCCACCCCGGCGTTCGCTCCTCTTTGGGCCGGTACATTTGCGTATCGTTGCAGGAATGGCCGCAGAGACGCGATGCGGCAAAGACAGCAATATCGGAGTCAGTATATTCAGGGAAGCCCCTCACGTCGCCGAAATACTGGGTAACCTCAAAGACCTCAGGGAATACGGGCGAGCCCCAACCCTCCAACCCTTGCCGTGTCTCCGCCATAGAGTACCTGTTATCGATCACAATCAATGTCATACGCGGGTTATACCGCCCCATCAGGTTGAGCGTCTCGTAGACCACGCCCTGCCCGAGCGTCCCGTCACCGATGAAACAAATAACACGGCGATCAAGCCCCCTCTGCTTGAACGCCATTGCCGCGCCGAATGCGACAGGGACTAGAGAGCCCTGAATCCCGTGAGACAGGAACTTATCGGGGTAGTACAGATGCTGAGACATGCCGGAGAAGACCTGCTCGAACAGGCCGCGAACGTCGCCGGTGGCCGCAATATACTGGCCGTGCGACCTGTGGTTGCCGAAGACCAGGGGGTTGTCGTATGCCCCAATAATCGAGGCGTCGATCACCTCCTGCCCGATAGACAGGTGCACGGTCCCGCCGATCACCTTCGAATCGAATAACTGCTGGATTTTATTCTCGACCGCCCGGATGGTTAACGTCGTGCGGAGGAGCGGTACGTCTTTTTCGATCTCTACCATCTTCCACCTTTAGCATTGCCCCGGGCCGGGATGGGAGGACACCGAACCCGGGGCTCTCTACACAGAGGACAAGGGTCTCAACCCCCGCAAGATATCAGGTTGTCAAGTGCAAAAAAATCACACGAAGGTCTTTTTCGGGTCCCAAGAAAGCCCCGCCGACACCGTGCCGACGGGGCTACCATAACGGCGTCCAGAAAGGTTTCCGGACTAGAGTTTGGGCGCTTCCGCGCCACCTGAAGTGAAACAGCGGTTACCGCAACCGCGATACAGAGACTCCTTTCATTGCTTTAGGGTTTAGGTTTTGGCGCCGACTCGGGCGGGTAGTCTTCTTGATCGGACGATGGGTCCGAATCCGGTCCCGCCCCCGAGCCGCGCCGTGGAAATAACTGAATTGTCTCGATACTGGACGTTAGTCCGCCGACGATCCGGTCAACTATTCGGTCGGCCAGCAGGTCAACGAAATTCGACCAGTCGGGGTCAGACAAGATTTCGGCCGGGGTCAGCGGCTTGTCCCGTTTCTTCTTGTCGTCGGGCATGGGCTACTTCTTCCCGACGCTCTTCTTGGTCGCGGTGAGCAACTCCAGGCGCCGACGCGCAATATCGTTGCGCTCGCTTGCGACTTTTTGCAGGCCGCGCCGAGACGCAAAATGCAGCATCTGTCCGGTGGTTTTGGCCCGGAGATCATTGTCGCCCACGCCAATACGCTTGTTGATGTCCTTGAGCGAAAGCACCACGCCTTCGGCGGTATGGAGATCAATCTCTCTCTCAAGTCTCTCAACTGTTTTTCTTGCCATCTTAAACCTCCGTGAATAAATGGGTGAAAAGGTCATCGGGTTTATATCTCCCTTTTAGTTTTATCTTGAATAACTTAACTAATTCCTCGGCGGGCGAATCCATGAACCTAGCGGCGCGACGGCGAACGCCCGCTTTCGTGATCTGGCCCTCGGCAAATAGTTTGTCTAGTCGGCTGTAAAATAGGGTGCAGACTGTTTCGATTGGGACCTCCAGGAGGGAGAAGCCAAAAGAGCGCCCTCCAATAATTTGTCCCATCGCCGCCCTTATTCTTCCGTCGACACGCCAAATATCAATCGTCGCCCGGCGGTATTCTTTATTGCGGGCCCTTACTGTCTCGGCATTCTCGGCGCTATAACATCTATGCCGGGCACATACCGCCTCGCGGTTTCTTCTATAGTATTCCTTCTGCTGGGCGCATATGCGTTCCCGATTCTCTATATACCAAGCATGATTCCTCTCGGATCGCCGGTCCTTAGTCAGAGCCTCATATTGCTTCCTCCTCTCTCGAATCTGTGTCCGATGTTCCCGATAATATCGTCTCGCCGCCAATTGTAATCTCTTTGCATTACGCTCGCGATACCGCCTCTTTCTATCTCGGATGCTTGGCTTGTTGAGTAGTTCATATTGGCGCTGCTGCTGCCTCGTACAGTATTTACAACAGGAAAAATGCCCCATTGAACCAGCTCTTTTCTTTTGATAGAACTCCTCCAGCGGCTTCACCTCGCCGCATTTGGTGCATCGCTTCTCTTTGGGTGTGTCTTGCGTACTCACACTCTAACCCCTTCCTGCCGGAAAGGGCCGCTTATCCTGCAGTCGTCGAACATGGCCAGCCGCTTCCAGTTAAACCTGATCACGGCCGGGTCGACGTCTATTGCGTAGACGCCAGCTAGGGGGCGCGATATACTGAACGGGACCTGTTGACGAAGCAGCCAGACGTACCGCCGGACAAGCAGGTGGTTATCGTTGAATTCCTCGAGTGGCGTACCACCTAGATCACTCGCGCCCCGATCTAGCGCCAGACGGACTAGATACCTAAACGTAGAACCCTGCAGGAACAGCGGCTGATTGTTGACATAGATTCGATAGCGGTTGTGGCTACCTGACCGCTTCTGCGCACCGTCTATGATCAGACTTCTCACTTCCATCGTTGGCTCCTATCTGTTAATCCTCTATCCCTGCGCTCCTGAGCATCGCCAGCTTCAGCCGCTTCACAGTCTCGCACTTCCCCCGCGTCTTGCCGTAACTGGTGTGCGTGTAAGCCATTTCAACATCACTGTCGGCCGAGCTGTCCGGCACCTTCTCGAACATGATCACTATCACGCCCTCGGCGCCGTAGTATTCTGCCATGCGCCGGGCGTCCTTGATCGGCATCTCTTTTAATTTGGGCCTGTTAATCATTCCGGCCACTCCCTCAGTCTCAAATCTTCTGGAAATTCTCCCAGTTTGTGAACCACCTTGCCGTTCTTGTCGTGTATCTGCTTCACCCATACCGGGACACCTGCGTCCCTGCAATCCTGGACGACCTTACGGACCCACTCGATGTTGCAGGGACGGCGCTTAGGACCGGACTCAGCGCCAACGATGACCCAGTCGACCCGCTCGGCATCCGCCCCGACCATTTCCGAATCGGAGTCCTCCAGTATCTTGCCGCTCAGCGGATTGACAATACATTTTGTCTCCCACGCGGAGCAATCAACGCGATCAAGCGACACCGGGCCAAGCATCGGCTCGATCGAGAGGAAACGCTTTGCGGCAACAGCGTCCAGCAGGTAGGAAACTCGTTCAATCTGATCCTGGGTCTCGACAGATGTTCCGAGCCAGACGTTAGGGAGCGGCCAAGGCATACCCGATGCCCCCACGGGTATGCTCTCCCAGTACTTTTTCGAAACCAAAAACTCCGATTCCTCCGGCGGTGGCAGCAAGTGTAGCCTCACATGATCCTTGCTAAGCGCACAAAGGTTTTGTGCCGCAGAATGGACGCGAAAGCGCGTATACCCCTTAGAAATTGAAAGTCGAGACCACTCCAGAGCCCGCCCTTGACGTTTGGAAAGGATCAAGAACTGATGATCGCAAGCCAATGCCATCCAAGCGAAGACGAGGTCGATAAACTCAAACGGGACCTGCTCGTGAAACAGGTCGTTCCAGATCGTAATCACCTTCGGCTTGCCCCTGACGGCTTTCTCTAGCGCACCGATATCGGTTTGTACCCGCCCGCTCCACTTGCCGCCGCGAGTAGTGTTGCCGGTCTTGAACCGATGCTCCATGCCAGCCGCCCAGCAGTTCGCACAGCCCGGCGAGACGACAGTACAGCCCTTGACGACCATCGGGCCAGCGTCCCACCATAGGCCGCGGTCAATTCGTTTTTGATTCGGCTTCATTCCACCACCTCCAATTCCTCGATTTCAATCTCCAGCCGCGGCCGGTCGGAGTACCTTTTGCAACTCTCCCCATAGTCAGATATCTGCCGGTCGTCCAGATAGGCGACAGTATTTAGAGCGTCCTCAATCGCCTTAAGGATGTTACTTGCGTCCGGCGCCTTCGTATGTGGGACATCCCCGGCCAACATCGCCGCTCTTTTCTTCTTGGGTGTCTTCTGGGGGATAGGGAAGAACGCTCTGAAACTGAGTTTCACGGGGCCAGCGATCGGGGTAAAGTCCCTAAACTTCAACTGGAATATAGCTCGGATCAGGTTTTCAGTCCTGACAGTCTGGTCTGTGTTTTTGAGTCCCGTGTGTCCCTGTTGATGATACGGACGAGGCCTCCCTTTGAAACCTGGCTTACCCGGGACCTCGAACATGATCTTACGGCCTTCCGTGGCCACTAGTGCATCCTGCATCCATCAACCTCCGATCCTGTGGATCGACGCGCATATCCAGGCGAACAGCCCAAGCACGGCAACCCAGCCAACTATATACCCGAAGAAAGATAGACACCGCCCCACAGATCTGGACATCCCCGGCTTACGCATGGTATGCCTCACCGTTTAAAATGCGGGTAATTGCCACGGCCGCCTTCTCGGGTGACATACTCTGGATATCCTGCGATGTGAAATAGTTCCCGGGTTTGCGAGCGATAACCATGTCGGAGGGTAATTCCTCGGCCAGTATCGCCCGCTGCTTCTCCTCCCAAGTCTTGTAATGCTGACGTCTTTTGGGGCGGTTGTTCTTCGCCCAATTCCTCTGGTATTCCAGGGCCTTCTCCTTGTGGGCCTGGTAATACTGATGCAGGTATTCCTTACGCTTACGGCGTCGTTCTTCACGTTCTGCCGCCGTCAATGCTTTCCGTCCCACTGTTACCCTCCGTTGGTTTCGCGTTTTTGATAGTGCTTTGAATCACCTCCCCGATGCTACTAGCCTCACCACCTCCCTGACGTTGTCGGTGCCGGTCATAGTGCGCCGATTCTTCGGCTGCAGTCATCGGGTCCCGTAGCGCCGAGGGACGTCGGTTACTAGCCCGATAATCCGTGACTGCGAACTTCAACCTGTTCTTCAACCACACAAGCCAATCGCCCCTGTTGTACTGCTTGAGCGAGGCCAGTTGACGGTCAGAATCAGATTGGAGAACTGATATACACTCGCCCTCGATGAAATGTTTCTGGAGTAGAGAACCGGTATACCTGATATCACTAACGAGATCCCCGTAGGCCATCGGGTTGTTTATCAACACCCACACCTTCTGCCAGTTCTCGGGATCGTGACAATACGACTTGAACTGGATAACAGCATCAGATTCCCCCGGTTTTGGCACATATGCCCCGGCTTGAGATTCCGAGTTATCCACATTTTTGTCAACAGGCCGCCGGTCTTTCTTTCTTTCTTTTGGAGAAGGAGTAGGAGAAGGAGCAGGAGTAGGAGAAGGAGCATTGCTTGGAGTGGATTCGAGCAATGCTCGTTTACTGTTTGAGCATATAGTTAAGTCGTTGTCCCCCTTAGACCACCTTTTTGCGGCACCCCTTTTGGCCTTTTGGCGTCGCTCCCTGGCGAAAAATGCGTAGCCGTTATGCTCGTCCCAATCGTGAATCTGGTAGGTCCCGTCGGTCGCTAAATCGAGTAACCCCACGCCCTTTAGTGTGGCCACAAACTCGTCGGCGTCTTCATCCCAACTAGCCGCGTCAGCTATCGCAACGTGGTCCATGCCGGTCAACAAACCCTTAGACCTGTACATCGCCGTGAACGATAAAAGGCGCAGGTGTGCCAGTACCCCCTCCGCCCCATATTTGCGCTTCAGGCGCTTGAGCTTTGGGTGTTCCTGGTACTTAACGTCTAAGCGAAAGTCTAAGTTGTCGGGCATAGTTACCGAGCCGCTTCTTCGGTCTCAGGGGTGTCGATAGTGTCCTCGTCCGGGGCGAACATCGACAGTTGATTGCCGTCCTCGAAAGCGCGTAAAACCTTCAGAACGTCCTTATAGATCCCGTCAGACTCGGCGTCGGTCGTGCTGGTGATCGTTACACCCACCTTTACCGTCTCATACTCGGCGGTGATCTTCGTCCTCATCATCTCATCGATGATGGTGCCCGTGTCCGGGCTGATTTGCGTGATTGGGGATTTTGTTACTTTCATTCTCTGGTCTCCTTGAACGTTGTCGTTTCCGTACAAATCTGAGTGGGCGGACGGGAGTTGGGGGGTTAGGAGATCCCGCCCGCCCTGGGAGGCGCTCATGGGAGCGCGATTATCTGCTTGATATCTCTCAGTCGGCGCCTTAGCGTGGCGATATCTTTCTTGGTCTCCTTCTCGTCCGATGGTGCGAGCATACCCTGATTGCGATCCAAGTAACCCTGCTTGACCTTAATTATCTTCTCGATCTCGGCGATCTCAGTATCGTATGTCATTAATAATGCCTCCCGCTATCGCGTAGTCGTCTGGTTGGTAGGTCATCATAGAAGTTGTTCCTGGGCCGTCTCCGCTCTCGATAATTCCTCATAGCCGAGGTCTATATGGACAAACTTCCGACCAAGTTCCTTCGATCTCTTTGCGACCGTGCCCTTACCGCCAAACGGGTCCAGCACGATGTCACCCTCTTTCGATCCGGCCAAGATGCACGGCTCGATCAGCCTCTCCGGGAAGGTGGCGAAGTGAGCGCCGGGGAACGGCTGAGTGGCGACGGTCCAGACCGAGCGTTTGTTGCGCTTAAGTGGTAGATCGCGCCCATATATCTTTTTACCGTCATCGTCTTTATGCCTTTTGTCTTTTGGGGACCCCTTAAATTGACCTGAAATTGTCATTGGGGTTGATTGTGCATAGCGGTTTACGGTGGTTTCTAATATCGCCTCCGTAATAGCATCCGCATCGTAGTAATACTTCGCGTTCTTACTCATCAGGAAAATGTACTCATGCGCCTTTGTTGGCCGGTCGGTGACTGATTCAGGCATCGGATTGGGTTTCGACCAGATGATGTCGGAGCGCAAATACCAGCCGTCAGCACGTAGGGCAAAAGCCACCATCCAGGGGATGCCAACGAGGTCTTTAGGCTTACACCCGGGCGGCGATACCGTTACCGGCTTGTCAACTTGGGGATGCCCTGAGCGCTGAAGATACTCCGTCTGTTTCGTTCTCTGATGCCCGGGCTTGCCCGTCCTCTCTGGCCTATTCCCAGAATCACCCCATGACCCGGCATAACTGTCTCCCAGATTCAGCCACAACGTCCCGTCGTCTCTCAGCACCCGCTTGACCTCGCTGAACACCTCGACCATGTTCGCAACGTATTCGTCGGGTGTTTGCTCAAGTCCGAGCTGGAGGTCTTGTCTGACCGCCCCGCATTTGGGACAAATATCTTTTGCTTGGTGCCCCGCGCTTCCACTATTAGATTTCTGCTTATTACTCACGGGCGTCTCAGTTTCAAATCGACCCACCCTATGGTTACAGTTTGGATCGCCGCCCTGCCAAGTTGCCGTCCCATAGTCTCTCAAGCCCCAATACGGCGGGCTGGTGATGCAGGTCTGGACAACGCCGTCGGGAATCTCGCGCAGAACGGCCCTGCAGTCACCAATGCAGATTTCGTTGATGTGCTCAGGCCAAGTCATCCCGGCGTCCATGCGTTTCTGTGTCGGGGTCACTTGGCGGCCTCCACAAAACCGTATCCCTGACAATGTGGGCATTCGCTTATAGCTACGTCCTCAAGCTGATCCAAGAAACCCTGACAGTATTCGTCCACCTGCTTTTCCATCTCCGCATAGTTGTTGGCCCTGAGTGTCGGGGTATAGGGCCCCGATGATTTGTAAGACGCTCCGTGAATGGTGAATAGCGTCTTGGCGTCGTAGTGTTTCAAATACTTCTGCCACTTCGGCTTTCTGGCACCAAAACGAGCCACATTACGGCTTGCCTTCTGTGGGGTGGCAAATTTAATTAAACGCTTGACTGTTAAAGCGCGGATATTCTTGTAAGCGTCCATTTGGAAATTGTCAGAAGCACCGATTTTGGCGTGCACCCTGTCCCATAGCAAATCAAACAAAGCATCAGAACTTAGTGTGCATGGGTATTTGTGGTGAGTCTCCAGATATTCGGTGAATACTTTCGGCACATCCACCTTGACTGGCAGAGTCATCGTCACCGGTTCGCAGTCAAGGTCGGCGAGCACTATGTCCCATTCGCACAGATCAAGATATGACTCTGGCGTTTCGCGTACTTCTTCGTAAAGGCGGTACAAATGCTCGTTGTCACGTGTCTCGTAATCGTCGTGTAGCGCAAAAAATTCCGGGGCTACTTCAGCGGCAGCGTTAGGGGCGACTTCACGGCAGTCGTCTCTTAGCTTATAGGCGACAATTCTACTTGGCGGCGTTACTAGGACTTCTATCTTTTGGGGTTGTTGTGAAAGCTGACACCAACGCCCATCTATACATTTTTCAACCGGGGCACCGTTAATCTGATATCTGTCGTCCCAACCATTATATTCCGGAGATTTTGCATACCATACGTTACTTTTTTTTAAAACAATAACTTGTCTCATCCCTCCTCCTTCTCCGCGTCCTTGTGCTTGGCATTGAGTTCGTCTAGGAAGGCGGCGATGGTACGGAGCTGTTGGGCCGTTAGGCATCCATAACTATGAAATTCATAGCCCGCCATAAACTGCACGAAACCGAGACACATATTATCCCCATCATAAATGTGCCAAGAGTTCTCATGCCCATACTCCTTCACCGCCACCATGTACTCACCGACTTTTCGCGTCTCAGGCATCCGGGGCCTCCTTGATCTGCTCACATCCGATAATTTCGGGGAGTTGCCCGTAATGCTTGGCGGCATACTTAGCGGGCTCAGAATCGTCGGGGAGTTCAACAATATCGGTGCGGTATTCCCATCCCACAAACTGCCCCTCAGCGTCTGGTGTCCCATTTCTCCATATCAATCTTACTCTCATCACTCCACCTCCTTGTCTCCCGCTTCCCATAAACATTTTTGTCCCGTTGGGTGCTTGTCGATGCGGGGCCTGCTTTGGCAGGACCAACTACCGCCCTTAGTCTCGTATAGCATTTTCCATCCAGCTGCCCTAAGAGATGTCCCCGGTTCTTCTTTGAGCGTGTATGTGATAAGGCGTTTGTACCCCATTGCTCTTGCCGCCCTCCAGGCCGCCGCATACAATTTTGAACAAGCATGGGGGGTTCCGTCAGTGCAGCAACGGGTAACTTCAAGGGTCCAACTATCGTCAAGATGCCGAGCGACGGGCCGACCAACGACCGCTACGCCGACAACTTTAGCACCATCCGGGTTGCCGTCGTTTACGGCGATAGAAAACCGATGGCCGACACTTGGGATATGGTGTCGATGGTGTTCCTCGATAAAGGCACACGCTTCTTTGAATGTGACGGGTTGAATCGTCAGGCGCTTTCGTGCCATTTCAGCAATAATCCTTTCGTTGATTTGGTCGGCCACCTCAAGATTAAATACCGCACGACTCATCCCCCCACCTCCTTGTCTTCCAGCGCGGCCTGGGCGCGTAGAACTTCACGAGCATTCACGACAGCATCCCACAGTCTATTCACCTGCTCGTCTTCTTCCATGAAGACTTCCAATGAGTCGAGGTCGCAATCCCCCATCTGCCTCAGCGCGTCTTCCAGCCTCTTGCAGCGGGCGGTCAGGGCGGTGACTTCATCCATTTGGTCTCGAATCGTTGCCGCTGAACCTTGAAGATTCTTTTTCAACACCTCCACCTCTCCCCCCTGCGGCTTCGTGGCCGCGACCACCTCGGAGGCGAAGTCGCGGAGAGTGGCCGTGACGTATATACCTATTTGTCTTAGAGCCACCAAATCTTTGCCACTATTGCGGTCCTCCGGGCTTTTCCAGAACGTATCACCACACGCTGGATCGCCCCAGATATCATCAAGAAAGTCCTTCACCGATTGTTCCACTAGTCGCTCCACCGCTTCGTCTAGCTTGGTCATAGCGTCACCCCCGTACTTTGAATCACTGCTCATCACCATCTCCTCCCGCTAGAGTGTTAGTGTCCTCCCGGCCCGTTACGACCGGGAGGGTTGCGAGGACAACGCCAGCTGGCGCATCCCCCCTCATTTCTCCGGCTTGAATTGAAACACGCGCTCCTTCTCGGATAACCTGAACACGTCCGGATGGAGCGTACCGTTCTTCAGTCGCCGCGCTATCTCCCGCTTGTCGGGGCTGATGCGCTCAAGCACGTCCTTACGTGCCGGGTCGTGAAAGATCATCGTGTTGTTGACATGGACCCGACGCTTATCTTCATCTGACATATTGTCCCAAACCTCGGTCACTACAGATTCCCTGGTCATGCCAAACCGGAACTTACCCAACCCTGGATAGTCGATTTCATCCTTGCCGGTCTCGGCCAGTAACTGCTCGGCCCGAGAGATAAACCAGTCGACCTGGGCCTCCATCGCCAACACCTTCTTCGAACAGGCCCCGGCGATACGTTCGATTTCCTGGCGTTCGAATTCTCGGATTATATCAACTCGACGTTGGAGCGCCCTGATCCGGCGAGCTACGTCCGGCAGGTCCTGCACCTGTACCTGCAGGGGATCGGCGATGATCTCCCCGGTCTCGGGGTCAATCGGTAGTCCGTCCTCGGAAATCAAAACCTCTTCTTCCAGATCTCGATATTCTTCACTATGCAGCATCGGAGGCCTCCTTCTGCTTGGCCTTGTAGTCGGCCTTGATGCACTCGAACAACGCGGCCAGCTCGTCGTCTGTCATCTTATTGGGGTCGAGCTTGCCGATCTTGTTCTCGCAGTAGACCGCGGCCTCGGCGGGGTCGGCGAACAACTTCTGCAGGCCGGTGTCAATGCGCTGGAGGATGGTCTCGCGTTCGGGCTGTGGCATCCCACGGTCAACCACCGTGGCCTGGTCGCCCAACCAAGTGATAATAGCCTTGGCGAGTTTTTTAGCATCGGCGTCAGTGGGCTTGTAAACCTTGTCGGCGATCGTCTTGCAGCGGGTTTTACCGACGATCAGTTCGTGCTCCATGTTGACGTCAAAGACCATATCAAACTCGTACTCCATACCGTCGCGCTGTATCGGCGCCATCCCGACCTTCTGGATCTGCTTCTTCCCGCGATCGTCCTCGGACTGCACATACTCGGTCTTCGTCCGCATCGTGGCGATCAGATGGCCAGGGTAGGCTAGCATCGCCTCGATGAACTCATTGTGCTTTGGCGTCGTCTCACGCCACGCGGCGTAGGAATTGGCGTTGCGCATCTTCTTGGCCGTCTCGTAGTTCTGATCGAGAAGCCCTCCCGTGCCAGCCCACGCGTGAGTGATGGAATCCAGGGTGATAACACCGTAGCCTGCGTCCGCGGCCTCTTTCATGGCGGCCACGTACCGCTGGGGGCCGAAGTCGTCGAACAGCTCCTGGACGTCGAACTCGAACAGGTCGGCGTACTTTACGGCCGAGCCTTGTTCTGTATCGACGAACGCTATCTTCGTCTTGTACTGGCCAGCGAATATCGACGCCAGTATAAGGGACCACATAGTCTTTCCTGATCCGCTCGGGCCGCAGATGGCTATCCGCCCCCGAATCCCTTTTTTCTCTGCTTTTTTGAAGGCCATAACATCACCTCTCATTCGCTCTGTGCATGATTTCGCTCTCCGCTTCGAAGTCGCGTTGCTCATCGAACAGCGCATCCTCAGCCATCGCTTCTTCCTGCTGCCGCTTGATGCGGGCCAGACGGAGGGCGTTCTCGGGGTCGTACCAGTCTATTTCGCGTCGCACCGTACCAGCTAGACCCCGATAGATTATTTCATGGACGTTCTTGCTCATCGCTTGATCACTCCCTCCGCTTTAGGGTCAAGTATCATCCACCCGTCAGAATTTAGAGAAAAGGGAAACTGTGTACGCTTGAAGTGGTGGAGTCGGAATCGGTTTATTATACCGACCCCGGATATCACGACCGCAGATGTGTCCTTCAGGGTCTTGTGCTTACAAGCCCTCATCATGCCACGTTGATGCGATTTGCAGGGCTGTATTGCGATGGTGTCAGCGTCGGCATCGTACCATAATTGGCAAGAACTACCCTCAGTAAGCCCCACCTTTTGGGCGGCGGCCGCCCCAATGACAATCAACCCAGATTTCCAGATCCCGACATAGTAACCTGACGAGGTTGCGTTGCGACCCGACCTTAATGCGTGATACTTCTCGAAGCTCATACCCTTACCTCCATGTCCTGAATTTCCTCAGCGCCTACGCCGTACAGTTTGTGGACCACCAGTGCCGTAGCCTTGAGACCCTTGACGGTCTCTACGGGGTGCTTCATGCCCCGACAGGCCCGGGAACATTCGGACTCCCGGGCCAGGAGAGAATTGATGTCGAGCTGGTGACGTGATGAGATTTTCGCCGTGAGGCGTCGCCATCTGGAGTCGATCAGGCGGCGAGTGATGTAGCATCCGAGGAAACCGCCGAGGAGGCACCCCAGGACGACACCCCACAGCATTGATTCGACTGAGTTCATGATATCGCCTCCTTCGCTTTGGCGATAACTGTCTCGATCTGATCGAGTAGGTCATAGTCCGCATAATCGTACTCGGAATGAAGGCTGGCGTTAGAGACCTCTTGGACGTAGTTCCGCGCATGTCCAAGTTCCTCCACCATCTCCCCCACCAACTCCTTGAGGCGGTCGTTCTCTTCGTGGAGTTGTTCCTTCGCCCCGACAACAGCGATCAGCGTTTGGCGCTGTTCTTCGACGTACTCCTTGAGGCGGTCGCGCTCGGCAAGAAGTGCGGGGGCGCGGAGGGCTAACCCCTCCCCGACAATTGCGTACCCCGGTTGTTTAGCGTAATAGCCACCACTTTCATAGTGAAGTCCCATAAAGTTACCGCCAACATTGTCCCAAACAAGAACTCCCAGCCCCTCATCTGCCATGTGTTTTGATTCTCCCATGATCTCTCCTCCCTGGTTTTCCCTATAAAACACAAACGAGATCGGCTCGTTGTATTCGGAGGAGGCGGCCGGCGCAGCGTAATTTGCCACGGGTGACTCGCTCCCCCCTTGTGTTGGTGGTAACATGTCTGCGGCATTGTTTAAGTAGGCCGCAGATTGATTGTGGCGTGAAGTCTTTCGGGTCCGAGGTGTTTACGGGGATAAAGCTGTCTCGTTGAATCACTTCAACCCAAAGGGTTCCATCACGTCCACCGTAGACCTTGCGGTTCTTCATGATCTCTCCTCCTTATATCAAGGCATCGCTAAATTTCGTTTTACCGTTCAGGTATTCAAATAACCTCCGCGTTTGCCATTCACGCTCGGCGGCCCTAGCGGCGCCCTCAGCGTCCCAAGCGGCGACCCTAGCGGCGGCCCTAGCGGCGGACAGTTGTTGGCGGCTAATTAGTCCATTGGCGAATTGCCGGACCGCCTCAATGGCTTTGCGGGGGCGGTCATCTTTGGGGTGGCGCTCTTCATAGAAATGGAGAACATGAAAAGCACAATCGGCAGCAAATAGTCGTTTCGTTCTATCGTCCCATGTGTTGAATTTGCGAATGAGCCGCGCTTCCGCAAAAACCACCTTATCGTCACCTACTACCTTCTCGCCTCGGCCTTCAGCCAGATAAATCGTTGGCCCCAACCACACCACAAGATCGCCCCTGCGACACAGGTGATAACCGCGTTTACAGGGGATAACTTGTTTGATACGCGGCATCCACCCGCCGGGCGTGTCACCGTCCGGTAGTAACCACTTGCCCGACCCGCCGTGACACGCTCCACCGTATTCGTTGAGCACCTTGTAATACTTCACCGCAAATCTCCCCATATCGAATAGTCGCTAAATTTCAATGCGTCCCGGCCGTGGGGGTTGGGTAGGGTAACACAGGTAATAGATGACCGGGACGCGGGGTTTTGGAATGAAAGCCTATGGGGCTTGGTGGGGTGATATTCGACCGGGATCACCCCGTCGCCGCGCATCGGTCGTAAAAGATGCCGACTAATGACCAAGCCCCTTGATTTTAATGGGGCGGCGTGACATGACTCAGCGACCACCCGCCTTTCATGTTGGGGTTGTCGATGTGCCGCCCCGTAATCTTGACCCCGACGCGGGTGGAAACTACCGCGCCGAGGTACGAGTACCGCAAACAATGGAGTGAAGGAAGTAACGTAGTAGATATTTTGCAGGGCGAGGCCAGGGACTTCCACCCTGGCACGGCACGGCATGGCTGCATCCACGATGCAATTCCTGTTATTACGACCCAGTACCCGAAGGCATAAGACATTACTTAGCTGGTATCGCTCCCGCGCCATCAACAGTCTGATCCCAGAACTTGCGTCTATATTCCGCCACTCGCCCTTATTTAATGTTAGGGAGGTCACGACGCCTCCCTGTGTTCTATCTGGATTTGTCCCGCGTGATACTCCCGATGATGTCTACCGCAGAGCCATATCACGTCTAGGGGCTTACTATAGTCTTCGTGGTGCCCGTGGATGTCGACCGTCGTGCCACAGACAGCACAGGGACCACGGGATATGCGGCCAGCGCGGATGGCCCGCTGCAGCTGCCGCCGGGCCGCTTGTCTATCTGGATGCCTTCGCCGATATGCATCGTTGACCGCCTGTTTCCGCTCTGGATTTCTTTCGGCCCACGAAGAGACGGCGGCTCGATGCCGCTCCGCGTACTCGCGATAATAGCCCACCATCTGTCGGCGATGACACTCTTTGCAGTTCCAGCGGTGCCCCCCAATACTGTTTTTGTCTCGATAGAATGCTGCTAACGGCTTGACATTACCGCACTTTCGACACCGACGAAATGTGACCGATTGGTTTGGATTTGTGAGTTCTAGGGATAACTGATGGGCCTTGTGATTGCCCTCGGTGAGGACGTGGGGCGTCAGACTAAGTGGTTGTGGTGTCGTCGAGGAGCGGGGGGAGCAGGGACTCTGATTACGAATCAGCTGCTCTACCAACTGAGCTACGGTGGCCCGTCCAACCCTTGACGTGCAAGGACTTCCGCAAATACGCGGAGTCGACGGGGTGTTGTCAAGGGCGGCTGACATCAGTTCACCTGCCGCTCCTCGAAAAGCTCCGCCACGGGGTCTTTCAACCCAAGTACCAGTTTCAGGGCCGGGAGGTAGTTCATTTCCGGCGTCCTGTCACCACGAATCCAACGGTATATAGACACCGTTGTGGCCTTGTACTGAGGCGAAGCCATTGCAAGGAGTTGGGCGAACCGGGGCACTGTCCAACCTCTCTGTTTAATGAGGTCGTCCAGCTTCTTCCCTGAGAACTCCAGGGATGAGGCCATACGGTCACCGCCTTGCTGTTGTGGGTTTTTTGCTTCATTATCCATCTTATCGGACAAAGTAACCAAAAGTTTAATCCCTGTCAAGCAAAAAGTTGAGTTTTTTCCGGCCCAAGAACCAAAATTTCCGTAAGTCAATGTAACAAAAGAACTATTGACAGAAAGTTTTTTTCGTATATAATTACAGTATCCCCCGCCAAGGACGGCTGAATTAACGTGGAGGCCCATCATGGACCCCCAGTACGTCGGCGACCTTAACCGGACAAAGAACACCGTAAATACCTCTTGGCGGGTCCTCTTTTCCCTTGCGCAGACCGGGAGCTCTTCCTATACTGAGAGCACCAGAAGCATCGTGGAGAAGCCTCGGGGGAATTATACAACGGGATATTCAGATCGGGAATTGCTGGAATCGTTTTATCTGCACTGTCAACTCAAGGGGTTAAGACGGCGGACCTTGAAGTGTTACGCCGATAGGCTACGTTACCTGATGCGGTTCTGTCTGCTCTCGGGAATCCATCTCGGGGTAATCCAACAATCTCACATTCAAAGCTATTTGGTGTCCATCATTGGTCACGTATCGCCGGAAACCGTCAACGGTAGAATCCGCGTGTTCCGAGTCTTCTACAACTACCTCGCCTCGGAAGACCTGATAGATCACAACCCGATGGAGAGAGTCCACCTGATGTCGGTAGAGCAGCGGATCATGCCGGTGTTGAAGCCCATCCAGATAGGCACGTTCCTACAACAGTTCAACCGGCGTCGGTTCACTGGATACCGGGACCACTTGGCGTCCCTATTAATGTTGGACGCCTGTTTGCGGGTTGGCGAGATAATCAATTTGACCGTGGACGATTGCCGGATATTGGACCGCCTGCTCGTCGTCAGGGGCAAGTCCAGGAGGGAGCGGCTGGTCCCGATTTCACCCCGGACGGCCGAGGCGATACACCATTGGCGGCTGAAATACAGGGACAAACGGGCCGGGGATCGGCTTATCTGCTACAAGAACGGAGATCCCATGAGCGAGGACCGGATCAGGAAGATCGTCGTCGCGGCCGGTAAGAAGGTCGGGCTCAAGGTCTATCCTCATATGCTCAGGCGATCCGGTGCGACCGCCCTACACGAAAACGGCATGGACATAGAGATGCTTAGGCGGGTACTCGGTCATCAGGATATTCGGACTACGCAACGGTATATCTGCCACGACGTTAAGGCGGTAAAGGAAAGCCACGACAGGTTTTCGATAATGAAGTATGTAGATATGGGGCGGGCGTAGCAGTCCGCCGAAACCTTAAACAAGCGGGGACAGTATGAAACGGTCGGCTTGTATCGCAGTTCTGATACTATTAATGGTGGGGAGTGTTGCCGGGGGGCCGGTAGATTTGCAGCCCTCTCGGTTTGTGGCGCCGGTGAACCTGGCGTTGGAGATGTCGGGCGGAGATACTCAGCAGCGGACGCAGGATACCATCTGGACGGTCCATAAGACCGTCGTGAACGATTCCACTACGGTCGTGGATTCGACAATGGTGATAACGCCGGTGAATAATTGGGGCGAGGAGATTGCGGAGGCCACCCGCGAGAGCACCAATACGACCCTGATAGTGGTGGGCGTGGCTACGGCGGTCAGCCTGATAGTTTACCTGGTGGCTGGCGTTTAGTTGTTCGTCTTGCCCTTAGCGTCCTCGATTTCGAACTCGATGAGCAGCTTTGACTTGCCGTCGCCGAGGGCTAGACGTTTCAGGGTGAATTTGCCGAAACCCTCGGCCAGCGTCTGAAGACGGCGCCGCGGCTTCTTGGGCTTTTCTTTATTCGCCATAGACCGGAGCCCTCGATGAGAGGTGACCGGCATAGCCGTCCCTGAACGAATAGAGATAGGCCTCTGCCGCCTGCCGGTTATTTACGTAGCCTTTTCGGTAATGGTAGAAGTCGGTCCCGGACAGGCTGGGCAAGACCCTCACGGGCACCCCTCCGTGCGTATCACAGGAATTATACCAGGTCTCCTTCTTCTTGTGCCAGTGCCCGGTATGAATCTCACGGTACAGACTCTCGGCCCACAACTGCGGGACTTCCCCGGCCATGATAATAGGGAGATCCCGATGCTTTTCCTCGTCGCCGTGGGTCAGCCCGATCAGGGTCGCCCCATAGGGGTAGTATTTACGGAGCTTCGGAGACAGGTCAACAGACACCCGATCGCAAAGGCGATACCATGCTTTCAGGTACGCGGCCAAATACCACGCCATCGTTCGGTCATGGTTCCCGGGGACGCTCAGGATGTCGACCGGGGCGATCTGGCTCATCCGATCAATCATTTTGATGCAGGCCAGCGCGCCTGTTTGGAACATCTTCTGATAGCGGCCGTCGACGTCCTGGACTGTCCCGTTGATTGTGGTGTTCGCTGGGTTGTCTACGTGGAAAAAGTCCTGCCCCACGGGGAACAGGATACGCTCGACCGGGAACGATTTGGCTTTAGCAAGCAGATCCTCGACGGCCTCCTTAAATATGCGTTCGGCTATATCGAGATCGTAATTCGTGCCGGTTTCCTCACCCCACGCCAGCTTCCCGAAATGGTGGTCGAATACCGAGACCTCGAGTAAGTGCGGGTCTTTGATCTTTTTGAACTTGGGGAGTTTCGGATACTTGGGTGAGTGCAGGTTCATGCGCTTGATAAGCGCCTCGGCGGCTTTCTCGGCGATCAGGGGGACCTTCCGGCGCAACCAGACCTTGATCTGCTGGTTCTGGTTGACGGTGACTTTGTCCTCGTCGCCGATCCTCATTTTCATCGTTGTGTCCCAGCCGTTCACCAGTACCCGCTCGATCTCCCATATCGCGGGATCGACTCCGGCCTTCGCTATGGCGTCGTCGGCATTACGGATACGCTCGTCACCGTTTATCTCGATGTACCAGGTGTCCCGTTCCTGTCGGGACTTGTAGGCCAATCTTTCGGTAGTCGAGTGTCCGGCCTCAAGCCGTGTCAACCGATCACGCAGGGCAGACCGGCTCATACCGAGGGACCGAGCAGCCTGAGATTTGTTCCCCTTGTGGTCGGACACAGCGTCAAGTACCTGCTGATCGGTTATCTTGTTCATACTATCCCCCGCCGTTAGCTTTGAAGTCCTCTCGACAGCACAGCCACATATCCAGATAGTTGGCGGCGTCCTGTGGCAGCTCAAGAAGTGTGGCGTCAGGCAGACCCTGTCCGGCCTCTTTTGTGCAACAGATATTTTCGAGACGATTCATCGGGTCAAAAGCCTTATGGAACGCTGATTGATCTTTCTTGTAATAGAGTTGCTTGATGACGCTTGATCCATTGCCGTTATACAGGGCGCCCCTGTCAATCATAATGCGGTCTCTAGATGCTCGACTGCTGGCGAGGAACTTAAACCGCGGATCAAGCCTTGCCAGTATCCTCATTCCCTCAATCAGGGTACGCTCTTCTTCGGTCAGGTCGGCTAGATTCAAGATGCCTCCTCATGTCTAAGTGTTCTAGATGTAAACCAACGCCGAAGCAGGTAACTGCGGGCTAGACTTATAGCCGTGAACCACAGCCCTATCAGCAGGTTGCTGTGAACGTCAACATGGATGTCGAACAGAGGGAAGATTGCGATCTGACTTGCGACCGCGACGAGATACCCGATGATTATATTTGTCGTCGACTCGATCAGGCTCTGAGTGCGCGTCTGCATATCAAAACAATTCCCCTTGCCTCAACCTGTCCTCGGCTGTCTTGCAATAGTCGGGGTCGATTTCAATACCGATATACTTGCGCCCAAGTTGCTTGGCCGCTACGCAGGTCGTGCCGGAACCAGCAAAGGGGTCGAGGATGATGTCGCCAATGGTGCCGTGTGTTTTCAATAAGTAGGCCATAAGTGCAACTGGTTTCTGGGTAGGATGTGGATGATTGATGCCGGACGGGTTGGGGATTTTGATGATACTTTTAGGGAAATTACCGAATTTGCTTGTACCATGATTGCCATATTGATGATATACTTTCCCCTCGACATTAACGTCCCGACCCGTTTTATACGTTCCCTCGATTAGGCCCTGCGGCTGATAGCGTGGATACCCTTTCTTTGTAAACACACATATATTTTCATGTATGCGCATTGGTTTTCGATTGGCGTCCATGTGTCCACTCCCTTTAGTTTTCTCCCATATCCACTCATAAGCAAACCAATCGCGGTTACTATTTATTAAATCCGTGGTAAAGGGCTGAATAGACGTAATAATACAAGCGCAATTAGGAGCCCCAATCCTTTTAACGTGTCTCCACATATTAGCAAGGTCTATTGGTTGGTCCCAGTCACAGGCGGTCACCCCATACGGCGGGTCGGTCACGACGAGATCAACAGAACCGTCGGGGATGCCCTTCATTACTTCGAGGCAGTCACCGCAGATAACCTTGTTGATGTAGTCGTCAGGCCACTTTAGTGACACTCCAGCCTCACTTTGTCGGGGTTGTGCCACATTAGGCCGTCGCACCATTGCCACGGCATGTGTACGCCGTTGCGGTTGAATATCGGTTGGAACTCCCGCGTCCAGACGTCGACCATGTCATTCGTGATCTCGATCAGCTTGTAATCACCGAACGGCAGCCAGAGAAACACACCCGGGCGGGAATAGAAGTCGATACCGTGCCCCGCTGGCTCGACGTGGATCGTCTGCGCCTGTTGGTTAATGAACTTGATCTCGTGGTGAAACACAGCGGCTGACCAGTTCGGACCGATCAAAGCACCCTCGAAATCAAAGGGGTGTTCATCCAGCGGCTTGATTATGGCGGGCCATGTCGACCAGTCCCGCCAATGGAACAAACAGTACAGAGAAAAGTCACCGACCTTGCGATGGTAAACGGTCGGTTCGGGGTCTGGCAGAAATTCCCCGAGGTGGATTTTACAGGGGATATCCCATTGTCTGAGATACCCCTGTACGATGTGCAACGGTCTTGGCATTATAGGTCGAGCAGGAAACCGCCGAAGGTGTAGTATGTTAGCGATGTCCCATAATCGACCGCGTCTGTCCCGACATAGAAGTCGAACGCCCCGGTCTTGACCCCGAGCTGCACCATAGTCGCGGCCCTCACGTAGTCACTACCGGTAGTGTTCGCCATATACCAGGCGCCGACACCATAGACGACGTAGACCTTTTTCCAATAGAGACCGCGGAGTCCGCCGATTCTGGCTGCGTATAATTCGGCCTTGTCGAAGACCCCCTGCTGCTGATAGACCGCCCCGAGGACGGCCTTTTCAAACAGACCGCCGGTCCACTTGTATAAACCGGGAGCCTGGTATGAAAGGGAGTATGTAAGTTGGGGTGATTTGTCCTTGTCGAGCGTGACGCCGAACGTGGCGCCGATCAGCTTGGCGTCACCCGGGACCGACTGAGCATTGATGGCCGTCGGCACAGCCGACCAAACCAGCAACAGCAGTACGATGAGTAGTAGCTTCTTCATGGGTTACCTCGATGAGTGATCGTTTTTGTTTGTGGCGATCTTCGTCCCGCCGACCAGTACGGCAGCGGTCCCAACGGCCCCGACCGCGATCTTAATGATATCGATCCATGCTGTAGGCTCGGGGACCAGCCACGTTGTCAGGCCCCAGGTCGCAAAGAACGCGAACACCAGAGCGAGAAATTCCGGCCGGACCGGGACGTACTTCTTGAGCACCGCCACGATCGGCCAGATAGCACCGCCCATTACGAACGGCAACAGTAGTTCAAGTGTTTCCATGTCTTCTCCTATGGTTCAAATAGTTCGAAATGGCAAAGGTCATGGAACGTCTGATCGGTAAAGATGCCGTTCTGGTTCCAGTCCCCCCCCCAGCGGATAGGCGTTCGCTTGCGTACCCCCACGGCAGCCATCAGCCCACCGAGATAGTAGAAGCGTTTCAGATCATTCCAGTCTATGGGATAGGGCACGATATCTGCAGCCAGAGACGGCTTCACATTATGCTTGCTGTTTGGCCACCTGACTTTTGAAAGCCCCTTTTCGAATAGCTGGTTTTGGAGATCGCGGCCACGGTGGCCCTGGATAACCCTGATATTGAAAATCGGGGCGACCTCCATAACCACGCGCACGAGACTCGGATCACAGGTCTCCAGCTCGGTCAGGGATGATTCGGACAGAGTATAGGCCATACGTCCTCCTTGCTGTCAGTAGCAAAGTAGAAACACCGCTAGTTGAAAAAAATCACACAAAGGTCTTTTTCGGAATTTACCAGCGGAGTAGTTCGGCTTTTGTCTGATCCTTGAATTCGTCTGTCGGGGGGTATGATACCCCTTCCCGTAGCCCCTCTGGCGATTCATTGAAGTCCTTGCGGGGCATATGGGAGTGGGAAAGCATGAGGGACACCCCCTCCACCTCGAGGCCGTTGATCTTGTTGATGATCGACTCGGCCCGATGTTGTAGTTCCGCAATAGTCAGGCGCTGCCCCTTGAGCAAGAGCGAATTCTCGCCCACATGGGCCTGTACCTTTTCCCCGTCATCGGCCAGTTCACGCCGTAGAGCCCACGCCGCGTTCCGAACAAACCGCTTGCTCTGGGTTAGGTCCCGCAACCCGTACAGATGTTGCGCCACGATCTGTCGGCTTGGGCCCCGTCGTTGCTCGCCATCGAGTATGCTTGAGCGGTTTTGCATGCGCATCTCCCCCTCGTAGACTACAACGTAGAAGTCACAGCCCGAAAGGGAACCGACGAGGGAAACCCCGTCGGTAAGAGCCACCTGCATTATCCGCTTGTCTCGTGGAACATCATCCCACGTAGGACACTCATTTTCGCTTTCAACGATAGATGAGCCGTCCTGGAAGGTCACGTAAAACATAAGCCTCCGGTTAACTGGTTTTGGGTAAGTTGATTACCTGGTATTCATATCTATGCTTGAATGCGTAAGAAGGTGTTCCAGTAGTAGTCCCGGCGAATACGATTACGTGGACTTCCGGACGGCCATCATTATCCGAATTGACAATCGCATTGTCATCGGCCTCAAGGGCAAATGTTACCGTCCCGTTGGCCGTAACCGTCACGCCCTTATCCCAGGCCCCGGAGTTCTTGACGTCCTGGGCGTCCCTGCCGTTAATCGTGGCGCCGCCATGTGGCTCATATAGGGTCACGTTCAAAGTCGAGATAGAGGACACGCCAATAGCGGTGTCGCTCTGATCCTTCAGGACGGCGGAATACCATGAGCTGGTTTGTTCATAGGCCTGTTTGGTTGTTGCCATGCGATTGCCTCCAAGAGGTTAAGTGGTGACCCAGCCCTCAGCGGTGTCCTCGGTCCCGGATTCGGGGATATTGGCGTAGAGATAGGACGCCGTCGAACCGGACCGGCAATGCTTGATGCCGTGAGTGTCGACCGTGATGTTGGTCCACGACGGGGTCGCGTCGCTGCCCTCGTTGAACCGGAAGTAGGGCGTCGGGGCGGTGCCGGTATACGTGTACCGTACCGTCAGGTCAAAGCCCATCGCATCGGTCGTCTCGAGGTCATACGGCACCTCCACGATCATATTGAAATACGCGGCCGTACCAGCGCCGAGCGTCGAACCGTCCTGCTCCACGTAGTAGGTCTGGCCGCGCAGGCGGTTGGGATTGGCCTCACCGGCTGACGGGGTGGCGGGTTTCCACCCGGCACTGGCCGGAGCCGCTGACGTGGTGTCGATCAGGCAGACCATCGGATAATGGGAGTTTGCGGTCGTACCGGCCAGGGAGTAGTTGGCCGAGGTCGTCACGGTATCTGTGGCGGGAAACGTTTGGTCGTTGTCGTAAGCCTCGTATTTGATTTTCGAGGACAAGGCTTGATCGGTATAGAAGCTGAATACGTACCGGGCTGAAGTGCCCCCGTATCCAGTCGCTTTATTCGGGATGGACATATAAGCACCCTCCTATCGGGGATTGTACTGTGTGGGATTGCGGATATTACGAGGCGTCTACTTCGGACAGCTCGACATCCGACTTGAAGGTCTCGTTGGTAAACGAGATCCCCGTCATGGTTTCATCGTCAAAGGTGATAGACTTCATATCTTCGCCGGTCATCGAGATTGCGGCAAAGGTATCGTTGCTCATGCTCATCATTACCATGTCCTCCCCGGTCATGGAAATGCTGGCCATGCTTTCGTTGGTAAAGTGGAGCCCGACAATACTAGAGAAGCCATACACGAGAGCCAGAGCGTTGGCCATTCGTGAGGCAATCTCCCTGTCGGGTATCATCGTATGCGAAACGCGGATGGCCACCTGGTACGCCATCGACAGATCGTTGGCGATTCTCTCGACCTCGATAGCATCGGGCACCAAAGTCTGGCAGAGCCTCACGAGAGTTGTCTTGTCGGTAGATAGGTGTGAGGCGAGCCGTTCGGTGGCCGTGGCGCTCATAGCGGCCGTATTGGTGAGCCTGACGACCAGGATCTTGTCGGATATGAGCAGGTGGGCCAACCGGCTGACCATCTCCCTGTCCGGTGTAATCGTCTGCGCCAGCCGATTCGTCTTAGCTCGGTCGAGTTCCAGTATGTTGGCCAGGCGTTCGGTAATCGTCTGCGACGAGAAGTCGACCGTATGAGCTAGTCTTGTAGTCTTCTCCTTGTCGACCGCCAGAGAGTGGGCGAGCCTGAGCGTTTCCTCGTACCTGAGATCAAGGGTGTTGGCCAGACGTTCGATGTCGACCTTATCGCAGACGATCAGGTTCGCCAGGTAGGCGATGTCTACCTTGTCGAGATCGAGGGCGTTAGCTAGACGTTCTATTTTTATCCGATCAAGGGTCAACAGGTTAGCGACCCGGTCCGTGAGGACACGGTCCGTCACGACGGCATGAGCTACCCGGTCGGACAGCTCTTTGTCTGTAGTCAGAGCCTGAGCTAGTCTAGTAATATCGGCCTTATCGCCAACCACAGCTTGGGCCAACCGGCCCGTGGTCTGCTTCCAGAGATCAAGGATATTGGCCAGGCGGGTAATTTCGACCGGCGACAGCGGCGCGTCGTGAGCCAATCGCGCCGTAACTTCCTTGTCTGTGACCATGCCGTGGACTAGCCTGAGCACCGTCTCCCAATGCAGGTCAAGATCGTTGGCCAATCGCTCAAGGTCGGTCTTGTCGGATACGGCTATATGGGCAAGTCTGGTGACGGTCTCTTTGTCTACCTGCAGGGCGTTGGCTACTCGGGACAGGTACTCCTTGTCCGGCGTGAGCATGTGAGCTACGCGCTCAGAAAGGACCTTGTCGACTACCAGGGCCGACGACAGACGCTCCGTGGCCTCCTTGTCGGCGTCGAGGGTCTGCGACAGCCTGGCCGTCGTGACCTTATCTCCGGCCACCGTCTGAGCGAGTCGTTCGGTGGTCTCAGCCCAGAGAGCCAATAGGTTGGCGATACGCACCGACCCGGTTGGGGTAGCGTCAACGGTATGCGCCAGACGCTCAACTACTTCCTTTTCACAGACGAGGGCGTGGGCAACCCTGATGACCTTCTCCCAATGGAGGTCGAGATCATGGGCGAGCCTCGTCACGTCCTCTTTGTCCATGACGGAGATATGGGCCAACCGCGTGACGGTCTCTTTGTCCAGGTCGAGATCGGCGGCCAGTCGTTCGAGCGTGGTCTTGTCGGGGATGACGGTCTGCGCCACCCGTTCAGTCAGGACCTTGTCGGCAACGATGGCGTTGGCTATGAGCGTCTTTTCTTCGGCTTCAAGAGCAAACCCATGCGCCAGCCGCTTGACCGCGAACTTATCACCGGCGATCAGGTGGGCGAGACGGGTAGCCTCCTCGCGCTCAAGGGATAGGGACGAGGCTATTCGCCTGACGGTTTCTTTCCATAGCGGAGAACCGTGGGCCAGTCTCTCCGAGGCGGACCGCTGCATATCCATATCCTGAGCAAGTCGGATTTCCCTGGCGTGGTGGGTACTGACGCCGTGGGCTACGCGATACGTCTCAACATTATCCTCTCCCTCTTCGTCACCGAGAGTGAGGGCGGGGGCGTTAGCGACGTACTTTGTGACGACAATCTTGTCTACTACCGTTCGGGATAGGGTTCCCGTAGTACCTATCCTAATACTTGCTACGGAGGATACCTCGGGGTCCGATGCTAATACCGTCGCCCCGTCCACATATAGGGAGACGCTACTGCCAGATATCACGGCCTCATAATGGTGGTATCGCCCAGGAAGCGCAAACTTACTACTGTACTGAGGTGTACCATCCCCCGACCTTTCGTAATAACAGTAGTTTCCGATAGAACCAAGTCGGACCCACCCCCCCCCTGATTCATAGAGATCAACGAAGTTGAAGTTATCTGGGTTAATGTGCACGCCCATCCACCAACTCACTCGTACATCAGACCATGATACTGCCTTAGCCAAGAAGTATGGGGGGGTGGTATCCGGGTAGTAACACAGTAAGCATTGCGCCCCGCCGACAATTTTGCTGCCGCCAGTCTGATCCCATTCGCTGAGATCGTAGTGGTTGATGGGCCTATATGTATTGGCCGTCGCGGAAGTAAACCACCCCCCCTGTCCATCCATGTCTGAGGTTGCTACGTACGTCTCGAAGTCTTCAAAGAATGTGTAGACATTATCGGGGTCATTTGGGGCGTTCGTTGCGTTGTATTTATTGTAGTATATCCAGTACCTGTCCTCTGTCCCGGGATGCTCGGAGTCCTGTGCAACGGTCGCTTGTAGCTTGAAATAAATCGCAGTATCCTCGGCCTGAAAGCGGTCGGGGAGTCTGTCGTGCTCGGTATTTGTGTATTCACCATAGGCGTCCATTTGCTGGCGCACGATGCGGACGTCTCCACCGTCCTGCCTGACATATGGATAGTAGCGGTCATCCGTCCAGAAGATGTCGTTGTCTCGGCAGTAGATTATTTCCCGGGCCCCGCCATAAGGTACTTCAGGGAGGACGGCCATCGCGCCGTGCCCGAACGCCGTGTTTTTGGTCTGCCACTCCGCCGACCATGACGTCCCATAGGCCAACCCGCGCCACCTAAACCGTTCGCCCGCGAATTGACTATCACCAGCAGACGCATCATAGACAAAGCCGTAGACCCAGACGATACCACCGTCGTCTACATAGAGATTCCCCCCCGTTCTGTGGGTGAACAGTTTCTGACCACCACTGAGCGCAGACAGGTTAGTCTTAGCCCAAGCAGAACCCGACCACCGCGCAAGCCACAATTCGCACGGCTCCTCTTTGTAGTCTTGGATCTCTTGAACCAAGAAATAGGGATACCCTCGGGAATCGAGAGCACACGCCTCGGTGTTTGTGAAGTAGTACGGGGCACTTGTAGCCGTTCCACCTGGCCATCCCTCCGAGGTCCCGTCGTCGTCCTCGTCGCCCGACAGGAATATCTTCGTCGGGGCAGATGTCCCGGCGGTAGCGTTGCCGAGATATGTCACAACCTCCGTGGAACTACTGCTCGTTGATGCGTTCCCGACGAGGCTCCCCTGCTGCAGATCATACCAAGTAGACCCCGAGTCGTCGGAGTATATATGCGAGACGGCCCTGCCTATATTGTAATTGGTATTCCCGTAACCATCCCACCAGCACAGTACAACGTGTATTCTGTCACCGGACGAGTCATAGGCCACACCGCCACAGTAGATTGAAGTGTTTAGTGCGGTCAGGTATTTATGGACGGAATAGTTGGCGATGTATTTGAAGGGGTCCCATGACGATGCAGACGCATCATACCGGAAGAACCCCATCTTTTCGGTACTGGACGCCCCCCTCAAGAAGACTAAAATATCACCGTTATTGTCCACCAGTGGCCGTGGATATGCTAGAACCCCCGAGAGGGTTTGGGCGCTTCCCCACGCCGTCTCATCGTAAGCGGCAGATGATACCGCGTATTTCGTATCGTTGTTGTGGCCACCCCAGAATATCCACAGCTTACCGTCATCCGCACATACGATATTTGGATAGAAGTGAGTGTCGGTCCCCGACCCCGTGAGCCCGGTATCTACGGCAGATCCCCAACACCCGGCACTAGCCCCAGTCCTCGTCTGCTTGCGGACGTAGATATTACCCTCGGTGTCCGTCCATGCGTAAACGGTATAGTAATTATCGTCAGCAGCCTGAAAGTTAACGAGGGGCTTACTTGAATGCTGTATAGCCTCATTTAGAATGCCATCGGTTGCGATCCGCTCCTCGTATCCAGTGAAGAACGCTACGGACGCGGTGTATCCGACCGGCAACTCATCGTGATCGGTCCCGAATGAGATGGGCCGTCGCTTCATATAGGAGACGTCCCACCACTCCGGCTCGTAATACAGGAACGCAAGGGTGTTCGATAACCGACCGGGAACGGTCTTGTCGGCGGTCAGCCCCTGCGCGAGCCTCGACAGTACGGTCTTATCGGGATCGGGGATATGCGCCAGACGTGCACGGCCGATTTTATCGCCAGACACGGCCCCGGCCAACCGCACAGTCTGGTCATCTTCCGAGTGATAGACCGTGATCCGCACCGAGTCGATGCGGAACGTCGTGTCGGAGGGACGCCCCGATCGCTTGATGGCAACACCGAAGTTACTCGATCTGACCACGTCGTCGCCAATAGACGATTCCCCGAATAAGGCGGTCGCGCTCCCGAGTGCCACCCAATTCTCGAAAGCCGGGAATACCAGGCTTTTGGACGACGCCGAATAATCACTGGCCCCGAACCGTAGGTAGATGTTGGCGTTGTTGAAGGAAAAGCCGGTGTCCTGGCATTCTACCTCAACCTTGACACCATCGACCTTGTGGCTTTCGGGGATATCGTCCGTGTCAAAGCCGAACGTATAGATGCAGAAATACTTCTCGCTTGCGACGTTAAGCGAAGAAGCATACGTATTGTCCGACACTCTCGCGTTGTCGGGATTACTCCAGCCGTTGGAGCCAGTCCCCTCAAACGCGGTGACGGATGAAGTTGTTGCTGTCTTGGTTACTGAGGCCAAAGAAGTCCTTTAGAAGGTCGCTTGCAGGTCTGATACTCCGGCGGGCGGGATGGTGTCGGCTATCTCAACCTCGACCACGTTCGACAGTACCGACCAGTTGCCGACATTGTCCGCCACCTTGAGGGCGAAAAAGTACGGGGTCTCGCTGAATAGTGACAATGTGACTGCGTGACTTTCGTGGCTGCCGGCCGGTAGGGGCTCGGGGATTCCCCCTACTTGAGTGCAGTTGTCCCACTGGTCAGCCAGGGAATCAGCCGTAAGGGCATATTTTATCGTTGTTACGCTGGCCTGACCGAGCAGGCCGTCATCGCCGGGCGCCGTCCATTCGAATGTTATCTGCACATCGGCGGGGTCAGCCTTGACACCCTTGCAGCCGTGCGCAAAGATACTGACGACACATAAGATGAATGCGATGCCCAACAATAATTTGGTGGTGATGTTCAATGTCATGGGTTATTCCTGTCCGTTTTTGTTTTGTATAGGTCACGAATGTCCTGATCGTGTCTATCTAAAAGCTCCTCGATGTGCTTCAGCCTGACGGCATGGTTTTCCAGTAACCGCTGGAGCCTACCAAGAACCCCATAGTAGAAGGCGATAGCCGCCAAGATCAGGGCGAGTATCTGTAGGATATCGCCCAACCTTATCGTTGTCTCGATCATTCGTGTCCCCGCTTTGCTATGAGTACAATTCGATTGCTTTGATTCGTGTGGAGTCCATACCCTGCGATAGGGAATAGACCAACAGTTGTTTCCCCGCCCAGCTCTCACCATCGGCCTTGAAATGTGGGTCAACGGAGGTGGCATCCAATTCTATCCAATCACCAATCTCTAGGTCCGCGTTGGTCGTCCCGACCGTGATCAGGTCGAGCAGCAGGTGCTCCTTCGACCAGATGCCGTTCGTGGTGTTGACCAAATGGCTAGCCACATGAGCCCGAGACGTCCCGGCAATGTTCGGCCAGTCGGCCTCGTATTTGAATACCTCCCCCGTGCCCGTAGGCGGGGCAGCCTGTGATGAGGCGTCCTCGACTATGTCGATATCGTGGTACTCTCGATACTCCTCCTGCCATCGGCTGCTGATCGTCAGGTGGTTGATGATCTTATCGGTGTGGCTTGTCTTAATGGAGCGCTCTCTGATGTGACACCAGGGGATAGTCCTGTCGGTGGTTGGTGACGTGTCATTGAGCGATACCAGTTTGGCCATACCACTAGCGCTCCAATGGAACGCAAACGTCGATTGCTCGGCTATCTGCTGGATGGCCTCGGCCGCCGACATTTCATTATCTGAGTGCAGGTTAATTCTGGCGGTTACACTGGCGTTTTCTGCTGATATGAACGTCGGCATGTCGATGCTGGCAGTAGCAACCGACAGTTCATTGCGCAGTAACCCCTCGACAATCCCGGCTGGATCCTCGATGACATCACCGGAAGAATAGCCGCTACTCCGACCGTTGATCCAACTGCCGTACTCATACCCCTCACAGGCACACCATGCGCTTTCCCAACTACCGGACTTGACGTAGTGTCGGATCTGTAAACGCAGATCGTAGACCTTGAGAAGTTCCTGATTGTTTGTAGTCCCGTCACCGGAACCCGTGATGCGGGCGCTATTCTGTTCCGTTTTGCCGTATATCGCAAACATGGCTGGCAGCGCTTCGTCGGATGTTGCGCTGGCGTGGCCGGTAAGGGGGTGCCAGACGATATTCGTGCCCCAATAAGGCGATGACGCTAGACCGAGGGTGAAGCTACGACGGCCCCCGATAAGCAGGGACCCGAGGGACTCGTAACTATCAACCGTCCCTGAGTGATTGAAGTATAAACGGAAGTCGAGTGTGTTAAAATCGTCCTGGTGAATACTGGCCCCAGCCTCGGTTACAACAGAGACTGTGGCGTCGGAAGTGAACCAGCCTATCTTATTGTCCTGGGAATCGCCGGAATCGTAATCGCCAAACGTGAAATATGCCCAGCATTCCTGGTAGTCGGTCCCGGCTGTACCGCCATCGGTAGCATCAAAAACAGAAGCATAGTCTGCCGTCCCCCTGTCTCTCGCCGCCGAGAAGTTCGTGATATAGTCCTGATAGCCGCCGACTTCATAGTTGCCCGAGAAGGTGCTCTCGGGGTACAGATATGTCAAACCCCGATGGTATGTCTGCCAGTAATCGCCATAGTATTTCAAGGTAATCCGGCCTCGGCCGCTGTCGTCCTCAACGAGGCTCGGGTTTTCGAGTTTAGTCTGTTCCGGCAGGGAGGGGTGTTGTACGAACGCCGCCGTAGCCAAATGCAGAACGTGGTCGGACACCAGATAAGACGGCCGATCCTTACTGTTGTACTTGACGGCCACGGCCAACCCGGTGTCGTTCGACTTGTATTCCTTCGTGAATTTCCCGTAGACTATCGGGATTTTCTTGGAGACGTCCGGCTCTGGGGCGTTCGGGTAGACGCTCGACACAACATTTTGCGGCAGGGTGATCCCCGCATAGAGACGGCCTTTATCGACGATTGTAAACTTAAATTCGCGCTCAGAGGACTCGGGCGCATCGACCACATTACCGGAAAAGCGCAACAGGCAGTCGTCGATACTCCCCACCATCTCACCTTTAAGCAGATAAATCGCCGCATCATTGAAACGAATGCCCGACAGGATATCAGACGGAGAGACCCAAGTCCCGGAACTGTTCTGCTTGAACTTGACGTTGTGCAGGGTGACCGACACGCTCGACACCGTCCACTTTTTCGAATAGATGTCGATTGATTCGTTGATGCCGGAGTGGCCGCGCATAACCGCGTGGACATGTCCCTCCGCCAGGTTCATATCCCGATCCGAGAAGTACCACGTATCGGTCCCGTCCGTAACCATCACAATGGTCGCCAACGAATCGCCGGTCCGATTCTGGAAAGCGGAAAAGGCTGCGGATGCTGAGTGCATTAGTAGGTTTCCCCGTCCTCGATATACGGGATGCGATCAAAGCTCACGGTCGGAGTGTACTGCTGATACTGGACCTGTCGCTTATTGAACGGATCGTTCGTGAAGCGCACCAGTTTGCTAACCGCCCCCTCCTTCAGTATCAAGGGATAGGCGTTTTTCTTGGAGTCCAGAAAAGCGTTGCGCAGAGCGTCCTTATCAGTATCGCCATTAAAGAAATATCGGCGGGTGATCCTGCCGGTGGCGTTCCTATTGAACAGTTGTATGTACTGGCGCCCGCCCCCGGCTGTTACGGTGTCGGTTTCGAAGTCGTCGGTGTCGTCCTCCGGCCATTGATTTGCTATAGAGATCGACCGAGTTTTAAGCCATAGGAACATCGAGATCTCGGCGATGGAGGTCATGCTGGCGATCGCTATACGCCAGTATCGCTTCGTTACGGCTTCAAGGGTCAGACTGGACAACGGATAGTAGATGGGGTCCCCTACCGTGTTGTCAAATAGTACGGCGGAGCCACCCCAGACCGTTACGGCGGAATAACTGCCGTTGTCGTTGTCGTCAGTATAGATGCCGATACTCTGTGTGCCTGATTCGTAATCGGTGTCGTAGTCGTGGACCCAGATGGCGAAATTGTCGGGGCTGACCGACGCTCCCATATCAACGTCTATTATCTGGTTGTCCGTGCTCGATGGCGCCCAGTAGGTGTCGGGGTTAAAGTCAAAGGCGTTGTTAATGCCGTGCCCGCTGCTGGATCCGCCCGTCGATACGCTGGCGCTTCCCTTGGCCATCAGCCCCGTAGTGTATAGTGTAGCCGTACTCGCCATATATTACCTCAACCTCAGGGCTGAACGCCCGGTCCTGTTGTCGTTTTTCAGGGCGACCCTACTGTGTCCCGTGCCGGATGCTCTCTCAATCGCGGGGACAAGAGATTCCTGCACCCAAGTATCATCAGCCACGACGTTGCCCTCGACCCTAACAGTGATATAGGTATTGCCTTGGGCTGGCGCCGACTGACTGGACGACGGCACCCGGGACAATCCCGACCGTACTTCCATACCGAACTGAGGGGCCCCGAATCTCGATTGCGCACCCTTGATGAAGTTCTTCGCGTAGTCCTGGCCGTGCCGGTAGGCGATCGAGTCGTTAATAGGGTCGTCAAATCCCGTGAGCATGGCCGTGAGCGACGCCTTGACGGTAGCCGCGGCAGCAATGGAGGGCCCAGCAGAGATGCCGAGGGTAGCGGCTGCCTTAGCCGAGGCCAGGGCAATGTAATGTTTCGTGAGAGCCCTGACGGCGATAGACTCAACCCCCATAGCAGCAACAGCCACTCCAGAGGCCGCAGTGAGTGCCCCCGTCGCCGCCGTCAAAGATGCCGTAATGGCGGTGGCCATCGCTGTTGCTTTCGTGTGGGCCTGTCGGGTAGTAGTCGACACCGTCTCGGCAACCATCTGCGCTTTCTGGGTTGCCCCCAATAAAATCGTGGCAGTCCGCTGCGCTGCCTGTCCCGCAATGAACTTCCAGATGGCCTTGAGCCCGCGGTCGACCAGGTTGTGAGCGATAGACTGGCCGATCTGCTCGAACGTGTCGTGCATCATATCCCGGAGGTTGTTGCTGTCCGTGATAAGTACCTGAGTTAGGTTGTGGGAGAAGGTCGAGACTTGCTCGGTCAGGATAGACCAACGCTCATACCATTGCGCCTGGAACTGTTCTATCTGCCGGTTGAGTAGTTCTTGGCGCCTCTGACCATAGATGACATCGAGATCGTACAGGGCGGCCTGGAGTTCTTCCTCGCCCAAATACTGGTCTTGGCGGAGAACCCGTTCCTCAGCCGCCCGGTCGTGTTCGAGAGTAGCGACAGTCGCATGATAATCCGTCATGCCAGCAATGGACGCCTGAAATGCGGCCTCCTCTATGCTGCGCCGCACATTCTGATGTTCGGCCCACAGCTCATTGAACCGCTCATTGCGCTCCTCGGTTGAACGCTGCATCCCGACAAGGGCGTCCTCGTACTCGTCGTTGATCTCGTCGAATTCGACATGCGCCGCGAGCTGGTCAAAGAGCGAAGCCACTTGACTAGTGGTCTCCCTGGTAGTCGAGACCATCGAGGTCAAGCCGGACAGGAATTTGCCAAAACCAGCACCGCTATCCAAGTCAATACTGGTCTTACCCAAGGTCTGCTGCAGTAACACGATGCGAGCGAGATCCTCCCCGAGCATTCTCACCGCGAAGGCATACTGGTCGGTGTCGGCCGCCAACTCCGGGAAATACCCAGACGCTTCCGACACGTATTGCTTTTGTGAGTACCTGAGTGATTGTATTTCGGCACTCAGGTTTTCAATGGCCCCTTGGTAATCAAAACTCTTATTACTTAAAGCTGTTAAGGCGCTCGATGATTCCTCCCTATACTTCTTGATTGTCTCGATGTTATCCCGGATGGCACTCAAGTTGTCCTTGTATGCGTCGCCAAGTTTCTTTAAGGCGTCTTGTTCTGCCAGTTGATTTATCGTGCGCTGTTCACGGATGTTATCCCTGAGTGCATCGGTGGAGATATCAATAGCCCTACCCATCGCGTCCCATCTCTCGACGATACCCGGCTGTAGTTTTGCCAGCTCTTCGAGCAGCCGGTTTAGTTCCTCCTGCTCCTTGCTGGTCAACTTCTCCTTTGACGCCAGCTCGTCATAGCGGTCCGCCATGCGCAGAGTGTTCCCGGCGGTCTCCTCGAATGCCTTGTTGGCCTGTCGAATCTGGTCAACCGATTCGTCGGTGAATATGCCGATCAGGCCGTTCACCAAGCCAATCGCGCTCTCCAGCCCCGAGAATAACGCCGGGGATATCAGCGTGAATATCTCCTCTTGGAGATCCCCAAATCGTTCGGTCAGCAGTGATATCTTCGTGGCGACGTTATCGGCCTGTGCTGCTGCCGCCCCGCCGAACCGCTCATTTATCTGTGCAATAGCAGCCGCAAACTTCTCAGACTTAGGGATGTTCTCATCTATGATGATACCATATCTCGACAGCGTAGACGTGTACCCGACCGCGGCCTTAGCCAGCAGGTCAGTAGCACTCGCCAGATTCATCCCACCGCCAGCCGCCAAATCGAGGGCGACCTGGGTGGTCTTCATGGCCTCGTCTACAGACTGGCCGTAGTCAATGAAGCTCTGGACGGCCTTGCCGATGAACTCATCGGACCGACCAGTGGCGGCCTGCATTTGCCCGGCAAAGGCCTGAATTTTTGTGATGTTACTATCAACTTCGTGACCGTGGCGCCTCAGGGCGGCAGCTACGTCATTCCAGGCC
>Ga0272444_10000316_pt1 | contig 53788 bp, 47 predicted proteins | sample SSMForm13_FD_201033 | JGI IMG/M metagenome (GOLD analysis project Ga0272444, IMG submission 201033) | Marine sediment archaeal communities from Little Sippewissett salt marsh, Falmouth, MA, United States - SSM-Form-13 | ecosystem: Environmental > Aquatic > Marine > Wetlands > Sediment ... | reverse complement strand
ATAAAAAACTAAAAGGTATATGTAGTCTTTGTGGAGAACCTCTTTTTTCGAGAGGGAAATACCATGAAGAATGCCTGAAAAAAAGAGACGCTGGAAGAGCTGAGATAATAGAGTTAATCAAGAAATCCGCGAATACGGGTAGAGACCTCGATGTCATCGGCTCTCAAATTTATTCCATTGTCGCGGAAAGTTATATCAAAGCTATCGACTTACGAAACCTTTTAATTTGGGGGGTCGATGAGGCGGTTTATAACGCCTTAGATGACGGAATTATAACAGAAGAAGAAGAACAGGCTGTTGCGAGATTTATGAAGTATTTCGATATTTCTTGGGTTGAAGCAAATGAAAAAGGTTCATATTGGAAATTAGCTAAAGCCGCCATATTACGCGATATTACAGATGGGAATGTCCCTGACGTATTTCATGATGAAGAAGGCCTTCTCCCTTTCAATTTCCAAAAAAACGAAAAGTTAATTTGGGCGTTTTACAATCCCTTAGTTGATTATTATCAAAGGAGATCAAGCACGGAATATGTTGGAGGTCATCAGGGCGTCAGTATTAAAGTAATGAAGGGCGTTTATTACAGAATTGGCGGTTTTAGAGGGCATCCTGTTATAACTGCTAATTTAATTAACGTTGGTAAAGGAATAATGGCTGTTACGACAAAGCATATCTATTTTGCCGGTAAAATTGAGAGTTTTAGGATTAGATTTGAAAAAATAGTTTCTTTTGTTCCTTATGATGATGGAATTGGAATACAGACCGATAAGGCAAGAGCAAAACCACAAATATTCGTTACGGGTGACGGGTGGTTTACTTATAATTTAGTAACAAATCTCGCGCAATTGCATTTATAATTATAAACCAATAGGACACTCCGCGTCGTTCGTTATTTGAAATGATAACTTGGCCGTGGGGGCGGCAGGGCCGCAACCAATTTTGCTCAACCCTACCCTACGGACGCAAGCGCGGGATTCGCTTCTGTCGCCGATAATCGTGGTTTGCGGAACGGGCGTTTCGCGCACTCCAGTTCGTCGCTCGGAGTCACAATCAACTCTATCGACGACCCCTATTACCGCCGCAAATACTGCGGCGCACGGCACTTGGAATGAAGTGCGGTTGAGAAAGACCGTTAACCTTTTTATACGGCCTAATCGCTTTTTATTATGAAGCCTAAACGGGCATAGAACGAGACCGATAAATCGCCCATCTCGTAATGGGGGGAGTTGGAGAGCATCGCGCCCACCCCAAAGAACACACCTTCCGCAATAAAATCGAAACCTCCACCTGCAGAGCATACCGCAGTTCCCTCAACCGAATATTCGTTCGTCCCGGTAGTGTCGTAATCGAAACCGGTGTTCGTCACACTCCGCTCGATTCCCATGAACATATATATGTCGAAAGCCTCTTCCATGAAGGTTTGGTCGAACTGTAAAAACGCAGCGGGGAAAAGCCATGTCTCCGTCTCGGTTCCGCGATATCGCCATTGCCCGGTTTCCGAATCGAGGACGTAGGTCGCCTCCGGGATGGGCGTCATGTTAAGCTCGATAATGCCCGATATGTGCGCGGTTCCGTCTTCCAGAAGAGGGCCATTGAGGCGCATCCCGCAGCCGTAAATGGGAACGCCGTTACAACCGCCCGCCGGAAAATCGGGGACATCGGTTGCGTTCGCGACCATCCAATCTAAAGGCGCGTAGCGGTATTGGACGCCCATTTCGAAGTGGTTACCGGTGGATATATACGCCGCGCCGCCGAGTTGCGTTGTTGAAATCAGCAGACCTGCATCGCCGATATCCGAGTAGTAATCTAAATCCCAGTATGGGTGAATAGCTAAAAGTGGATTGGCCTCGAACTGAACGAGGGCGGTTCCGCGACTCAGCGGATATCCCGCTCTGCTCGGGACATAGGGCGCTGGAACCGCCGCGACGCGCATGAGATTATATTCCGGCGCGGTGCACGAACACAGGATAAGGGCGGCCAAGAAAGCCGCAAGCGCGAGCGTTCGGTTTTTAGGTTTCGATAGGTTCATTTTCGGCCGAGTTTATTTAAGATACACGATTCGCTTTGTCGCGGTCTGTCCATCGCCGATTTTCGCGCGGACGAGATAAATGCCGGAGGTTGTCGCCTCGTCCGGTTGCCAGACTAATCCCCCTAAAACCCCCCCCTCTGACAAGGGGGACTTGCCCTCTTCCTCCCCCCTTGTGAAAGGGGGGCTGGGGGGGATTATTTCTTCGACCATGCGGCCATTGATGTCGAATATTTCCACGCGGGAGGGTCTCAGACCCTCCCCTACGGAAATCGTGACTGCCGAGTTGAACGGGTTCGGGTATGCGGAGAGGGTAAAATCGTGTGGGCGGGCGGTTTCCTCGATGCCGTCGTCACCGATGATTATTGTTCGGATAACCGGCGCGCTGCCGTTCGCGATATAAATCGAGTCGTGGATTTCGGTCGGCATGCCCGGCGCGGCGATTTGGAGCGTGTAATACATATTGCCGCGAAGCAGTCGCCTGCTCGTTCCGAACACCGGATCGACCGTGCGCGCGGGGATGTAATCGTGTTGCAGCTCGAGGATTTCGACCTCGGCATCGGTGACCGGCAAGCCGAATGTATCGACCACGTGAACGACGAGGAGCCTTTCCAGCGGGCGTTCCATCAAGTAGTAACAGCCGCGCCCCACACGCGCCGCGATTGTGTCTATCGTATCGGCGTGCCAGAAGCACTGGTTCGTGATTTCGTAGAGAATCGCGCAACTGCCGAGGTTGTAATAGACCCAGTTCTGGAGTTTCGGCTTGTTCTGGTTCGCCCAGAGGCCCTCGTAGCTGTCGCCTTCCTCGTCCTTGATTCGTGTCGAGAGGTAGTAGCGAATTTCGTCGAATGAATTGGAGCCTTCGGGCGTGTAGGTGTGGTCCCACGGGCCGTCCTCGAAAAACCAGCATGTCCATAGCTTGTTGCCGCCGGTGTAATCGGGCGAGTGCATATCGACCTCGATAAGCGGGCGTTCGCGCTCGAAAAAGTCTCGCATTGCGACGACGCAGGTCTCGCTCCAGGGCTCGTAGCCTTTCGTGTTGTCCAAATCTTCGGGCGTGTAGCTTTCCCATTCGTAGTCCCAGTTGCGATTCGGGTCCACGCCGTCGGTATAGGCGTCGAGAACGCCGTTGGAGTCGAGGTCGGCGCAGGTTTTTCGCCATTCGACATAGCCGGAGTCGAGGCACATGATTCTGCCGTCGGTGTTCATCTGCGGGATAATCCAAATCTCGTAGGTCTGCCACCAGAGGGTCGCGGCGCTGTCGCCGTCGTCGATTCGGTGCAGGAGGTCTTTAATCATCCACATGCAGGCCTCGACACCGGCGGGTTCGTCGGCGTGCTGGCCGCCGTGGAATTCGAGGGTCGTCTCGTCTTCGTCGATAGTGGGATTCTCGGAGATGCGCATCGCAAGAATGGGCTTGTCGAACCATGGCGAAAACGCGAGTGTTTCGACATAGCAATATGTCGAGAAGGTATCCGCGAGTGCGAGGACTTCGTCGATTACCTCATCGACGGTGTGATAGCGCGGGTCGGCGGTCAACTGCCCGAACGCGACGGTTGAAAGCAGGATAATAGCAATTACGAGATAATTTTTCATCGATAACCTCCGGTTAAAGCCGTAGTTAAGAATAACAACGGCCTGAAGGTAAAGCAAGCGAAAGATGATTTTTTGTTCGAAAGGCGACCGATTTAAAACATCGGTAGGACGTATCTGTTTGCGTGATGCATAACGACGGGGTTGTTGCCGCGAATCGAGCAGAGGAAAAGGTTGAGAAATGTCGATAGATAGATTTTCGGGTCGAATTTCGCGAAAGAGTATGATGGCGACAGCGCGCGATGGATAATCGCCCGCAGGCTGTATAGGAATTGGCTAAGAATCATATCGACATTGAAATCGTCGCTCAGGCTTCTGTCCGCGATGCCCTCGAAAAACGCGCGACGGACACGCCCGATAGCGCGGTCGTTGAGCGCAACGAATTTTTCGAAATAATCGCCGGTTTTCTCCGAGATTACGCCGGTGTAGTCGAGATAGCTGTGCATTGATTCGAAACCGGGATAGCGCGAGCAATATTCGAAATAGGTTTCGCCGAAAGCGTAAAGCTGGTCGAATCCGGTCCCCTCGGCGTCCATCGCCTCTGTGAGAACGAGCAAGAAGGTTTCGATGCTATCGGTGTATGCCGCGAGGATGAGTTGCTCTTTGCTTTTAAAATAGGAATATAGGGTTCGCTTTGTGAACTCCGCTCTTCGGGCAATGTCGTCCATCGAGGTTTCTTCGATGCCCTTTTCGGCGAATAACTGCCTTGCGGCTGCGAGAATATCGTCGTGCCTGATTTGCCTTTCTTTTTCGCGTCTCGATTCGATACCCATAAACTCGTCTTTGGTTAAAACTTCGTTAATCGCATACGAATGTAAATATTCGCAAACTAAAAGCAAGCAAGAATATTACACTCAATTGTGTGGGTCGATTCCACCGGAATCGGAAACACGAACTCGGATATAGGCCTGCGAGGTATATACGCCGTCCGAAGCGCTAACGCTGAGCGTGTGATAGCCGTATACTTCGGGAGCCGTCCATTGGGCGCAGTTTTCGTATTCGGTATGAATCAGTTTGCCCTGGTTGCTCGACCACTGAATCTCGACCGTATCGGAACCGGAGTATTCGTAATCGACCATTAATAAAACCACCTCGCCTGGCGTGACCTCTGTTTGATTGGCAAGAAACGAAGTGATGTTAAGAACGCTGTTCGATGACGGCGTTGGTGAGGTGGCGCTATCGCAGGCGATAAACATAATCGCGAACGCGATAAGCAGCCACACGAATCTCTTTGGCGTTGCCGCCTTCTTGTCCGACTTCGGGGTCTTTTTTTCGTCTTTTTCGGCCATAATTGCCCTCCATGTATATTGTATTTCACTGCGAGTATATTCGCCTATTTAAATTATATGACCCGTTGGTCATTTGTCAAGTGCTAATACACATTTTTTTTTGAAATATTCGATTTTTTTATTGCTTTCAAAAAATTTATCCATATTGTATGCGTGTATGCGCATATTTAGGAGGTTAAGTGAGAGACTTAGAAAATATTTTCAAAGCGCTCGGCGACGAAACGCGGCTCCGCATCGTAGAATACCTAATGAAAAACGGAACCCACTGTGTTTTAGAGGTGGCGGCCGCACTGGAGCTGTCGCAGACGAGGACATCCAGGAATCTCGGTATCCTCAGGGATGTAGGCATCCTCCGCGACGAACGCAGAGGCGCGTGTATCGACTACTCTATCGATTTTATACGGTTGGGAACTTTTGGTGGTTGTTTGAAATCAGCTCTTAAGGAAGCTTTCGAGATTAATTTATAAAATCAAAGGTCATCCAAGTATGATTAAACTGCGTTCAAAGCGAGGTAAAATGAGATATTTAGTGTTCATTCTGATGCTTACAATTCCTCTCTTTACAGTCTTTGCCGAGGGAATCGAGGAGCGGATTTCCGAATTCGCCGAAGATCATCCATACAGCCTGTCGGGAACTTTCGAGGGGGGATTTCTTTCGCCCATTTCCCACAAAATCCAGTTTGGCGAGGAGAACGGAACCTATTTCGACTACGTTTCAGACGGTGCCCAGGACGTGCTGTTTGCATTTAAGCGATTCTCGCTCGATCTAAAATTGAACGAGAAACACTCTTTAGTTTTCCTCTATCAACCACTCGCGCTTGAAACCCGCGAGGTGCTTAGCGAGGATATCCTCATAGATACAACTCATTTCCCCACCGGCACACCAATGCGTTTTCTTTATGGTTTCCCCTTCTGGCGAGTTAGCTATTTATATAACTTCGCAGACGGTTCGCGCGATGAACTCTCTATCGGCATGTCATTACAACTTCGCGACGCCACGATAGAGTTCGAGTCTGAGGACGGCTCGCTTTTTACCGCGAATCGCAATGTCGGCCCGGTTCCGATAATCAAGTTTCGCGTAAAAAAGTATTTCGATAGCGGATTATGGCTCGGTTCGGAGATAGACGGTTTTTACGCGCCGGTTAGTTATATCAACGGCAGCAACAACGAGGTAATCGGTGCGATTCTCGATGCAAGCGTCCGCGCGGGTCTCGACCTTCCAAAAAATAGCGAGGCATTCCTGAACCTAAGATATTTAGGTGGCGGAGCTGTCGGAAGTAGTGAAAACGTCGAAGGTCCCGGCGATGGCTACACGAAAAACTGGCTGCATTTCCTTACGGTCTCGGTAGGAATATCCCACGGTATATTATGATAGGATCAATGAAATATTAAGGAAACTATAACCACATCGAATTTCAAATGGAGACAAAATGAAAATCTCAGTTCTAATCGCGCTATTGTTAGCGCTCGCAATACCTATTTTTGCAGAAATTGCAACACAACCTACAGCGGAGGCAAACCTCGACACCGCGCTTGTATCCGGGAAACCAACCATCGCGCTATTCATCAAATCTAAAGCATGCGCTTGCACGGCGAAGAAATGTAACGCTGCCGGAGCAACTTTTTCGCAGATAGTTTCGGATAGTTCTAGTGAATACACATACCTCATGGTCGATATCGACAAACAGCCGGAATACACAAAGAAACTCAAGCTGGTCGCCGTTCCGACGGCTGTTTTTTTCGACGCTTTCGGTTCCGAGGTCACTCGCTTGAGTTCATGGGATATGAATGCGGAGAATATATCGGAAGCTCTAAACTCTATTACGACGCCAAAAAAGACTACTAACTGATGTTCTCGAGTTTTCTCGAAAACGCCGCCCAAACAATCCAAACCAATCCATGGCTCGGATTTGTTGCGGTTTTTCTCAGCGGCCTTATGACCGCTGCAAATCCGTGCGTGATTGCCTCGATCCCGCTGGTGCTTGGGTTTGTGACCGCAGGATTTTCCGGCGATGGAAAAGGCGTAGCAAAAAATGGTTTTCTTATTTCGCTATTTTTTGCGCTTGGCCTCGTTGTAACGTTTACTGCGATGGGTATAATCGCGGGCCTCGTCGGCTCTATGTTTGGCGATACCGCCGGATTTTGGAAATACATTATCGCCGCGATTTGCCTGTTTATGGGAATTCATCTTCTGGGATTTTTCGAGATGAACATTCCCGCGCCAAAATTCCTGAAAACCAAGGCTACCGGCTATCTTGCGGCGTTTATTTTCGGTATGATGCTCGGTATCGTGTCCGCGCCCTGCGCCGCGCCTATTTTAGTTGTAATCCTAACACTTATCACAGCTAAGGGCAGCATAATCTACGGCGGAGCGTTGCTGTTGGTCTATTCTCTTGCTCATTGCGCCCTGATTATTATTGCGGGCACTTCTCTCGGGCTTGCCCAGAAATTGATTTCGTCGAAACGCCTACAAACTGCGAACCTTTGGATAAAAAGGATTGCGGGCGTCCTTATAATAGGCGTCGGCGGATATATCGCATTTTTAAAATAGGAGAGAAATGGAAATATTGGTTCTCGGGGCCGGATGCCCTAAATGTAAGGCGTTGCACGAGGCAACTCTAAAAGCCGCGTCATCGCTTGAACTCGCCGATTCTGTCGAATATATTACCGATGTTACGCAAATTATGGATAGAGGTGTAATGCAGACTCCCTGCCTTATGATCGATGACAAAATCATCAGCGCCGGACGAGTTTTAACACCGGAAAAAATTATCGAGCTAATCAGGAAAGAAGTCGAAGCATAATGACCTCTAAGCGCGAGTGGAAAATCCTGGCCGGTTTGCTTATCGCCTTTCTCGCGATATACTTCATGCCCATCGAATCGAGCCGATTCGCCGATTCGATTCTCGAAGGATTTCACCTCGCGAAGTGGTATGCCCGCGAACACGTCTTGCTTTGCCTTCTACCGGCGTTTTTCATCGCGGGCGCGATAGGCGTGTTCGTCTCGAAAGACTCCGTCATGCGCTATCTCGGCCCAAGCGCGAACAAACTCGTGGCTTACGGCGTCGCGGCGGTATCCGGCACGATACTCGCGATCTGCTCCTGCACCGTGCTGCCGCTTTTCGCGGGGATTTACACTATGGGCGCGGGCCTCGGCCCCGCAACCGCCTTCCTATACTCCGGCCCCGCAATCAACGTCCTCGCGATAATCCTCACCGCGCGGGTGCTCGGCGTGGAAATCGGCATAGCGCGTGCGGTCGGCGCAATTGTATTCAGCGTGGTCATCGGCGCGCTGATGCACCTGATTTTCCGCAACGAGAAACGCGAGAAAGCCCGTGCCGCGATTGTCGCCCCGGACTCCGAACCTACGAGACCACTCTGGCAAAACGCCCTCTTTTTCGCGAACCTCGTCGGAATTCTCGTTTTCGCGAACTGGGGCAGTCCGCAGGGCGAAACGGGTAGTTGGGCGTGGATATATAACGCCAAATGGGCTATAACCACCGCGTTTTCTGTAGGTTTGGGCACGATTTTGATTTTCTGGTTCGAGGCAAAATGGTGGAAAATCGCGCTGACCGCCGTTGCGACTGCAATCGCGGCGTTCGCGCTTCCGGGACACCCGCAAATCCCCTTCGCTATTGCAATCGTGGGCCTGTCGATCACTACCGCCACCGGCAACGACGAAACCCGCGAGTGGTTCGACTCGAGCTGGGGCTTCACGAAGCAAATTCTACCCCTGCTTCTCGGAGGGGTTGTAATCGCGGGATTCTTCCTCGGGCGGCCCGGCCACGAGGGCGTAATCCCATCGGAGATAATCTATCGCGCGGTCGGCGGCAACTCGATAATCTCTAATTTCCTCGCCTCGATAGTCGGCGCGTTCATGTATTTCGCCACACTCACCGAGGTGCCGATTTTGCAGGGCCTTATCGGCAACGGGATGGGCAAAGGCCCGGCACTCTCGCTTTTGCTCGCTGGCCCGGCGCTATCGCTGCCGAATATGCTGGTTATCCGCACGGTGCTCGGCACGAAAAAGACGCTCGTCTTCGTCGCGCTCGTAGTCCTAATCGCCGCGATAACCGGCTTCATCTTCGGCCTAATCTAACGGCAGGGCCGGTCGGCAGCGGCCGACAGCCAATCGTGCTCAACCGGCGTGCGCCGGAGGTATTTGTGCTCAACCGCTACGCGAATCCGCTGGCGCGACTCTCGTGTGCGAAATCGTGTAGCCCTTTCCAAATCGCACGTAGCGAGAGGCGTGCCAGCGGTTGAGCACGAACATCAGCGGCATTGCCGCCGCCTTTTTTTATTGCGTGGCTATTCCGTTGAATGCGATATCGAGAAGGCTTTCGGCGTTGGCGCGAAGCTTTTTTACGTCGCTGCCGTCGATGCCGTAGTAGTCGCCCATCGCGGGGCTAACCGTCGCCTGTTGGAAACCGGTGATAAGCACGACCAGATTAAACACGAGCATGTCTTTGTCGATATCGGGCCGCACCTCGGCTCTGGCCTGCGCGGTTTCGATAATATCTCTCATATAGTCGAGGGACGGTTCGGTCATGATATGGCTAATCTCGTCGTCGAACGGGATACTCGTGTCGCCGACCATCGCGAAATAGAAGTGGACCTGCGCGGGATAGTTTTCCTGGAACTCGCGGAAAAAGAGCATTGTGCGAAGGAGGGTTTCGCGGAGTGATTGCTCGCGAACATCGCCCACAAAATCCGCACGCTGGGTCATGTAGGACTCTTTTACGTAGGTGACGAGATAGAGGTAGAAATCTTTTTTATCGTTGAAATACTGATAGATACTGCCTTTGGCGATATCCGCACGCTCGACGATTGAATTTATACTCGTCTGCGCATAGCCATTTACGGCAAATTCCTCAATAGCGACATCGATAATTTTCTGTCGCTTTTCATCGAGAAGGTTGAAAAATGTTTGCTTCGGCATTATATTCGTTTCGTTGAGTCGATTTTTAAATATCAAGTCCGCGAATATAATTATTGCAGCCTATAAGTCAAGGCGTTTTTATTATTGCAGATGTAACAAAAAGCGAGGGCAATCATGGAACTCGAAATAATTGAAACCGCGATACGCGCCGATCCAGACCAGCTTTTCCGCTTTCTTCGCGATCCATCCCTCGAACTTCGGATTTCTGCATTCGATGCATTCCGACATATGCTTTGCAATAGCGACCCTATCGCGATAAGATCGATTGCGGATTTCGTCGCGGTTTTGAAAATCGAGCTTATTCCCAATCTTGCGGACGAAGCGGATGTCGATAAACGCGGCGCGCTTGCTCATGTGGCGCGGGGAATTGCTGTCATTGCGCGGGCTATCGATAAACCGGAGGCGTTTATCCCCATAATTCCCTTAACGGTGGAGCTTCTAAAACACCCATATCCCGGTGTTAAAGCCGCGTTAATGGGTGCTCTCGGCGAATTATACCGCGCTAATCCCGATGAACTCGACGATCACGCCACGAATCGTTTGTTGCGATTTTTCGATAACTCCGATCCGGAGGTTCTCGCCGCGACGGCGTCGGCGTGGGGCAATATCGCACTCGGCAATCCCGATAGTGGATTGCAGGCTCTCAGTCCTATTTATAGGCTTCTCGCGAACGAACATCCGCGTGTCCGTGCGGAGGCGGCGGGATTTTTCCGCAGCCTGGCGTCTGAAAGCGGCGAGGAGTGCTCGATCGCGCTACCTCAACTCCGCGAAATGCGAGATAGCGATCCCGACGATACGGTTCGAGAAAGGGCCGGTGCGGCGGTTCAGGCTATCTCGAACACTATTGGGGAAGCGGGGCTGTCCGAATAGCGCTTTTCTACTCGATAGATTTCGTAAATAATTACCAATTATCGACCTAATAGTTACGTATCGGACTCTATTAAGAACTAATCCTTGACAAATGGCCTTGCCGGGGATATTTTCAACAACGTTTCAATCGGGGCGTGGCGCAGCCTGGTAGCGCGCCTGCTTTGGGAGCAGGAAGTCGTAGGTTCAAATCCTATCGCCCCGACTTTTTTAATACAGGCAAAACTCCCTTTTTATTTATTTCAAGGGAGCGTATTATTATTTTTCACGCCCTGTATCCAACGTAACCCGAGGATTTTCCAATGCCCAAGCCAAAAGAGTTAATGAAAGAAATTGCCGCACTTTGTAAAAGACGCGGATTCATTTTTCAATCCAGCGAGATATATGGCGGTGTGGCATCGACTTACGACTACGGGCCGCTCGGAGTCGAGCTTAAGCGCAATGTAAAAGAGCTTTGGTGGCGCGAGATGGTTCAGCTTCGGCCCGATATCGAGGGACTGGACGCTGCGATTATCATGCACCCTAAGGTTTGGGTTGCCAGCGGTCATGTCGATGCATTCGTGGATCCGCTTATCGAGTGTAAACAGTGTCATCACCGCTTCAAGGCCGACGAGCTTAAAAACCTCGAACAATGCCCCGACTGTGGCATAAAGGGTAGTTTCACAGAGCCACGTCTGTTCCACCTTATGTTCCAGACATTCATGGGGCCGGTGCAATCCGAGGATAACCTCGCTTATCTTCGCCCCGAAACCGCGCAGGGCATTTACGTGAATTTCGAGAATGTTCGCACGCCGGCACGCCAAAAAGTGCCTTTCGGAATCGCGCAGATCGGAAAAGCTTTTCGCAACGAGATCACGCCCGGCAATTTCACATTCCGCACGCGCGAGTTTGAGCAAATGGAAATGCAATACTTCGTCCACCCCGATAAAGCCGAAGATTGGTATGAGTATTGGAAAGAGCAGCGCAAGGCGTGGTATATGGCTCTCGGTTTCAAGATGGAGAATCTTCACTTTCACGACCACGAGAAACTTGCGCACTATGCCCGCGCGGCAACGGACATCGAATACGATTTCCCCTTCGGACGTAGCGAGTTGGAGGGAATCCACAATCGCGGCGATTTCGACCTATCGCGGCATCAGGAGCACTCCAGCAAGAGCATGGAGTATTTCGATCAGGAGCGGGATGAAAGATTTATCCCGTATATTATAGAAACCTCCGGCGGCGTCGATCGCTGTATTCTCGCGCTGCTTGTCGATGCCTACGAGGAAGAGCCGGAACCGGGCGACTCCGGCAAAACGAGGATTGTGCTGAAATTGCATCCGAAGGTCGCTCCGATAAAAGTCGGAATTTTCCCGTTGGTTAAACGCGACGGAATGCCCGAGGTCGCCCGCGAAATCGAGACGGAGTTGCGCAAGCATTTCATGGTATTCTACGACGACGGCGGTTCAATCGGCAGGCGCTATCGCAGACAGGACGAGGCGGGAACGCCGTTCTGCGTAACCGTGGACGGCCAGACAATCGAAGACCGCACCGTTACAATCCGCGAGCGTGATACGATGGCGCAAGTGCGCGTGAATATCGACGAAATTCCAGAGATGGTTAGCAAATACACGGAAGACTGGGAATTAAACAAGGGTTTACCGAGTGGTAAATAATCCTTGCTTAAGCCGGATTAATAGAGTATTATTGCGCGATGAACATTCAATAACGGGAGCGGAAAATGATTTCTTGGGCTGTAGCAATTTTAATTCTCGATGCGTTGTTATACATAAGTATAGTGACAGGCAGAGCCGTGCCGACCAGCACTCTTTTTTTCTGTATCGGGATAGCTTTAATCAATGTCATTATTATTATCAGGACAATAAAGAAAATCAAGGCCGGTCGCTTCGAAAAATTGAATAGTGAATTACGGGATATTAAATCGGAGAATAAAGAACTTCTCGGTCGTATTTCAAACCTACGAGAGCAACAGATACTCGACCGCACCGACGAAGACCTCGTTTAGAACCTTCGAAATAGCGTTTTTTTAACTCCCCTTGTTGAATGGGGAGTTTTTTTTCGCTTTGTGCACATGTTATTCGGAGATTATGCTGCTCAATTCTCTATCGAACACTCGAAGGGTAATATTTTATCCCTGCAGGTTCGCTATATTGGGTCCGGAGGTTCCCTGTGGCCTTACGCTAAATACCTTGGCAAGTATAGGCTCAAAGTCCTTAATAGCTTCTCGCGCATAGAGTCTAACTACGCTTGCGGTAATACCGGAATCCGCAACCGCAGCGATAAACGACTTATCTGACACAATTGAAATATGCACATTCGTGTGCTTTCCCTGATGCGTCGCTGCGGCGAATTCTTTCTCTCCAATGATTTTTGCAAGAGCTTGAGTGCTTGACAAACTACCGGATGCGAGAACCGCGAGAGAGGTTGGATCCGTTCCGGCGAAATCCCCTGCCCGGGCAAGGATGAAGCCATTTCGGTTAATCAACAATGCCGCCCGCGCGCCGCTGTCTCGAAGAAAGGACTCGAGGATACTCTTCAACGCACGGCTATCTTCAGGCTCGATAATAGTGTTTTGCATTTCTACCGCCTTATCATCTCGATTTTATATCTTTCAAAATCTTGCCCACCACCATTTTACAAATAGCGTTTAGACTGTCAAAAACGCCCTGGCCGGTCAGGGCTACCGACTCGAACGAGGGCACTTTCACGCTCTCACGATTCAGAAGGTATTCCATATGGTCGAGTTTGGCAACCTCCGGCAGGTCGCGCTTATTGTATTGTAGAATATATGGGAATTCCTGCATGTCGATACCGTATTCTTTGATATTCTCCTTCATATCCCGGAATGACTCGACATTCGCCTCCTGCCGCGACCATTGTGAATCCGCCACGAAAATAATGCCGTCGGCCCCTTGAAGAACAAGTTTACGTGTAGCGTTATACTGCACTTGTCCGGGAACTGTATAAAGCTGAAATTTCGTTGTGAAACCCGGAATTATTTTAGCTTCGAGAGGGAGAAAATCAAAATAAAGGGTGCGATCTCCCTCGGTAGCAATCGAGATAAGATCCGTTTTCTGGGCAGCGATTTTCCGCTGAATATATTCGAGATTGGAGGTTTTCCCGGACAAAGCAGGCCCATAGTAAACGACCTTCACATAAATTTCTTTTTCTATAACGTTTACCTGAGCCACAAGTTATACCGATTTCCTTCTTTTCAGCCCTTTTTAGGTTTTGATGTATTTTTCTTTCGGTTTATCCAAAAGAAGGTAATTTATCATCGCCGCTGTCGATCCACGAAGAATCTCGTTTTTCCTCTCCCTCTGAGGATTCGAGTAGCGATGGCTCGACCTGTGGCGCAATATCTTCCATTGGTAGCGCCACTTCGAGTTCCATAATATCTGTACCCTGTTGGGCAGTGACAAAATTCACCAACTCGATAGGCACCTGATTATATATGTAATCCACAGTCATCTCAACCGCGCCATTAGGGAGTTGGTCGATTATCATTCTTAGAGGGATTTTAAGAATAGAGTCTGAACCTTTACGTATCAATTTATCGAGAACCGCCCCGCTCTCGCGATCCATGTTATATTTAATAATTTTCCTTACGGATAGGCGAATTTTATCGCTTGGGTCTTTCGCGAGTTTCCCTTTTTCTTGGGGTTCGATTTTTCTTGTTTTTTTAGCCTTCTTCTCGCTTCCAGATTCTGAAAGGGCTTTGGTTAATTCTTCTTCAGTTAGATTTTGTTTACCCGCCCGATCTTTTTTCTTCGATTCTCCGAAACTATCGAGGTCGTTGAGTATATCTGCCAAAGCGCCCTCGTCCATTTTCTTGGGCTTTGAAGGTTGGCCAAAACCGGCACCGTTGCCAAATGAAAAGGAAGGTAGATTCTCCGTTTCATCCGAGGATTTATCGGCGGGTTTTTCTTCCTGTTCCCTCATGACGGTCTTTTCGGATTGTAGCTCTTCCGGTTCTTCCAATTCTACGCCAAGACTTGCTAAAAGACTCCCAAGATCGGGTTCGAGGTTATCTGGAAGTTCCTCTTCCTCCTCGATTTCATCCATTGGAACATACTGCTTTTTATGCGGAGGTGATTCCGGAATAGCTTCAAGCTCCGGTGGTTTTTCGTCCTCCTCCGGTAGCTCTTCCAGTTGCTCCATTATCCGCGCGATATCGTCCGGGACATCGTCAGGACTCGGCAGCGACTCCGGTTCAGGCTCTGGCTCGGGCAACTCGACAATCGTTTCGGTTTCGGGGATTTTCTCTGTCGCAGATGCTCCGGTAGCTTCAAGCTCCGGTGGTTTCTCGGTCTCCTCCGGTAGCTCTTCCAGTTGCTCCATTATCCGCGCGATATCGTCCGGGACGTCGTCAGGACTCGGCAGCGACTCCGGTTCAGGCTCTGGCTCGGGCAACTCGACTATCGTTTCGGTTTCGGGGATTTTCTCTGTCGCAGATGCTCCGGTAGCTTCAGGCTCCGGTGGTTTCTCGGTCTCCTCCGGTAGCTCTTCCAGTTGCTCCATTATCCGCGCGATATCGTCCGGGACATCGTCAGGACTCGGTAGCGACTCCGGTTCAGCTTCAGGCTCGGGCAACTCGACTATCGTTTCGGTTTCGGGGATTTTCTCTGTCGCAGATGCTCCGGTAGCTTCAGGCTCCGGTGGTTTTTCGGTTTCCTCCGGTAGCTCTTCCAGTTGCTCCATTATCCGCGCGATATCGTCCGGGACATCGTCAGGACTCGGTAGCGACTCCGATTCAGGCTCTGGTTCGGGCAACTCGACTATCGTTTCGGTTTCGGGGATTTTCTCTGTCGCAGATGCTCCGGTAGCTTCAAGCTCCGGTGGTTTTTCGGTTTCCTCCGGCAGATCCTCCAATTTTTCCATTATCCGCGCGATATCGTCCGGGACATCGTCAGGACTCGGTAGCGACTCCGGTTCAGGCTCTGGTTCGGGCAACTCGACTATCGTTTCGGTTTCGGGGATTTTCTCTGTCGCAGATGCTCCGGTAGCTTCAGGCTCCGGTGGTTTTTCGGTTTCCTCCGGTAGCTCTTCCAGTTGCTCCATTATCCGCGCGATATCGTCCGGGACATCGTCAGGACTCGGTAGCGACTCCGGTTCGGATTCAGGTGAAGCTTCCTCACCTATTTCAGCGACAGTCTCATCAGTAGACATTTCGCCGAAGCTTATATCGATATCCGGGATTTCCGCGATTTTAACATCTTCTTCGATCCCGTTTTCCTCGATTTCTGTAAGGTCGTTACCTTCCGTTTCGTCGTCCGTAGCGGAATCTCCAAACTCGTCGCGGATAAGCTCGCTTTGTTTCAATTCCCCGACTAATCCATCCTCCCCGATAAAAGGTTCGCTATCCCAGAGATCATCCGGGGGTAGTATTTCATCGGGAATATTAGTAATATCGGGCATCCCAATTCCTTCTGAAACATCAAAATCAGGTTCGGTTACCCGCTCGAACTCCGGTTCGTTATGGATTTTCAGTGCCTCCTCCGGCTTGAGAGCTTGAATCAAAACCGGATACGCTAAACAAGGTGATAAAACCACCTGGAAAATGAAGGTTGGAGTATAGTCGAAAAAGGCGTTGCGAAAGGAATCTAAGAACGCCTGCTCCAAGCGGTTGAAAAAGAAATAAAAAATCAGGCCGTTGCCGAGTGCGAGTAGAATCCAGAAGATTAAAATGACCACAAGACCTTTGAACCAAAGCAGCGGTTCGAAACGATGGTTCGTATATAAAAACAACGCGAGGAGATAAATCGCGGCAGTCAAACCGATTTTTACCTGCCACGAAATGGCAATTTCGGGCAGCGAATCGCTAAGGTCATAAAGCAGCGAACTTACGCCGATCCCGACCATGAATAGGACGAAAATTAAAACTATCGCTGTTGTTGTGGACAGCTTACGCATATGGCACTTCCTCGACAATTCTATATATTAAGAAATATTTCCCTCGATGTCAATGAAATTGAAGCCGTCGAGTTTGTTACATATTGCGCAGTATTAGAGGCAATCGAAAAAAGAGACTTCGAAGCCATTTTCCAGGAGAACGAACATTCGGAGTGCATTATAGCTTTTCGAACTCTATGTTAGCATGACTTTATGCCTTCCGCGATAAACGATTATTATAACCGTATATCGCGGATAAAGACAAACAGACGTTCCCTAACGGACAATCGTCCGTTAGGGAACGTTTTAATTCGAATCGAATCCTATTATTTCTGGGATTTCTTCTCTCTGTGATGTGTGTAGAACATTCCGAGCGCGACCAGAAGAAGACAAACTGAAGTTGCTTCACCGAAAATCGGAACACTGTAGTTCACGAGGAGAATTTCATGAATAAGCCCGACCAATCCTAAGATGAAAACTACTATCGTCCAAAAAACCATCTTATACCCCCTTAAAGACTTGGTTATCATAAACATAATAGCTATTTCATCCGCTTCATGCAAGGAATGATTTGATTTTCTTCGCGAACCGGTTTTGTAAAAAATCTCTTTGGAACGAAAAAAGTCCTTGACATGTGACCAATAGGTCATTAACATTGCCCGCAAATGAAAGGTCTAAGATGATCAGAATAACAGTAAACTACATATTAAATTTCAACGGGAGGGCCGAACGTCCACCGGGGTAAACGAACATTTTTTAACTTGTTCGCCGCGGTGACAGACTCAAAATCGACCGCAGCGATTTTTTTTGCCCTCGCTTGTCCGCGAGGTTTTTTTGTTCTTTGAAGAAAATAATTAACCGGGGATTTACCCCGAAAAACAAAAACCTGTTCCGACGCCCCATCGGAAAGGCTGAACTCCACGCGTGAGCGCCGGCGAAAACCAAAAACAAACGCCAAAGGCCAAAAAATCGTCATAAAACAGCCGGAAAACTTGCGCGTTAAGGTCCAGACCGAACCGGCTCGGGACGCAAAGTCAAAGGAGTTGACTTATGGAACGGGCAAAAACGAAGCAGGATGTGGACCATAAGATGTCCAAATCCGTCGGTTTACCCAGGCTGTCTAAAAAACAGCAACCCGAAAGGGTCGAACAGAACGGCTTCCTTCTTATGCGCGGGCCTCTGGGGCCGTAAGGAGGAACCATGAAACATTTAACAAAAACTTTAGAAGGAGGTGAAAAATGAGCGAATACGAAGAGCAGGCCGAGTTTTACGACTTCGTCTCGAAGCCGCTTTTCGGCGACGTCGAGTTCTATCGGCGCTTGGGCGAGGCTATCGGCGGGCCGGTTCTGGAAATCGGAATCGGCACCGGAAGAGTGGCGATTCCGCTCGCGGAGGCCGGGATTCCCGTCGTCGGAGTGGACGACTCGCCGGCGATGCTCGACGTCCTGCGTGGAAAGCTCGAATCGAGCGAGACCGCGGGGAATATCGAGCTTTTCGAGGGCGATATGCGCACGCTCGACCTGCCGAACCGCTATCGGTTGATAATCGCCCCGTTCAGGGCGTTCAACCACATGCTTACCGACGCCGACCGACGCGCGGCGCTGACGTCGATGAAGGCGCACCTCGCGCCGGAGGGAAGAATCGCGATTCACACATTCGGACCGCTTTTTCACCTTCTGGCGCAGGATTATCGGGTTATCCCGATACGGAAACGCGACTTGCCCGACGGCAGATCGCTGCTCGGCGAGGACAGAATCCGCTACGACCACAATCGCAAGCTAATCGAGGTGGAGCGGATTATGGAGGTGTTCAACGGCGGCGACTCCCCGGCGAAAAAGGTGGTTACATTCACAATCACCTATATTTTCCCGGAGGAACTGACGCTGACTGCGGAGTTGTGCGGGCTGGAGCTCGACAGGTTGTTCGGTGATTTCGAGGGCCGGGATTACAGCTACCCGGAGCGAATCGAGGCCGTGCACCTGCTCAAGCACCCCGACGCGCCCGCGAGAGAACTCCCGTTCTAACCGCGCCTGCAACGGATAAACGAAAAAGGCGGTCGGCAAGCGCCGACGGGCAACTTGCTCAACCCTATGGGATTCGCTTCGGCAAAACAAAAAGGGCGGCCATCAGGTCGCCCTTTTGTTTTCTGTCATTCCGGGCTTGATCCGGAATCCAGTAGACGGCCTCCTCAGCCGCCCTTTTTCTTAATAGGTCGAGCGTCCGCTTGCGTCCGTCTGGAGCGCTCGACGTTCATTTTACACCGCGGGACGCCACGTCTATTAATCTCCGTAGGGGAGGGTCTGAGACCCTCCCGATTTTTTTATTGTTACACAGCTCCTGTGCTTGCATCTGTAGGACTGTGTAACGCCCCTGTGTTAGAAGCTCCGCTTCGCTTTTCCTCGAATGAAGCCAAGCTTCAAAGAAAAAAAAACGTCGCGCAGCCGGAGCTACGCGACGAGAAAATAAAGAACCTTATTTGCTCTTTATCCAATGGTTTCGAGATTTTTTCGCTCATTTTGTCTCTCTTCTTCCTTAAAAAACCTCCCGAACTGCACAAAAAGTGCGCTTTTTGCCTGTGTGGGGATGCTGTTTACGGGTTCCGGTGCGCTGTTTGCCCGTCTGGGGACGCTGTTTGTCCATGTCGGGACGCTGTTTGCCCGTCTGGGTGCGCTGAAATGCTTTACAGGTAGCCTGTTTGCTTACATCTGGACGCTTTTTATCTTGACAGGCCCGCTGTTTGCAGAACATTTGGGGCAATTTCCCCATTTTCAACCCCTTTTCACTCATATTTTGAGAATTTCCGTTCAATCGACGCGGAGCGTCGCCGCGCCCGTCCCCACCACGGAGCGTGGGAACGGGGGGGAATAAACGAACGAAGCGGTTGATTTCGTGATTCTTAAGGATTTTCGAATATTATTAAGCTATTGCTAAAGAAGGTGAATTTCTATTCTCATTGATTTCGTATTCGAAGAAATTGGGAACTTTTTCCTCCGCCTTTTTTCTTTGTGCCTCAAGGATAACAAATACTATTCCCGATATTATCGCTATGATTGGGGAATTCAAAAGCATCATATATCCAACGTCTTTTATTGAATTTTCCCACAGTTCTCTCGATTCGATAGAAGCCACTTTGGTGAATTTTAGAAGGTCGGGCAAAGGTTCCTTAGAAATGTCACTTAGAATGAACCTCGCGAAATTATAGATGTTCATCGACGGCATGACATAAGCGGTTTGACAAAGACGCTCTTCCAGAAAATTATATTCAAAGGAGTCAGCGTCGATTTTTCCCTCTATTGCCAAACTACGTAGTCTATCTCTTTTTTCGTAAATACGAAATAGTATCGAGTCACGTAAAACTCGGTGTGCTATCGTCCAATACAAAACGCTTAATAGCGCCCAACCGATCATAATAGGAACCAGCCATTTTAGAATCTCTATCATTTTATTCCTTCCGTCCAGAGTGTCTTATATCTCTGTCTAATAAGATTTCCTGAAGACGATCTCGTTCTTTGCATACCCGTTCGAGCTCTTTAGGGTATATCTTCCATATCAAATACGCAACAAATAGAGAGCATAGCAAGATCAATACCGCAACGATCCAACCTAGGTAACAAAATATCTCGGTAATGAAAATAGATTCAAAAACCTTTGGTATATCATCTGGTTTTGCCCTTATAAGGGCTATAAGTCCAAGAATAAGAACTGCGAACCAACCAGATATCTTGCCTCCATGGCGAAATAATACATCTATGAATGACGCATGAACATAGTGTTTTTCTTTTTTAGTCGTCATAAGCTATCTTTGTTCCTCGTTTGCGAACTCAATTGAGATCAATATAAGCCATTCTATATAGTATAGCAAGAGAATTGTTTTCATTCATTCTAACTCTTTCGTATATGAATTTTGGTTTTGCCGCTTTGCGTCGGTTTGGTTTCGTTGTTTAAATGTCCATGCCGGTGCGCCGTCTCGTCGCGGGAGAGGGATTCGGCATTTTATTTCCGGTGGTGGTTGTCATGATTAAATGAAGTATACGCGCCGGGGTTTTGAAGTCAAGGGTTTTGTTTGTGCTCGACCCTACGGGACTCGCTTCGGGTCGGCAATGACCGAGTTGAGAGTGGAGAAGGGAGAGCATGGAATGGCAGGTTTTAAGCTTTTTCCTCGTGGCTAACCGGGCAGGCATCCTCGAACGGGCAGCCCGCGCAGGATTTTCTCAACGCCTCTCGCCTTAGCCGGACGAAGAGGTAGATCGCGCCAACAAGTAGCGCCGCTATGGGGATTAGCCATTCCATTTAACCGAATCCTAAAGCTTTACCGGCCCAGTAAACGGACGTTGCCAGCGCCCACGCCAAAGCTGTGCTGAACAGCGCGGAGAAAATCGCCCATTTCCATGTGCCGGTTTCCTTTTTAATCGCGGCGATCGTCGCGATGCAGGGCGTATAAATCAGCGTGAAAATCATAAAAGTATATGCCGAAAGCGGGGTGTATATTTGCCGCAAACCCTCTACCAAATTGCTTTCGCCGCCGCTCTTCGCGAGAACGGCGAGCGTCGCGACGACAATTTCCTTCGCCACGAATCCAAAAAGCAGCGAGACCGCGCCTTTCCAGTCGGAGCCGAATGTTTTAACCAGCGGCTGGAATATCCGGCCGATTTTCCCCGCCAGCGAATCTGCGGAGGCGTATTCCGCGCCGGGGGGAAGGCTTCCGAGCGCCCAGATTATTATCGAACCGACGAGAATTACGGTCCCGGCTTTGCGTATGAATGCCCACGCGCGCTCCCATGTGTGCAGCAGAACGCCCTTAAACGCGGGTTTGTGATAAGGCGGCAATTCCATAACGAACGGGGTCGATAGCCCTTTGAATAGCAGCATTTTGAGGACTTTCGCCGCGAGAATCGAGATTGCGATGCTGAGGGCATACATCGAGAACATGATTAGCCCCTGATTGCTCTCGAAAAGCGCCGAGGAAAACAGCACGAATACCGGCACTCGCGCGCTACAAAGCACGAACGGTAGGATTAGTATTGTTAAAAGTCTATCCTCGCGGTTTTCGAGCGTGCGAGTGGACATAACCGCCGGCACCGTGCAACCGAAACCGATTATTATCGGGATAAAACTCTTGCCGTGCAAGCCCATGCGGTGCATTATTTTATCCATAAGGAACGCCGCGCGGGCCATATAGCCGGAATCCTCGAGAATCGACACGAAGAAGAATAGTATTATTATATTCGGGACGAAGATCAACACGCCGCCGACGCCCGCGAGGGCGCCATCCACGACCATCGAGACGAGTGTTTCCGAAGCGCCGACCGAGAGCATCGCAGCGGATAACCACCCGCCGAGCCATTCGAAGAAGGACTCTATCCACCCCATCGGATAAGCTCCGATATTGAATGTGCTCCAGAAGATCACGAACATAATCCCCGCGAAAATCGGAATGCCGAAGAATCGGTGAAGTAGCACGTCGTCGATGCGGTCGGTGCCCGTCGGTTCATCGTGATGCGGGTCGCGGACGACCTCGTGGTAGATTCCGCTAGCCCAGCCGTGACGGGCATTCGCCAGAACCGATTCGCCGTCGGTGTGAAGGCGGGTTTCCATCTTCAGTCTAACTTTCGCGATTTTCCGCCGGACTTCGGCGGAGTTTGGGCTGGCGGTTAGAATCATCTCCTTTATTTCGGCATCCCCGGCGAGAAGGGATGCGGACAGATAGCGGCTTGTGTGACACCTTAACGCCAGAGGAGGTGCAACCGAAATGATGCTCTCCACTTCCAAAATCGCGCCCTCTGCTTCCTTGCCATAATTGAGGGTAACGGGCGAATACGGTTTTCCCGCAACGTCGATTATCGCGGAAGTTAACTCGTCGATTCCCTTCCCAGACCTTGCCACAGTGGGTATTACAGGTGCACCGGCAAGCGTCGATAACTTGTCGATATCGATTTCGATCCCTCGCGATTTAGCGATATCGATCATGTTTAACGCGATAACGAGTGGTAAATCGAGTTCTACAAGTTGCGCGACGAAGTAGAGGTTGCGTTCAAGATTTGATGCATCGACAACGACACATACAACGTCCGGGCGTTCTAAAAGAAGATAATCTCGCGCTACTCGTTCGTCCGGGCTATAGGGCGATAATGAATACGTGCCCGGCAAATCGACTATTTCGAGTTCCATTCCGTCGATATGCTTTTTCCCGACGATTTTTTCGATAGTAACGCCCGGCCAGTTGCCGACATGTTGCGACATACCGGTCAACTCGTTAAAAACGGAGGTTTTCCCTGAATTCGGATTACCCGCCAGGGCTATACGGATTTTTTTCTTTTCGTCCATCGTCTATCCGCTTGTAACCGCGCTAATCCTCATCGTGAAACCACTTGCGAAGGAATCCATGTTTCGGACCTTTTTTTTCACAGTGGCCACCGTGATGACCTCGCCCCCCCCTATGCGGCACAACCTCGATCATTCTGGCTTCCTCCGGGCGAAGCGAAACGAGAGTTCCGCGAACCCTGATTTCGAAAGGCCCTCCGCCGGGAGCTCGACGTATCATCCACAATCGCGTGCCCGGAACCAGGCCAAAATCCATAATACGGGAGCGTATCGCGCCCTCGCCGGTAATCGCCACTATCCTTGCCTTTTCGCCTATTTCGAGTTCATCTAAAGTCATATTCTCGCTCTAATTGTTAGGTTTACCTAACTTATCGTAAGATACTCATATATTGGGCGAAGTCAAGAATTATTTTTGCCATGGAAGATTGCGGCTGGCGCGGAAGCTGCCGGATATGTTGCAGCTTCCGTGACAGCCGGTAAAAAAAAGCCCCGAACGAAAATTCGGGGCCAATATCGGATAGAATAATCGGCTTACTTCGTTAGTAGGATTTTTCTCGTTACCGTTTCATTATCCGTGCTTAGGCGAGCAAGATACACGCCGCTCGGCGCATCTGAATCCCATGTCACGGTTTGAGCGCCGGCTTTAGGTTCTTCATCGAGTAGTGTAGCTATCTTCCTGCCGCTTACATCGTAGATATCGAGAGTAACCTCCGACGGTTCCGAAATATCGAATTGGAGTTTGACGACCGAATTGAACGGATTTGGCGAAGCTGTTAGCAGCATGGGAGTTTTAGGCAGATTGTCCTCCTCGACTCCAACCGCGCCCGTGCGCAAATACTGGAGGATTTGTTCCATAAGATCGCGCCGGTTCGTTGCACCGTTAATGCCCTCCCATCCGAATCCGAAATAAACGAGCCGATATGTCCCGTCGTAAACGATACCCGCGCCCGGCGAGCCGATCTTATCATATTGGATTGCTAGTTGACTACCGCCATTCGGCGAAATTTCATCGTTGTAAACACCACCTGAAAAAGTCGCACCATCACCAGTAAACAGTTCCCAGGGCCCACCGGTGAACGGCCCGGTCCCCGAGGCGAAAATCGTGTTTTCGCTCGAAGCGTCGGCGAGATAATTCGCCTTGAAGTAGCTGTTATACCATGATATTGCGCCGTATTCGTTGCAGAACCAGCCGAGGTCCTGACTGCTCATGAACATCCGCCCACCGCTGTTGAAATATGTTGTCATCGCGGAAAGATCGGAGTTGTCTATCACTCCCGAATATTGATCCGAGGTGAACCAGAGCACAAGCTCGAAATCGGCAAGCTCCTCCGCCGAAAGCGCTCCATCCGCGCGGTCGTATGTATAGTAGTTTTCTCCGAGAGCATCCAGCGCGGCTTCGTAGTAGGTTTCGTGAGTGCCGCCACCGTCGTCGTCAACGAGGACGAGGACATTCTGGATCGCAGCGTATTGAACAAACTCGCTTGTGCCACCGGACGATCTAATCTCCAAATCGATAATCGCAACGCCATCGCCGGATGTCGTAACCGCGATTTCCACATCGGTCGAATCGCCGGCCGCGAGCGGAACAATAAGCGAATCAGCATGCGATGACGCCCCTACAGTAAGCGCCGCGTTCCATGCTCCGGGCATATCCTTGTGCATTTTCACAACATAGTTATCCGAGAGCGTTCCCACATTCTTGAGTTTTTTCCCTGCAAGATGAGCGGTGCCGTCCGAAGTGAGTATTTGTTTGCGAACGCCACGCCAGTAAAGCCAGTGGTAATCATCCGGCCACCACGTCCAGAAAGCGGAGACGACGTTATAATCGGCAAGCGAGGCGGTCATATCCTGAATCCACACAACGATTTTCATATCCTCGGTTACATAGGTGCCGCCGTCCCATGTGTAAGGGAAACTGAAATGCTGTGTGCCGGTCGAAGCGAGGCTAATCGCCTGTCCGGTCGTATTTGGGAGGATGTCGCGCATTATATTATAATGCGTATTTTCACCGTTTGCAGCGGCATAGGCAATATCCGATTGCGTTATTGCGGCGAACAGCTTGAAGTTCGAACCCGCCGTCGAAGATTCCACGTTCACATCGATCTCGATATTCGAGCCTGAAACACCGACATCGAAAGTAATCGGCGCAAGTGTGCGGGACGCGGCAAGACGGGTTTCTACATGGGTCGGGACAGCGGACCAGGAGAGTAAAGTATCGCCATCGACAGGAATTTTTGGAACCGAATAAATACTGTAAAGGGTTCTATATCGTGCGTAAGCTTCAGAAGTATTGTAAAGGTAGAACGGATCGGTAGAACTCGGCCAGTTCACGTGAATCTGGACAATCGCAATTTCCGGGCCGTAACGATCCATGAGACCTTTCATCATAACACCCGCCGGATAACACGGGCCGCAACTCGTATTCGTGAATCGTTCGACAAGCACTGCCTGCCTTTGCGCCGCAATCGCCGCTCCGGTCAACAAAGCAAGAATCATCGATACGACAATAATTCTACGAAACATGTTCCCTCCAAAATTTATACCGTTCAGTAACATATTATGTATATTAGTGAACTTATTCATATCTGCAACAGGTTTTATCGAAAAAGAGGACGATTCGATAAAAAAGGGCGACTTCTCCAGCCACCCTAATCTCTAATAAGTCAAGCGTCCGTTTACGACCGAAGGAAGCCTTTCTGGGCGTCCGTCTGGAACGCTCGACCGCGTGGGGTTCAAGCAGACGCTGTGTCTATTTATCTTATTTCACTGAAGCGAATCCGACAAAGTCGGTTGAGCACAAACGGCTGCGGCCCTGCCGCCGAATCCGACAAAGTCGGTTGAGCAAGTTATCAGCGGGCATCGCCCGCCGGTTGAGCGATTGCGCCTGTCGGGCAGACCTGAGCGCACATGCCGCAGGTCTCGCCGACGCAGAATTGCGGGTCGATTTTCGCCTGCTTTTTGCCCTTGTCGGTCGTGCCGCCGACCGAAATCGCCGGGCAGCCGAGTTTGAAACAAATCCCGCAGCCGATGCACTTGTCCGCATCGACCTCGAACGGCACTATCTTGAGCTTTTTGATGTCGAGTAGGATGCACCTGCCGCGATTCACGATTAGTTTCGGCCCGTCGAGCTTCTTGACCTGCTTCAGGACGTCGATTAGCTCCGCGATGTTGTATGCGTCGGTGTGGAAGACGTGCTTCACGCCCACGGCCTCGGCGATTTTGCCGTAATCGAGCTTGGTGGCTTCCTCGCCCATGAGCGTGAGGCCGGTGCCGGGGTGCTGCTGGTGGCCGGTCATCGCGGTAATCGAGTTGTCGAGCACCGCGACGGTGATGTTGCCCTTGTTGTATGCAGCTTCCGCGAGGCCGGTCATGCCGCTGTGGACGAAGGTAGAGTCGCCAATGAATGCGATTGTGTTTTTGCCGAAATCCTCGCCGCGTGCCTTTTCGAGACCCATCGCGTTGCCGATAGACGCGCCCATGCAGATGCATGTCTCGCCGCATTCGAGCGGGGGCATCATGCCGAGCGTGTAGCAGCCGATGTCGGTCGTTGTTGTGAAGCCCAGTTTATGCGCGGCGTAGAATATTCCGCGATGCGGGCATCCCGGGCAAAGCACCGGCGGGCGCGGGGGAAGCTCGCCCGATTTGCCGGCGATTTTGGGGGCCTCGCCGGTGAAAGCCTTGCGGACGATGGTTTGCGAAAGCTCGTTGCACAGCGGAACCTTCTCCTTGCCGACACACGCGATGCCGTTTTGCTTGAGATAGTTCTCGATGAACGGCTCGTTTTCCTCGACGACCCAGACATCATCGACCGACCGGGCGAACTCGCGCGCTAAGTCGATTGGGAATGGGAAGCTCATGCCGAGTTTGAGGAATTTCGCCTTCGGGAAGGCGTCGCGGGCATACTGGAAGCTGATTCCCGACGATATGACGCCGATTTTTTTGCCGTCGAATTTCCAGTCGCCCTCGATAACAAAATTGACCTGCGAGGTTTCGGCGAACTTTTGGAGTTTTTTCAGGCGTTCTTCGAGCGCGACGTGCAGAACACGGGCGTGCGCGGGAATAACGACGCGGCATTTCGGGTTCGGTTCGTAGGATTTGACATCGACCTCGACGCGTTCTTTCAAATCGACCAGACCGAGCGAGTGGCAAAGGCGGGTGCTCATCCTGAGCATCACCGGTGTGTTAAACTCCTCGGAAATTTCGAGACCGATTTTAACGAGATCCTTCGCCTCCTGGCTGCTGGATGGTTCGAGGAGCGCGATTTTCATAAACTCGGCATAGCGGCGGTTGTCTTGTTCGTTTTGCGAGGAATGCATCCCGGGGTCGTCCGCGGAGACGAGGACGTAGCCGCCGTTGACGCCCGTGTAACCAAAGCTGAACAACGGGTCGGCAGCGACGTTCACGCCGACGTGCTTCATCGCGGTAATCACCCTCGCGCCGCCAAAAGCCGCGCCCTGGCCGACTTCGACTGCGACCTTCTCGTTCGGTGCCCATTCGCAATAAATGTTATCCTTGTATTTCACGACGTTCTCGAGGATTTCGGTCGAGGGTGTGCCCGGATACGCCGTTGCGACGTGGACACCGGCCTCGAAAGCGCCCCGCGCGACCGCCTCGTTACCGGAAAGGAGTATTTTTTCCGACATTTCAACCTCCATATAAAACTAAATTTCAAAGCTTAACAAAGTAAATGAATTTTCTAACGCGCGCAACCTAAAAGCGAAAATCGTGAAATTTAACGATAGGGGCGTCGTGCCTTCTGCCGGTTTTTATTTGTGCAAGGCAAGGCTAATTGAGCTTTCTATTATGCAAGGTAATCTGCTTATGGGTTATGGGATTTCCACAAACCTGATAGTGATTCTGAAATTTATCCATGCCCCGAAAATCCGTGAATTCGGGCCGGCAGAAGGCGGCGGCGCGCGACTTCGGTAAAAATGAGATAATTTCCAAACAAAGCTGATAGACAATTATTAGTTGTAGAGCTTCGGGGAGAGGTCGCGCGCTGCCCCGTCCCTTAAGGACGGGCGACGCCCCAAGCGCGGGTTGGCTAAAGTTTCATCTCTTCGAGGGGAACAGGGCAGGACTTTTTCCTACCGCACTTTGCGCACATATCACCGCACCAGATCAGCTCGAAAAGGGAATCGACGCGGTCGATAAAGCATATTTCGTCGGTAACGATGCCCAATTCGAAATTTCGATTGTTCGGACCTTTCGCGCCAATACCCGCGCCGGTAAGATTCGCGGAACCGAAATATAGCGAGCGACCATCCGCAAGAATGCTTTTCTGGTGGACTCTCGGGCAACGTCTCATTACGAAATTTCCCGGATTGCGGAGGTTCTCTTTGCGTGCGAGTTCGAGGAACCATGCCGATGGAACACCGGAATGGAGAATCCTGACCGAAAGGCCTTCATCGGCGCGGCGGACCAGATATTTGACGATGGACTCTCCGCGTTTCACGCGGATGATTGTCAGCGCTTTCACCGTGGCGGTGGCGATATCGAGGCGGTGCTTGGCGGTGAGGATTATATTTTCGACGGCTTCGACGTAGTGGCCTTCGTTTTCGACAAGCCTGAACAAGGTCAATCGACGAGGTGGAATGTTCGGATAGCCGTCTGCACCGGAGGATTAGAAAGCAGTATTCCGCGAACGCTGTAGTAGCCCAGATTGACGCCTTTCCACGAACTTGTGGTGCAATTCCAGAGCGAGGAGAAGTTAAGCGTTTCTGCGGGAGGATACGTAACTTCGTTGAGCATCTGAAGGCAAGCCGCGCCCTCGAGAGAATTCCAGATAGCTTCGCCGTCATGGTAAACAATAAATTCCGCCGGGCAGGTTGAGGGGAAAACGAGCGTCGCGGAATCCCGTGGGTCGGTAAGGATTACCATTTTAAATTCTATAGATGAGCCGAGGGCGTAGGATTCCTTAAGCTCGAACATTGATGCTCGAAATGACGGCTCGGGTTTTTTTATATCTTTTTCCAGAGCTTCAATTTTGCCCGCGCAACCCGGCAAAAGAACGAGAATGGCGGAAGTCAATAAAACGGTTTTGAATATTTTATTTGTCATATTCGCGGAGGATTCTAATTAGCTGCTCCGAAGACGGGGCTGTGATTACCATATCACGGACTTCTTGCGAATGCAGAGTTCGCGAAAGGCTAGAGAGGATTCGAACGTGGTCGCCGGAACCGTTGCGCGGTGAAACCAGAAGGAAGAATATTTGTGACAGACGGCCATCCACCGCATCGTAGTCTATACCTGACGGCGACACCCCCCCAACAAGTTTCGACACGGTAATAAAGTCGATTTTAGCGTGGGGAATCGCAATTCCGTAACCTACGCCGGTGCTCATCAATTCCTCGCGTTCGAGGATAGCGGTTAGTATTTCCTCTTTGCGGTCCAGTTCGTAAACGTCACAGAGCAAGTCCACGAGTTCGATGAGAACCCCCGGCTTAGTAGTCGACTCCAGCGGTATCTTAATCGCCCTTTTTAAGAGAAAATCCACAACCATCAGTTTCGGCCTTTCAAAATCGGCATATCTTCGAATAGATTCTATGCCTTCAGGCGATAAAAGTCAAGGCTTACCCTTGTATTTTCAAACAGTATCGTTCAGGATATTATCGATTCCCGTTTTGTCTATGCCTCCACTTTCGGTGCGTAGATATACCGTCCTATGAGGAAAGGGAATCTCGATATCGTTCTCGTCGAAGCGTTTTTTTACGAGATATTTAAATTTGCGTGCGATAGCCCATTGTTGAAGCGGCTCGGTTTTTATCATAACTCTAATATCCACCGAGTTATCCCCGAGATTATTGACGCCGAGAATCTGGAAATCGCGAATGAAGCGCCCGAAATCGAGATTTGCTTTAAGTTCCTCACCGATAGTCCCAATTATCTCCATCGCTTTGTCGATACTGGAGTTGTAACTTATTCCAACATCTACAAGCGCACGGCTTTCCTGGAAAGTCATATTATCTACGGCTTTAATCTCGCCATTCGGAACAACGTGAACAACGCCCTCGAGGTCGCGGATAATGGTTGTTCGCAGGTTTATACTCTCGACGGTGCCGGTGCGTTCCGCGATAGTGATTACATCCCCAACTCGAAACTGGTTTTCCAGCAGGATTAGGAAACCGTTGAAAAAATCGCGGACAATATTTTGCGCGCCGAAACCGATTGCGATACCGATTATTCCGGCGCCGGTTAGCAACGGAGCAATATTCGCGCCGATTTCCCGCAAAATCATGAAACCAACAATAATCCACACGAAGACTCTCGATGTGACTTTTATTACGGAAAACAGCGTATCGGCGCGTCGCTCTATCTCGCTTCGGGTAGTATCGTCAGAGTCCTCGAAGCGCTTTAGAATACGTTTGCCGATTTTTTTCACGAGCCTGCAAACGATTATTGCGCCGAGGATATATATGACGATTCTCAAGCCGCTCGAAGTTAACCAGGCCAATAGGTTTTCCGTTATCGCGTTCCAGTCAATATTTATTCCGAACATAAGACCTCCGTGTGCAATTTAAACTTACTTGTTTCGAACGGTGAAAGTTAATGTGGACTCGCCGTCAGCAGGGACGGGGATTTCCCACTCGTATGTATTCGCGTCTTCTTTGTTGCCCTTGTGATTTTCCGCTTTGATGAACCAGTCGCCCCAGAAACGTTCCGAAACGCGCACGATAACGTCCTCTTCCTTGTGGTTTCGGATTTCGATTGAGTAGTCGCTTTCTGACACTCTGTCCGAGACGCGTCGATAATCCATGCGCTTGCGCTCGACCTTAATATCGAACGCATTGCCCAGATAAACTCTAACTTCCTCGTCTTTCGGTGTGTGGTCGATTCTGTCCTCGCCAACGAACTGCAATGCGCCTGATTTATCCTCTTTGTAAACGCGAATTATGCCCTTTGGCAGCGGGATGCCGAGTCCTTTTACCTCGGAATTCTCGAAGACGAGTTCCACGCGGACGTCGTTTCCTCGTGACGGATTGAATACAAGTTCCTTTTCGACCTGAGTCTGCATAGGCTCGAACAGCGAAATCTGCTTGTTCTGGCGGTCGGCGACCGTGGCAGCGCGGGGAAGGGAATACAGGTGGTATTCGAAGAAACTCTCCTCCTGGAATCCCGATGGCGCTGCGTCCAACATCATCCCATCGCCTTTGGCGCGAATCGAATAAGGTCTATTTTCCAGCGCCAGATTGACTTCGCCGGCAACAAGTTTTAGTGTGGCATCCTCGTAAGTCATGCCGGAGTTGTTGGAGATAGTCACCCAGCCGTCCAGAATAAGGCGGGTGTCGTCTTTGTTTACCGTGGCAATATAGGCCGCTTCCCAACCAATGCCATTGGTCATATACGACAACTCTATCTCGCGCGATCGGGAATTCTCCGAATACAGAAGCCATGCGAGAGTAGGCTTAGTGTAGAACCTGTCGGGCCTTTTCGCGAATGTAATTTCGAGAATCTGGTCCATCAGGATTGCACTAAGGCCCATTTTTGTTTCTAACAGAACCGTGGACCCATCGCTGGAAAGAAGAGCGCCCTCGTAAACCTCCCCCCGGTCGGTAACGATTCTGACTTGATTGTCGATATTCTTTTCTATTAGGCGTTGCGTGCTAACGATGTCATATTCGTAGTTTTGCTCGAGAACTGTTATTCCATCGGCACTAATGTGGACCGTTTGAGGGCGGATTCCGCTTGGAACGGGGGAATAGTCGAAGGGTGTGATTCCCTTTTCGACATCGATAGTCCGCTTTTCTTTGACCAGACCGAAACCGTCGGAATAGACCGTAAGGGAAATCCCCGCAATAAGTGCTGTTGCAAATACAAGCCCAGCAATGATAATTATTTTCATAGTTTTCTCCTTTTATTAGGAATACTTCAGTTGAGAATATACAATTTTGTTTTTTAATACGCAAATGGAAAGCCAACCTTCGGATTCGATCCCGTGCGATAATACGCGAAAAAAAATCACATATCAATTTTAGCTTGATTTTGATAGTAATAGGGCTATACTATAGGATTGAATGAACCGCGAAATAAAGCGAAAAAGTTGAAAGAAAAGTCTTCTACAAAGGGAAATACTTCCCGCGAACCCAGAGAAAAGGGCGATTCCGAGCGCCCCGGTCGACCTAAACCCTCCAGGGTGCCATATATCCTCGTCGGGATAGCGGTATTTGCACATATATTCTTTTTCCTGCCCTTCCACGGCGTATCCTCGGATATTCCCGAAATCGGCGATATCAGCACCGAAGAGGTTATTGCGCCGTTTAATTATCCAATCCTTAAATCGGAAGAGGAACTGGCCCGGGAGAAGGAAATAGTCCGGCTCAACGTGCCGGTGATACTCGATTATCGCGGGGCAGTAGGTGATTCCGCTTTGGCGGAATTCGATTCCCTCTGGGAAACCGCACTGCTCTATATAGAGGATAAGAGAATCCCCGCACGAGCGGATTCCGTTCGAAAGGTGTTTCCGTGGTTACTACCCGAAGCGGCTACAAGCCTTGTGGAATTTCGCAAAGTATCGAACGTTCGACAAAATGTCAGGGAATTGCTGACCGAGGTTTTTTCGACCGGCGTATTTAATTGGGAGAGTATGGTCGATGGCGACACCGCGCATCTTTTCAATGTTCGCAAAACGAAAGAAGAGAATATTGAGCCTTCGGAGCGCATAGTCTCGATGGAGAGCGCCCGCGAGAGAATTAATGAACGCGCAATAGAACGATTCATGGATTACCCGGAGAAAGGGAAGGTAGTTTCCGAGCTTGCACGCGGGTTTGTTCGCGCTAACCTGTTGCCCGATATAGAAGCGACCGGGCAGAACCGGCAGATGGCTATCGACAATATCAAACCGGTTCGCGGAATCGTCCTCAAAGACCAACGAATAGTCGATGCGCACGAGCGTGTTACCGAAGAAACCCGTCAAAAATTGGTTTCGCTGGCAATCGCCAAATCGGGTCGATACTCTACTACACCAGCTATTTTCAATATATTACGGGTTGTCGGCAGGCTTTTGTTGACGCTTTTAGTTCTTGTAATTTTGTCCTACATTATCGAAGTATATTATAAAAAAATCTGGGCCGATCCTGCAAAATATACGGTTGTGCTTTTTGCGGTTTGGTTACCCGGATTATTCGCCTTTATTTTCCGCTTAGCCGGTTGGCCGGAACTACTAACTCCTATGGCTTTCTCTGCAGCGCTTCTGGCGGTGCTTTTCGGGACTCAACTTACGATAGTAGTCGTGCTTGCCTCCGCTCTTTTAGTTTCTATTTCCGGTGACGGTTCTTTCGGTATTCTCACTGTTCTGTTAATCGAGGGCGTTGTAGCCGCAGAGGTATTTTCCCATGTGGCACAACGGCGACAGAGTATTAAGCCTATCATTTATACCGTAGCTGCTGCTGTAATTGCGGCTGCACTCCTGGATTTCGTATCGTATGGGGAATTTGGTAAAATGGGTGTTAAGTCGCTTTCCGTTGCGGCGGGATGTATTTTTGGGCCGCTACTTGCAATCGCGCTATTGCCGGTTTTTGAACGCATAGTTGGAGAAGTAACGGATTTCACGCTGCTCGAGTATGCCAATACCAACGCTCCGGTTCTTCAGCAGCTTGCTATCGAGGCTCCCGGCACCTATCATCACAGTATTGTCGTCGGAAATCTCGCGGAGCGAGCAGCTGAAGCTATCGGCGCAAATCCCCTGTTGGCAAAGGTCGGCGCGCTGTATCACGATATCGGGAAGCTGATACATCCGGAGTATTTTTCGGAGAACCTTAGCGATGAAAATCCTCACGATAAACTAAGTCCGCATATGAGCTTCCTCGTGCTTTCCGGTCACGTGAAGGACGGAGTTCGATTGGCGCGGATTCACGTTTTACCCGAAGTTATAATCGATATTATCCGGGAACATCACGGAACATCCGTGATGAAATTCTTTTACGATCAGGCAAGGTCTATCGACAAATCTATTACCGAGGACGCTTTTCGTTATCCCGGGCCGATCCCGCAATCACCGGAATCCGCGATTGTTATGCTCGCGGACGGAATCGAAGCGCGGATTCGTTCTATGGGCAACATGGATTCGAACGCGGTTAAGAGAGTTATCAAGGATATCATAGATGACAAATTCGAGACCGGGCAACTTTCCGAGACAGACCTTTCCACACGCGATCTCAAGCTTATCTCGGAATCATTTGCGACGATTATGGAAGGTGTTCTTCATCGCAGGCCGAGCCTTGTTTTATCCGACGAAGAAACTCTGTCTATAGAAAACATAAAAAAAGAACGAGACCTACAAAATTGAGGAATTTGTATGAACTCGAAAGACGATGCAAAACTCTCGATGAAAACTGTCTTTACCACAAATAATAGGCTTTGCAGATTAGTGATTTTTAATCAAAAACGAGAGTATCATAGTTTTACGGAAGTCTTAAATTATAGATAAAGGAGGTCGTCCCCGTCGGGGGCGCATATGGTAGTTTTTCTTGCACTATTGGGGCTGTTTGTTCTCGTCGTTTTCTTATTAAGCGGATTTTCATCTGCGGAGAACCTGGTTTTTTCCCTTTCCGCAGATGATATCAGGGAGTTATCCCTGCGCGAGGACTCAGGTAGCCGCTGGCTTTCCGAAAAACTGAGAAAGCCCCGTGAATTCTCGCTTCTATTCATTGTTGTGAGGACTTTGCTTATAACAATCGTAGCGATATTTCTTTTCCTATTCGCCGGGATGTTCCCTGAGTGGTGGTTTGCAGTTATTTGTGCGGTTATCTTCTGGGCTTCGATAATCCTTTTCGGTTTTGCATTCCCAAACGCGATAATTCGCGGAAACAAACTGGAAAAAATACCCGGCCGATTACCGCTAATGCGTTTTGCAGGTTATTTACTCGCCCCCGCAAACCTATTTTGGAGATGGGTTTTGCGGATTCTGGTTCCCGAGGGTGGAATTGGCGGACCGCTGGCTATCGAGAGAGAAATCGACGACCTAATTCCCGACGACGAGGGATTTGCCGGACTCGAGACCGAGGAAAAGGAGATGATTCGTCACGTTGTGGAATTCGGTGATACGACTGTCCGCGAAGTGATGTTGCCCCGAATAGACATGGTTAGTATTCCGGAAGAGACGACGCCGGAGGAGGCGATTCGCGTTATTACCTCCTGCGGCCACAGCCGAATCCCGCTGTATCGCGAGCGTATAGATGATGTGGTGGGTATTTTATATGCCAAGGATTTGCTTCTCGCAATGTCCGGTTCCGAACCTATGACGTGCCTTGGCGATATTGCCAGAGAGCCATATTTCGTCCCGGAAGCTAAGAAGACCGCAGACCTTCTGCGAAAATTCAAATCCGACCGGATTCATATCGCGGTAGTAGTTGACGAATACGGCGGCACGGCCGGATTGGTAACCATCGAGGACCTTCTCGAAGAAATTGTTGGCGAAATACAGGACGAATACGATGCCGAAGAAACCCCTATTAATAAGCTGTCGGACAATGTCTATCTGGTTGATGCTAAACTCCCTATCGACGAGGTGAACGAGGAATTGGGCATCGACCTGCCCGAAGAAGACGTGGAAACCCTCGCCGGATTTATCTACGAACTCGCGGAGGCAATTCCAAAGCCCGGAGACAAGTTCCCATTTGGGAATCTTCTTCTTATTGTAGAATCGGTTGATAGACAAAGAATTAAATATGTAAAGGTCGTAAAAAAAGACCCGGAGGAGGAAATTAGAAATGGCAAAATATAGAATCCCCGTTGTGCTACTACTCTTGATTGGAATCGCCTTTTCCGGTTACGATATTTCTATGCGTTCCAGCGATAGATTCGGACTGGATTTTGCCTTTCAACTCGGCGATTTCGAGATGAGCAACGCCGAAGACCGCTCGGGTATAATAATAGAAGATATCGGGCGGGTATCCAACCCCGGAGACCCGGATTTACCCGTTGCAGCGGAATATCTGATATTGAGCGAGCACGGTTCCCCGACGATATCGGTGGATTATATCGCTACCGATACACTTTTCGCGTCGCCGCCCGCACCCGTCGATGTTCCCCGATTCGAAAGCGGCGAACCGGACGGTGTTTTTCCGGGAGAATCGCCAGTCTATCTCGGTAACGGCGTTTGGCCAGAAGGAGTAGCGGATATCCAGTCGGTTGGACGTGCGCGCGGTTATCCACTCGGCCTTATGACAATTTGCCCCGTTCGCTACGATTTCGGAATCGGCGCTTATCTGATACACGAGAAGATGACTATCTCGGTCGATTTTGGGGGCAAGATTGAGGAACCGGAGGAGAGGTTTCGTAGTAGGCCTTTCGAGCGAATGCTCGCGGAATACACACTTAACGGCAACGTTATGCCTGCGGGCGTGTCGAACGAACCGGGAACATATATTATTATCTCACCGGATAACTGCTGGGACGTAATGACAGAATTCGCCGAATACAAGATGTCCCGAGGGCACGGCGTTATCCTTAAACAACTCTCCGATTTCGGCGCCGACCCGACTAAAGACGATATTAAGGATTATATTCAGGCTGTTTACGATTCCGTGAATCCCGCGCCGACTTTCGCCATTCTCGTTGGGGATTTAAGTATGTCTGACGGCACGGAAGTTCCCGATTTCAATTATGGCGTCTATTTTTCCGGGCACGGTTATTCGCTTCTCGACGGAGACGATTATTTTTCGGATATTTTCTACGCCCGCTGGCCTGTAGATAATGCAAACGAGTGCAGGATTTACGCAAGCAAGGTTAAATGGTATGAAACCACGCCGACATCGGGAGGAAGCGATTGGCTTACGAGGGCCTCGGTCGTCTCGACTTACGAACATGCTATTACGCCGGTTTGGAATGTCCTTTGGGTATATGAGCTTTTTCTCCATATGGGTTATACGGTAGTGGATACATTTTTCGAGAATGGTTCGATAATACCATCGCCCTCGGAGATTGCAGCGCCAATCAATAACGGACTCGCGTTTATCGACTATCGCGGTTGGGCCGGCAGTAACGGTTGGTGGGAACCGGAATTTACTGTCACCGATGTAATGACGCTCAGCAATAACCAAGCCTTTCCGGTAATAACGAGTATCGTCTGCGGCACCGGCGATTACGGCGCTTTTACCGATCCTTGTTTCGGCGAGGCCTGGATTCGAGCCGGGACGGTCTCAAATCCCCGTGGGGCGGCGGCTTTTTTCGGCACGACGGACCACGACACACATACACGCTATAACAATCCTATTAATGGCGGTTTTTTCCTGGGGCTTTTAGTCCACGATTTGCCATATATCGGACAAGACGAGTGGGTTTCTAAAGCGGAGTGTTTGCGCTTGCATCCTCGCGAAGACGAAGAGGTCGAATTATATTTCCATAGCTATTGCACTCTCGGCGATCCAGGGCTTATGATGCAACGTAACATCCCCGGCGAACTCGAAGCGGAACATGATTCCGTATATAATGGTGCATTACTTACCGTGGATGTTACAGAAAGCGGCCTGCCAATTCAGGACGCTGCGATCAGCCTTTATAGGATCGAAACTAAGGAGCAATCATTCGCTTATACAGATTTTATGGGCGAAGCTGAACTATATGTTCCCGGTAGCGGCGCGGGGACGATTGTCATTACGGCATATGCGCCGTTCCACACAACGTATGTCGATACTGTCGAGGTTAGCGGTAGGCCGGGATTCGAGATAACCGGATTAGTAATCGACGACGCTTCGGGCGGCGATAACGACGGCGTTCTCGAGCCAAACGAAACAGCGACTTTGCGGGTAACTCTTGAAAATTACTATTATCTCCCGATAAGTCCGGTGGAGGCTTATCTCTGGGCGGAGCACGAGGGCGTTGTAGTGCTGGATGAATTCGATTCGACCACTATCGCCGGGCATTCGGAGGGCGATTTGGTTTTCGAAGTGGAAGCTCTCGGCACGGCGACCGGCGGTGGCCCCGCAGCAATGAAACTATTCTGCGATTCCAGAAACGGAAGCTGTATGCTTCCAATTAATATTCCACTACCCCCGGGAGGGATTTCTATCGATTCGATTCGAGTGGACGACAGCGTCGGCGGGGATGGCGACGGAACTCTCGAACCCGGTGAAACGGGCACTGCGTATATATTGGTTGCGAATAATGGCGATGCTAATGTCGATTCGTCGGCAATTAATGTCTATTCGACAAGCGGCTGGCTCGAAATAGCCGACGGCGAATCGGTGATTATCCCGACAATTCCACCGTTGGACGCGGTCTGGTCGGATGGATTCGAGGTCGGCGCTTATAGCGGGGCTTTCCACGGATATACTGTTGGAATAGAGATTCATCGATGCGAACACAACCGGCTTATTGGAACTGTCGATCTTGTTCTCGGTAGCCATAACACAGATGATCCTCAAGGTTCCGACGACTGGGGTTATTTCGCTTATGATAACACCGATATAGCTTCCGGGATTACGCCCGGGCTTTTCGATGACATCTCCGGCACCGGCACTTTTGTGACTGTCGACGACGACGAGAAAATCGAAATGCCGTTGCCGTTCGGATTCGTTTTCTATGGCGAATCTAACGAGACTCTTTCCGTGTGTTCGAATGGATGGGCCTCGCCCGGGTCGGAACCGTATTTCATGTTGAACTTTTACAACAATCCAATCCCCGCTCCGAACGGACCATGGGGAACGCTTGCACTTTTCTGGGACGATCTCGAACCTAATACTGGCGGTGGAATATATTGGGAGTCGCGACCCGTGGACGGCGAGTTTATCGTGCAATGGGACGATATGGGACATGCGCGTTACGATGGTGTTTCGAACACATTCCAGCTTGTTATTTTCGATCCGGCGATTCATTCCACGCGCACCGGAGACTCGCCGATCGAGTTCCGCTACAGTGGCAGTATAGAAGACCTCGATACTACCGAAGAGTATTCCACGGTTGGTATCGAGTCACAGTATCAGAATACGGGCATAGAGTATCTCTATGCTAATATCTATGACGACGGCGCAGCTCCACTTGGTGATGGTCGGTCGATTTTATTCACTACTAATTGCGGTTCAGCGCTTCTCACCGGCTCGGTGGATTTAGGCGGAGATATTCCGACTAAAGCTATCGTATCTACCGACCTCGGACAGATAACTCACCCGAACTACCACGGGGAATACAGATTGCTCGAACTTCCTCCCGGTAGTCACGAAATAAAGTGCTCGGCTCCGTTTTATTTCCCCGCGAACGACAGCGTAACTCTATCGGCGGATGAACACGACACAGTAGATTTTACTCTAACTGCAATACCTACGCCTGGCACTATCGTTGCATCGCAGGGCGTAATAAGTGAAATATCGATTAATTGGTCTCCAGCGCCATTTTCTGAGGAGCCTTTAACGGGTTATAGGCTACTCAAGTATCTGGCTCCCGGCGGAGAACCGGAAATGATTGAGCTTCCCGATTCTGAGTTCAATTATATCGACACCGATTGTATAACAGGCAGAAAATACTTTTATCGCGTTCTGAATAATTACTCCGGCAACCTTAGTGCGCCGTCAAAGCTGGTGGAAGGTTGGCTCGAAATATCTACAGAAGTCGATGAGGAGGATTTACCGGTGGAATTTTCACTCGATATCAGCCCGAATCCTTTCAACGCGAGCCTTCGTATAGACGTTTCGGTTCCCGATGGTGAAGCGGCAAAAATCGAGATTTTCGACGTTCTCGGGAAAAAGGTATTTGGCGATGATAATGTAATCGATTATAAAACATATGTATGGGGTGGTAGAACCGTCGATGGAAGGCAATTGCCCAGCGGATTATATTTAATCAGATTATTGTCTGAGACGAAAACAATCACGAAATCCGCTGTCTTACTGAAGTAGGGAAACAACAAACAACAGGAGGAAATGTGACACAACCAATTATCACAAACGTATGGGCAAGAGAGATTCTCGATAGCCGTGGTAATCCAACAGTCGAGGTTGAAATCGAGCTTGAATCCGGTGCGACAGGATGGGCCGCTGTTCCCAGTGGCGCTTCGACGGGAATACACGAGGCGATGGAACTTCGCGACGGCGACAAAGACCGGTATTCCGGTAAGGGAGTTCTTCAAGCGGTCGAAAACGTTAACGAGATCATAGCTCCCGAAATAATCGATCTCGATGCAACGGACCAGCTTGGAATCGACAAGCTTATGATCGAACTCGATGGAACGCCGAATAAGGGCAAACTCGGCGCAAACGCCATCCTCGCAGTATCTATGGCTGTAACAAGAGCCGCAGCGAACCATATGGAACTGCCGCTTTATCAGTATATCGGCGGAATTAACAGCAGGACGTTACCGTTGCCGATGATGAATGTAATCAACGGCGGAGCGCACGCTGATAATAACCTGGATATCCAGGAATTCATGATTCTGCCGGGGGGAGCCTTGAGTGTTAAAGAGTCAATTCGAGTTGGCAGCGAAACTTTTAAGGCGCTTAAAAAGATCCTTCATGAAAATGGCCTTGTTACTGCGGTAGGTGACGAAGGCGGGATGGCGCCGTCATTAGGCTCGAATCGCGAAGCTCTCGATTACATGATTAAAGCTATCGAAGCAGCGGGTTATGTGCCCGGCGAGGACGTCTGGATATCTCTCGACTCCGCTGCATCGGAATTCTACGATACCGAGAAAAAACTCTATTATCTTGGGGCCGAAAAGAAAGAATTGGATTATTCCGGTATGATCGACTTCTATGGTTCTTTGATTGCCGATTATCCAATTGTCAGTATCGAAGATCCGCTTGCGGAGGACGACTGGGAAGGCTGGACAGCCATGACCAGGGCTCAAGGCGAAATTATACAGATCGTTGGCGACGATATTTTCGTGACCAACCCGGATCGCATTTCCCGCGGTATCCGAGAGAAGTCGGCCAATGCGGCGCTTATCAAATTAAACCAGATTGGCACGGTAACCGAGACGCTCGACGCTATCATGAAAGCTCTAAATGCCGGTTGGGGCGCGGTAATATCGCATCGTAGCGGTGAAACGGAAGACACTTTTATTGCCGATCTCGCGGTAGCTATGGGAGTTGGCCAAATCAAGACCGGCAGTATATGCAGAGGCGAGAGAATTTGTAAATACAATCAGCTTATGCGGATAGAAGAAGAATTGACAGGCGTATGGCAATATCCAAATCCGGCTGATCTGTATCCGCGCCTTAGTAAATAATGGCATCCAAAACCGACGATATTAGTAAATCCGGTGGACCGAAATTCTTGCGTCTCGATCCGGAAAGCCGCCATAAAATGTGGAAAAAGGCGCGCTTAGCGGCTTTTATCCTGGTTATACTAATTTTCGTTGGATTCGTTTTCGGTGGAGAATCGGGCGTTTTAGCACTTTATCGTTATTCGCGATATGAGAAAACACTGCGTCGTCGTCTTGCTAAAGAGAAGGCGCGAACGGACTCTCTTCAACAGGTTCTCACCAAGTTGAGAAGCGATCCCGATTTTCAGGAGCGAACCGCCCGTGAAAAACTTCGGTTAATTAAAGACGGCGAAATTATTTATAGGTTCGAGAGCGATGATTAACTCTCGCATATTTCGTAAAAACTCCGGTTAATCCCCGAGGTTTTTTTTATTCGAGACGATTACTTTATTATAAAAAGCATTCCATCTTGTGCCTGGATTGTAAATTCAAGTGGTTCCGGATCGTAATACCTTTTGCCGCTAAATGCCTCGGTGGCCATCCCGAGTTTGTTTCCATGAAAAGGTCTAAAATCTGCGGGCGCGTAATCGTTGGCTTCGAGTAGTTCTACGCTAACTTCCTGCGATTCATCGGATGTATTGACAGCAATTACGGTAAGGTCGTTGTTATATCGTCGCTCGATAACGAGAACACCTTTTTTGTTGTCGATATAAAGTGGTCGTGCAGTCCCAAATTTAAGACCGGGATTCTTGTCCCTTAAATTGCCTAGATAACGCACATATTCGAATAATTCCTTATCCCACTTATCGTTTTCCCATGGGAAAGCTTTCCTGCAGTCGGGGTCTTTGCCGCCGGTCATACCGATTTCGTCGCCATAATAAATACACGGTACTCCGGGCCAGGTTAGCGCCCATAGATAAGTCAATTTGAGCCGCCATTTTTCATCGCCGGCTATAGTCTGGAAACGGGGCGTATCGTGACTACCTAGAAGATTCATCAATACGCCGTTTACCGGCTGTGGATAATCTGCTATATATCCGCCGAGCCTGTCCATAAAATCGCCTGGAGTGATATTCGATTTGGCGAAAAACTCTATACAGGCGTCGCGAAAACGGTAGTTCATAACGGCATCGAACTCCTCACCGTTAAACCATGGCGTGCCATCCCCCCAGATTTCGCCAATAGAATACGCCTGCGGATCGATACTCCTTATTGTGTCGCGAAAGTCACTCCAGAATTCGTGGGGAACCTCGTTTGCGACATCGAGTCGCCAACCGTCGGCGCCATGCTCCATCCATTTGCGGATCGCTCTAAATAAATATTTTCGCACATCGGTATTGTCCGTGTTTAGTTTCGGCAGGGAACCGAATCCCCACCAGCAATCGTAATTCGGATTATCCGGGCCGGTGACAGGGAAGGAGTGAATAAAAAACCAATCGGCGTATTTACTCGATTTACCTTTTTTTATCACGTCTTGAAAGATCGGTGAACCGTAACCAATGTGGTTAAAAACACCGTCGAGCACAATTTTTATGCCGAGACTTTCCGTCGCGGCATCCAACTCGTCAAAAAGCCCGTCGTCGCCGAAGTTGTCATCGATTTCGGCGTAATCATGTGTATCGTATTTGTGGTTACTACTCGCCTCGAAAATCGGGTTGAAATAAATCACGTCCACGCCGATTTCGTCAATATAATCGAGATGATCGATAACACCGCGTAGATCGCCGCCCATGAAATTATCATACTCGGGCTTAGAACCCCATGCCACGGAGTTTTCCGGATTATTAGAGGGATCTCCGTCCGCGAATCGCTCTGGGAATATCTGGTAGAACATAGCGCCACGAACCCATTCAGGCGTCATGAAAACAGGTGCAGCGCCGGGTTTATATGATAACTCGCCTTCGGCGGGATATTCTCTCGAAACATCGCCATCGACAAGGCGAAAGCTATAGTCTAATTTCCTAATTGATGGTAAGGAAATCTCGAACCACTCGAACGGGTATTCGCTCGCAATATAAGCCATCGGAACCTCGGAGCGACCTGTAGTATAGTCCTTATACTTTAGGTAAACTCCGTCGATATCGTCCTTTTTAACCCTGATTCGAAACCAGAGATTGCCTTTCCCGTCATCGCAATAATACGGGAGGGCTTGCTCGTGCCAGATAGCTCCATATAGGATTTCGCCATCCCCGCGCGAAGATTCGCCGACGAACTTCTCCCAATCGCCTACCGTAATTACGGAATTTTGTCCACCATAGCCGTCGGGCGCGCCTTTGGGGTTGTTCGGATCCGTTAGCCACTGCCCGCCGTTAACCACAAATTTATACTGATATTCGCCGTCGGGAAGCGCGAGCGTGACCGCCCATGTGCCGTCGCCATCGACATCGGACATCGGTGTAGCGTCCGCGCTCCAGCCGTTGAAAGAACCCGCGAGATTCACTCTCTCCGGCTGGACATTGGGAGTGTATTCGAATGTGACATCCCTCGCGAAAAGCGAGAGAGCCAACAGCAAAACGATAGTAGCGCATGTTTTCATATTCTTCCTTCGGTCGTTGTCTTGCGACGCGCATTTGTTCGATAGCGTCGCTAACAGGTGGTATTCGTTGCGATGCCCGTCCGCCACCGACGCATTAACGGCACCAAAATACTACGAGCGAGGTTCTCGCGCAACCATAAAAAGAGCGCGGCACAATCTCCTTGACCGGGGCGGCAATTTGATTATATTGGAAGCGAACGAAAAATATCATAGGAGCGCAAAATGAAACACGCTATCATCATTGCCCTTTTACTTCTCGCCGGCCTATGCGCCGCCGACTCGCTAAACGTCCGACTTGCGGGGCATTGCGATACGCCTGGCTATGCCCTTGGCGTTTATGTATCCGGCGATTATGCCTATGTCGCAGACGAGGGTGGTGGTCTTCGTATAATAGATGTTTCCGTCCCGTCCTCGCCTTCCGAGGTTGGATTCTACAATACAGAAGGTCAGGCCGAGGGCGTTTATGTTTCCGGCTCCTATGTCTATGTCGCAGACCTTTGGGATGGTCTTCGGATAATAGATGTTTCCGATCCATCCTCGCCCTCCGAAGTCGGATTCTACGACACTGGTGACTTGGCCCTTGGTATTTATGTTTCCGGCTCCTATGCCTATATCGCAGACAGGGATGATGGTCTTCGAATGGTAGACGTTTCTATCCCGTCCTCGTCATTCGAGGTCGGATTCTACAATACAGAAGGTCAGGCCTATGGCGTATATGTTTCCGGTTCCTATGCTTACGTCGCAGACCATTGGGATGGTCTTCGGATAATAGATGTTTCCGATCCATCCTCGCCTTCCGAGGTTGGATTCTATGACACTGGTGACTTGGCCCTTGGCGTATATGTTTCCGGCTCCTATGCCTATGTCGCAGACTGGTTAGGTGGTCTTCGGATAATCGATGTTTCCGTTCCGTCCTCGCCCTCCGAGGTCGGAACCTACGACACGGGAAGCTATACCTTTGGCGTTTTTGTTTCCGGCGATTACGCTTATGTTGCGGATTGGGAGGACGGTCTCAGGATAATAAATATTTCTTTGCCCACCTCACCGACAGAGGTTGGATTCTACGACACGGGAGACACAGCCTTGGGTGTCTATGTATCCGGCGATTACGCCTATGTCGCAAATGGTAATGAGGGTCTATCCATCCTCGATATTTCCTATTTTACCGGCATTGAGGAGATAAACGCCGCGCGCCCTAGCAACATAGCCCTCTCCGCTTACCCGAACCCATTCAATTCGACGGTCACAATTACCCTATCTGTCATTCCGGGCTTGATCCGGAATCCAGAAATTGAAATCTACGACATAAACGGCCGCATGGTCGAAAGAATCCCCCCTGCCCCCCTTAATAAGGGGGGTGTCGAGCATAGCGAGACGGGGGGATTATACTATTGGACACCCGACGAGACGATAACCTCCGGCGTCTATCTCGTTCGCGCAACCATACTTGAACAGACGACTTCAGTCGTCTGCACGAAACGCGTCGCGTATCTCAAATAAACGCTTCGTTGTCATTTCGAGTGAAGCGGAGCGAAGAGAAATCTCGTTGTGTAAATAGGAGATTTCTCCCTTAGGTTCGAAATGACAGCATAGCCGGGGTTCTGAATAACAGTCATTAAAAAAAGGGCGCCATTCAGCGCCCTTTCTTGTTTATATCGCTTTAAACTATTTCACGAATAGCAGCTTCCTACTAACCTGATTATCCGGCGTCGTGAGGACTGCAAAATAGTTGCCGCTCGGCGCGTCGTCGGGGCGCCAGCGGAAATTGTATTTGCCCTCGGGAAGCCGATCGGAGACAAGCGTTATCTGCTTGCGGCCGGTGATGTCGTAAACACTCAGGTCAACCTGCGTCTGCACCGGTAACTCGAACGCTATCGTGATTTCGGCGTTAAACGGGTTCGGATAGGCCACGTCGATAGTAGCCTCGCCGGGCGCGTCGGGTTTGCCGGCTTTCGCAAGCGCGATCTCCTCGCGATTCACGCGATAGATGCGAACTCCGTAGAACTGATCGAGACCCACCAGTAGGCCGTTGTGGACATATACATGGTTCCAGTAGCCGTTGTCCGGCAACTCCGCGACAAGCTCCGCGTTCGGGAGGTTCGCGATATCGTAAACCATGAGCGCGCCCTGACCGTCGGACATGAAAGCATAATCGCCATCCACGGCGATGTCCGTGCCCCATACGGATGCGAACGTCGATCTGTGGATCGGCGCGGCCGGCTTGTTCCATTCGATAACCGCGAGGCCGTTCGGGCCGTCGACGGCGAGAATATAATCGCCCACTTTCGCGATACCGTTGCCGCCATTCGCGCTGGTTTTGATATAACCGACTTTACGCGGCATGCTCGAAATATCGAATGAGTGATACCCGCCCCAGTAATCGCTTGCGTAGAGTACGTCACCCTCGATAACGAGGTCGCAGAATTGCAATCCCGCCTGCTCGATAACGAAACCGTCGCCGAAAATCGCGCCGTTCTCGAAGCGGTTGACCGCGATGCCTTCAGAGCCGAGGCTTATCGCGACAAACTCCTCGCCGAAAACCATCTCGCCGATAGGATCGAGATTCTCCGCACGCACAATCGGATATTCCGCCACCCAGTCGCCATTCGTGCGGTAGCGTTCGATGAAAATATTCTCCATGTGATTCTCACGCGCGCCGAGGACATATATATCGCCGTCGTAGATTTCGACATCCCAGAGAGATTTCAGCCGCTCGAGACCGAGAGTATCGCGCAGAATCGGGTATTCCGGTGTGCTGATATCATAGCGCAGCACTCCCGATGCCCCGGCGGCAACGAGAAGCTCATTTCCGTCGATAGCGGCGCGGCGAGGGATATCGTAGGTTTCGAGGCGACCGATTTCTATCGGCAAATCGGGATTAACGACCGAATATGCCGCGAGACCGCGATCAGAGTTTGCGAGGTAAAGAACGTCCTCGCTGAGAACGCAATCGAGCGTGGGCATCCCGCCGAGTTTCCAGACGATATGCGGCGTGGCTTCATCCTCTGTGAACCGATAGACCGCGAAATGCTCCATACCGCCGGCGTAAATTATGTCGTCATAAATTTTGACGACTGTCGGCGAAGGAAACGGGAAGCTAAATAGGTGCTTCTCGAAAATCGACGCTTCGTTTGGGTCTTTCGGGTCGAGGCGGCCGTAGAGTACTATGTTCTCGTAGCCCCGGACCGTCGTGTAAACACCACTTTGCACGCCGGAAACGAACATCTCTCTCGGATTCGGGACGAAAAATCTCCCCAGCCCGAGTTTGCCTGCGGCAAGAAAGATTTTACCGTCGTGGTAATCGAGCTTAATCGGCGCACCGTTAAGCGACACGTAGCCGAGCTGCTCAGGGCTGTATGGCTCGGAAACGTCGATCGAGGCGAGGAAGTTCGCGCCCGTGACGTAAATCACCGAACCGTCGAGGTCCATATCCGTGAACCGCTCGAACTGCGGGTCCTCGAAGACCGGAAACACGCCGAGCTGGACAGGGCGATAGCAATCGGAGATGTCGAAAATCTCGAGACCCTCTTTCTCCCAGAGGACGTAGAGCGTCGTCCCATCGACGATTATCTTGTGGATGTTGCTGTGGTGGCCTTCGATAGTTCCTACCAGCTGAGGGAAATCGCGCTGGTAGATGTTGTAGATGTTCAACGCGGCCCCGACCCCGGCATAGACCACCTGTCCGTCGGATTCGATTGCCCGCGTCGGGTTCATGTCGATACGAGCGGCCTTCTCAAGCGCAATTGGTGCGGCGGCGGATATTGAGGCCGCTATTGCGATAGCTAACATAATCGCGGCTACTCGTTTCATTTCGAACTCCTTGTTTGACATTTATCTTCAATTAACTTACGTAATCAGTATAGAGATACCGTCTCCGATTTTCAAGTTTTTCTTCGCGCAAATTTCGTGCCGAGCTTTCGCATAAAAAAAAAGCGACTCTCAGCCGCCATCTTCTCATTTTGCATTGTTAATTGCTAATTCTTAATTCTTAATTCTTAATTCTACATTACTCCGCCGCTCCTACTTCATTTCAAACTCTTCTTGAAAGCATCGACATCGTTTTGCAATTGCCCGGCTTTTTCCTTTGCCGATTCCGTGGTCAGTTTCCGTTTCAGCGTCTTCAGCGAGGATTCTATCCGGGCGATCTCGCTATATGCTTCATCGATGTCGTCCGTAATATCCGCTCCGCCGAGCGCTCCGCTGCTGTTCGCTATCCTAAAATCCTTGCGAACTCGACGCATATCATCGATCAAGCGTTCGAGTTTTTGCTCATCGGGCGAAAGCGACGAGCTGTTGCCCTTGGAAATGTAATTGTATGCGATGAAAGCAATCACCACGATAACGATAATTATAATAACTTTTTTCATAATATTCCTTTCTTCTGTTTGCAATTACCCGAAGCGAATCCGCCGAAGGCGGTTGAGCACTATAGGCTGCGGCCCTTGCCGCCGAATCGCGCGAAGCACGTTGAACACAATTGGCTGCGGCCCTTGCCGCCGAATCCGCCGAAGGTGGTTGAGCACAAACATCTCCGGCATTGCCGGCTAACCGCGCCCCTTATCTCATTCTGTCATTCCGGGCTCGACTCGACCATACGGCCCGTAGGGAATCCAGCAGGCGGCCTCCCCAGCCGCCCTACAATAACATTCCCCTCTTTCCCAAAGAGGGGTGGCGCGCAGCGCCGGGGTGTTTCTTCAATTCTCAACTCTCAATTCTCAACTCTCCGCCTACCTCGCCGCCTATTTTACCATAACTGTTACTGTCGATGACAGGCCCGGCTCTCCGGCCGCGTTGACAGGCGTGAAACGATACTCATACTTGCCCGGCGGGACATTCAGCTCGCGATGCGCAACCGGCTTGCCCTCATCGAAAAGAATATGCGGAATTAAAATCTCCCACGGCCCATTCGGGGATTCGCGCCCTTCCCAGAAACCATCGACCATATCCTCGATAAGCACCACGCGCAACTCGACCGTGCCATCGCCGAAATCCTCGCCCTCGATCGGCGCCGGCCCCGGCCACGGAATTAGCGGCTCCACCGGCTCCTCGCCGCCGCCCCACGACGCCCCGAACGGCGTCTGCTGCCAACGCATATCCTCCGGCGAAACATACAAGCCGCGATACCAGTTGAAGATCTCCGAGATTTTATCGATAGCCGCTTGATACGTAATATCCTTCGCGTTCTGCGCCGCGTCCTTCGCCTGAGCCGCAGCCGAGGCCGCAAGCCGGGCATCCTCCAGCGCGGTGATTGCGCCGGCGACCGTATTTAAAACGAACGCCAACGCCGCATATTCAGGTTCGACGCTTACGACGGCCCAATAATCCCGGCAGGACCTCGCAGAGAGCAACATCTTGTCGTCGTCGGGCGAAACAGCCTCGACAAGCCCGAACTCCGCCAAAACGTTCTCGTTGCCGCCGAAAAGCTGCGGAAGCATCCGACGAACCCCTATCAGTATGTCGCGCAACTGCCTGGCCGCAGGCGCAACCTCCGTCGTCCGCGTCTCCGCGATTTCCTTTTTGTTTTTGTAATCCTGCAACGCCAACGCGAACGCGACGGTTAGCGGCTCGTAATCCATGTCCATCGGCGCGTGGTCAACATCTGCGTGATGTTCGATTAACCATGGGACGACGTCGTCTTTGTTCCAGCGCATGAAATCGTCATCGGCGAGGCGGCGGTAATCACGTGTTTTCAATGTCATTTTGACTCCTTTCCCGTTCGACGGGAATTTGTTTGTTTTGTGATACAAGTTTACGATTGAAACGACAACAAATTGCGAATAATTCTCATAAACCTCCATTGAAAGCAAAGATTGCTATACATAAATATTTCAACTTGCTATAGAAATAAAACATTCTTTGACATAAATATTTCGTGTTGCTATAGAAATAAAACATTCTTTGACATAAATATTTCGAGTTGCCATAGAAATAAAACTTTGTTTGACGTAAATCTTTCGAGTTGCCATAGAAATAAAAGAATATGACATAGAAATAAAAGGTTTCAGCGAGGGAAAAGAAGCCGGAAGTAGTTGATATTCGCTAATTACAGCATAATTGGCGGATTTTCGGGTCGATTTAGCAACATGCTTCGAGTAAATAGTTTTCAAAGAACGACACTGACAAAACTAAGCCAAACCCAAACTCCTGTCAACCCCTTTTTTCCCTTTCCCCAAACTTTTTTTCCGCCAGGGGGAAAGGGGGATTATTTCACCTTCGGTTTCGTCCTGCCCTTTTCCCATTTCTCGTATTTCGAGCCGTCGCGCTTGGCGTCTTGCCCCTTCTTCGTCAGGTTGCAAATAAAATCACCTCAATCTAAACTCCGCGATAAACGAAGGCCGCTCTGCGAGCAACCGCTCTAAATGGCTTTCCGGCCACATCTCTATTCGCAAAGCATTATCCTCGTTGTTATGCTTCTCAATCCATTCAACTGCATTGGTTGCGAATCTTCCCGAAGTAGCTATAATCAAAACATCAACGCGCGGAGGTCCCCATAAATTCATCTGTTCTTTTAACGTGCTGATATCGGAAACGCTTATGCTTTTCTTGGGCCAATGTTTGCATTGTATTATTACCCGAAATCTTCTAACGCCGCTAAGTTTGTCATCGATGATTCTCGTAACTGAAAGATCGCGCCCCTTATCGGGTGCATTCGTTTTCATAAGCCATTCGGGATTTTCGTAACCTTCAGCTCCGCTAATTAGTAAAAATAAAAGACGTTCGAAGTCTTCAGGTGTGAGTGATTTCCATTTAAGCCGGGTCGCTATTCTGCCTGAAGGTTGCGCATCGGCGAGCTTGCCTAAATCTTCTACTTGAACTGGGATAGGTTCATTCTGATCATAAAGTCCGGCACTCAGCTCCGCTCTTACATTAGGCCAATCATGATTAAGAATATCCTTTAAGTCACATACTTCGCCAAACCTAAGATGTCTACTTAGATTACTCCATCCGCTTGGCCACTGCAAACTGCTTCCTAATAAAGTTTTGATTTCTTGTATAAGTCCCCTAAGCTTTTCTAAAATTCTATTTTTCACTTTAACTGGCATAGGTTCATCTTTAACGATGTTACCCCTTAGTTCTCCTAAAACGTCATCAACGAGTTCGATTACATCTGAAAGGGATTTACGGATTAAATTTCGGCGTCCCCTATTTAGGCGATGCCGATACTCAGCAAGTTCACGTCCAGGAGCTTCGATTCCTTCCATAACACCTAAAATAATATCGGGTTCGCCCAATTCACTAGCATCTAAACGCATTTGACCAATAGCGTTAAGCTCAAGCGGTATTTCTTTTGGTTTCCACCCATCGATTTTTGGTAAAGAACCAAGAATGTCTTGATAAACTCGAAGTAACTCATCATATTTTGGGTCATTTCCAAAGGCTATTCCAGTGGGTTGTAACTCTGTCAGTTCCTTATAAACTCTTTCGAGCTTCTCTAAATTAGCCTCAGAAGCTTCGAAGTTCCTTAAAGCTGCGTTGATCGGGCTTTCCTTTTCAGCCATATTCATTTCCCTCCCACGTTTCGTTCGATTTCCTCCGCGACGGCGCGGTGGGTCACAATGCGCCCGCCTTTTCCGTTGTGAACAATAGCGTCGTTTGGCGCGAGTTCTCGTAACTTGAAGCCAGGCCTAAATATTTCTTCGCCTGCGAGAGAACACCGTGCATACTCGCCAGCGTCGAAAAGTCGATTCGTCTCAAAATGTCGATACTGACCGGGCGCTTAGCGTCGAAAAAGACCAGCGAGCTAAGAAACTTGATACAGTCTTCGGAATCGAGTTCTTTTTGCCAAAATTCGGCCTCGTCTTCCGAGCCGCAGGGGATGAAATAGCAGGTGTCGTCGAGCATCGTCGGTTTGCCCTCGGTCGGCGGCACGGTTATGAAATGGATTTTCTTATACAGGCCCGAAACTGCGACCTTCCACATCGCAAAGCTGTAATCGCCGATTCCGAAAACCGAGTAGCGCGGCATTTTGCGGTATATCGAACTTTTCCGCGCGTCCAGAATGTCGGCATGCTTTTCGAGATACGCCCATGTTTTCGGCGCAATATTCGCGATTTCCCCGGTATCCTGCCCGACACTTTTTTGCGGGACAATCACGCACTTGCGCGGTTTCGCGCGGCCATTGCCCAAATCCGACGATTTGAGTAGCGAATAGACATAATCGCTTTCCAATTCGACAATTTCGCCAAGACCGTTTTTATATCCGCCTTCGGTCGGGGTGAGCTCCATAATACGGGCGGCGTCGTGTTTGAGTCCGGAACGCCATTTGTAGTCCGAACGGCCGTCGAGTTCGGCGAACTTTTGATAATCGTCGATATTCGCAATCAACTCGCCACCGATAATCCCGAAACGACTGCTCGGCTTGACGGCCTGAATACTATCGTAGATAACAGCGGTTTTGTCGTTTTTTCCCGCCTTGCGAAGAACCAGCAAACATGCATCGACGGCGACGTCGAAGGATTTTTTCGCATCGATAAGATAAAGACTTTCGTCGCTAAGCGGCAAGCCTAGATTCCAAAGATGAACGAGGACGCGCCGCGCGGTGGCTGTTTTGCAGAGCATCGCAAGAATGCCATCGGAAGGCATGCTCTCGAAAAGGCGAATGATTATCCATTCGGCTATGTCGAAATTGGCTTTGCCGGTTTTTGCGTCGAAACCGCGCAAGCCCTGGAAATTGGATTTTTCCGGCAGGTTATCGCTATTCATCGTGCCGAGAGCCGCATTTGTTACCCATGGCGGATTCCCGATAATCAAAGTCCAGTTGCCGTTATTCGATGTAAGAAGCCGGGGGAGCTCGTTAGAAAGGATGTCCCTTTTCTCGATTTCGATGTTCTCGATTCCGCGAAATTTTTTCGCGGCGGTTTCGCAGTATTCGGGATTGATTTCGTAGCCTATGTAATTGGCCTTATCGCCCCAAACATCGTGCGCGGCTTCGATAAAACTTCCGAGGCCGCAGGTCGGCTCGATTACGGAACCGGGGACGCCGAATTTTTCTGAAATCAGCGAGACCACCTCAACGGCGAGTGTTACCGGTGTCTGAAAATCCCCGAATTCCTTTTCTTTTAGCATTTATAACACCCTATCTATTCCGGTAACTTTCCCTGCTTCTTGAATTACACGACTATATTGAAGCCGCCATTGAAGCGCATTCGAAATTGTTAAATAACCGATGGCTGGCGGATTCGAGATGACTTCTTCCGCAAGTTCCTGCGCGCCGATGTCGTCTATTGGGAGCATTCGTTCCACAAAAAATGCTTTTATATCGTCGATGTTGCCGTCATTTTCCAAAATGCTGATTAATCCCGTTGTCGTCTGGAAATCCGCCGTTCTGCTGCTTTTAATAAAAATCGTATGCTTAATATCCAATCGTCCAGTGCGCGTCTTCGGGTCGTCGGTCTTCTCATAAACGAAAACGAGCAGTGAATAACCGAGGCCATAGAGCTTCTGCCTTGCAGATTTATAGGGGCATGAGGATTGCGGCTGGGTAATACTTGTTACCTTCATATCGACCAATAATTTCGGGAAATCGATACCCTTCGCCGATGAGCCTTCTTCGTAGAGATATTTTGTATGAAGGTATTTTTCGAATTTATGTTCCAAATATGTGCCGACCGCTTTGCCATCGGTAACGCCGAATAAAGCCGGTTCGTTATGCGCGGATTCCGCAGTCGCGAAAACCTTGGCTTCACTTTTTAGGATTTTAATTGAAAGTTTCTTTTTGCTTGGCATATTTTTTCTCCTTATTTCGTTTCGTTCGGGGGGAAGATAATTCGTGTCGGGGGCGGGTGCAAGGGAAATATTGCCCAACGCACGGCCAGCCAAACGGGCGAACATCCGTGGGCGGCAATGCCGGTCCGTAGGACAGCGTAAGGTGCTCAACCGCTACGCGGATTCGGCGGCAGGGCCGCAGCCGAGGTGCTCAACGGCTTCGCCGACTCGCTTCGGTTAGCGAAGAATTTTCGTAGGGGACAATTGCATTGCCCCGTTTTTCGGGCGTATGCGATACGCCCCTACGGTTTATTCTACATTTAACCATCCGTGCATTTGTTTGGCTATTCATCGCCGGCTTCCGTTTCGGCTACTTTGGCCTTCAGTCTCTCGTTTTCCTTTTGCAGCAAATATGCGTTTTCCGTGCATTCGTTCAAATCCTCGGTCATGCCTCTTATCGTCGCGTGCGCCATCTTCAGCTGCTGTCT
>Ga0272444_10000315_pt1 | contig 53855 bp, 48 predicted proteins | sample SSMForm13_FD_201033 | JGI IMG/M metagenome (GOLD analysis project Ga0272444, IMG submission 201033) | Marine sediment archaeal communities from Little Sippewissett salt marsh, Falmouth, MA, United States - SSM-Form-13 | ecosystem: Environmental > Aquatic > Marine > Wetlands > Sediment ... | reverse complement strand
GCCCTCGACGCTTTGAAAGCAAGAGACATCCCGCTGATCCTGGCCAGTTCCAAGACGGCGGCGGAGATAACGGGCCTGCGTGTCGAGATGGGATTTACCCATTGCCCGGCCATCATCGAAAACGGCGCCGGGGTGCTCGAAGCGGATGGCATCGACAACGGCGATGATGACCGGTCCGTCTATGGCCGCCTGATCGCCGTGCTCGATTCCCTCCCGCTGCGTTTGCGCGAGAACTTCTCCGGCTTTTCCGACTGGAGCGTCGACGAGGTGGCGGATCAGACGGGCCTGTCGCCGCAAGACGCCGCCAGGGCCGCTGCGCGCCGCTATTCGGAACCCGGCTTGTGGTGGGGCGACGACGAGGAACGGGTCGAATTCATCGAACTCCTGGCCGAGAACGGCATCTCCGCCCGGCAGGGAGGCCGTTACCTGACGCTCTCCTACGGCGCGACGAAGGCGGACCGCATGCGCGAAATCGCGGCGCGTTACGCTGCCGGCGGCAGGAAGCCGCTCGTGCTCGCGCTTGGCGACGCGCCCAATGACATCGAAATGTTGGAAGCTGCGGATATAGGCGTCGTTATAGCGAATCCGCACACGGCGCCCCTGCCAGAGCTTGACGGAGAAAGCATCGGGCGGATCATCCGCACGATGAAAACCGGGCCCGAAGGTTGGAACGAACACGTTCTGCGGATTATTGAGGAACTGGACGACAGCTAGGAGACGGCTCGGAATGGCGGATTTTCATCAGAACGGTCATGTGGCGACGCTGCATAATTTGCGTGCCGACAAGACCGGTACGCTGGAACGCGAACTGGAGGTACTGTCCGCCCATCGCAAGATCACGCTGATCCTGCCGTCGCTCTACTCGGAGCTCGAAGGCCCGGCTCTTGCCAATATCGTGGAACAGCTTGCCGGCGCCCGCTTCATCAATCACATCGTCATCGGCCTCGACCGCGCGAGCGAGGACGAATACCGCCACGCCCGCAAGTTCTTCTCCGTTCTGCCGCAGGACCACTCCATCCTGTGGAATGACGGGCCCCGCCTGACGGCGATCGACGCCCGCTTGAAGGAGGCCGGCCTGTCGCCCGAGGAGCCCGGCAAGGGCCGCAATGTCTGGTTCTGCATCGGGTACACCCTGGCGCGGCGCGACAGCGACGTGGTCGCCCTGCACGACTGCGATATCGTCACCTATTCGCGCGACATGCTGGCCCGGCTCATCTACCCGGTCGCCAATCCGTCCTTCTCCTACCTGTTCTGCAAGGGCTTCTATGCCCGCTATGCCGACGGCAGGATGAATGGCCGTGTCAACCGGCTGCTCGTCAGCCCGCTCCTGCTGGCCCTGTCCAAGGCCATCGGCCATCGCGACTACCTGACCTATCTCGCCGCTTTCCGCTATCCGCTCGCGGGCGAGTTCGCCATGCGCACAGCGATCCTGCCCGACATCCGGATCCCGTCCGACTGGGGACTGGAGATCGGCGTCCTGTCGGAGGTCTGGCGCAACCTGTCGCCCCGCCTGGTCTGCCAGGTCGAGATCGCCGATGCCTACGACCATAAGCACCAGCCGCTCTCGGAGGAAAATCCGCAGGCCGGCCTGTCGCGCATGTCGATCGACATCTGCAAGGCGCTCTATCGCAAACTTGCCACCGACGGCACCGTGTTCAGCCAGGAAACCTTCCGCACCATCAAGGCGACCTATTACCGCGAGGCGCTCGACATGATCGAGGCCTACCATACGGATGCGCGCATGAACGGCCTGCATCTCGACCGCCATGCCGAGGAACGCGCCGTCGAGCTGTTCGCCTCCAATATCGTCGAGGCAGGTCAGACCTTCCTCGACAATCCGATGGAAACGCCGTTCATCCCGAACTGGAGCCGTGTCCAGGCGGCCGATCCCGATCTGATGCGCGACCTCTTCGAGGCGGTAAAGGCAGACGAGGCGGAATTCGGCGGCTAGAACCGGATCGGGATTCGCGCCGGGGAGGGGGAGACGATGGCGACCATTTCATTTCGGGCCGCGGTGCTGGACAACTGCACCGACAACCGCCCGTTCACCGACAGCGCGCCGCTGAAGATCGAGACCGTCACCGTCGATGCGCCGAAACCGCATGAAGTGCTGGTGAGGATCGACGCGGCCAGCCTGTGCCGTTCGGACCTTTCGGTCATTACCGGCGTGCGGGCCTGGCCGATGCCGATCGTGCCCGGCCACGAGGCAAGCGGCACCGTCGTCGAAACCGGCGCGGACGTCACCCGCCTCGCTCCCGGCGACCGCGTCGTCCTCGTCTACCAGCCGCAATGCGGCGTCTGCCCGTGCTGTCTCGCCGGCGATGCCTGGCTTTGCGAGCCGGGCCTTGCCGCCAATCGCGCCGGCGAACTGCTAGGTGGCGGCGTCCGCCTCAACTGGAAAGGCGCGCCGCTGCACCATCACATGGGCCTGTCCGCTTTCGCCGAAATGGCCGTCGTTTCGGAGCACTCCCTGGTCAAGGTGGACAAGGATCTCGATCCAGAAATCGCCGCGCTGTTCGGTTGCGCCGTCATGTGCGGCGCCGGCAGCGTCATCAACACCGGCGCCGTCCGGGCTGGCGAAACCGTCGCCATCGCCGGCATCGGCGGAGTCGGCGCAAGCGCCATCCTCGGTGCGCGTCTCGCCGGTGCCCGGCGCATCGTCGCCGTCGATCCCGACCCGGCCAAGCGGGAGACCGCCCTGTCGCTCGGCGCGACCGACGCCGTGCCCGGCGGCCCGGATGCGGCCGCTGAGGTCCTCGACCTGACCGGCGGCGGCGTCGACTGCGCCCTGGAAACGGCGGGACAGCTCGGCGCCTTCGAGACCGCCTATGGCGCGGCGCGACGCGGCGGCCGCGTCGTCACCGTCGGACTTGTCAGCCCGAAGACACCTTTTTCCCTCGACGTCGCGGCCCACGTCACCAGCGCGAAATCCGTTACCGGCAGCTACATGGGAAGCTGCAATCCACTGATCGACATCCCGAAATTCGTCGACCTCCATTTGCGCGGCCTGTTCCCGGTCGAAAAACTGGTCACTGCCCGCATGCCGCTCGAAGAGGTCAACACCGCGCTGGAGGAAATGGCCGCCAGCCGCGCACTGCGCCAGATCCTGTTGCCCTAGGCAGCGCGGACGCGATCGGCGCGACATTGCCGGATCGGCCGGTGCCGCGATAGTCTGAGGCCGGTCCGGTGAGGAGCGCGCATGCCTGTCCACAATGCCGACATCGCCGCCGCCTTCCGCCGGCTGGCCGATCTCCTTGAGATCGAGGGCGAAAATCCGTTTCGCGTCCGCGCCTACCGCAATGCCGCGGCCACCGTTGGCGGCCTGCCGCGCGACGCCGCCGCCATGCTGGCCGACGGCGCCGACCTGTCGGAACTGCCCGGCATCGGCGACGATCTTGCAGGCAAGATCGCCGAAATGGTCGAGACCGGTTCGCTGCATCTTCTGGAAGAGATCGAGACCCGCGTTCCGCCCGGCCTCTCCGACATGACGCGCATACCCGGCCTCGGCCCCAGGCGCGTGAAGGCGATCCATCAGGCGCTCGGCATCGACGACATCGAAACCCTCGAACGCGCCGCCAGGAACGGCCGCTTGCGTACGCTGCCGGGCTTCGGCTCGAAGACCGAGACGAAAATCATAGAGGAAATCGGCCGTTACGAGGGCACGGAAAAGCGCCTGCTTCTGATCGACGCCGAGCACATCGCCGAGCCGTTGCTCGGCTTCGTCCGCTCGATTTCCGGCGTAAAGCGGGCAATCATCGCCGGCAGTTACCGGCGCCGCAAGGAAACCGTCGGCGATCTCGATATCCTCGTCACCGCGAAGGATGGCGGCGCGGTCATCGGCCGTTTCGTCGAATATGACGAGATCGGCGACATCGTGTCCAGGGGCACGACGCGCTCCACCGTCATTCTCAAATCCGGTTTCCAGGTCGATCTGCGGGTGGTTCCCGAAATTTCTTATGGCGCGGCGCTCTTCTATTTCACCGGCTCGAAGGCGCACAATATCGAGCTCCGCAAACTGGCGATCAGGCGCGGCTGGAAGCTCAATGAATACGGCCTGTTCGAAGGCGACATCCGTATCGCCGGCAGGACCGAGGAAGAGATCTACCAAAAGCTCTCCCTGCCCTTCATCGCGCCGCAACTGCGCGAGAACCGCGGCGAGATCGAGGCCGCGCGCAAGGGCGCCCTGCCCGACCTTGTCGCACTGGAAGACATGCGCGGCGACCTGCATTGCCACACCACGGCAAGCGACGGGAAATATTCGATCCGCGAGATGGCCGAGGCTGCGAAGAGGAAAGGCTATGCCTATCTCGGTATCACCGACCATTCGAAAAGCCAGACCGTCGCCGGCGGAATGAGCGAGGACGAGCTGGCCGCCCAGATCGACGAGATCGATGCGCTCAACGAGGAACTTTCCGGTTTCCGCGTTCTCAGATCCTGCGAGGTCGACATCCTGCCCGACGGCAGGCTCGATTTCCCCGACGACCTGCTCGCCCGTCTCGATTACACCGTGTGTTCGATCCACGGTGGCTTCAACCTGTCGCGCGAAAAGCAGACCGCGCGCGTCCTGCGCGCCATGGAAAATCCGCATTTCACCATTCTCGGCCACGCGACCGGTCGGCTGATAAACCGGCGCCCGGCTTACGACATCGATCTCGAAGCCGTCATGCAGGCGGCGAGGCAACGCGGCTGCTATCTCGAACTCAACGCCCAGCCGAGCCGGCTCGACATCGACGATATCCACTGCAAGATCGCCAGGGACGTCGGCCTCAAGGTGCCGGTCTCCACCGATGCTCATACGATCGACGGGCTGGAGATGATGCGCTTCGGCATCGCGCAGGCCGGCCGCGGCTGGCTGGAGGCAAAGGATGTGCTCAACACCCTGCCGCTGGAGAAACTGTTGAAGGCGTTCCGGCGCTAGCCCGTCAGCTCCGGTTGGAGATCCACCGGCACTGGTAGGGCGCGAAACTGATCTCGCCGCGCGCCGGATCGATCGCCTCGCCCGACAACAGGTCGGTCCATGTCATGCCGGTGATCAGGTTGATCGCCATCGCCGGGATTCTTACCTCTTTTTTCGAGACATTGTGAATGGCGAAGACCGACTGGTCGCGGTCGAGGCTCTGCCGCCAGAAGCCGAACAGCTCTTCGCCCAGATGCAGGGTGAACTGCGTGGCGTTCGGATGGAACGCCGCCTGGCGCGAGCGGATGCGGATGCGCGCCTTCATCGCGTCGAGCACTTTCGCATGCAGCGTCGAGGGATTGTCGAGCGCTGCCCGCAGTTCCGGATAGTCCCAGCGCTTGCGGTTGATGGTCCGGTTCTGGCCGGTCCGCTCCACGCCGGCATAGTCGTTGCCGGTGCCGGTCAGCGAATGGATGTAGAAGGCGGGAATGCCTTCCAGCGCCATCTGGATTGTCTGGCTGCACATGAACCGGTCGAACTGCCACTCGTCCGGCCCGTCCACCGTGCCCTTCATCGCGTCATAATAGGTGATGTTGGCCTCGTAGGGCCGCTCGCTGCCATCCGGCATCGAACGCATGTTCACCCGCCCGCCGAACATCTTCACCGTTTCGATCATCCGGGAAAGTTCGTCGTCGTCGATCAGCCCTTCCGCCGGCCTGAGGCCGATGCCGTCATGCGAGGCGGTGAAGTTGAGATAGGCGCAGCCGAGCTGCGCCGGCGGCATTGCCATCTGCCAGGCATTGAGATAGCGCGACGTGCCGGTTAGCAGCGCATGCAGCATCAGCGGCGGCAGCGAGAAATTGTAGATGGCGTGCGCCTCGTTGCGGTTGCCGAAATAGGAAAGGTTCTCCGCATTCGGCACGTTCGTCTCGGTCAGCAGGACGACGCGCTCCTCGGCATAGTCGCACAACAGCCGCATCAGCCGCACGATGGCGTGTGTCTGCGGCAGGTGAATGCACGGCGTGCCGATCTCCTTCCAGATGAAGGCCACCGCGTCGAGACGGATGATCCGCACGCCGTTGGCGATATGCAGCCGCATGATGCGGATCATGTCGATCAGCACATCCGGATTGGCGTAGTTCAGGTCGATCTGGTCGTATGAGAAGGTGCACCAGACATGGCGTGTGCCTTTCGCCGTCTCCACCTCGCGCAGCAGAGGTTGCGCGCGCGGCCGCACCACGGAGGAGAGATCGTCGGCGAGCGTCGCCTCGAAGAAATACTTGTCGAACGGCTCGTGCCCCTGCAGGTATTCGTTGAACCATTTCGACTGGCTCGACATGTGGTTCAGCACCAGGTCCGACATCAGCCGGAAGTCGTCGCCGATGCGGTTGATGTCCGCCCAGTCGCCGAGCCGCGAATTCACCTGCTCGTAATCGGTCACGGCAAAGCCGTCATCCGAGGTGAACGGAAAGAACGGCAGGATATGCACGCCGGTCAGCGCATCCGAGAGATAGCGCCTCAGGAAATCGTACAGCAGGTCGAGCGGCTTGTGCTGGCCGTCGACCACCGCGTTGCCATAGGCGATGACGACGGAGTCCTTTTCCGTCCACAGCGTATTGCCCGGCGGTCGAACCCGCTGGCGCGGCATCTTGCCGTCCGGCCAGAAAGCCTCGATGATCCGCCGCGCGACATGCGCGGCATCCTCGTGCGGATAGATTTCCTTCACGAAGCCCATCAGTTTCGAACGAAGCTGGGAATTGACCGCAATCATGCGAAACGCAAGTCCTGCTGCTGCACTGCACAAAAATGCATCGTGCCCTGATTTTAGGCGTTTTTGCAAGACCACCTGTACGGCTTGTCCAGAAGCCTCGTCACTTTATCGCCGCCGCGTGACATTATCCGCCGCATTTTGGCAAAACAAATCGATTTAATTCGAGCCGTTCTTGCTCTATCCTGATCCAGTTGGCCGGCATGCCGCCCCCGTACCGGCGTCCGGTAAAATGGAGGAAGCCATGCATCTGGGAATCCTGACCGGCGGCGGCGACGTGCCGGGTCTGAACTCGGCGATCAAGGCGGTCGTCAACGAGGCGCATCACAATGGCTGGACCGTCACCGGCTTCCGGCGCGGCTGGGCCGGGCCCGTCATGACCGATCCGGACAATCTCGACGCGACCGCCGAGCATCATTTTCCGCTGACACCGCAATTCGTCCGGTCGATCAACCGCACCGGCGGAACCATTCTTCATTCGTCGCGCACGCGCCCCTCGCGCATGAAAGCCGCCGAAGTGCCCGATCACGTGACGAAGAAGGTGCCGCATGCCGATGCCGGCTATGTCGACGCCACCGGCCATGTCCTGGCGGTGATCGAGGCGATGGAGATCGACGTGCTGGTCGCCATCGGCGGCGACGATACGCTGTCCTATGCCGCCGAGTTGCACGAGGCAGGCGCGCCGACCATGTGCATTCCGAAGACGATGGACAACGACGTCTTTGGCACCGACTACTGCATCGGATTTTCCACCTGCGTCACCCGTTCCGTCGAGATGATCAACCGGCTGCGCACCGCCGCGGGCTCGCATGAGCGCTTCCTGATCGTCGAGATGTTCGGCCGCAATTGCGGCATGACGGCGCTTTCGGCCGGCTACCTGGCGGACGCCGATCGCACGCTGATCGCCGAGATGCCCTTCGAACTGGACCGCCTTGCGGACCTGATGACGAAGGACCGCGCCGCCAATCCGTCGAACTACGCCGTCTGCGTCGTCTCCGAGGGTGCCATGGTCTCCGGCGAACACATCATCGAAAAGGGCGAGGCCGACGCCTACGGCCACAAGAAGCTCGGCGGCATCGGCGAGCGTATCGGCGTCGGCCTGAAGGACCTGACCGGCACCAACATGATGATCCAGAATCTCGGCTATCTGTTGCGCTCCGGCCCTCCGGATGCCGTCGACCTGATCGTGGCCAAGAATTTCGGCACCCAGGTGGTGCAGCTGATCGAGCAGGGCAAGACCGGCCTGATGGTCTCGGTGACCGACGGCCACTACACGGTCAAGCCGGCCAACATTTCGACCCAGGGCGTACACCGGGTCGACGTGGACGGCATGTACGACACGCGGAATTACCGGCCGAAGATCTCGCAGGTCGAAGGTACGACCATGTATCTGCGCTGACCCCGCGCCGAGCCGGCCGCAACGAAAAAGGGCGCCGTCCGTTCGCGGAGGCGCCCTTTTTCTTTGTCCGGGTGGATATCGTTCAAGTGGCCTGCCCCATCAGCACGGCTCCGACCATATAGCACGACGCCGCACCGAATGAGGCGAAGCTGCGCACATGGTTCCACCAGGTCCAGTCCCGCACATAGCTCGGCCAGTAGCCCTCGGCCCCGTCCCGGCCGGTATCGATCCGGTCGAGCCGCTTGTTCATCGGAACGTTGCGCACCACGGTCACGCCGAACACGCCGAGGACGTAGAGCAGCCCGCCGGCGGTCAGCCACGCCGACAGCGCGCCTGACAGGAACCCGGCAGCGTAAATCGCGATCGCGGCCGACAGTGGCGCCAGCGCCATGAACAGGAACAGGAAGAACGATCCGTAGACCATCCGGTTGATCTGCTGCATCGCCTCCATCCCCGCGGCGGGCCGCGCCGCGTTCAGCGAGCGCATGACGAAATCCGAGAACGTCATGAAGACGCCCGCGACGAGGCCGGTGGCGACGGCCGCCGCCGCCAGGCTCCAGGTCATCCAATGATCGGACATGGCTTGATCCCTTTTTGTCTTCGCCAGGTCAATTGGAGATGGCGACGGCGCGCCGCAGATAGGTCGGGTCGCCGATCTGCCGGGTCAGGAAGGCGGCGATGTCCTCCCGCGGGATCGTCAGTTTCAGCCGGTGCTCCTCCGGCCCGAAATTCTCCTTGAAGGTGCCGGTCGCCGGCCCGTCGGCAAACGCGCTCGGGCGCACGATGGTCCAGTCGAGGCCGCTCGCCCTGACCAGCTTCTCCTGCAATTCGTGATCGAGGAAGACCGGCCGCAGCAGCAGTCCGAACATGATCCGTTTCCAGAAGAAGTTGAGGTTCTCCCAGCTTTCATGCGCGCCGAGCGTCGACTGGCAGATCAGCCGGCGCACGCCGTGCCGCTGCATCGCCTGGATGACGTTCATCGTGCCCTGCGAACGGATCAGGCTGCTGCGCGACATGCCCGCGCCGATGGTGATGACAACAGCGTCGTGGCCCTTCACGGCGTCTGCAACCGACTCCGGGTCCATCGCGTCGCCCGCGTGCAGGGTGAGATTGGGATGTTCGATGCCGATCTTTTCGGGGCGCCGCGCAAAGGCGGTGACCGCATGCCCTTCCTTCAGCATCCGCGCCACCGCAAGCCTGCCGACATTTCCGGTCGCGCCAAAAACGATGATCTTCATGAGGGGGTCTCCTTTCATGTTTCGGTTCACGTAACTTGACACGGTGTCAAGTTGACACGGCGTCAATTACGTGCAACTTGACGCCATGTCAAGCGGAAATCCCGACACCCGGACACGCATCCTCGAATCCGCATGGAAGCTGCTGGAATCCGGCAGCGGCAGCGAAGTCCGCATGTCGGACATCGCAAAGGACGCCGGCATCAGCCGCCAGGCGCTCTATCTGCATTTCCCGAAAAGGGCGGACCTGCTGGTCGCGGCGACACGCTATGTCGACGAGGTCAATGACGTGGAGGCCCGCCTTGAGTCGAGCCGAGCCGCCGCCTCCGGTGTCGACCGGCTCGACGCCTATATCGACGCCTGGGGCAACTACATTCCGCTGATCTACGGTATCGCGAAGGCGCTGATCTCGATGCAGGACGAGGACGAGGCCGCGCGCCTCGCCTGGGCCGACCGGCTGCACGCCGTGCGCGAAGGCTTCGAGGCAGCCGTCGAGGCGCTGGAGAAGGACGGCGCGCTGACGCCAGATCTGTCCGAAAAGCAGGCGGTCGACATTCTTTGGACGATGGTCTCCGTCGAGAGCTGGGAGCACCTGATCATGGATTGCAGCTGGTCGCAGGCCGACTATGTCGACGCCATGCAGACGCTCGCCCGCCGCACGCTGTTGCGATGACGCGTCAGGCGCCCTGCGCCGGCCGGAACACCTCGCAGGGATCTTCCATCCCGCGCAGCTCCGCCGCGCCGAGCGAGGTCAGCGCGAAGCGCGTCCGCGCCGCCGCGCCGGGTCCGATCAGCATTTTCTCGCCGCGCCTCTTCGTCTCGCCTTCCAGCCGCGACACCATGTTGATGGCCGGACCGATCGCCGTGTAGTCGATGCGCTGTTCGGTGCCCATATTGCCGACCGAGCAGACACCCGTCTCCACCGCCGCGACGACCTCGATCGCCGGCAGCCCCCTGGCCTGCAATTGCGCATTGCCCGCCGCCACCGCGGCGATCATCGCCCGCGCGCAGTCAATCGCCCGGTCGGCGTGATCGGCCACTTCCAGCGGCGCGTTCCAGAACGCCAGCACGGCGTCGCCCATATATTTGTCTATCGTGCCGCCGCGCGCGAAGATTTCCCGGTTGGCGATTTCCAGGAAATGATTGACCACCGTCACCGTCTTGTCCGCGCCAAGCGCCGCCGACATGGCGGTGAAGCCGCGCACGTCGACCAGCATCGCCGTGATCTCGCGGTCCTCGACCTTCAGCGCCGCCGCCGTGTCGGTTTCGGCGAGATGCCTCACCACCTCCGGGGACAGGAACTGCGAGAACTGTTTTTGCAGCACGCCGCGCCGCCGCTCCGCTTCGCGGTAGAGCGCGTAGCCGCCCGCCGCTCCCATCGCCAGCAGACCCGCCGCCGGCTGTACGCCGTCGATCAGCAGGTCGCGTGACGCATAGGCGAAAGCCCCGACGGCAAGCGGCGCGGCGATGACCGGCAGCGCCGCGAGCACCGCCAGCAGTGGCCGGCGCGCCAGGAACAGCAGGATCGCCAGCAGAATCAGGCTTCCGGCCACGAACAGCGTACGCTCGATGGCCCGCGCATGCGGCGCCTCGAACAGGTAGCGCCCCGCCAGCATTTGCGAAACCATGATCGCATGCAGGTCAGCGCCGAGCCGGTGGCCGCCGCGCGCCGTCAGGTGATACTGGTCGATCCCCGCCGCGTCGACGGCGATCAGCGCGATCCGGCCGGCCAGCGCATCCGGTGCGCCTTCTTCCAGCAGCGTCGCGGCCGAGATGTGCGGCACCGGTACCGTCGTGTCGATGATGCGGATGCGCCCGTCTTCGCCGAGCGGCACCGTCGCCTCGCCGACGCGCACCGCGTCGCTCGGCAGGCCTTCCAGCCTCAGCGTGTAGCTCGGCGCGTCCTGCGCCACGCGCAACAGTTCCATCGACAGCGCCGGCCACAATCGCGGCGAGCCGTCGTCGCCTTCCGCCCAGATCAGCGGCACCTTGCGGATCACCCCGTCGCCGTCGGGCAGCGTGCGCACGATGCCGACGCCTTTCGCCGCATCGGCGAACGCCGGCAGCGGCGCGATCCCGCCCGGCACGGCTTCCGCCGCCGCCGGATCGAGCCCGACCACGCTCCAGCCTGCCTTTTCCCCGATACCCGGCGGCCCGGCGGCGGGATCGAGCGACATGGCGAGCACTGTCGGCCCGCGCGCCAGCGCCGCGGCGAAGGACGCATCGCTTTCCGGCCCGCCCTGCCCCGCTTCCGGCTCGGCGAAGAACAGGTCGAGCCCGACCGCCAGCGCGCCGTTCGCCGTCGCCGCGTCAACGACGCGGCCGACCTGCTCGCGCGGCCACGGCCAGCGCCCGAACCGGGCAAGGCTCGCCTCGTCGATTGCGACGACGGCCACCTGGCCGGTGTCGATTTCGATCGGGGCGATGGACTGGTAGCTGTCGTAGGTCTTTTCGCGCAGGCCGGCGAAAGGCCCGTTGAAGGCGACATGTCCCGCCAGCAGCATTGCCGCCAGCAGCATGAAGGAAACCGCCGGCTGGCGTATCGCGGATAGGCCGGGACGCGCCGTCATTGCACCGGATTTTCGGATCGGGGAATGCGCCATCTCCGTTTCTTACGCGGAAATGGCGCGGAATTGGACCGGGACCACGGATCAGTAGTTGTCGTAACCACCGTCCGGGCCGCCCGTTTGCGGACCGGGGTCCGTGTTCGTGCCCGGACGCGGCAATCCGCCGTCGCGCGAGCGGCACAGCGCCGAAGCCGATCCGCTGGCGCAATGGGCGCCATTGTAACCGCCGCCCGCGCCGGACGTCCCGCCGCCGGGATCGGCCGGGGTCACCAGTTGCCTGCCGCTGCCGGCAACGCGCTGGACCTGAAGCGAGTTCCCGTCGGAAACGCACGAAATGCCGGGATTGGTCACGGTTTTCTTTCTGCCACCTGCCCGGCACACCATCAGCCCGCCGCGCAGCGTCGCGACCGTCTGCCCGTTCTGCACGGCGACATCGACGATGCCGCCGCGAACGCCGAGCACGATATGCGGCGTGCGCACTTCAGACTTGCCGCGCTTGGAGATCTGCCCGCCATAGATACGTGAAAGGCCGCTGGTCTGGCGCAGCCTGATGGCGCCGCTGCGCCGCGACGGATTGTAGACGAATTCGTCGATGGTCAGCACGGCGTTCGGGCCCATGCGGGCGCTGGATTCGTCCTGGAACACGATGACGCCCGAACCCGTCGCATTGCTGGCGAGCCGGTCGCCGCGCGCAATTGCGCTGCCGGCGGCAAGCCGTCCGCCACCGCGCGAGATCGTCGCCTTTTCCTTGGTCAGCGTGCCGACCGTCTCGGCCTGCGCGGCGAGCGGAAGCGTCGCGGTCGCCAGCGCGGCGATAGCGAACATGCCCGTTTTCCATCCTGCGTTCATCGCCCGATCCTCAGTTGTACCGCAGCGTCAGCCCCGCCTTCGCACCCCAGCTTTCGTTGCTGCGGTCGAGCGACAGTCCCGACGTCTCGGTTATTTCTTCACGGCCGTAGGATATGCCGAAGTTGAATTCGGCATGTGTGGCGATTTGCACAGTGTGGTTCCAGAAGATCTCCCAGCTGACCCGGTCGGCCATCGCCGCGTTCATCACGATGCCGTTGAGCGACGCGTAGTCGAGAATGCGTTCATGCGCGTAACGCGCGCCGGCTTCGTGCACCCAGCTGCGCCCGTCGCCGAACACATGCAGCAGATGCGACACGGACGCCCCGGTGTCCCATCCATAGGCGTTGTAGTCGAAAGAACCGCCGACAAACGCGATCGGCGTCGTGCCCCATTCGGAATAGCCGGCGAAATGCGCGCCCACAGCAAGGCTCGGCAGGATGCGGATGTTGCCCTCGATGCCGCCGCGCGCGCGGCTGTCCGCATGAAGCCCGGTCGAATGGCCCAGCCAGCCATAGCTGGCGAACGTCCGGATCTGGCTTTCCACCGTCGGCTGCAGAACCAGCGCCGCCTCGGTGCCGTATTCCTGCAATTGCCGGCCGCCGCCGTATTCCTGGACCAACCCGAAACCCGAAACGTCGAACCGCAGCGTGTCGATGATATCGGGCAGTCCCTTGGAGAAGGTGACATCGAAACGCCCGCTTTGAATGTCGACCGTATCCAGCGAGCCGTCGAAATTCAGGTCGGTGAGGCCCCGCGCGTAGCGGATTTCGCCGCCGACGCGGATTTCGTCGCGCGCCGCCGTTCCGAGGTCGCGGATGATGGCGCCTTCGAGCAGCACATAGGGCGACGAAAGTTCGGTCTCGTCGTCGGGCGCGAAAGAGATGACTTCCTGCTTTTCGCTCCGGTACTCCACGCCGGCCGTGACCGCCATGCGGACTTCCAGCCCTTTCCGGCCGAGTTCGATCTTCGTGTTGAGCGCCTCGATCTCGGCTGCAAAAGCCTCCCCGCCCGGCGTCAGAAGCGCCTGTTCCACATGCGCGGCAGCGATGTCGTAGGAGCCGATCTGGGTGTAGATGCGTGCCAGCGCCAGCCGCGCGTCGAGATCGTTCGGATTGCCGAGCAGGACTTCTTCCAGCGTCGAAATGGCCTGATCGTATTGTCCCCGCTTCGCCGCCTCGACGACAAAGGCGTTGAGCGCGCCGCGGCTGCCGGCGTTCGCGACGCGGCTTTGAAAGGCATCTTGGTAGCTGCTGAAACCGGCTTCCGCCGGAAGGGGCGCCATCAGGGCGCCGCCGGAAAGCGCGACGACGGCGGCACTGGCGATCCAGTCGCGCCGGGGCAGGCAGCGGTATCCTCCGGACCGTTTCATGCCGTCATGCAATCCCTGATCTGCGTTTTTGCCCCGCGACGCTTATAGCGTGCGGAAACACGTCGGTTCCAGTGCATATGCGCCACACCTGCCGTGTTACGCACCTGTTGCGGCTGATCCGGCGTCCGCACGGACGCCGGACCGGGCATCCTGTCAGCGGCAGTCGGCGCAGAACCGCTGGATGCGGTTGCAGGCGTCTTCCAGCAGCTCTTCCGACGTCGCGTATGAAATGCGGAAATTCGGCCCGAGGCCGAACGGTTCGCCATGCACCGCGGCGACGCCTTCCTGTTCGAGCAGTTCGGTCACGAAATCCTGGTCGTTCTCGATCGTCTTGCCGGACGGAGCGGTCTTGCCGATCAGGCCCGCCACCGACGGATAGACGTAGAAAGCGCCTTCCGGCGTCGGGCACTCGATGCCGTTCGCCTGGTTCAACATCGACACGACGAGATCGCGGCGGCCCTGGAAGATTGCCTTGTTTTTCTCGATGAAGTCCTGCGGTCCGTTCAGTGCCTCGACCGAGGCCCACTGCGCGATCGAGCAGGCGCCCGAGGTCTGCTGGCTCTGGATCATGTCCATCGCCTTGATGATTTCCATCGGGCCGGCGGCGTAGCCGATGCGCCAGCCTGTCATCGCATAGGCCTTCGACACGCCGTTCATTGTTAGCGTGCGGTCTTTCAGGCCCGGCTCGATCTGCACCGGCGTGACGAACTCGAAATCGTCGTAGACGAGATGCTCGTACATGTCGTCGGTCAGAAGCCAGACATGCGGATGGCGCATCAGGACGTCGGTGATCGTCTTCATCTCCGCGCGGCTGTAGGCCGCGCCCGACGGGTTCGACGGCGAGTTGAAGATCAGCCACTTGGTCTTCGGCGTGATCGCCGCTTCCAGCGCGTCCGCAGTCAGCTTGAAACTGTTTTCCAGCGTCGTCGGCGCTGGAACCGGCGTGCCGCCGCACAACAGCACCATTTCCGGATAGGACACCCAGAACGGCGCCGGGATGACGACTTCGTCGCCCGGGTTCAGCGTCGCCATCAGCGCGTTGAACAGGATCTGCTTGCCGCCTGTCGCGACGATCGTCTGCGTCCAGTCGTAGTCCAGTTCGTTCTCGCGCTTGAACTTGGCGGAAATCGCCTTGCGCAGTTCGGGAATGCCGGCGACCGGCGTGTATTTTGTCTCGCCGCGCTTGATCGCGTCGATCGCCGCCTGCTTGATGTTGTCGGGCGTGTCGAAATCCGGTTCGCCCGCGCCAAGGCCGATCACGTCGCGTCCCTTGGCCTTCAGTTCCCGGGCCTTCTGGGCCACGGCGATTGTGGCGGAGGGTTTCACGCGGGAAAGGATGTCGGCGAGGAAGGCCATGTCGGTTCTCCTTGGATATTGCTGTGTCCGGTCCGGACGGCGCGTGCTATCTGCTCCATTAGCGGCAAATGCGCAAGCATTGCAGGGCATGCGGAAACGCGCTAACCGTTGATTAACTATAAATTCATCGCTTTAAACGCATTTTCGGGCAAGGCGGGCGAAGGAGATCACGGCTTTGGCGCAAATGCCCCCCCTGCAGATCGAACAGCGTGACAACGGGACATTCGTCGCCCAGCACGACGATTTCGTGCTGCAGACCGCTTTTCAGCCGATCTTCCGCTTCGACAAGGGCCGGCTGGTGCCGATTGCCTGCGAGGCGCTTCTGCGCGTCACCCGCAACGATGTCCCCGTCCTCACCGACGCCTACTTCGCCACGCTCGATCCCGTTGCCTTTCGCGCCATCGAGCCGCAGCTGCGCACCCTGCATGTGCGCAACGCCCGCTCCCTGCCGTCCGACCAGCGCCGCCTCTTCCTCAATTTCGATCCGCGCGCGGCGGAGGACCCGTCGCGTTTCGAGGCCGATTTGCGCGATCTCGGCGCGGAACTGCGCGCGACCGGCATCTCGCCGGCCGATGTCGTCTGCGAAATCACCGAGGCGGAAACCGCCGACAAGGATGCGCTGGTGCGGTTCGTCTACGAATTGCGCGCGCGCGGCTATCTCGTCGCCGTGGATGATTTCGGCGCCCATGCCTCGCGCATGCAGCGCGTCCGCGCGCTTGCCCCCGACATCGTCAAGTTCGACGGCGCCCTGGTCAAGCGGCTGATGGGCACCGACGCCGGTGTCGGCACGCTGCGCGTCCTGATCGAACGCTTTCACGCCGACGGCATCCAGTGCGTGCTGGAAGGGCTGGAAGCGTTGTGGGAAATCAGCCTTGCCGAATCGACCGGCTCCGCCATGGTCCAGGGATACGTCCTCGCCGCGCCGCGGCTGGCCGGCCCGGATCTCGCCGCATGGGTCGCCCAGTACAAGCCGAAACCCGAGACCGCCGGCGAACGGCTGGTGAAGACCTTCCGCTGACAGCGGGGTTTCCGCGATGCTGACACTCTACTCGATGCCGAGTTCCGGCAATTCCTACAAGGTGCGCCTTCTGCTCGCCCTCATGCGCCGCCCCTACCGGCACATCGACGCCGAATATGGCAGCGGTGTCACCGACACGGCCGAATTCCGCGCCCTCAATCCGGCCGGCAAGGTGCCGCTGCTGGTGCTCGAGGACGGCCGCCTGCTGTCCGAATCGAATGCCATCCTGCTTTATCTCGCCCGCGGTTCGCGCTTCCTGCCGGACGACGCATACGAGCAGGCGCTCTGTCACCAGTGGATGTTCTTCGAACAGAACAGCCACGAGACATCCGTCGCCGTGCGCGCCGCCATCCTCTCCTATCCTCAGCGCGCCCATTTGCGCACGCCGGAAAATCTCGATCCGCTGCTCGAAAGCGGGCACCGCGCGCTGTCGATCATGGAAACGCAACTGGAAAAGACGCCCTATCTGACTGGCGGGGCGCTGACCGTCGCCGACCTCTGCCTTTACGGCTACACCCATTCGGCCGGAACGAAGGGCGGCTTCGAGATGCAGCGTTTCCCCGCCATCGGCCGCTGGCTCGACCGAATCGCCGCCGAACCAGGCTACGTCCCGCTCGCACACATCCCGCCCGCGCAAGCGGATTCGTAAACGCTTCGGTAACGAATTTCTTCAAATTGCCACATTATTTCCCGGTGACCGCCTTGTTGTCTCCGCGAACTGGCCGGATTCCCCCTCAACTGTGACGCAAGGCACAGGTGCCTGTGCCCGAAACGGTTTTGATAGGTCGGCAACGACCGGAGTGGGAAAGAAATGTTCACGGCTTCACGACGCATTCGCAGCGAACGCACCAGCCACAACACGCGCGCGATCGTGCTTATCGTTCTCGCGCTTCTTTTCGCCAACGCCAGCGCCCTTTTCGGCCTCACAGCGTCGGCCCATGCCGGCGGTTTCCCCGATGCGCTGCGCTACGCGCCGCTGACCTGGGAAAGGAAAGCGCCGATGCCGCGGGCAACTCCGACTGTTACCGAAACCGCCGCAGCCGAAACGGTCGAGCCGCCGGTGCCCGTCACGCGCGAAAAACTCGATCCGGTCAGGACCGGCGCCACTCCGCGCCAGTTCTCCGAGATCCGCACCACCGGTTTCGTCGCCAGCGCCGGCAGGCATCACCGTTACCTGCTGATCGGCTTCATGACCGTCGCGCTCGGCATCATGGCAGGCGTCAGCATCGCCATGTTCCGCGGCCTCGCCCGCGAGATCTCCGAAAACGAGCGCAAGCGAAACCGATTTTGAACGCCGGCGGCCTTGGCAAGCCATGATTGCCGTATAGATAAGCGGGCGTGATGAAACAGACTGTGATTCCCGCCCTTTCCCTCCTTGCCGTCCTGGTATCTCCGGCAGCGGCGCAATCGGTAACCGAACAGACCGAAAAATTCGGCATCGCCGCGTCCGTGGTCGCGACGGGCCTCGCCCATCCCTGGGGCATGGATTTCCTGCCCGATGGCGCGATCCTCGTCACCGAGCGCGAGGGCGCGATGCGTATCGTGCGCGGCGGCGCACTTTCCGCCCCGGTTGCCGGCCTGCCGGACATTGCAGTCGCCGGCCAGGGCGGCCTGCTCGATGTCGCGCTTGCTCCCGATTTCGAAACCACCGGCGAAATCTTCTTCACGTTTTCCCAGCCCGGTCCGGGCGGAACCGGCACCGCGCTTGCGCGCGGCGTGCTCGAGGCGTGGGACACCCCCGCGCCACGGCTGGAAAGCGCCGAGACCGTCTTTTCCATGAACCGCAAAACGTCCGCCGGCCGGCATTTCGGCTCGCGCATCGTCTTCGCCGAGGACGGAACCGTCTTCGTCACCACCGGCGACCGCGGCGATTCCGACCGTGCGCAGGATTTCGCCGATCACGCCGGCGCCGTCATCCGTATCAACCGCGACGGCTCCGTTCCGGCCGACAATCCCTTCGCCGGGGCTGCCGAAGCCGCGCCGGAAATCTGGTCGAAGGGTCACCGCAACATCCAGGGCGCCGCGCTCGATCCGGAAACCGGCGATCTGTGGACCGTCGAACACGGCGCGCGCGGCGGCGACGAGATCAACCGGCCGCAAGCAGGCGGCAACTATGGCTGGCCGGTGATCTCCTATGGCCGCCACTATTCCGGCGCCAGTATCGGCATCGGCACCGAGGCGCCCGGTTTCGAGCAGCCGGAATTCTACTGGGATCCCTCCATCGCCCCCTCCGGCCTGGCCGTCTACGATGGCGCGATGTTTCCCGAGTGGAAGGGCGATATCCTGGTCGGCGCGCTGAAATACCAGTTGCTGGCTCGCCTCGATCGCGATCCCGGCGGCGCCATCACCGGCGAGGAACGCATGCTCGATGGCCGTTTCGGACGCATCCGCGACGTGAGCGTCGCGCCGGACGGCTCGCTTTATCTTCTCACCGACGACAATCCCGGTTCAATCGTGCGCGTGACGCGCAACTGACGTGCGGACATCCATGCTGACGATCCTCTTTGCCGTTCTTGTCGCCCTTGGCGTCTTCGTTTTGTTTTTCGTCACCTATGGCCGCGCCGAGAGTTGGGCGCTGATCTTCGGCAATCCCGATCTCGGCTCCTTCGACCGGTCGGCGCCGATGCGCGCCTCGCGTCCGAACGATGCACTGCTGTGCACGCCGGGACTGTGCGACGGCGTGGCGGTCGATACCGGTCTTCCCGATTATGCCGGACCGCCGGAAAGGCTGATCGCGGGGATCGACGAGGCGATGCGCGCTTCGGGAGAGATTTACCGCCGTGTCGACGACACCTCCGATCCCGCCCGGGCCCGCTACGTGACCTGGACGCCGCTGATGCGTTTTCCCGATACGAGTTCCTTCGAGGTCGTGCCGCTCGAAAGCGGCCGCGTCGGCCTGGTCGCCTATGGCCGCGCGCAGATCGGCTACTCCGACCGCGGCGTCAATCGCCGCCGTCTCGAAAGGATCGTGGCGCGGCTGCGATCGGACTGACCGTCACTCCGGCGGCCACACCGCCGGCCAGTTCTCCGCCCCGCCGCCATCGTCGCCGTCACATTCGCCCTTGATCCGCGCTTCTTTCAGCACGAAGGCGTGGCCCTCGGTCCGCTCGGTCCAGGCCCAGCGGTCGAAACTTCCGCAATCGCCAAGCCCGCGTCCCAGGAAAAGGCCGGTCAGTTCGAGGTTCTCCTGGTCCCAGGCGATGTTCCAGGCGATCCCGCTGGTCGACGGCCCCTCGCCGGTCATCACCGGCAGCGGGACCCGGCGGAACGTCGAACCGGTCCGCTCCCAGAACGCGAATGGTTGGTTGTAGGCGCCGCCCGGCCCGCAGGGCAGGCCGATCAGGTGCACATCGCCGCCGGTCCGTGCCTCGAAACCGCCGAGCCTGCCGAACATCGATTCGTCCAGCCCGCCGCATTCCGCCGACGGCGTGTCGGCGAATTCGCCGCGGATCTGGAACGGAATATCGGCGAAGGACGTGATTTCGCGGATCGGCGCTTCCGTGTCGGCGCGTGCCGGACCGTTCGCCTGCAGCGCGTCCTCGCGTCCGACGCGACCCTGTACCTCGTCCATGAAGGTCAGCCCGGCAGTGAAGCCCGACAGCGAAAAGGCCGATACCGTATCGACGCTGCGCGCCCGGTACGAAACGCGCAATTCGCGCCCGGCCCTGGCCGCATCGACCAGCGTGCTGATCTCGCTTTCGCCCTGGAAAGTATACTCGTAGACCGCCGCCCGGTAGGAAAGCTCGGAAACGGGAAGGCGCAGCACCTCCTGTCCGTCGACCTGCATGGCGACTTCGGAGCCCGGCGTCAGCGTCTCGCGCACGCCGAGCACCAGCTGCACCGGCGCGTCGCGGCTGGCCCGCCGGCGGAAGATCACCGTGTAGAGTTCCGACTGGGCGTTATAGGTCGACACGCCGCAGGTCAGCGCATCCGAGCAATCCACGCTGACATCGCGAATGCGCTTGAACTGCCGCGCCTCGGCGGCATCGGCGGCGACAAGGGCCATAAGCAGTAGAAATGTGAAAGGCAGCAGGCGGATTTGCGGCAGTCCCGTTGAAACACAACGCATATGCTGGTTCATTTCCTGTTGATCCGGTGCGGCCAGCCTATCGCAGCGCCGCCGGGCACGGAAGGCAAAACACGCCCTGTCTAGGCGTTGATGGCCACGACCTTGCCGGACGCGATCGCCGCCTGCTTGGCTTTTTCCTGCTGCATCCGGTTGCGCGCGAGCACGGCCTGGTGATGCGCCAGCTCGTGCGCGGCCGCGATCGCGTCGAGCGGCTTGCACAGGAAGAAGCCCTGGACCTGGTCGACACCGAGCCTGTTCAGCGCGGCGAGTTGGTCCTCGTCCTCGACGCCTTCGGCCACGGTTCGCATGCCGAATTCGCGCGCCACGTCCACCAGCATCTGCACCAGCGAACCGGCGCGCGGATCCTTGCCGATACCGTCGATGAACAGCTTGTCGATCTTCAGCACCGCCGCCCCGAGCCGCTGCACCGAGGCCAGTCCGTTATGGCCGGTACCGGCATCGTCGAGCGCGACCTCGATTCCCATTTTCTTCAGGCTCTCGATACTCTGCCGCGCCTTGTCGATATCGCCGATTTCCTCGCGCTCGGTGATTTCGATGACGACGCGCGCCGCGTCCAGCTCCGCCCGCTGCAGCACCCGCGACAGCCAAACGGAAAAGAGCGGTCCGGCCAGCTGCGCCGGCGAGGCGTTGAAGGCGAATTTCACCGCCGGCGCCGTCGCCAGCACCGACCGCATCGCGTGCGCCGTTTGCACGATCATCGCCTCGAGCAGATCGTCCGACCAGCCGTTGGATTCGATCAGCGGCACGAAAAAGGCCGGCGAAGCCATCGGCCCGCTCTGGCCCGGCCACCGCGCCAGCACCTCGAAACTGGTGATCTCGCCGCTGCGCACGTCATAGGCCGGCTGGAAATACGGAACGATTTCGCCGCGCCGGAGCGCCCGCCGGATCCGGCTTGCCGCGTTGGAAGAAGGCACCAGGCCGCGCGCGACGAGATAGGCCAGGAGAACCGCCAGCGAACCCACCGATATCTCCGCGCCGGTGCTGCGCTTCATGTTCAAATTGTTCAGCAGCGCAACCGGAACATGGATGCGGACAGCCAGCGGATATCGCTCCGACTTGACCTCGAACAATTCCGTATCGCCGCCGATCTTCCATTGCGGCCCCGAAAAGCTGCCGACCGTCCGGCCGTTGGACAATGACAGCCTGACGGCGCTGCTCGTGCGCAATTCCGCCGGCAGGATGTCGAAGACAAGCGATTCGGTGTTGACCAGTGCGGTCGCCAGCGTCGTCGCGGTGAACTTCCACGTGACCGCCATCGCCGACGTGTTGTCCATGCGCAGCGGATTGAGCACGATCCGCGGATTGCGCGCCGGCGCGCTGTCGATCGGATCGGAATGGTTCTTGGCCAGCGTCTCGCTGTGCATCGCGGCCGAGCAGACCACATCGCCATCCGCCGTCAGGATGTCCTTGATCGAACCGGAGCTGAAAACGGCGTAGTTGACGGCGGCGATCGATTCGGGGCTGCAATCGGTATGCCCCTCTTCATGCAGCAGGCCCAGCTTGATGATCGCATAGTCGGTGGCGATTTCGGCGCGTGTCAGCGCACCCTGCGCGAGATCGGCGACGCTCTCGCGGTTGAAAGCGCTGACGACCTTGTGGTGCAGCCGGTCCGCGCCCGCCAAAAAAAGCGCGGCCAGCAGCACCGTCATGACGACGATCGCCATTTGCTGTGGTATTCGCCGTACCGATTGCCCCTTCATGCCCAATTGGTTAGCAGTTCCCTACTTACCAATGACTAAACGCCGCAGGGCATAGTTTCGCACCCCCGTTCACGATCGGTCGTCCGCCATGAACCGCGCCACCGCCAATCTTCTCCTGCTGATAACCGGCGCCATCTGGGGCGGCGGTTTCGTCGCGCAGTCGACCGCCATGCATGCCATCGGCCCGGTTCTGTTTACCGGCGTGCGTTTTCTGGCCGCCGCCGCAGCCCTGCTGCCCTTCGCCATGTGGGAAGCCCGCGCCTCCGGCAGGCGCCTCGCCCCGACGGCCTCGGAATGGAAGCGCTTTGCCCTGCTCGGCGCTCTGCTGTTCGCCTCGCTGTCAGCCCAGCAGGTCGGCCTGATCACCACGACGGTGACCAATTCCGGTTTCCTGACAGGCCTTTACGTCGTTCTGACCCCGGTGGTCGGCATCGTCATGTGGCGTATCTGGCCCCACCCGGTGGTCTGGCCCGCGGCGCTGATGTCGGTAGCCGGCGTCTTCTTCCTGTCCGGCGGCAGGTTCGCCGGGCTCGAGGCCGGCGACTGGTGGACACTGCTTTGCGCGGTTCTGTGGGCCTTTCACGTGCAGTTTCTCGGCCGCTTCGTCGCCGGTGCGCGCCCGCTGCAGCTTGCCTTTTCCCAGTTTCTCGTCTGCGGCCTGCTCGGCCTTGCCGCCGCGCCGCTGTTCGAGACGGTCGCTTGGTCGATGGTAATCGCGGCGAAGACGGAAATCCTTTTCGCCGGCGTCGTTTCCGGCGGCATCGCCTTTTCGCTCCAGGCCGTTGCCCAGCGCTACACGACAGCGCCGCAGGCGGCGATCTTCATGTTGTCGGAGGCGCTGTTCGCCGCCCTGTTCGGCGCGATCTTGCTCGGCGAGCGCATCGGCGCGGCCGGGCTTGCCGGCTGCGCCCTGATCTTCTGCGCCATTTTGGCCGTCGAACTGATCCCGATGCTGCGCGAAAAGCGGGCGGCGCCGTAAGCCCCGCCCGTAATTTCCCCGCCTAAAGGAACATGCCGCCGGAAACCTCGATGCGCTGTCCGGTCATCCAGCCGTTTTCGCCGGCCAGCAGGCTGGAGATCGCGCCGCCGATATCGTCAGGCAGGCCGGCCCGGCCCATCGCCGTCATCGAACCGACCATCCTGTTCAGTTCGGCGTCGTCTCGCACCCGCCCGCCGTTGAAATCGGTCTCGATCGCGCCCGGCGCGACGACGTTCGCCGCGATGCCGCGCGGGCCGAGCTCGCGCGCCAGGTAGCGGGTCATCACCTCGACGGCCCCCTTCATCGTCCCGTAGGCCGACGCGCCCGGCAACGAGAAACGGGCAAGCCCGGACGAGATGTTGACGATCCGCCCGCCATCCGCGATCGACCCCAGCAGCGCCTGCGTCAGGAAAAAGACGCCCTTGACGTGAACATTCATCAGGGCATCGAAATCGGCTTCCGTCGTCTCCGCGAACGGCTTGTGAAGCCCGGTTCCGGCATTGTTGACGAGGAAGTCGATGGTCTCGCGGCCCCAGTCTTCCTCCAGCGCCGCCTTCAGCGTTTCCGCGAACGCCGGAAAAGCCGACGTATCGGAGGTATCGAGTTGCAGCGCCACGGCCTTGCCGCCAAGCGCTTCGATCTCCCTGACCGCTGCTTCGGCTTCCGTCTGGCTCGAGCGATAGGTCAGCACCGTGTCGATTCCCTTGCGGGCGAGATGGATGGCCGTGTTGCGGCCGAGCCCCCGGCTGCCGCCGGTGACCAGTGCGATTTTTGTTTCTTCGGTCATGTGTGGTCTCCTGTGTCTTGGGACACCACCGAGCTAAGGCCGCGCAGCCCGCCGCGCCTGCCCCTTTCTCCTAAGGACTTGCCTAATTCTCCAGGATACCCAGATTCCCGTTGAACCGGCCGTTCCGGCGGGCATAGTCAAAACGCCGGATTTCGGAGGACTGCATCATGATCAGGGACGGACTCATCGCGCGCGTCGCCGCCTTCGCCGAGGCGAACGGCATCGAGGCCGAGCCGCAAATGTGCGGCGTCGGCGGCCTCAGCGTCTATCACAGCAGCGCGCCGACCGTCATTCAGCCGGTCTTCTACCAGCCGGTTCTCTGCCTCGTGCTGCAGGGCGCGAAGCAGATTATCGCGGCGGGCCGCGAGATGACGTTTTCCAAGGGGCAATCCCTGATCGTCTCCATCGACCTGCCGATCGTCTCGCGCGTCGTGCAGGCGTCGCCGCGCGAGCCCTATCTGGCGATTGCCTTGCGCATCGACATGGCTGTCCTGCGCGAAATCGCCGGCGAGGTCGATCTTGCCGCGAGCGAAGGCGAACCGGCCGACGCCATTTCCCTCGCCGAGGCGGATGAAGCCCTTGTCGACGCCATGGAGCGGCTGTTCGGCCTCGTCGAAAAACCCGCTGCCGCTGCCGTTCTTCAGCCGCTGATCGAGCGGGAGATCCATTTCTGGATGCTGATGGCGGGCCACGGCGCCATGCTGCGCGCGCTCTGCCGCGCCGACAGCCATGCCGCGCGCATCGCCAGGGCGGTCGGCGTGCTGCGGCGCGACTATGCCGAGCGGCTGCGCGTCGACGATCTCGCCCGCCTCGCCGGCATGAGCACCTCCGCCTTTCACGACCGGTTCAAGTCGATCACCGGCACCACGCCCCTGCAGTTCCAGAAGCGGCTGCGGCTGATGGAGGCAAAACGCCTGATCGCTTCCGGCGAGATTTCCGTTTCGGCCGCTGCCTACCGCGTCGGCTACGAAAGCCCGACCCAGTTCAGCCGCGAATATGCCCGCACCTGGGGCGCGCCGCCGCGCGACGACCTGCCGTCGCGGCTTGCCGAAACGGCCTGAAACGCCCCTTCACCGACTGTAACAGCGATCAAATCGCGCGCCTGAAACCGCGGATGTGATCGCGTATGCCGCCCCCGCGCCCTGTCCCGCGTCATCGCCGCCACAATTGTGCCGCGCGAACTGCCCGAAACGCGGGCGCGGCCGGGAGACAGCGTCGCAATTGTGGCCGGACGGTGACGGTTCCGCCCGATTATGTCTTTGTTTTCATGTCTTTTTTTACACGCAACGTGATTTGAAAAGGCAGTCGTTCAGCGCCTTATTCGCCCCGTCGCCGGCGGTGCGCTCCAGCCCCGCTCCCTACAGCCCGGACGCATCGCTGGCGGCATACCCGAAAACAGGAAGAGGATCCTGAACAATGAAGAAACTCGTTTCTGCCGCTCTCGCCGGCGTCATGCTCACCGGTTCCGTATTCGCCGCTCTCGCAGGCGAAGGTGAAGGCGTCGTCGCCAGCGTCGACCCGACGACCCGCACCATTACCCTGGAGGACGGCTCCACCTGGACGGCCGCCGAAGACATCGACATCGAGGCGCTTGCCGCCGGCGATGCCGTCAAGGTGACCTATGACGACGGCACCACCACGGTAACCGCCGTGGAAAAGGCGGAGATGTAATCCTCCCGCCCTCTGGAGAGGGGAAGGCGGCGCCCGGTTTCCGGGCCCGCCTTTTCTCTTTTTTGTGGTCTCGGAACGCCCGATCGTACGGTGCAATTCCCGCTGCAGCCGCCTCCGCCGCCGAATTTGCAGGATGTCCTCGCCGAACAGGCTCCGCTGCCTTCCGCATGCCGACGGCTGGACCGAAACCGGCCGTTTTTGTTCGTGCGGACTTCGGCCGCCGAAGCCGTCCTGACGCCTGCTCCGTTGCATTTGGGCGCGAGAGCGGCATTCATAGGCGGGACTTCAAACAGGCGGGAACAACAGATGGATCGTTTGGACGTGATGCGGGCCTATTGCCGTGTGGTCGAACGCATGAGCATCACGAAAGCGGCGCACGATCTCGGCATATCCCCTGCCCTCGTCAGCAAGCACATCAAGCTGCTCGAGAACGATCTCGGCTCCATCCTGCTGTCGCGCACCACGCGCAGCATGTCCCTGACCGAGCACGGCCGCCATTACTACGACGAAGCCCGGCGTCTGCTCGCTGAGATCGATGCGCTCGACAGCGCCATGCGCGAGGAGATCGCCGCGCCACGGGGGCGCCTGCGCGTCAACGCGCCGTTGTCCTTCAGTCTTGCCGTTCTCGCGCCTCTGGTGCCCCGGTTCATGCAGGCCTTCCCGGATATCGAACTTGTCATCGATCTCGATGACCGCATCCTTAACGTTGTCGAGGAAGGCTACGATGTTTCCGTCCGCATCAGGGCGGAGCTTCCCGATTCCACCCTGGTTGTCCGCCCGCTCGGCGAGATAAGCCAGCATATCTGTGCGTCGCCGGACTACCTGGCCGGCCGCGGCGAACCCGCCGGGCCCGCCGATCTCGCCGGTCACGACATCATCGGTTACGGCCTGGCCGACTCCACAACGAGCTGGTCTTTCGAAAACGAGGCCGGCACGCAGACTTTCGCGCCACAGCCGCGAGTCACCGTCGGCAACAGCCTGTTCTTGCGCGACCTGCTTGTGCAGGGCGCGGGCATCGGTTCTCTCCCTTCTTTCATTGCCGATCCCTGCTTCGCAGACGACAGCCTGCGCCCTGTCCTTTCCGGCTACCGCATTCCCGCCCGCCGCATCTTCGCGGTCACGCCGACACGGCGCGGGATTGATGCCAAAACGCGCGCTTTTCTGGATTTCCTGCAGGAAAATCTCGCCACCTAGGCCCCGATTATCAACACAGCGTGAAAAAAGACCTCTTCGCGCACGGCTTTTTCCCGGCGTCGCACTGGCCGATCTTTGCCCTCGTCAACTCCAGACGAACGAGGCGAATGATGACAAAAGTGCTGATCCTTTATTATTCGAGCTACGGCCACATCGACGCGCTTGCCCATGCCGAGGCGGAAGGCGCGCGCGAGGTGGAAGGCGTGACCGTCGATCTGAAACGCGTTCCCGAAACGGTGCCGCAGGCCGTCCGCGAAAGCGCCGGCTACAAGCAGGACTTTGACACGCCGGTCGCCCAGGTCTCCGATCTGCCTGATTACGACGCCATCATCTTCGGCACGCCGACCCGCTTCGGCAACATGGCCTCCCAGATGAAGCAGTTCCTCGACCAGGCGGGCGGCCTGTGGGCATCCAACGCGCTGGTCGGCAAGGTCGGCGCCGTCTTTACGTCCACCGGATCGCAACACGGCGGACACGAAGCGGCTGTCCTCACCTTCCACGTGCCGCTCCTGCATTTCGGCATGCTGGTCGCGGGCATGCCCTACACCTTCCCCGGCCAGATGCGCACCGACGAAATCGTCGGCGGCTCGCCCTATGGCGCCGGCACGGTCGCCGGCGGCGACGGCTCGCTGAAGCCGACGCCGACAGACCTCGAGGGCGCCCGCTTCCAGGGCCGCTTCGTCGCCGAGATGGCGGCCCGTATCGCTGCCGGCACCTCCGCGAACGAGGAAAGGGAGGCTGCGTGACCATGACCGGCAAGAGACTGACCCTCGACTTCTTCCACGATGTCGTCTGCGGCTGGTGCTTCAACATCTCGCCGCGCCTGCACGCGCTGGCCGAAGAGTTCGATCTCGACATCCGCCACAGGACCTTCGTCCTGCAGGCGGACCGTGCCGAGATGATCGTCCGCTTCGGCTCGATGGAAAACGCAAAGTCGGAAATCCTCGGCCACTGGGAGGCCTGCAAGGCCGCCTCCGACACGCCGGACGCCTTCAACATCGAGGGCATGCGTTCCGCCGGCTTCGAATATCCCCAGGGATTGCCGGGCGCGCTCGCCTGCAAGGCCGCCGAGATCCAGGGCGGACAGGACGCCCACTGGCGCATGTTCGACGCGATCCAGAAGGCCCACCTGGCGGAAGCGCGCAAAATTGCCGATACCGGCGTCCTGGCCGAAATCGCAGCCGAGGCCGATCTCGATCTCAGCCGTTTCGTCGAGGCCATGGCCGCGCAAAACACGCTGGCGCTGGTCGATCTCGATCGCGCCGAAGCGCGCCGCCTGCAGGTGCGCTCGGTGCCGACGATCATCATCCGCGAGACCGGTCACCGCTTCGTCAACGGCCCGCTCGAGGATTTGCGCGCGCAACTGCTCGCCAATCTGCGGCTGGTCGCGTGAGGAGGCCGTCATGACACGCATGTCCGACATTCTCCTGACCGCGCTCGCCCCCGCGATCTGGGGCAGCACCTATTTCGTCACGACCGAGTTCCTGCCGCAGGGCTATCCGGTGACGCTCGCCGTATTGCGCGCACTACCCGCCGGCCTGCTCCTGCTGTTGTTCGTGCGCAAGCTGCCGCCCGTCGAATGGCTGGGGCGCATCTTCCTTCTCGGCGCGTTCAACTTCGCGGTCTTCTGGTCCCTGCTCTTCGTCGCCGCCTACCGGCTGCCCGGCGGCGTCGCCGCGACCGTCGGCGCGATCCAGCCGCTCGCCGTGATCTTTCTGGCGCGTTTCCTGTTGAAAGCGCCCGTCGCCGCCCTGTCGGTTCTCGCCGCCGTCAGCGGAGTCGGCGGCGTCGCATTGCTGATCCTCGGGCCATCCGCCGCGCTCGATCCGTTAGGCATCGTCGCCGGTCTCGGCGGCGCGCTGTCCATGGCCGCCGGCACGGTGCTCAGCCGCAAATGGCAGCCGCCCGTCTCGCTCCTGACCTTTACCGCCTGGCAACTGACTGCCGGCGGCCTGCTTCTGCTGCCTCTGGCCCTGCTGGTCGAGCCGCCGTTGCCCGCCCTGGGCGCCGGTAATCTCGCGGGTCTCGCCTGGCTCGGCCTGATCGGCGCCGCGCTGACCTATTTCCTGTGGTTTCGCGGCATCGCCCGCATCGAGCCGTCGGCGGCCTCGACGCTCGGTTTCTTCAGCCCGATGACGGCGGTCATTCTTGGTTGGGTCGCTCTGGGACAATCGCTGACCGCAGTGCAAATCGCCGGCGCCGCCATTGTCTTCGCCAGCGTCGGGGCAAGCCAGGTCGCAGCGAGACGAAATGTCAGGGCTGTACCGGCTTCTCCGCCATGCCGAGATGCAGATGCGGCCCGTCATACGGATGCGCTCGCAGCACCTTTTCGTCCGGCTCGACGCCCAGCCCCGGCGTCTCAGGGATGATCGTGTAACCGTTTTCCACGCTGAGCGGGACCTTGAGAAGCTCGGCGTGGAACCCGCCCCAGTCCTTGATCGCTTCGAGGGTCAGGAAGTTCGGCGTCGAGGCGGCAAGCTGGATGTTCGCCGCTGCGGCGACCGGCCCGCAATAGCAATGCGGCGCGACCAGTGCGTGGTGCACTTCCGCGATGGCCGCGATCTTCTTTCCTTCCCAGATCCCGCCGGAGCGGCCGAGATCCGGCTGGATGATCTGCGCCGCGCCGAGCGCCAGCAGCCGCGCGAACTCGTATTTCGTCGTCAGCCGCTCCCCGGTCGCTACCGGAATGGACGTCTTCTTCGCGAACTCCGCCATCGCCTCCGGCATGTCCGGCGGCACCGGCTCTTCGAACCACAGCGGATCGTAGGGCTCGATCGCCCGCGCCATCCGCGCCGCGCCGGACGGCGTGAATTGTCCGTGCGTGCCGAACAATATATCGGCCCGTGTGCCGACCGCCGCGCGCACCGCCTTCACCATCGCCGCAGACCGCTCGATGTCGGTCAAAAGCGGCTGGTGCGGATCATGGATCGTGTAGGGCCCGGCCGGGTCGAACTTCACCGCCGTGAAGCCCTGCTCCACCCAGCGTACCGCGTTTTCCGCCGCCAGATCGGGATCGTTGTAGACCGTCCTGCCGCTCGTCTCGCCGGGATAGATCGAGCCTTCCGCCGGATAGAGATAGGTGTAGGAGCGCAACGCCTCGTGCACCCGCCCGCCGGTCAGCGCATGGACCGGCTTGCCGGCTTCCTTGCCGGCGATGTCCCAGCAGGCCATCTCCAGCGCCGAGTAGCACGCCATCATCGAAAGATCGGGCCGTTGCGTGAAGCCCGAGGAGTAGCAGCGCCGGAACAGCGCCTCGATGTCGTGCGGATCGTGCCCGACGAGGTGCCGCGCCGCCGTGTCCTCGATGGCCGCCGCCATCACTTTCGGCCCGAACGTCGCGCCATAGGCCTCGCCCCAGCCGGTCACGCCGCTATTCGTTGTCAGCTTGACGAACAGGAAGTACCGCCCGCCCGGCGCACCCTCCGGCGTACCCGTGATGAAGGTTTCGATGTCCTTGATCTTCATGTCACCTCCAGTCGACAGTCAGTAGTGCAATGGGCTGTCGCTAAATACCATCGGTTGAAAACTACCGACTACTCACTCAAACACCACCACGTTCCGCAACGCTTCGCCGCGCTTGGTCGAGGCAATCGCCGCGTTGATGTCATCGAGCGCGAACCGCCCGGTCACCAGCTCGTCCAGCTTCAGCCTGCCCTCCCGGTAGAGCATCACCAGATACGGGATGTCGCGCGCCACCTGCGCCGAGCCCATCTTCGAGCCGATAATCCTCTGGCTCCAGCCGGCAAGCGTCCCCGGATCGTATTCGCCCGTCACGCCCGACGGCGGCATGCCGACGATGACGACGGAGCCCGCCTTGGTGATGTATTGCGCCGCGCCGTCGATCGCCGGTTTCGCGCCGACGGTGACGAAGACGAAATCGGCGCCGCGCCCGCCGGTCGCCGCCAGCACCGCGTCGCGATGCGCGGGATCGATCGGATCGAGCGCCAGCGTCGCGCCGAAGCGCTTCGCCGCTTCCAGCTTGTCCTCGGCAAGGTCGATGGCCGTGATGGTCTTCGCCCCGGCGGCCAGCGCCCCCTGCACGGCGTTCAGCCCGACGCCGCCGCAGCCGATCACCACGACATGGCTGCCCTCGGGCACCTGCGCCGTATTGGTCACCGCGCCGAAGCCGGTGATCACGCCGCAGGCGAGCAGCGAGGCCGGCTCGAAGGCGATTGTCTTCGGGATGACCGCGACCTGGCTCTTCTCGACCACCACCTTCTCGGCAAACGCCCCGGTCCTCAGCCCGTGCACCATCGCCTCGCCGTTTCCGTTCGAAAGCGGCGATCGTTCGTCCAGCGGAAACACTTCCTCGCACAGCACCTGGTGCCCGCCGGAGCAGTAGTGGCACGATCCGCAGGAGCGGATCAGCGTCACCACCACGTGGTCGCCCGGCGAGACGCCGGTCACGCCCGGCCCGACGGCCTCGACGATACCCGCCGCCTCGTGGCCCAGCACCATCGGCAGTTCGCCGCCCCAGCCGCCTTCGGCATAGATGATGTCGGAATGGCAGATGGCGCAGGCCTTCACCGCCACCTTCACCTCGCCGGGGCCGGGATCGGCCAGCGTCACGGTTTCGACGGACAAGGGAGCGTTGAACTCGCGGCACACCGCCGCGCGTATTGTCTCGGGCATGGATGCGAAACCCCGTTGAACCTCGCGCAAAAGCTATTGTCCCTGCCGCGCCGCCGTCCGCTCGGGCGGCGACATGACCTGTCGGCTTTGTGATGCTCGGTTGCGTCGCGCCGGCTTTTGCCTTTCAACAAGGCCAGAGGATTCGAAACGGAAAGACAGCGACGCCATGACCGAACAGACGACCAACGGCGCCCCGAAGGGCGAACTGACGCTGCGCACGCTTGCAATGCCCGGCGACACCAACGCGGCGGGCGACATTTTCGGTGGCTGGGTGATGGCGCAGATGGACCTGGCGTCAGGCATTCGCGGCGCCGAGATCGCCGGCGGCCGCGTGGTCACCGCCGCCGTCAACGAGATGTCGTTTGCCATGCCGGTCAAGGTCGGCGACACGTTGTGCATCTACACCGAGGTCGAGAAGATCGGCCGCACCTCGATGGTGCTGCTGATCGAGGCGTGGGCGCAGCGCTACCTCTCCCATGTCATGGAGAAGGTCACCGACGCCCGATTCGTCATGGTCGCCCTCGACAAGGACGGCAAGCCGACCCCGATCCCGCGGCCGGCCTAGAAATATCCGGCTGCGTTTGCCGGGCATAATCGTGCAATACTCGCGAATACGATTCGCTGGGATACACGATCATGGCCTATCCACCCCGCCGGACCTCAAGCGCGCGCGACAAGGCGGAAGCACTGTTCAAATCCGCAACGACCAAACCTGTCGAACCTGCGGAAAAGCCGCAGCGTCCGGCGGTTCCGGTCGGCAGGGAAAGCGTCACCCTGCGCATCGACAATGATGTGCTGGCGCATTTCCAGGAAGACGGCCCGGGCTGGCAGGACCGCATCAACGCCGCGCTGCGCAAGGCCGCCGGCCTGAAATAGCGGCGGCAAGCCGGCGCCGGTCCGGCGCTAGCTCCCGGCTGCCGTCACCCGGTCCGCCGTCCACTGGCCGGCGTTTTCGATGATCCGGTCGGCGTCTTCATACTGCTCGCGCAGCATCCGCTCGTAGATCGCCGCCTCCTCTTCGCGGCTCACCCCGGCCTCGCTGCCGGCGATCCGTTTCAGCGCCTCCCGTAGAGCGTCCACCGTACCCGAGCCCTCGTCGAACTGCGCCTTCTTGCGCCAGACGAGATCGACCGGCAACAGATCGGCGCAGGCCTTGCGCAGGATCCACTTCTCCGTCGTCTCGCCGGTCGATTCCACCGCCTGCGGGTCGGTGCGGCACAACTTCAGCGAGGCCGGGATCGCCTGCGCGAAATCGATCAGGTCGCGGTCGAGAAACGGCGTCCGTGCCTCCAGGCTTTCGGCCATCGTCACCCGGTCGACCCGCTGCAGGTTGATGTTGTGCATGGTGCCGAGCGAGCGCGTCAGCTCGTCGGCCAGCGCGCGCGGATCGTCCACATAGGCGTGGTGATAGGCGTAACCGGCGAACAGCTCGTCAGCCCCCTCGCCGGTCAGCACCGCCTTGACATGCGCCCGCGCCAGCCGCGCCGCGAACAGCGTCGGGATGGCGCTGCGCACCAGGTCCACATCGGCGCTTTCGAGATGATAGATCACATGCGGCAGGGTCGCGATCACGTCCTCCACGGTGAAGGCGTATTCGAAATGCTCGGAACCGATATGCTCGGCAACGCCGCGCGCCGCGATCAGGTCGGGCGAGCCTTCCGTGCCGACGGAAAACGTCTTCAGCGGCCCCTTGCCGGTCTCGCGCAACACCTTCTGCGCGATCCCCGCGATGATCGACGAGTCGAGCCCGCCGGACAGGAACGACCCGACCTCGACATCGGCGACCATCCATTTCGCCACTGCTTCCTCCAGCACGAGACGCAATTCATGCGCCGTGCCCGAAACATCGAAACCTTCCTCGGCCTCGGCCGCGCCATGCGGCGTGCGGTACCACTGCCGCCAGCCGTCGCGCGTGTCGTAGAGAGTGCCGGGCGGGATCGCTTCCACCACGTCGACCGGCATGCCGTCGAACGCTTTCAGTTCCGAGGCGAAGGCGAAACCGTCGCCGATCCGCGCCAGATAGAGCGGCTTGATGCCGAGCGGGTCGCGCGCCGCGATGATCCGCTCCTTCGTCGCCAAGACGAAGGCGAACATGCCGTCGAGCTTCGACACCCAGCGCAACTCGCCGGAGCGGAACAGGTGCAGGATCGCCTCGGAATCGCTCGCCGTCTCGAAGGCGCTCTCGCCGAGGATCGCGCGCAAATCCTGGTGGTTGTAGATCTCGCCGTTTGCGACCAGCAGGTCGCCGGTCTGGTACATCGGCTGCTTGCCGTCCGCCGGGCCGATGATCGACAGCCGGCAATGCGCCATGATCACCGGCGCGCCCGGCAGCGTCGCCACCTCCACCGCGTCCGGGCCGCGATGGGCGATCTTCTCGATCATCCGGCCGGCCAGGGCCTCGTCGCCGACATTCCACAGGCATACGAAGCCGCACATGAGTTTGTCCCTTTCCTCGTCTCTTCGTCGTGGATGCAACTCGTGAACGCGGATACGGTTGCATCGCTGGCCGAAGCATAACACGCGAGCCATGCCCGACGGCCCGATAGTCGACGCGAACCTTACCTGAGGCGTCACGACCACGACCGTTCGACAAGGATCATCGGCGCGATCTTTCTGTGGAGCATCGCCGACCAGCGCCGCTTGACGCGCGCCGGCCGTTTCCCGGCAACCTGAAAGGAATCCGGCTTCGTTGAAAACGAAAAACGCCGGCGATTTCCGCCGGCGCCTGTTGTCGAAAACAGCCGGTCAGCCCGCGATCAGGTAGAGCCCGCCGGCGGCCGTCGCGCCGCCGAGAACGCGCGCCAGCAATTGGGCGCGGCCGGCGAACAGCCGGTTCAGGCCGTAGCCGAGCCCCAGCCCCGCTCCGTGCAGGATGGCCGTCGCCAGCGCGAAGCCTGCCGCATAGCCGGCTTCGCCCGCCGTTCCGATCTCGCCACCATGCGCGTGACCGTGGAACAGCGCGAACACACCGACGATGATCGCCGCAGGCACCACCGGCAGCCGCACCGCCACGGCGACCAGCAGGCCGAGCGCGACGACCGAGGCGAGGATGGCCGGCTCGACGAAGGGCAGCGGAGCGCCGGCCAGTGCCAGCGCGAAACCGAACAGCATGGTGCCGACGAACGCCGCCGGCACCGCCCACAGCGCCTTGCCGCCGTTCTGCCAGGCCCACAGCCCGACCGCGATCATGGCGAGGATGTGGTCCGCCCCGAACATCGGGTGCGAGAAGCCGGCGGAAAGCGAGCCGTGCTCGTCCGGATTGAGATGCGCGAAAGCGGGTGCGGAGGCGGCAAGCGTGAACAGTGCCGCGAGGAATAGTCGCTTCATGAGAGTGGTCCTTCTTGGGTTTTCCGGCGCCCCGGATTGGGTCGCGCCTTCATGACGGCCTTACAGGGCACGATTCTTCCGCGCCCCGCAACGTGCCGCCGCGACACCCTCGCCGAACGCCCCCGCGCTAGAACGCCCTGCTGACGCCGGCTCGGACCTGGCCGCTGAGCGCGCCCGTGGTGTCGACGCCGAGTTCCAGCCCGCCGCGCCAGGTCAGCCCGTTGTCGGCCGCCAGCGACACGTCGAAGCCGCCGAAGCCGCGTGCGGTGAAGTCCTCGCCGCCCGGCGCGAAACTGATGTCGGTGCCGAGCAGGTTCGCCGTCACGTCGTCACCCCAGGCGAAGATGCCGTCGACGCCCGTGCGCGCCGAGGCCGAGACCTGGCCCCGGCCGGTCTGCCGGCCTTCCAGCGCCACTTCCACCTGGCCGCGAATCTCCGCCACATGGCTGGCCCGGCCGCCCACCGTCATGTCGGCGCTCGATCCGCTCTCCGCGTAGCCCTCGTTGAACAGCCCGGCATAGCGCAGCCGCAGGCTCGGCTTCAGCTTCGTGGCCCCGATCGGCTGCTGCGAACCGAAGGTGACCGACGGCGAGACGAACCAGCCGCCATAGTCGGCGCTGGCCGTCGCGATGCCGCCCGGCGCCATGTTGTCGACCATCCTGCGCTTGCTCGTATGCCCGGTGTAGCCGCCGGTCAGCGAGGCGTCGATGACGAACGGCTCGGCGTGGTGGCGCAGATAGAGGCCGGCATAGGCCGAGCGTCCGGTGATGGTCGATCCGCTGGCGTCGGTCTCGGCGCGCGACAGCGCCCCGCCGGCAAACGCGCCGGCCCGCGTCTGGCCGGATACCGCCCGGTCGAAGCCGATCACCAGCCCGCCAAGCATCTGGTTGCCTACGGACGACCCGCCATTGACCCGGAAGCCGCCGAACGTGTCGGCCCAGTAGCTGCCGGTGTCCGGCAGGCCGGCCGTCGTCAGGCGGTCGAACGGAGTAGCCTTGTCCTCGGGACCGTAGGCGGTCACGAAGCGCGGTCCGCCGGAAGCGGCCGGCGACCCGAGCCGGCTTTCCAGCGTACCGGCGATCCCGCCGGTGAGATCCGCCAGAGCCGGGGCGCTCGCCGCGAAACCTTCCGTCGCGACCGCCGCCACCGTCGAGCCGCTGACCACGCAGGCCCCGCCCGCGCCGCACGCCATGCCGTTCATCGTGATCGTCGCCGGCACGCCGTTCAGCGTCAGCATCGTGTTCAGCCCCGGCCCGATATCGAGCGTCGCCGATGCTGCATCGTTGAAGCGGATATCGCCCTGAACGACCGATCCGGCCAGCAGCCGCACGGTCTGGTTGGTATCCCACATCGCGAACGCGTCGCGTGTGGCGATGACGGTTCCGCTGTTGACGACGACCGCGCCCGTTCCCTCGGCGCGGATGCCGTCGGAATTTGCGCCCAGGGTTCTGACCGTGCCTCTGTTGGTAATCCGGGCATCGGCGCCGTCGGAATAGACACCGTGACCATACTCGCCCGTCGTCTCGATTCCGCTATTGTTCGTGATCGTGGCATCGGCACCCGAAACAGCCATCGCGTAGCCGTAATCGCCGGTCGTGTTGATCGTCGCGTTGTTGATCGCGGTCGCATTGTCGCTGTTGTTGAAATCGATGCCTCTGGCTTGCAGGCCCGTCGTCGTGATTGCGCCGCTGTTCGTCACCGTCACGTCGTTGCTGCTGTCGACATAGACACCGTGGCTGAACTGATCGCCCGTCGTGATCGAACCGCTATTCGTCACCACGCCGTTGTCGCTTCCAGCACCGAGATGGATACCGTTCGCAAAACTGCCGGTTGTCGCAATCGAGCCGCTGTTGATGATCGTCGCATTGGCGCCCGTATCGACGACAATGCCGCCCGAGAAGGCGTCGCCGATGGTGATCGTGCCGCTATTGATGACGGTCGCATTGTCGGCGGCGGCGATACCGATGCCGGTCGAGTTCTGATCGGTCGTCTCGATCGCGCCGCTATTGCTGATCGTACTGTTGTCACCGTCGGACCGGACGCCGAAGGAATTCGTGCCGTCGGTAAGAATGGTGCCGCTGTTGTCCACCGTGCCGTTGGCGCCGTCGATCTGGACGCCATGCGCGCTGAGACCGTCGGTGCTGATCGCGCCGGCGTTCGAAACCGTCTGATCCTGGTTTTGCAGATGCACGCCGTGATTGTTGCCGGTCGTCGCGATCGCGCCACCGGCCTCGATGGTGCCGGTATCGCCCGGATCGGTCAGCGTCTGCGTGGTTGTTTCTGTCGTGCCGCTGGAAACGGTGAAGTCGGCTGCGTGAGCCGTTCCTGCAAGCGTGCATGCGCCAAGGACCAGCCCGATGCCCCGGGCGGTGCGGAATGCCTCAATCATTTGATACAATTCCCCCGTCAAACCGGCATCGACTCGGATGCCGGTAAGCGCCCCGGAAGGCCGTTTTTGACCGAAAATTAAAAAAACGCAATAGCTGTGGTCAGGATTTTTCGCGCAACCATGGATTGACGTTACGTCAACCTGATATCTTGCATGCAGGCCTCGCATTCGCCCGGCCCCGCCGCCAGCCCGGCGCGGGATCGCGCTGCCGGCCGTTGACACCGGTCAATGCCCGCCCGGGAGAGACCGGCAAGATATCCTCGTTTCGAGAGGAGTGACCCATGACGATTTCGCGACTGTTGCGCCGGTTCGGTCTCGCGCTGGCGGCCATTGCCGCCACCGCCGGTTCCGCCGCGGCGCTCGAGGCGGCCGCCACCACCGAGCTCAATGTCCGTTCGGGGCCCGGCACGGGTTATGCGGTGGTCGACACGCTGTATCCCGGCGAGGTCGTCGATGTCGTGGAATGCAACGCGCCCAACACATGGTGCCGCATCTACCACGAGGGCCCCGATGGCTGGGTCTCGCGCAAATATCTCGGCGCGCCGCCCGCCGCCGGCGCGTCCGGATCGGACGTCCAGATCGGTATCACTATCCCGTTGCCCGGCGGCGGCTCGATCACATTCGGCACGCCCGGCTACACACCGCCCGGCGGCGGCGCGCCGCCTCCGCCTCCTCCGCCCGCAACGGCGCAGGTCTGCGTCTACGATTTCCCCAATTACATGGGCCCCTCGACCTGCGTGAACGCCGGCACCAGCATGAAGGCCATTTCCGGCTTCTGGAACAACCGGGTGACGTCGCTGCGCACCTTCGGCGGCGCGTCGATCCGGCTGTGCGATCTCGCCAACTATGGCGGCTTCTGCAACGTCTTCAGCTCAAACCAGCCGGCGCTCGGCGCGGGCCTCAACAACAAGGCGACGTCCTATGACGTCATGCCGCCGCAGCCCAGGCGTGTCTGCGTCTACGCCCAGCCGAATTACCAGGGCGCCTCGGTCTGCGTGAATGCCGGCGCCAGCGCGCCCTCGGTGCCGCCGATCTGGAACGACAAGGTGTCCTCGCTCAAGGTCTTCGGCGGCGCGCGCATCCGGCTCTGCCGGCACCCGGGCTTCGGCGGGTTCTGCAACGTGTTCTCGACCCACATACCGATGCTCGGCGCGGCGTTGAACGACCAGGCTTCGTCCTACCAGACGTGGTGATGCCGGGCGCTTCCCTCCACTGAAGGGCCCACCTGAGCCGCCCCGCTCGCGGGGCGGCTTTTCCAATGGCTCCATGCCGTTGCCTTCAGCGGAACCGTTCGCCGGAATAGTCGCGCGCATGTACCAGCCGGTAGCGGTGCATCGTGTAGCCGAAACGGCGGATCTCGATTTCGCGCACGAGCGTCATGCTCTCGAACGCCTGGATGATCCCGCGATCCTCGCCAAGAAAATCGTCGACCAGCACCAGCGCGTCCTCGCCCCTGTGCGCTGCCGGATCGAACCAGAAATCGAACTGGCTGCCGCGCGGGCCGAGATTGACGACATCCAGCCGCTTGCCGGCAAGGGAAAGCAGCGCCGCCGTCCGGTAATCCGTCGTCGCCACGATCTGCGGGCCGAGCCGCGCCTCCTCCTCGGCGACGATCGCCGCGATCTCGGCGGTGCCGAAGGTGATGTCGTTGTCGCGCACGTCGTTTCCCGCCGCCTTGTAGGAGGGATAAACGATGTTCGCGCCGATGAGCCACGCCGCGACCGAAATGCCGTAAAGCGCGTGAAGCGCGAACTCCAGCCGCGAGCCGATAAAGATCAGCGCAGCCGGCAGCACGAACAGGTAAGCGGCCAGGTTCCAGTAGGAAAGGACGGTGTTCGTCGCGCACAGCGCGACGAAACTCAGCGTCGAGACCGCGAAGACAGCCCGCCCGACCGGCTGGAACGGACTGCGCCGCGGGCCTAGAAAACGCGCCACCGCGATCAGCAGAAGCGGCGACGCCATGATCGCCGACGAGACCGCGAAACGGGTCAGGTTGTCGGCAAAGCCTCCGCCGTCCGACAGGCCGATCCGGTCCTGCAGATTGTACTGCATGCTCGGCCAGTCATGCGCGGTGTTCCAGATCAGCACCGGCGCCTGCATCGCCGCCGCGATCGCGCCGCCGAGCCAGAGATGCGGCGATGCGAGCAGCCGTCGGCCGGCCGGCGACAGGAAGACCCACGCCGCGAAACCCGCGCCGATGAAAACGGCGTTGTATTTTGAAAGACCGGCAAACCCGAGCGCGACGCAGCCGGCGTAGTAGAACCGCCAGGCGTTATCTCCTGCCTCCAGCCGCTCGATGAACAGCGCCCAGAAATGCGCCGTTGCCACGCCGAACAGGATCAGCCAGTGATCCGGATGGGCGAGCCCTTGGTAGCGCAGCACCATTGGCACCGACAGCCAGGCGATCAGACCGCCGAGGAAGACGCGGAGCGCCGGTTGCCTGCCCGCCAGCCGGCGCGCCCAGTACCATAGGATCGCCAGGCAGCCGGTAAAACTCGCCAGCGTCATGACGCGAAGCGAGAACCGGTTCCAGCCGAAAAGCTCCGCCGCGACGCGCTGCATCCAGGCCGTCAGCGGCGGATGATCGTAATAGGACAGCGAAAGGTGCTGTCCCCACAGCCAGTAATAGGCTTCGTCCGGCGTCGGCGCGGCAAGAAGGAACTGCCCGCCCTTGATGGCGGCGAACGGCAGCAGCAGGATGACGAGCCAGCGCGTCGCCGGCAGCACCTTCGCGACCAGCAAAAATGCATCCGGCCGCATCCGCGCTCCGCTGTCCGGTCCTGTCGCCAGCGTCATGGCCGGTTCACTCCCGCAGGCGCGCCGGGGCGCTGTCGCCTCAGTGGCAGGCGACGTTGCGCCGCTGCTTCAGATCGAGATGGAAATGGTCGGCATGGTCGCGGTTGTAGCCCGGGCCCAGCACCGTGCCGAACCGGTCGCAGGCCTGGCCGCGCACCGAGCGCAGGAAGCTGCGCTGGCGGAAGGCGAACAGCCCCGGCTTGCTGACGTCGATCACCCGCCCGTTCTTCAGCTTGATCGCGCCGATATCGAGCGCGTTGCCGGTGGAATGTTCCGAGAAGGTCCTCGAGCCGTTGATGCGCCGGCACGAATAGGACGACATCTGCCGCACTTCCGCGATGCCGGAGAGATATCGCGTCCGCGCCGCCGGCGCGAGATCGCGCTGCGCCCAGCGCGCCGCTTCCTCGGCCATGGCGCAATTCAGCTTCGCCGCCGGTTTCAGCGCGATCGTCCGTCCGAGCGAGGTCACCTCGACGGGATAGTCGATGCCGCAGGACGCGGAGTCGCGGATCGCCGGGATGTCGCGGAACCGGACGCCCATGCGCTTCAGCCGCTTGCGGCACTGCACCTCCTCCGCCGGCATGCCGTTATCCCGGCTGCCGCCGAAACGCGGCATCGAAACCGCCGGAAAACCGAGCCGCACCGGAGGGGACGCGAGCGCCGGCGCGGCGGAGGCTACCTGCGGCGCGGGCGCGATCTCCGTCGGAGCGGCCGGCGCGGGTGGCGCGGCATAGGTGGCGGGCGCGGAATATGTCACGGGCGCGCTATAGGTAACCGGCGCGCCGGCCGCCGCCTGAACGGGCTGCGGCGGCACCGCGTAGGTCACGTCGGCCATCGGTATCGGAGCGAGGTCGGCGACAGAGCAGGCGGCGACAAGCGCCGCGCTCGCGCAAAGGGCGGCCAGCGCCGCAAAGGGTTTTCGTCTCATGGATCCATCCATCCGGTCTCGTCCCCGGATGGAAGGCTATGCGGGCAGGGTAAAGGCGCGGTTCCGAAACGCCGTTAATGCCGGGTTAACGCGCTCATTCGCCGAGCATCGCCAGATCCGTCGCCGGCTCCAGCTGCGCCACCGTGCGGGCGTCGAGATGAACCTGCACGGTCTGCGTGCCCAGTTCTGCGAACTGCGCCGGCACGTAGACCGGCATCTCCGGCGCGCCCTCGGTGCCGGCCGGTTCGATGACGATCTCGTCGAGCGAACCGTCCGCGTCGATGAAGGCGTCGACGACATAGCCGAGGACGATGCCGTCGGCTGAAACGACCGTCATGCCCATCCACGCATCGTTGAGTTCGTGTTCTTCCGTGTGGGAGCGAATCGCGTCGAAAGCGCCGAAACGCTCCGGCATGGGTTCGGCATAGGCCAGCACCCGCGGTGCCTTTTCGGCCGCCGCGTTCAGTTGCATCGCGGCCGCCGGACCGGCGCCGAACAGCGCGGCCACGGCGAACGCCGTCGCCGCGACGATCGTCAGCAGCAGCGCATGGCGCAGATCGTGCGCCTCGGCCCTGCGCTCGGTGCGGAACGGCTGGAATTCGCGGCTCTTGCGGGTCTGTACAATGTTGTTCATGTGCCCTTCGGTGGTCTCGCGCCACCGCCTCCTTGACCGTAACACTAGCCATAACGGCCAACGGGCGGTGTGCGTTCCATCACAGGGCCGGCGGTGCCGTGCCGGAGCCGCTTGTCTTGGCATTCTCCGCGGTTAAGGATGACGAAAACTCGAAACGGGATATCGCCATGACCACCGATTCAACCGCCCGCTGGCTGAAGCTCGCCGCCATTGTCGTCATCCTTGTCGGCATCGGTTTCACCCTCGCCGCCCACCCGGCGACGGAGTGGCCGCTGCTGGCGTTGGCCGACATCACCTTCTGGCCCTATGACGGCGCGCAGTCGCTTGCCGCGCCGGAGACCCGGCTGGCCTATGGCGTCGGCGGCGGCGTCATGGCCGGCTGGGGCGTGATGATCTGGCTGCTGGTCGACCGGGTCTGGCCGCGCGATCCGCAGACCGTCAGGCTGCTCATCCTCGCCGGCATCGTCACGTGGTTCGTGCTTGATTCCGCCGCGTCCTTTGCCGCCGGCGCGCCTTGGAACGTGCTGGTCAATGTCGGATTTCTGGCGATTTTCCTGCTGCCGCTGACGCTCGGCGGCAATTCGCGGGCGGACTGACCTAGGCCGCCAGCCCCTTTTCGATGCGGTTGCGGCCGCTGCTCTTGGCGCGGTAGAGCGCCGCGTCGGCCTCGTCGAATGCCGTCCAGAACGTCTTGTCCGGGTCGTCATTGACGACATAGCCGATGCTGACGGTAACGGTCAGCTTGATGCCCTGCAGTTCGATTGTGGCGCCCTCGACGCCGGCGCGGATGCGGCCGGCCACGCCCTGCGTGCGCGCCTCGTTGCAACCCGGCAGTACCAGCACCACCTCCTCGCCGCCATACCGCGCCACGAGATCGTCCTCGCGCGCATTGGCCGAGATGATGTCGCAGACCTGCCGCAGCACGCGGTCGCCGCAGGCATGCCCGAACGTGTCGTTGATGCTCTTGAAATTGTCGATATCGATCAGCATCACCGCGTAGCGGCCCTGCTTCTGGATCTCGTCCTGCGCCAGTTCGGGCGCTTTCAGGTCGAAGATGCGCCGGTTGGCGAGCCCGGTCAGCGGATCGGTCACCGTGTCGCGCACCAGTTCTTTCTCGCGCACGACCTGGTTGCGGAACTTGTTGAGCGATTCCCCGGCGATCACCACGCCGAACAGGTTGATCAGCGCGAACGGGATGGCGATCTTGTCGAAAACAGCCGTGGCGACCGACCACGGCAACAGGAAAACGCTGACCAGCGACACGGAGGCGGCGAGGCCGAGCACGCCCAGCCGCAGGAGCGGGATGGCGTGGCGCGAATTGAAGCTCGCCAGCAGCATGCCGAGCGTGGTCGAAATGGCGATCCCGGTCAGCCCGGCGGCGATACCCCCTCCGCCTTCCCACATCCGGAATCCGGCGGCGGCGGCAGCGGTCAGCAACGCCGCGGGCCAGCCGCCATAGGAGGCGGCGATGACCAGAAAGACGTGCCGCAGGTCGAAGACGACGCCCGGAGCGAATTTCAGCGGAAAGCCCATCGAGACGACGACGCCGGCCATGAAGGTAATCGAGGCGGCGATCTTCTCGCAGCGGCTGGTAACGCAGCGCGCGACGGCCATTTCATTCAGGCGCATCGCGATGGCGACGATGCCCAGTCCCTGAAGAAACGCTGAAAAGATCGTAAAAGTGCTCATGCCCGTCCCGCATTACATGCGCGAAACTATCCGCTTCCACGCTTGCAATCGGGTTAACGGTAAGCACCCGCCAGCGAATAAGGGCGCCCTGTGTCCGGCTAGCGTTAACGAAGAGCAAACGGCGGGGCCGTCTAGAACGCCACGCCCAGCCGCGCGCCGCCGGTGAAGGAAAGATAGTCGGGCTTGGCCAGCCCGCTTACCGCGCCGGACAGCGAGAACGCGGTCCTGTCGCTGATCGCGACATCGAGGCCGCCGGTGACGGTCAGGTCGAATTCGGCCTCGTCGCGCGGCAGCGTGGTCGTCGCCGTGGTCGTTCGTTCGAAGGTCCATTCGCCTTCCGCCTCCAGGCTCGGCTCCACCGTCATCCCGTTGGCGAGCGCATGCGTGTAGGCGATCTTGCCGCCGAAGGCGAAACTGCCCGTTCGCGTTTCCGACGCCGCGAAAGCCGTCGCCGAACTGTCGACATAGCCGTCCTCGCTCTCGACGCCGTAGCTGATGCCCGCGGTCGGCGCGAACTGCCAGTTCCCGGCAAAATGGTAGGACGTCACATTCGCGTTAAGCATCCAGTCGCGCGAATCGTAGCCGGCCGTCACGCCGAGCCCGTTCATCCGGTTGTCGGTCCATGTCCGCAACAGCGATCCGGTCATCACCACCGTGTCGGTCAGGAACACCGCCGCATAGGGGCCAAGCCCGAATGCCCGCGTCGACGATCCGCCCGGCACGAAGGCATTGTCGATATCGGTCCCGCTGTGAACGCCGATCGCGCCGAGGATCACCCGCTCGGACAATTGCGCGTCGCCGCCGAAACTGAGCGCGTATTGCGTGCCGTCATAGCCGCGCAGGACATGGCTGTCCTCCAGCCGGCCGCCATTGCCGTCGATCCACAGATTGATGCCCTTCGGCTCGGCCGCCTCGGCCTCCACCGCCTCGACGCCATCCTCGCCATAGGCGAGCGGATAGACCGTACCCGTCGCGCCCGCGCCCATGCGCCGCTTCAGCAGGTCCTCGCCGCGTTCGCGGATCAGCCGGCGCAGATGCCGTGCCCGCTCGATATTGACCTGCGGCTTGACGATGGCCTGAACGAAGTCGAATTCCTGCGCCGCGGCCTGCGGCGCGAAAACCGGCAGCGCCATTGCGGCGGCAACGATCCATCCGATGCATGTCGACAGTTTTCGCATGGCAAACCGCCCGGTTTTATCCGCGCCCCGCCATGCTTGTACCAGCGCGACGGTCCCTTTGCCATTTGCGCGAGACGAAAAACCCGCGCCGTGGCCTCCATGCAACGCGAAAAGCCCGCCGAAAACCGGCGGGCTTTGTCACGATCTTCCGGCGGCTCAGCACTCGGAATGCATGCACAGCGCTTCCAGCCGCGTCCGGTCGCCCCGTCCGTCGCCTTCCGGATCGTAGAGCGACAACAGGTCGTCCTGCGCGACCGCCGGGCTGGCCGACGCCCGGCCGGTTTCGGTTGCTTCGTCCGGCGCGGCCGGCAGCACCTGGTTCGGGCTGTTTTCCAGCTGGCCCTTCAGCGTCGGGCCTTCGCCGCCATTGAGGATGCAATCCATCGACTGGCAACCGCCGCCGCCGGCATATTCTGGATCATATTTGGCGCCGATATCCGTGCGAATGCTGTCTTCCGTCTCAGTGCCCTCGGCGTCATGTTCCTGGACGCGCTGGTTATGGCGTTCGCGATATCCGTCGCCGTCCGCGTCCTGGAATATCTCGGACGTCGTTGTCGACGTCCCGTCCGGCCGGGTTTTCGTATGAACCGTGATGGCCTGCGAATAGGGTTGACCGGTACCATCGCCCTGCCCCGTGCTCACGCTGAAATCCCGCGAATGGTCGACATGTTTTGGATTGTAGACCGGCAGGGTCACCGTGCCGCCGCCCCGCTGCCCTGCCACGCCACCCGCGGCCGAGGCGATGCTGCCCGGCGTCACGCCCCACGGATTGGCCGGCGTGTCCTTGCCGTGCGAGTTTCCGAGTTCGGGAACACCCGCGCCGCCAAGCGACGGGCCGCCCATCCAGCCGCCCCGCGCCGTATCCGGCGATCCGAGAATGTCACGGTTGCTGCGGAATCCGTTATCGGCGAGATCCGGCGTGTCGAGTCCGAGTTCCGGCGTCGCGGCATCGCGTATCGCGCCGAGATCGGCGGCCTCCCGGGCGGCCTGCGCGGCACTGGCAGCCCGCGCGGCCTCGCCCGCATCGACGAAGTCCGGCCGGTTCAGCGGCCCGCCGGAATCGCCCGCATGCGGCGCAACGGACGGAACCGGAACGCGTTTCGGTTCCAGCCTGGAGATGGTCGCCGCCGGCTTGAGGCGCGGCGCCACGGCCGGAGCCGCGATTTTCGGCGCGACATCGACAGCGATGCGCGGCTTCACCTGCGGCGCGACCTTGATAGCGGGAACGGCCGGCCGAACGGTCGGCGTCGCGATCTTCACATCCGGTTTGATGCGCGGCGCGACATCCGGCGCCTTCACCTTCACGCGGACCCTGGCGGGCGCCTTGACGACGACCTTCGGCGTCGGCGCCTTCAGCTTCATCCTGATCTTCGGCGACGGCGCCTGGATTTTCGGCGCGACCTTCACCGCGACCGGGCGAAGCTTGATCTTCGCCGCTTGGGCCGGAACCGCAGCCAGCAATGCGCCGGTCAGCGCGGTGGAAATGAGAAGCGTAATCGGTTTCATAACGGGTCTCCTTCATCGGCGCCCCATGCATCGATGCATGAAAGCCTGCCGCGGAAACGGCGAAACTTCTGTGTGATGACGCACAGGGCGCAGCTTTGGAGGCCTCCGATATACCTTTAACCGACGGTCGCAATGCGAGTTTAACAACGACACAACTAAAGGTAGAACAGATTTGGGAATACAGCCTTCGGGAGGATGCCATGAAACGCAATACTCGTATCGAGTACCTTTATCGCGACGCCTCGAATTACAAATTTTATCGGGATTTCGTGGTGGAAGGATCGGTCACCAAGAATGATTTCTCGCCGTTCCTATTCGATCGTGAGTGATTCGTGCCTCACGAAGTCGGCCTTGAGCATTTACTTGACTTGCCGATGAACGGAGATGACCATCAGCTCCACGAATTAATCGAATTCGTACCGACCGACGAGGGAACGCCGATATGTACGGCATCAGAGCTGATCGAACGTTTCGAGACCGCCCATCGTCGAGGATGGTTCTCACAATCGGTTTGAGATGAGCGACGCAATTAGGGGTACGAATTGGACCGAAGCCGAGGTCGCGCTTTGTGTCGATTCGTATTTCGAGCACCTAGAATTGGATCTCGCGGGCCGATCTTTTATCAAATCCCACCTGTATGAGGATTTAGCCTCGCAAACTGGACGGTCGGTTAAATCGATCGAACGTAAGTTTCAGAATATTTCCGCAGTACTGGATAAACTCGGACGCCCCTGGATAAAGGGTCTTGCCCCACTCCACAATTATCAACATCTGCTGGCCGACGCGATTAACGACCGTGGGGAAAGATTAAAAGAACTTGATAAACTGCCGCCGCTGGAAGGATTGCATGAGACGAGCTTTATTCTGGAAAATCCTCCTGAACGAATAGCTCAACCGGACGAGCTACCTGCATACATGAACGAGCTGGTGAGAAGGTTCGATCCGGTGGAGCGCGATATGCGGAATCGTAGGCTCGGAGAGGAAGGCGAACGGCTCGTTCTCGAACATGAAATGTATACGCTTCGCCTCGGTGGCCGTCAGGATCTGGCAAAAAGTGTTCGTTGGATTGCGAAAGAGGAAGGGGACGGCGCTGGGTACGACATCCTAAGCTTCGATAAGCGAGGTGAGAAAAAGTTCATAGAGGTCAAAACGACAACCGGAGGCATCCGAACTCCATTCTTCATTACACGCAATGAACATGCGTTCGCGAGGGATAAGTCAGATAATTATCACCTCGTCCGCGTTTTCGATTTCCGTCGGATACCGCGGGCATTTCAACTCACAGGCAAACTCGACAATCACCTCCACCTCTCGACCGAAACATATCGAGCGGACTTCCAAATCTAACGATCATTTTTTAGTCGCCAAAGGCAACTGTTCACCTGCCCCATACATCAAGTCTGCGAAACAATCCTTCATTGCTAATCGATTGACCCCGCGCCTCCCGGCTGGCAGGTATGCCGCCAACCGCGCCGGGATCCCGGCCCGTAGAATAACGACAAGCCGGGATCGTCCTCCATGCTCATGCGCATCGCGCCAATCGTCTTCGTGCTGCTGTGGTCGACCGGCTTCATCGGCTCGAAGCTCGGCGCCGACGATGCCGAGCCGTTCACCTTCCTCGCCCTGCGCTTCCTGATTGTCCTCGCCCTGCTGGCGCCGGTCCTGCTGGTTTCCGGGCGCAGCGCTCGCGGCTGGAACGAGCGCGGCCATGCCATGGTCGTCGGCATGCTGATCCATGGCGCCTATCTCGGCGGCGTCTTCTGGGCGATCCGCCACGGCATGCCGGCCGGCGTCGCGGCGCTGATCGTCTCGCTGCAGCCGGTCCTGACATCGCTGCTCTCCGCCCCTCTGCTCGGCGAGAAACTGGCCGCGCGGCACTGGCTGGGGCTGGTGCTCGGCCTCGCCGGCGCGGTGCTGATCCTCGCGCCGGGCCTCGAGCACGTGCTGGAAACCGGCGACGGCATCACCGGGCCGACCGTCGTCGCCACCGTGTTCGCGCTCGGCGGCATCACCGCCGGCACGATCTACCAGAAGCGTTTCGCCACCGGCACCGACCTCCTCGCCGGTTCCGTCTGGCAATATGTCGGCGCGGTCGTCCTGGTCGGCGCCGCGTCGCTCGCCTTCGAGACGCGCGTCATCCACTGGACGCCGAAATTCATCTTCGCGCTGTCATGGCTGGTACTCGTCCTGTCGATCGGCGCGATCTCGCTGCTGATGCTGCTGATCCGCCAGAACGCGGTGGCCAGCGTCTCCGGCCTGTTCTATCTCGTGCCCGCCTGCACCTCGGTCATCGCCTATTTCATGTTCGGCGAAACCCTCGGCCCGCTCCAGCTCGTCGGCCTCGTCCTCGCCACCCTCGCCGTGCTGATGATTTCCGGCGTGCGCCTGCCACGGCGGCGGCCGGCCTAGCCGCCCCTTCCCTTCCCTTCGCCCGCGCCATCGCGCATGGTGGCGGCGATGAAGACGCTCATCCTGCTCCGCCACGCCAAATCGTCATGGGAGGATCCCGCCCTCGGCGATTTCGACCGGCCGCTCGCCAAACGCGGCTGCAGGGCGGCGCCGCTGATCGGCAGACTGATGGCGCAGCGCGGCTGGTTGCCCGACATCGCCCTCGTCTCGCCGGCCGTCCGCGCCCGCGAAACCTGGCGGCTGGTTTCCGCCGAACTGCCGAAGCCCGTCGAAACCCGCTTCGAACAGGCGATCTACATGGCCGCGCCGGACGGCCTGCTCGCCCTGCTGCGCCAGACCGAAACGCCCGGCTCCGTCGTCCTGGTCGGCCACAATCCCGGCCTCGAGCAATGCGCCGCGCTGCTCGCCGGCCCGGCCTCCGACGCGCGGGCGCTCGCCGCCATGCGCGAAAAATTCCCCACCGCAGCGCTGGCCCGTTTCGATGTCTCCGCCGGCCTCGCGCCCGGATCGGCAATCCTGACCGATTTCGTCCGGCCGAAAGATCTCGTCTCCTGACAGCGCCCTGTCAGCAGCCGCGCGGAATGTTCCCGTTTTCCCCTTCCCATCGCGCCCGCCATTTCCCATATTGGCCGCATGGCCAAAAATGAAAAGAAAACGGGCAAGCCCTCCGGATTCGAGGAGCAGCCGCAGCAGGAATTCGAAGGCGCGCCGCTCAGCGGGTCCGTCGAGGACTGGGTCAGGCAGCTCGAATCCGAGGCCGAGCGCGACGCCCGCGCGCAGGAAACGCGCGAGATCCGCTCCAAGGCCGGCAAGCACCGCCGCAAGGCGGAGAAGAAAGCCCAGGGGCCCGCCAGCGAGGGGTCCGAAGGACGCCCGAAGCTTAAGGGTGGGACAAAGAAGCAAGACCGTACCTACACGGTCGGCGACAAGCGCACCGGCGGCGGCGTCTCCATCGGCGGCACCAACGATCCGCGCGAGCGCGCCGCGGCGGGCCTCAACCCGGTCGCCGGCCTCGACGTGTCGCTGGAGGAAGCCTCGAAACTGGCCTCCACCAGCGGCGTCACCGCCACGGTGGAATCGCTCAAGGCGCTGATCGACTCGGGCAACCCGCTGTTCAAGGACGGCCAGATGTGGGTGCCGCACCGCCCCGAGCGTCCGGAGAAATCCGAGGGCGGCATCGAGATCGTCATGAAGTCGGCCTACGAGCCGGCCGGCGACCAGCCGACGGCCATCGCCGACCTCGTTTCCGGCCTGACGGGCCGACCGTACGCAGACCTGCAATCCAAAACGCACGTTGACCGAGCGACCAGCGAGGGAAGCGCAAGTTTTGGATCAACGGAAAACGAGCCCGAAAGGACGCAAGTCCTTTTGGGCGTCACCGGCAGTGGCAAGACCTTCACCATGGCCAAGGTCATCGAGCAGACGCAGCGCCCGGCGCTGATCCTCGCCCCCAACAAGACGCTGGCCGCCCAGCTCTACGGCGAGTTCAAGTCCTTCTTCCCGGACAACGCGGTCGAGTATTTCGTCTCCTATTACGACTACTACCAGCCGGAGGCCTACGTCCCGCGCACCGACACCTATATCGAGAAGGAATCGTCGATCAACGAGCAGATCGACCGCATGCGCCACTCGGCGACGCGCTCGCTCCTGGAGCGTGACGACTGCATCATCGTCGCCTCGGTCTCCTGCATCTACGGTATCGGCTCGGTCGAGACCTACACGGCGATGACCTTCCAGATGTCGGTCGGCGACCGCATCGACCAGCGCCAGCTTCTCGCCGACCTCGTCGCCCAGCAATACAAGCGCGCCGAGGTCAACTTCGTGCGCGGCTCGTTCCGCGTGAAGGGCGACACGATCGACATCTTCCCCGCCCACCTGGAGGACCGCGCCTGGCGCATCTCGCTGTTCGGCGACGAGATCGAGTCGATCGACGAGTTCGATCCGCTGACCGGCAGGAAGACCGACGCGCTGAAGAGCGTGAAGATCTACGCCAACTCGCACTACGTCACGCCGCGCCCGACGCTCAACCAGGCGATCAAGTCGATCAAGTCGGAGCTGAAGCAGCGCCTCGAGGAACTTAACAAGGCCGGCCGCCTGCTGGAGGCGCAGCGCCTCGAACAGCGCACGCAATACGACCTCGAAATGCTCGAGGCCACCGGCTCCTGCGCCGGCATCGAGAACTATTCGCGCTACCTGACCGGGCGCAATCCCGGCGAGCCGCCGCCCACCCTGTTCGAATACGTCCCCGACGACGCCATCGTCTTCATCGACGAGAGCCACGTCACCATCCCGCAGATCGGCGGCATGTATCGCGGCGACTTCCGCCGCAAGGCGACGCTGGCCGAATACGGCTTCCGCCTGCCGTCCTGCATGGACAACCGCCCGCTGCGCTTCGAGGAATGGGACGCCATGCGGCCGCAGACCATCGCCGTCTCCGCCACCCCCGGCAACTGGGAGATGGAGCAGTCCGGCGGCGTCTTCGCCGAGCAGGTCATCCGCCCCACCGGCCTGATCGACCCGCCGGTCGAGATCCGCCCCGCCAAGTCCCAGGTCGACGACGTGCTCGACGAGATCCGCATGGTGGCGGCAAACGGTTATCGAACTCTGGTCACAGTGCTGACCAAGCGCATGGCCGAGGATTTGACGGAATATCTGCACGAGCAGGGTGTGCGCGTGCGCTACATGCATTCCGACATCGACACGCTGGAGCGCATCGAGATCATCCGCGACCTGCGTCTCGGCGCGTTCGACGTCCTCGTCGGCATCAACCTGCTGCGCGAGGGCCTCGACATTCCCGAATGCGGCTTCGTCGCCATCCTCGACGCCGACAAGGAGGGCTTCCTGCGCTCCGAGACCTCGCTGATCCAGACCATCGGCCGCGCCGCGCGCAACGTCGACGGGAAAGTGATCCTCTATGCCGACCACGTCACCGGCTCGATGCAGCGGGCCATGCAGGAGACCGAACGCCGCCGCGAAAAGCAGCTCGCCTATAACGAGGAACACGGCATCACGCCGCAATCGGTCAAGGCCAACATCGCCGACATTCTCGACAGCGTCTACGAGCGCGACCACGTCCGCGCCGACATCTCCGGCGCAAAGGGTGTCGCCGCCGACGAGGGCGCGCTGATCGGCGCCAACCTGGAAGCCCATCTCAAGGCGCTGGAAACCCAGATGCGCGACGCCGCCGCCGATCTCGACTTCGAAACCGCCGCCCGCCTCCGCGACGAGATCAAGCGCCTCAAGGCGCAGGAACTCGAACTGATGGACGACCCGCTGGCGCGGGACACGGGGATCGAGAACACCCGCCAGGCCCGAAAGGACGCCGCCTCCCGCCCGAAGGGCGGCAAGCGCGACCGCGCGTCGGCCGGTCAGGCCGCCCCCGCGGAGCGAAGCGGCGACAGCCGCGACAGCGTGAGCGCAAACAAAACCTTCCGCAAACCCGACCTCGACGAAATGGGCTCCGACGGCGTCAGCTATTTTAGGAAAAACACGCTCGACGAGATGACCGTCGGCAGGACAGAGAAACCGGTGGGGTCTGACGTTAAACCGGTAAAGCGGGGCAAGATTGGAACCGGCTCCTACGAAGACTCGGCAGACGAACGCGCCGCCAAGCGCAAGCCGGGCAAGACCGGACGGCCGGGGCGGTAAAACGCCCCTCAATTGCCGGTCGCTTGGCACCAGAGACATGACGGCGGCGTAGATTCGCGTGTAGCCGCGCACTCCGGTGGTTTGCAAAACCGCCATGTCAGCCGGATTGCTGACCTGAAACGTTCACATGCACGATGACAATGACCCGTTTTCGAAACCCGTACCCGCCACGGCCGATGTGGTTCGGGACATGCTGACGTAAATGAGATTTCTTTCCTCGGCGTCCTTCATTGATGGTTATCAATGTATATTTCCCGATCAATAGGAGAGTATATTATATTGTTGGAGGTTGTGCTTCTTATTCGCGCGAGGTTCATCGGGATATGACAGATCAAACGAGCGACACGATGATTGACCTCAGTGACAGTGAGGTCAGGAACGAGCAGGAATACGAAGAGAAGATAGAGGAGCTTATACATAAGGCCAAAGAAGACCAAGGAGACAGAATCATTACGATTCACTTCATCGGACCGCAATACACGATCTTCTCCATCCGAAAACCCATTGAGTCAGCTTCAAACCTTTTACGCCGACATTTCGATAAATACCGAGACGCAGACGTCGGCACCATTCGAATCTACTTTCTGAAAAAACCCGACGGCGACGCGTGGGAAACGCTTCACGCAAAGATTGCAGGAATAGCGAAAGACGAAATCGCGCTGAAAAGCGTCCTGTATTCCATTAGACGACACAACCCACCAACCTATCAGTCCATGATTGCGCGAGGTCTCGAGTACCTTGCTAAAGCGTATCATCTTGCGATGCAGGACAAATCGGAAGAGGCAAGCGAAATCTTGAGCTCCTATACGCGAATCCTCTCGGATCGGCGTGACAGCTACAACCGAATGAAGTTTCTTTGGGCGAATTTGGTATCGGTGCTCTTCATCATTTTCGTTTGGCTTGTCATCAGGAACTACGAATGGGCGAAGGGGTTTGACCTGACAGCAAGTTTCGCAGAACCGGCGCCGGACGGAACCATTCAGCCGGATACCGCAATTCAATTCCACGTGGCCGATGTCCTCGTTCTCGGCGCCATCGGTGCATTCTTCTCCGTCCAGTCAAAGGTACGGGAGTTGAGCATCTCTCACTCAATCACGCTTCAGGAAATGATCTATACTGGATTTGTCCGCGTTCCGGTCGGGCTTATCGCTGCCGGCGTGGTCATTATTCTCGTTTTGGGCGACTGGATTCTGGGCAATCTGGCAGTAGAGAACCAACTCTATTCGCTCTATCTTTTCGGATTTATTGCCGGGTTTTCCGAGCAGTTTGTTCCAATGGCGCTGAAGTCGATCGAGCAGGGAAATCGCCCGGAAAGCGGCGAGGAACCGCCGGAATAGAATCGGGCCGGGGACATCGAACATACAGCAGGCCGCAGGGTGGAAACGACAGTGCCCGTTTCCCGCAAAACCGGCAATCCGCGCCTGCTTTATCCACCGTCCGCCCGTCGCCCGTACCCTTCCCCGGATGACCGGCACGCAACCATATGCATTCGACTGGCAGGGCGCCGTGGCCCGCAACCGCGCGGCGCTGCTGCGCGTCGTTGCCGTGCTGTTCGTCTATGCCGGGCTGGACGAGGGCGGCGCGGATGAAGTGCCGCGCCGCGTCTGGCGGAGAATCCTGCGCCTGCTGCGTCCGGCCGAGGCCGCCGCCCGCCGGCTGATCGTGATCGCCGCGCGCGGCATCGAGGTTGCGCCGCCGAAGCCCCGCCCCGGGAAACCGCTTACGGGGATAGAGCGGTTGCAGGCGGCAGGCGTGCTGGTCATCCGCGAAGTGAATCTCGGCCTCGCCCGCGCGTGGCGGCCGGAGCCCGCCGTGCCCGGGAAATCCGCCCCCGCCATTC
>Ga0272444_10000313_pt1 | contig 54107 bp, 52 predicted proteins | sample SSMForm13_FD_201033 | JGI IMG/M metagenome (GOLD analysis project Ga0272444, IMG submission 201033) | Marine sediment archaeal communities from Little Sippewissett salt marsh, Falmouth, MA, United States - SSM-Form-13 | ecosystem: Environmental > Aquatic > Marine > Wetlands > Sediment ... | reverse complement strand
GATGAAGAGCTGGCCAGTGGCCAGTGGTTTCGCGTGTACATCGGCAAGTACGAAACCGAAAAGGAGGCTCGTGCCGCGGGTGAGGCGCTCAAGGGAAAGGGTCTTGTCTCCTACTTCAAGCCCCTGGAAATCGACCGGAGCGCCCTCTCCGGGGACTAGGAACGAAAAGGAGGCTCCGCATGTCCGACGAAACCATGAAACCCTTCCGCGCGGAGGTCCTGGATGTCAAGGGGGAATGCAGTGCAGGGCACAGGAAAGGAGACATCCTTTCCGTCAGTTGTTACGACAGCGGCGGCCTGTGCGGCTTCTTCTATCACGACATCTTTCCGAACCTCAATGTCATGCAGTTCGGAGGCAAGTATCCGTGGGCCGACAAGAACGAGCTCGTGGTGGAGTGCCCCGACCGCGCCAATGCCGTCACCCTGAGGCTCACGCGGGCGTGATCGTCCCAAGCATGCCGATAAGGATCAGTCGTCCAACTCGATGACGGCACCGCAGGTCTCGCAACGATAGTATGCCCCTCCGTTTTCCTCCGGCGGGACCCCCTCGAAATCATTATGCCGCTCTCCACGCACCTCCAGGCACTCCGGGCAGAAGTCCCCTGCCAGCTCGTCCCGGGAGATGGTCAGGTTGCAGCGCCGGCAGCGGAGCTTGTTCGCCGCCGGCTGCACCAGTACGAGCTTCCGGTGTTTACAGTCTTCCATGATGCCTCGTGCCCGAACCCACCTTGAGTGTGCAGGCGCATCACGTCTTCGATGGTACGGCTTTCAGCCGCGCCAGGGTCACACCCCACCCGGAGGGGCCGTTGTCGAGGCCGAAATCCTCCACCTGGGAGTGTTTCTCCAGGACCGCATGCACCGTTCTTCGAAGCACGCCTTTTCCTTTTCCGTGGATGATCCTCACTTCCCGAATGCCTTTCTCCCCGCAGGCTTCCAAATAGTCCCGTACCACCATGGGCACGTCCCCGGGGGCGAAGGTGTGAAGATCCAACACACCGTCAATGGGAAGGACCACGGGGTCTTCCGGCTCGTCCATGTCATTCCCTCGCCGTGTTACACCCTCTCCAGATCGGCCTGGTCCCCGAACGCCTCCCTCAAATCCTGCTCGAGACGCACGAAGTCCTCCTCGTTCTCCAGCTCCACGAACAGGTCCTCGTCATCGAGCACCTTGAGGAATCCATAGCGTTGCACCATCTCCACGGCCTTTTTGGGGTCCACCGTGATCCAGCCCTTCATGCGCTTCACCAGCTCCTCCCCTGAAAACGCCCGCTCAATGGTCAAATCCACTTCCCGTTTCTTGGCCTTCCACCCGATCACGGCCGGTCGAACCACGCAGGGAGTGACCGGGTCGTGCACGGCGGCACACCGAAACCAGAGTCTTGCGCGAATCAATGCCGTCCTCCCTTTGTTCTCCAATTTTTCATCGTTTTTCTTTTGCCCTCGGCCGGTCTCGTCCCGCCGGGGCGTCCGCACTTATGCTTCCAGGCTTTCCAGGGCGTCCTCCACGGCTTCTCGCAGGTCCGGAGGGACCTCCCCCTCCAGCAGCCCTTGAAGCCGGGGCCGCCAAGACCCATCCCCCAGCTCGCCCACCAGGTACACGATATCCCCCCGGGCCGAGGGATCGGCGCTTTCCATGCGCTCCCAGAGCAGATCCAGTGCCTCCCGCGCCAGTTCCGGGTCCTTTTCCCCGATTTCCTCCATGGCCACCATGGCCCCGAGCCGGAGAGAGAACAGATCCCCGGCGAGAAGATCCAGGAGACCCGGGAAGACCTGTCGTTTTTGAAGCATCATCCCGGCCAACCCCTGGGCATCCCCGGCCTGGATCATGCGGGCGAACGCCTCGGCCCGCATGCGGGAAGGATCGCCCTGAAGAAGGCCCTCGGCCACCTCCTCGGCGCGCACCTGACCGGTGTACCGCAGGCCGTCGGCCAGGAGCACCGTGGGCACGGCACGAATGCCCTGCTCCTGAGCGCGCTCCGAAAAAAGCACGCCGTCAAAGACCCGCAACCGAATGCGGGGGTTGACCAGGGGAAAGGGCGCAAGGCGGGCCAGGACCCGGGGGCAGTTCGGACACTGGGTGGCTACGTAGAGGTCCACGAGCGAAGGGGCCTCCACGCCCTCCAGGACCGTGCGAAGCCCGTCCGAAACCCCTGCTTCGCCCGTGGCCGCACGCGTGAGGAGCTCCAGGAACGGGTCCAGCTCGGTCCCTTCGGGCACCCCGTGAATCGTCCAGGAAGGGGGAATCCGAATGCCGGGTAGCTCCCCCGGCTCCGCGGTCTCAGGAGACACCCGCACCTTGGAGGCCCGCTCGGCAAGATCGTTCAGAAACGCCTCGATCCGGGACGATCGTTCGTCCCCGGTACGGATCAGGTGAAGGTCCACAACTGCGGGCAGGGCGTCATTCCACGCGCGAATGGCATCGGCTCGTCGCTCCAGGGTCTCGTTCACGCTTCGCCTCCTTCATGGAAACGCATGCTAGCACCCGAACCCATGCGAATCAACGCCTTTGCGGAAAACGCTTCGCTCGCGCTAACCCCCTCCCGCCTGCTGCGGGACTGCGGGGAGATTCAATTCCTGATGAAGCCTAAAAAATCCCGAAACCATCCATTTTTCGGTTTTATTGAAAAGGCTTCACCTGTTCCCGGTAGAAAATGATCGGGGTTTTTCGGGAACATCCATGTGCGGGAAATCCCTGCCCCTCCACCGGGAAAGGCCTTGAAACCACAAATCTTGCCGAAAAAAGTCACCCATGCCTTGCACTTTTTTATTGCACTTCGATTTGAAACCGTCATAATGCCTTATCCACACCAAGGCTTCCCATGATCGGGAAGCCGGTTTCATCCCGAGGGCTGTACCGTTTGCCGATAGGCATCCCCCGAGCGTTTGAAGCCGTGAGATCGTGAAGAAAGGAGGGTGACACTATGGCAAATGGAACAGTCAAGTGGTTCAATGAGAGCAAAGGCTATGGCTTCATTGAGCAGGAAGACGGACCGGACGTGTTCGTGCACTACTCGGGAATCACCGGGGACGGCTTTCGCTCCCTGAACGAGGGCGACCGAGTTTCCTTTGACGTCGAGCAGGGCCAAAAGGGACCGGCCGCAACGAACGTGACCGTGCTCTAATTTTTCAAAGACGGGCCGATTCCGGCCTGGAACGCTCCTGTCCTGTAATTCCCTTGCCGGACAGGAAAAAGCGTTTGGTAACACCCGACACGCCGCTTGAAAAAGCGGCGTGTTTTTTTCGTGTCCTCCTCCGGCCTTTCCTCCTCCTCGGCACCCGCAACAAGAAGGGATGACTTTTCAAGAATCATTATTATTTTAATATGAATTATAGTTGAGAAGGTTTCTTTACTTCTCCACCGATTCGCGAGGAGGAAGACCATGAAACGGCTTGGAATCTACGTCATTCCGGGGGTCATGGCGGTGCTTTTTGCCGCAGGAGCCTTTGCGCTCCAAAACGCACACCCCCAGCAAGGAAAGGACCATGCGATGTCTACTGAAGCAGAAAACCTGCAAAAAGCCACCTTTGCCGGAGGGTGCTTCTGGTGTGTGGAGGCGGACTTTGACAAGGTGGACGGCGTGATCGAGGCCGTGTCCGGATACACCGGAGGCCACACAGAGAACCCCACGTACGAGGAGGTCTCAACCGGGACCACAGGCCATAAGGAGGCCGTCCAGGTCCTGTACGATCCGAACCGTGTCTCCTACGAGGAGCTCCTGGACGTGTTCTGGCGTCACGTGGACCCCACGGACAACGGCGGGCAGTTCGTGGATCGGGGGTCCCAGTACCGAACGGCCGTGTTTTATCACAACGACGACCAGAAGCTTGCAGCCGAAGCCTCTAAAAAGGCACTGGATGCCTCAGGGCATTTCGACCGACCCGTGGTCACCCCGATTCTCGAGGCGGGACCTTTTTACGAGGCCGAGGACTACCACCAGAACTACTACCAAAACCACGGCATGCGGTACTCTTTCTACCGGAAAGGCTCCGGGCGGGATGCGTTCCTGAAAAAGACCTGGCCCGAGGGGACCGCAACAGCGAAAGCTCAGCCGGCGCATGAAAACGCGTATACCAAACCCCCGGACGAGACCCTGCGCCAGACCCTGACCCCCTTGCAGTACAGGGTCACGCAGGAGAACGGGACCGAACCGCCGTTTAATAACGCCTACTGGGATCAAAAGGCCCCGGGGATCTACGTGGACGTGGTGTCCGGGGAACCTCTCTTCAGCTCACGGGACAAGTTCGACTCGGGCACGGGCTGGCCGAGCTTCACGCGCCCCCTGGAGCCGGAAAACGTCGTGGAGCGCGAGGACCGCAGCCTCCTGATGACAAGAACCGAGGTCCGAAGCAAGCACGGGGACAGCCATCTCGGGCATGTGTTTTCGGACGGCCCCCAGCCCACGGGGCTTCGCTACTGCATCAACTCGGCGGCGCTCCGGTTCGTCCCGAAGGAAGACCTGGAGGCGGAGGGATACGGGGAGTACGCCGATACGTTTTGATCGTTTCCGTCTGCCCAAGACCATAAGGCTCCAAAAAAAGTGTTTCGGGGTTGGCGTCTTTACCCCGTTGAGGCGTGTCGAGAACCCGAATACGTTCGTTTCTGACTCCTTCCTTGAACTGTCCTCAAGCCGTGCCTCGGCCATGCGGTCGAGCCGGGCCCGAAGATCCTGGGATCCAGGGAGCCGTCCGGTCAAGAGAATTCTTCCGGTGACCGGGCGGCTCCATCGACTCTACTCCTGCCCCCAAATTTTTTCCTCCCTTCCTAAGTACAAGCCCTGATGCAGGAAATACACGATTTTTCCCATTGCACGGGCGGGGGCCATGGTTCATTCTGAAAATAGAGGAGAGGAACCTCCGCACGGTGTCTTGTCTTTGTGAGTTCGGAGAAATCCTCGGACCGTTCCTCGAAGAGCGCGAAAAATCGTCGAAAGGAGCAGGCCATTTTCCTATCCCTGGTGAGACGATGGATTCCCTGGAGATTTTTGATCCGCAGGGCTGCGCGGGCGTACGGCGTGATCGATCCTCTCACCCTGCTGGCCCGGCTGAGGAGGTTCTCTGAGCCCTCCGAGGTGGGGGAGCCCCTGGAGCTCATTCGGGCGGGCATCGCGTTTCATGCGCGGGGCCTGATCAATACCCGGGCTATCCAGAACAACCTGGACTGGGTCTGGCCGTACTGGGTGGAACGCCAGTTCAATCCCTCGGACCCCTCGTTCATCCCCCGGGCCTTTTCCATCACCCACGTGAACCTCACGCACCGCAACTGGACCGCTTTGGGTCGGCCGGATCTGGCGCATTACCCGATCGTGGACCCTCGGGGGCTGGTTACCCCTTTTTTCGACGGATGGTCCCTGGACGTGTGGCTTCTTCCGGAAAACGCCCCCTTCTTGATCCCATCCAGACTTCCTCAGGTCGATCAGTCCCTGGAGTTGGACCCGGACATGCGGATCACCACGGCCTGCCGGGACGGAGAGAATAAACTGGAGACCCGGGTGGCCTTGAACGGATCCCGTTCCGGCCTGCTGGAACTCACGGCCCGAGGATCGAGCCCGGCCGGGGGATGGCTGGTTGTGGCCCTGCGACCCTACAACCCAGAGGGGGTCCGCCTTGTGGAACACATTGAGACGCACGGGACTGGCTGGCTGGTGGACGGTAAGGCGCGGATCGACCTCAGCCCCGTGCCCGAGCGGGTCCTGTTTTCGGATTACCGCGAAGGAGACGTGCTCGGAAAGCTGGATTCTCCTGGGAAAGGGCCTGACCGCGGATCCGTGCGCTGTCCTGTGGGCATGGCCACGGCCGCAGCTCTTTTTCCCATACAACCTGGTGACTGCTGCGAGATCCTGGCCCGAGTGCCTCTAGATATGAACAACGGCCCTGGACGCGAAGATGTCAGCGAAAAGGGAATCTCCCCTTCCGAGGCCTGGTCCTCGTCCCGATCCGGAGTGGCACGGCTGTGCGTCCCGGACAGACGCATGCACTCACTTTTTAAGACGTCGCTCCACACCCTGATCCTGCTTTCGGCTGGAGACATCGTAGCCGGTCCCTACACTTACAAGCGATTCTGGTTCCGTGACGCATGCCTGATGCTCCACGCCATGCTCAACATGGGGCTCGTGGATCGCTGCGACCGCATTCTAGAGTCGTTCCCGGATCGCCAGAAACGCTCCGGGTACTTTCAGAGCCAGGAGGGGGAGTGGGACTCCAACGGCCAGGTGCTCTGGATCCTGAACCGCTTCGAGAAGCTCACGGGCCGCCCCCCGGGGTCCCGGAGGATGCAGGCGGTTCTCAAAGGGGCGGAGTGGATTCGGAAGAAACGGATCCGCACAGGCAAAAACATCCTTCACGAGGGCTTGTTTCCCCCCGGGTTCAGCGCAGAGCACCTTGGCCCCAACGACTACTACTACTGGGACTCCCTCTGGGGCGCAGCCGGGCTCCGGGGTGCCTCAAGACTGCTCCGCCTTTACGGCGACAGCAAAACGGGGTCCCGTCTTGATAGGGAGGCTGAAGGCTTCGAGAAGGCTGTTTTTCAAAGCATTGCAAAGAGCCCGGGGTTTTTAAGGCATGGTGCCGTGCCCGCAGCTCCCTACCGGCGCATGGATGCAGGAGCCATAGGATCTCTGGTTGCGGACTACCCCCTTCAGATCACCCCGGCCGGGGACCCCCGCATCCTGCGGACCGTGGACTACCTCCAAACACACTGCTTCTGCAAGGGCGCGTTCTTTCAGGACATGATCCACTCCGGCATGAACGTCTACTTGACGCTCGCGATCGCCCAGACCCTTCTCCGCGCTGGAGACGACCGTTTTCAGGGCCTGATTGCGAAGGCTGCGGATCTCGCCTCGCCCACGGGTCAATGGCCCGAGGCGATCCACCCGGCCACGGGCGGCGGGTGCATGGGCGACGGGCAGCACGGCTGGGCCGCGGCCGAGTGGGTCCAGATGATGCGAAGCCTCTTTGTCCGCGAGGAGGACGGTCGCCTGGTGGTCGGCTCGGGGCTCTTTCCCGAATGGGTCCACTCCGATGAACGCGTGGCCTTCGGCCCGACCATGACGCCATACGGTTCCGTGACCGTCCGTGTGGAAGGACGCACGGACCAGAGGCGGCTTCACGTAGAGGGAAACTGGACGGGGGCCCCGCCTCTCCTGGAGGTCCGCATTCCCGGGTACGCGCCGAAGGTCCTGACGAACGATCGGGAGCCCTTTCCGCTGAACTCGAACCGCGAGGGATTGCAATGAACATCTGCATGTTTACCAACACCTACCTGCCACACGTAGGTGGGGTGGCCCGCTCCGTAGCCGCCTTCTCGTCCGATCTTTATCGGCGGGGGCACCATGTGCTCGTGGTGGCCCCCACCTTTTCGGGAAACGACGAGGAGGAAATCGAGGGTGTGGACATCCATCGAGTCCCTGCCATTCAGAACGTGAACGGCAGTGATTTTTCGGTTCGCATTGCCCTTCCCTTCGTGATTGACGAGGCCATTGACGCCTTTGCCCCGGACCTGATTCACAGCCATCATCCCTTCCTGCTGGGGGACGCGGCTCTTCGGGCGGCACGGCGGCGGAAGCGCCCTCTGGTCTTCACCCACCACACCCTGTACGAGCGCTATACCCACTACGTGCCATTGAATTCCCCGCAGATGAAGCGCTTCGTCATCCACCTGTCCACGGAATATGCCAACCTGTGCAATGCCGTGGTGGCGCCCAGCCGCAGCGTGGCGGATCTGATGCGAGAACGAGGTGTGCGCACCAGGATCGAGGAAATCCCGACAGGCGTGGACATGGAATTTTTCGCCTCAGGAGACAGGGAGAGATTTCGCAGGACCTGCGGCATCCCGGACGCCGCCCCCGTGATCGGGCACGTGGGTCGGCTGGCCCCGGAGAAAAATTTGGACTATCTGGCGGAGGCCGTAGCCCTCTGCCTGAAGCGGCAGGAGGAGGTGCGCTTTGTGCTCGTGGGGGACGGTCCGAGCCGGGAGGAAATTCGGCAGGTCTTCGAGGCGCAGGATCTCGGCTCACGACTTGTTTCGCCGGGTGCCAAGAGCGGGGCCGACCTCGCCGACGCTTACGCGGCCATGGACCTCTTTGCGTTCTCCTCCACGTCCGAGACTCAAGGCATGGTGCTTGCCGAGGCCATGGCTTCACGCACACCGGTCGTCGCCCTGGATGCCTCGGGAAGCCGGGAGGTGGTCCAAGACGGAGAAAACGGGCGTCTTCTCAGTCCGGACACCTCACCCGCTGAATTCGCTCGGGCTCTGGACGGCCTGCTGGACGACCCCGCCTCCCTGGACCGAGCCCGAACCCGGGCACTGAAAACAGCTCAAGGTCTCTCCCGGGAAAGCTGCGCCGTGCGCCTGGAACGCCTGTACACCGACATCTTGAAAAGGGATCCGGCCGCTTCCCGACCCGCCCCGGAGAATCTCGACCCCTGGGAGTCCCTCCTCGCTGCCCTCAAGGCGGAGTGGGACCTCATCTCCGAAAAAACCACGGCTGCAGTGAGCACGCTTCGAGAGGAGCAGGAAAAAACCGACAGGCGACGAGCTTCGTGAGCTCACCCCGCTGCCGATGTTTCAGGCATGCCCCGGCGGGTCCACTCACCATGTTCGCTGCTTTTAGAGCTTCCCGCGAACGGCCCATTGAAACAGTCGCTCCAGGCCTTTGGCGTCCAGAGGAACGGGATTCGTGACCGCGTTGGCATCCACCAGCGCACGCTCCACCAGGGTGGGGATGTCGGAGGTTCGCACGCCCAGCTCGCCCAGGGTCCCGGGCATTCCCAGATCCATGCGAAGCTCCAGGATCCAGTCCACCACGCCGAGATAGTCGAAGCGCGGCAGATCGAGGAAACGGGCCACCTCGGCCATCTTCTCCTGGATACGACGCCGGTTGAACCTTAACACGTAGGGCATGACCGCGCCTACGGTTCGGCCGTGGTGGGTCTTGAAGAGTCCACCCACGGCATGGGCCATGGCGTGCATGGCTCCCAGGCCCTTTTCAAAGGCGATGGCGCCCATGATGGAGGCCGACATGGTGTAGACCCGGGCCGTCAGGTTTCGCCGCTGGTGAAAGGCCACGGGCAGCCAGTCCTTGGTGTAGCGAATCCCCTGAAGTGCGACAGCGTCGAGCATGGGATTGAACGCCGGATTGCAGAGGGCCTCCAGGTTGTGGGAAAGGGCGTCCATGCCCGTTGCCGCGGTGAGATACGGGATGAGCCTGCGTGTCAGGATGGGGTCTGCGATCACGATCCGAGGCAGGAGGCCCGGGTGGTAGAGGCTTTTCTTGATGTGGCGCGTCTCATCCGTGATCACGGCGCTGGCGTCCACCTCCGAGCCGGTTCCTGCCGTAGTGGGAATGGCGATCACCGGGGGGATGCGCCCCTTTTGGACCGGTGGGGCCGCCTTGCCGTATGTGTACTGCCAGATGTTTCCCGGGCCTACAGCCATGGCCAGGGCAACGGCCTTGCCCGCGTCCAGAGGGCTCCCGCCGCCCAGGGCGATGATCCCGTCAAATCCCCCTTCCAGGAACGCGCGGGTCCCCTGCGTCACACTCCTCCACGTGGGGTCCGAGGAGATGCCTGAAAAGACCCCTGTCTCGATACCCCGCTCACGGTTTGCCTTCACGAGGCGACCTGGAAGGGGAAGTCTCGCCAATCCACGATCGGTGATGAGAAGCGGATGCCTCATGTTCAGGCTCCCGCATGCATCCGGGAGCTCACCCGCCCGCCCCACGCCGAAGCGGATTCTGGTTGGATGATTCCAGTCGGCCCGAAGACCGTTCACCCGTTCCCGTTTTGGTGTCCTCCCTGGAGGTCTCATTCCGCGGGCCTCCTGTACCGTTCGCAGACTCCTTCCTTGCCGGACACGCCCACCCACCTCCGAACTTTTCGCATGAGTGCGCCTCAGGGGGTGTTCAGTCGAACGGCCACGTTTTTGGTCTGAACGTAGTTGCGCAAGGCCTCGAGGCCCTTTTCCCGTCCAAATCCGGATCGCTTGGTCCCGCCGAACGGAGTCTCCACGCCCCCGGCGAACCACTCGTTCACAAAGACCTGACCGGCCACGAGCCTGCGGGCCGTCCAATGGGCCCGACTGAGGTCCTGCGTGTACACACCCGCTACCAGGCCGAAAGCCGTGCCGTTGGCCAGGGCCACGGCCTCCTCGGGCGTCTCGAAGCGCTGGACACAGAGCACCGGTCCGAAGATCTCCTCCTGTACGATGGGCATGTCCGGCTTCACGTCCGCGTAAATGCTCGGGGGGAAGAAATACCCGGGAAGATCGGAGACGGGCCGGCCGCCCGTCACCCGCACGGCGCCGGACGACTCGGCCTCCCGGCAAAAGGACGCCACCTTATCGAGCTGGTCCCGGGAAATCAGAGGCGTCACGTCGGCATCCTCCATGCCGGGCCCCACTGTCAGGTCCTCGGTCCGCTGCTTCAATCGATCCAGGAGCTCGTCGTAGACCGCTTTGTGCACAACGAGCCTGGAAAGGATGGAGCAGATCTGGCCGGCATTTGAGAACGCCCCGCTCATCACGTCATCGGTCACGGCGTCCAAGTCCGCATCGGGGTAGACCACGCCTGCAGACTTGCCGCCCAGCTCCATGACAGAGGGAATCACTCTCTCCGCCACCTGCCGAAGGATGGCCTGTCCCGTGGGTACGGATCCGGTGAACACCACGTGGTCCACCTCGGGGTGCGCCACCAGCGCGTTCCCCACATCGCTTCCCCGGCCGCAGAGGATGTTGAAGGCCCCGTCGGGCATTCCGGCCCGCTCGCACGCCTCGCCCAGGAGGCAGATGCTCAGGGGACAAAGCGCAGGGGCCTTGACCACCACGGTGTTGCCCGTAGCCAAAGCGCAGGAGACCGAACGCACGGCAAGCTGGAGGGGAAAATTCCACGGGACCACCTGGGCAGAGACTCCGTAGGGCTCGAGCAAGGTGTAATCCAGGTACCCCTCTCCCAGGGGAATGGTTCGTCCCTCGAGCTTGTCGGCCATTCCTCCATAGTAGCGGAAGTACCGGGCTGATGCCGCGGCCTGAGCCCGTGCGTTCGTGATACGCTTGCCGTTGTCCAGGCACTCGGTTCGGCCGATCTCGTCGGTCAGGCGCTCCAGCTCCTCAGCGATGGAGAAGAGAAGGGCCATACGCTCAACCGGTTTCAGGTCCCGGAGCGCACCGCGGTCAAAGGCACTGCGGGCTGCGCGAACCGCGCGATCCGCGTCTTCGATCTCAGCACGCGCGATCTCGGAAAGGGGCTCGGCCGTGGCCGGGTTTTCCAGGGCGATCCTTCGGCCCCGGCCCCCTTCGACCCACTGCCCGTCAATGAAGTTCTTCCAGAAAGGGCGGATGTCCGATGATGCCATGAGAGGACCTCCTTCCTATGGATTTAAAAATTCCACACTTGATGGCCTGGAAAAAGGCTCGATTTCCGAGGGGATAGCAAAAATTCCGAGGTCAAAAAGCCAGGCCCTGCAATCCCGACCGGGAGAGGAATGGGCGATCGAAACACGTCCACTCCGGTTCCCCGGAATCATATCTCATGCACCGCCCACGCACAATGGACAAACCGGGGCAAGACAGAACCCCTATTCCTCCTCTTGCCATTGCTTCCTTCATATGGAATGATAGAGATGCATTCCAAAGGATCATTCTTCTTTCTGGCACAAAAATTGCTGGACACAAGCAAAGGCACACGGACGTTTCGTCGTGGGGCAGCCGTGATTTGAAAAACGGGCAACGGGTCGCACGGCCGTCCTCCCTAGAATTTCTTTGAAACGTTCGTTCCGTCGGCTGTCTCTATGTTAAAACTGGACATGGTTTTAGCTCCCTTGCATCAGGTCACGAAAGTCCATGATCAGAAACGTTCTCATTGTCGATGACGACAACGATTTGCTTCTCATGAGCAAAGAGGGGCTTGAGGCCTATGCCCACGTTTTTTCCGTGATTACGGCTGCGGACGGGCAAGAGGCCGTGGAGGCCCTGGAGAAAAATCCCGTATCCCTCGTGCTGACCGACCTCAAGATGCCTCGTATGGACGGGTTTGGCTTGCTTGCCCATGTCATGGACCGCTACCCGGACATTCCCGTCATGGTCATGACGGGGTTCGGCACCCCGGCGCTGGAACAAAAAGCCAACTCGAACGGTGCGGTCGAATACATTGAAAAACCATTCGTGTTAAAGGACTTGGCACGAAAAATCATTACCGCGCTGCGACGGGAAACCAATGGGGGCACGCTCCGTGGCTTCACGCTCGGCACCTTTGTGCAGCTAGTGGAGGCCGAGCAGAAAACTTGCACGATCCGGGTTTATCATCGGCATTCGGCCGAAAAGGGGGTCCTCTTTTTCAGAAACGGGGAATTGCTGGATGCCCGGCTGAATGGTATCACGGGAATCGAGGCTGCCTATGCGATTCTTTCCTGGGAAGACGTCTCGCTCTCCATTGAAAACCAATGCACGAAACAGAAGAAGGAGATCGAGGCGGACCTTCAGGGAATCCTGCTCGAGGCCATGCGTCGAAAAGACGAAAAACTCGGATAAAGGCTTCGGTGTTTTTCCGGATTCCAGAACCCGCAAAACCGGCCATATCCTCCCCCATGCCTCCACTGAAAAGGAATTGACATGGGGTCTCTCTTCGTCTATTCACAATGAAAAAGCACAACGGGGCACCATCATGATGAAATCTTTCGGGCAGACACGACGTTTCGATTTCGGTTTTTTCTTTTGCCGCAGGTCTGCCCGGCTCCGAATGACTACCTGACATGAAAAACGGAGCCCATGGGCAGGCCTGAAACCTGCCCATGGGCGAACGAGACACAAGGCCATGGGCTCAGCCCATGGCCTTTTTTCGTTCAGATGGTCCTTGGACCGCCCAGTATCGCATGGGGCAAATGCCATTTCCGAATAAGGATGGCATGGGTGCCGGCAGAGGATGGAACCTTATGACTTCAAGGAGGGATGAAAGGATGGCAGGACCATTGGATGGCGTAAAAGTTGTTGAAATTACTATGTTTCAACAAGGGCCCGTCGCAGGCATGAGGCTGGGTGACCTGGGTGCGGACGTGGTCAAGATCGAGGCCAAAACCGGCGATCCGGCACGGGGATTCATGAAGATCATCGGGGCCATGGCTGGACTTCAGGGGCACAACTACTACTTTGAACACGCGAACCGGAACAAGCGAAGCCTGGTCCTGGATCTCAAGACGGAAAAGGGCAAGGACGTGTTCCTGGACCTGATCGATCAGGCGGACGTGTTTCTCAACAACATGAGCATTGGGGCGCCGATCAAGATGGGCATCGGTCCGGATGTGCTCCTGGCCAGGAACCCGCGGCTCATCTATGCCCAGGCGTCCGGATGGGGCCGGCAAGGACCGGATGCCCATGCACTGTCCTTTGATTACACGGGGATTGCTCGTTCTGGATTGATGATGTCCTGCGGGGAGAAGGGATCGCCCCCGACCCAGATCCTGCCTGGGATCGGCGACGAGATCGGCGGTCTCATATGTGCATGGGGCGTCACTGCGGCTCTCTATGCCAGGGGAAAAACCGGAAAAGGGCAGGTAGTGGACACCTCCCTCATGGGAAGCATGATCGGGGCCCTGGCGTTCATCATGGCTGCGCCCGCCATTCTCAATCAGGAATTCCCCAGGGAGGTTCGGGCCTGCGCCGGCAATCCGCTATACAATCACTACCGATGCAAGGATGATCAATGGATTGCCATTGCGCACCTGGATCCGGACCGGTACTGGCCGAAGCTGTGCCGGGCCCTGGGTATTCAGCACCTGGCGCACGACAACAGGTTCGCCGGCATCGAGGCCAGAGGTCGCCATGCAAAGGAGCTGGTGGCGATTCTGGATGAGGCCTTTGCCACTCGAACCCGGGAGGAGTGGTTCGAGATCCTTGAAAACGAGGGGTGTATCTTTACGCCGATCCAGACCCCAACCGAGGTGTGCCAGGATGCGCAAGCCCTGGCCAACCGCTATATCCTCCCTGTGGAGCACCCGTCCTGGGGCCCCATTAAAATGGCTGGATTTCCATGGGACTTCAGCGAGACCCCGGCGTCGTGGCGCAGAAAGGCCCCGGGTTTCGGAGAGCACACCGAGGAAATCCTGAGGGAGCTGGGGTACGACAACGAGAAGATCGCATCTCTCAGGAAGGCGGGTGTGGTGGAAGGCGTTTGACCATCCCCCCCGGGTTCTGTATGCTTCACGAATGTCCGATGCACGCCCCGTCCCACGTGCAGTTCCGGTTGCAGCAGGCAGGAGTGGGGTTGCATAAGCCGAATCGCAAGAAAACGTCCAACGGGCGAATATGGACCGTGGCACCAAAGATGAAGCGTGCGTTTCCGCCTTGTTGAGCTTGGGACGGGATCCTCTATTGTAGCATAACCCCTGTTGAAACCGGGATCATCGTCTCCTCGAGGGGAGGGGACGCCCTTGACCGGGATGGACCATGCGTGAGCGCAATCCTTACGATGTCTGCACCTGGCGACCGCTTCCCGCGTGCGGGGGATGTCCGCTGGCTGAAAAGCTCAAATGCCGGTTCGACCAGCTGGACCTGTTGCGGTTCCTTTTCCTTTTCTGCCTGTTTGCGATCCCGGCCGCTATCGGCGTCTTCAGAAGCGGTTATGGCTGGTCCCTGCTTGGGTGGATTCTTTTTGGGCTTTTTTTCTTTGAGGTATGGGAAATCCGTATCCTCTGCAGCCACTGTCCCTATTACGCCGAACGCAGCAGAACGCTCCGTTGCATTGCCAACTATGGATCCCTGAAGCTATGGCGCTACCACCCCGAACCGATGAGCCGGTCCGAGCGGTTCCAGCTTATTGCCGGCTTCACGATTCTTTTTGGGTTCCCTTTTCCGTTCATGGTGCTTGGCGGGACCTACGGTTGGGCAGCCGTCGCCCTGGGCGGCCTGCTCCTTTTCATCGTTACGTTACTCCGGTTGAACTGCTCGCGTTGCGTAAACTTCTCATGCCCCCTCAATCGCGTCCCCCAAGATCTCGTGGATGCCTACCTGGACCGAAATCCCGTGATAAAGGAGGCATGGCACAGGAGCGGCCGGCCGTAGGGGCCATGAGATGATCTGCCCGAAGTGCAAGTTTGAACTGAAGGAGGAGGGGGCGGAATGCCCCCGATGCGGCATCGTCTTTTCAAAGTTCCGTGCGGCTGGAGAAACCCCTCGTACCGCACGAAATCAGGAGAATGCGAAGCAACGGATCGACACATGGCAAGCCGTCCAAGGGCTCCTCTTTCACGTGAATCTGGACACGAACCCGTTCTATTTGGCCGGGAGGGTCCTCCTGTTCATCGTCCTGCTCTATTTCGGCTGGACATTCATCCTGACGCCTCCGGAAAGCCCTGCCCTGAGCAGCGGCTTCTGGCACCTGGTCAACCTGCCCTTTCACGAGGCGGGGCACATCCTCTTCCGCCCGTTCGGGCGGCTGGTGACGTCCCTCGGCGGCAGCCTGGGCCAGCTGCTCATGCCCCTGGTCTGCCTCGGTGTGTTTCTGTTCGCCACCAAGGATCCTTTTGCGGGTTCCGTCAGCCTCTGGTGGTTTGGCCAGAATTTTTTTGATCTCGCTCCCTACATCCATGATGCAAGAGCCCTTGTCCTCCCGCTGCTCGGCGGGAACACGGGGCGCAATGCACCATACGGCTTTCATGACTGGGAGTTTATTCTCAATGAGCTGGGGTTGCTCCGCTACGATCACACCATCGCCCAGGTCTCTCACAGGACCGGGATCGTGATCCTGCTCCTGGCCTACCTGTGGGGTGGCTACCTCCTCGTGAAACAGTTCCGGAACCTGAAAACACTTCGCTAGCGCTCTCCCGGCACCTTTGTGCAGAGATGGCGGGCGACATCCATGGGACAGAACGCCTTGTCATGGAGGATCCCCCTCCCCGCCTCCTGCGGGACTGTGAGGAGATTCAACTTTAGCCAACGAGGAAGGCCGTGCTGAAAGCACTTGTCATCACCATTCTCACCGCCGCATTTCTCGGGGTGTTTTTCGCCCGCAACCTTTTGGTCCGCGCACGCATTGGCAAGCGCGTACAGTTCCGGACACCCCTCGTGCGCCTCTCCATCGTGCTCAGCACCCTGATTTTTACCGTAGCGAACGTCTCTCTCTGGTCCGAGGACGTGTACCGGCTCGCCGGGCCGGTCCCCTTCCTGAACACGCCTGTTGTGTACTGGACCGGGGTCATTCTGTTCGTAGCAGGACTGATCCTGCAAGGGATCACTTCACAACAACTTCGAGACTCCTGGCGCGTGGGTTTTCGAATAGGTGAACGAACCGAACTGATTCAAACCGGCCTTTACCGCCGGATTCGGAACCCTTACTTCCTCGCCTACTTTATGGTTTTTTTCGCCTTGTTTCTCTCCCGACCCAGCGGCGTCCTTTTCCTGCTCATGGCGCCGTCCGTAGGCGCTTTTCACGCCATGGTGCTCCAGGAAGAGCGGCACCTCACCGCGGTGCATGGCAATGCGTACGAGGCCTACATGCGGCGGACCGGCCGGTACCTTCCCAAAAGACCCACAACGTATTGAATATACGAAAATATCGCTTCAGGAATCGGTTTACCCTTTTCACGGCAAGCAAACCCCCATAGAATAAAAAGAAACGCGAGGAGACAAGCCATGACGGAAAAGGACGATGTGTACGTGCGAGTGAAGGACTCTGCCGGGAACGAGTTTCTCTGCCCGATCAACGCCCTCAAGGACGTGAATGACGCGACCGAGGACGAACTGGAGAACTGCGTGGACGACGGAACGGTCGGGCGTTATGCCGGGGACATTCGGGTCAACAAGGATTGAGCACGTCACATGCCCCCGTCCCACAAAGAATGGATCCCAGCCCTGCGGGAGCTTCTGGCATCCCAGCCCTTGGCCGTGCTCTCCACACAGGATCGGGGACAGCCCCATGCAAGCCTGGTTGCGTTTGCCGCGACCGGGGACCTGCGTGAGGTCCTCTTTGCCACTCCGCGGGCCACCCGCAAGTATGCCTACCTCACCTCCGACAACCGGGCAGCGCTTCTCGTAGACAACAGATCCAACACTCCGGCAGACTTCCATTCCGCCACAGCCGCCACAGTCAAGGGCCGGGTCGACGAGATCCCCCACGAGGACAAGGATCGGTTCCTCGGACCCTACCTGGCGCGACACCCCCACCTGACCGAATTTGTTCGGGCCCCTTCCTGTGCCCTCATGCGCCTCCGCGTGGAAAGCTACTCCATCGTGCGCCGGTTCCAGGAAGTCGTGAATATTCCGGTCCCGCCATGACCTACACGTTGCCCCTTCATTCGGTTCGCCTCGAGGACCGGCCCGCGGTCGGTGGAAAGGCTTACACCCTTTCCCTCCTGGCCCGGCACGGCGTGACCGTGCCCGAAGGCCTCGTGGTCACTGTGGACGCCTACCGGACCTTTGTCTCCACCTCTGGTCTGTCCGAACGCATTGCCATGGAGCTGGGCCGGAAGCGGTTCGAGGACATGCGCTGGGAAGAGATCTGGGACGCGGCCCTGCGTATTCGAAACCTCTTCCAGACCACACCCCTGCCCGCACCCATGGAGGATGCCCTGGTTCAGGCCCTGGAGTCACGCTTGGGCGCCCGGGCTCTGGTGGTTCGCTCCTCCGCCCCCGGAGAAGATTCCCGCGGGAGCTCCTTTGCCGGTCTCCACGAGTCCTACGTCAACGTGCGCGGCATTGACGCGGGGATCGCCGCCGTCCGAAAGGTGTGGGCCTCGCTCTGGTCGGACGCCGCATTACTCTACCGCAAGGAGCTTGCCCTGGAGGTGGAGTCGAGCGCCATGGCCGTGCTCATTCAGGAGCTCGTGACAGGGGAGCGCTCCGGCGTGATGTTCTGTCAAAATCCCAACAACCCCGATCAGGCCGTGCTTGAAGCCGTCCACGGCCTGAACGAGGGGCTTGTGGACGGCCGGGTGGAACCGGACCGATGGATCCTGGACCGTCGCCGCGGGCGCATCCTGTCCCACACCGCGCCGATGCGGGATGTGACGGTCCTGCCCAGCCCGGACGGCACCCGGCTTCAATCCCTGAGCGCGGATCAGAGAGACCGGCCTCCCCTGTCGGACGCGGAAGTAGGGCGCGTGTTCGAAACGGCCTTGCGGGCGGAAACCCTCCTCGAGGGTCCTCAGGACGTGGAGTGGACCTTCCGCGGGGACAGACTCCACCTGCTCCAGGCCCGCCCCATCACCACCCTCGGGGAGGCCGGGGAGGATCCTCGGCCCTGGTACCTGAGCCTTCGTCGAAGCTTTGACAACCTCAAAGACCTTCGGCGCCGTATCGAGGAGGAGATCCTTCCCGGCATGGCCTCGGCGGCCGATCTCATGGATCAGGTCGACCCCGCCGCGCTTTCGGATGAAGACCTGGCATCGGAAATCCTGCGACGCCAGGCCGTGCTCGAGGAATGGACCGGTGTATACTGGGACGAGTGCATCCCCTTTGCCCATGGGGTGAGACTCTTCGGCCACGTGTACAACGACACGGTCCACCCCGAAGACCCGTTCGAGTTTGTGGCGCTTCTGGGATCCAGGGACATGCTGAGCGTGGGCCGGAACCGCGCCCTTCAGGACCTGGCGGCCCTGGTACGGGAAAACCGTGAGCTCGGTTCTGCCCTCCGCCGGGGGGAGCGCACCGACATTGATCCAGCCTTTGAGCAGGCCCTGGACCGCTACCTGCATCAATACGGAGCGCTCTCCTGCCACGACGCCTCGTGTACGCGTGACGAGAATGACGTGATTGCCCTGGTGCTCAAGCTCGCCGCCCTGGCCCCTGAACCCGATGCGAGGAAAACCGCCGAAGACCGGGCCGTCCTGGAAGAGCGGTTCCTCTCGGGGTACGGCGATGACCGCCGGGACGAGGCCCTGGAAATCCTGGACCTGGCCCGGGCCAGTTACCGGCTGCGCGACGACGACAACCTCTACCTGGGACGGATCGAAGGTCGGGTGCTTGAAGCTGCAAAAGAGGGCAAGGCCAGGCTTCAGGCACGGCTAGGGGATGGGGTAAACCGGCTCACTTCGCCGGAGGTAGCCACTGGGCTCACGGACTCTTCGTTTCAAATCCCCGCCAGCACCGAAGAGGAGGGTGACACACCGGGCTACCCGGTAGAGGCGAGACAACTCGTAGGACAGCCGGCCGGGCCCGGGCTGGCTTCCGGTCGGGCTCGGGTGATCCTTGAACCGAGCGATCTTCGGGAACTCGAGGCCGGAGAGGTCCTGGTCTGCGACGCCGTGGACCCGAACATGACTACCGTGGTGCCCCTGGCGGTCGGTATCGTGGAGCGAAGAGGCGGCATGCTCATCCACGGAGCCATCATTGCCCGGGAATACGGGCTCCCCTGCGTCACCGGTGTGCCCGAGGCCACGGTTCGCATTCGAACCGGGGATAGGATCACGGTGGACGGGTACCTGGGCATCGTAACCGTGGACCGGCAAGAGGGTTTTGGCTGACCTTGGGGCCCGCCCCGCCCTATCGGCGAGGCCCCTGTTTCTTCATGGCCTCGGCCTCCCTGGCCAGCTCCTCCAGGAGGTCCGTCAGCGACCAGCCCTCGGAAATAGGGGTCAGGGTGGCCCATAGCTGACTGGGGAGCCCGGCCTGGCGGTAGGCCCCCATGAGCGTGTGGAGCTCCTTCTGCCTAAGCCCTGAGAGGACCATGGCCCGGCGCAGATTCGAGGGCTCCCCCTTTCCGGACCGATTTGGAAGGGACAGGATCTCCCTCAGGGCCTGTGCGGCGATCTCTCCCGTCGCGAACACCACGGGCAGGTCCGCCCCCCCGAGGCGTTCCAGGAATTCGTCCAGAGGTCCGTGCTCCTCGGGCGGGTACCCACACACCACGAGCCCGCGGGGTCCATACATGCGATCATCCGTGGCCTTCACCTTACTGAATGTACCCCCGTTCATTTCCTCTCCTCCTCGCATTCCTCCCACATCTTCTCCATTCGGGCCTCGATCTGGTCCCGATATGCATCCGGTGTCGTCTCCATGCCGCAGGACCTGCAGGCTACACGCGCGTTGCATCACCGCCCGGTGAGCTCGGCCTCCCCCCCGCAAAAGATGCAGATCAGGTCGTCCATACTCCACTTCTCCTCCCTTGAAGGCTTTGGTTCTTTCGTTGGGAATGCTACCACTTGGTCCGGAAAGAGGCAATGCACGGTGTAGCGAAAGAAGCCCCCTCCCCTTTGGAGCCCTGAAAAGGATGGGCGCCATCCGCTCCGGCACCGGGACAATTCCTCTCGCCGCTGATTTCCGGCACGCGCAACGCCCTTCATAGCGTGTTCCCCTTGATGGCGGGAGACCGCCTCGAGGGAGCGATCTGCTTCGTGCAGAATCGGGACATGCTGGAGAAGGACTTTGCCGCCTCCGCCGCCCTGGTGCGGGCCGACGAACGAAACCTGGGCAACGGCACCCGGTTCATGTTCGCCGACCTCATTGGGGCCGACCCCGAGTTCCTGCGATGCTTAGAACGGGCCAGGACGGCAGCGGACTCTTCGAGCCCGATCATGCTCGTGGGGGAGACCGGTCTCTTCGAGTCGGCCCGAAGCGGCACCCTGTTCCTGGATGAGCTCGACGCCATGCCCAATGCACTGCAGGCCAAGCTCCTTCGAGTGCTCCCGGACGGGAAGGTCCGCCGTGTGGGATCCTCGAGTGAGGTCGAGGTGGACCTCAAGATCGTGAGCGCCATCAGCCAGGATCCACATCGGCTCATTGAGGAGAACGCGTTGCGCAACGATCTTTTCTATCGTTTAGGCGTGGTTCTTATCCACATTCAGCCACTGAAGGAACGAAAAGGGGATATTGAGACCCTGGCGCGACACTTCATCTCCAAGCTCAATTTTGAAATGGGCACAACGGTCGAGGACCTCTCAGAAAATGTCGTTGGGCTTTTCCAGGCCTATGAATGGCCGGGAAACGTACGGGAGCTGGAGCATGTGATTGAAAGCGTCATGCACGAAATCGGGACCCGGAGGAGACTCCGCGCGAAGCACCTGGGAAAGGAAATCCGCTACTGCACACCTTCGGACAAGCCCGCCCAGGGAGAGCCGCAACATCCGTTCGGGCCGGTTGACAGCGTGGAAGAAGGATTGGAACCCGCTGTGAGCCTGGGGGAATTCCGTGCCCGCCAGGAACGTGCACTCATCTGCCGGGCACTCGAGAACGCCAGGGGAAACGTGTCCCTGGCCGCCCGCAAGCTGGGCATCTCCCGGCAGCTCCTGCATTACAAAGTCCGCAAGATGGGATTGAATCCCCTCTCTTTTCGCTGATCGCACAAAGGGATTCCCCTCCCTTCATCGTGCCCCGCCCTCAGCGGTAAAGGCCTGCTCCACCCGAGGGCCATGCCTCACCTGGACCTCGAAGAGCCAGCGCTCCCCCAATGCGAGGGAAACAGGACCGCCCTCACGGGCGCAGCCTCGCCTCCCGCGATCTTGAGGGGAAGGCAGACGAGGGTGTAGGCCCCTTCAGACACCCCGGACAAATCGATCCCTTCAAGGATGAGGATGTTCCGGCTGAGCAAGGCACGGTGCGCAGGGAATTGCGGGTCTTCAAGGGGATCGATGCTGATTGCATCCAGCCCGATCAAGGTGAGGCCCTGTTGCGCACACAACTCAGCGGCTTCGGCCGAAAGGTGGACGAAATCGTCCGGACACTTCCCGTCCGGATCGCGCGTTGTCTCCAAGTTCTGCGTCCTGAAGAGGACCGCGCCGCCTTCCGGCCATGCGATCCCCGCCAGGGCGGTCGGACGAATCGATTTCCCTTCTTGTATCGCGACCACTTCTGCCGGCAGCACAAAGGCCTCGGGGGAGTACTGATCGATGGTCTTTCCGCCTGGAATGAAATGGGCCGGGGCGTCGATGTGCGTGCCGCTGTGCGCGCTCATGTGCAGATCGGAGACCTCGCTCGCTCCCCCCTGGAACAGCGTGGTGACCGGTTCACGGCGAAAGGGGGTGTCTCCGGGATACACGAGAGCATCGACTCCCAGGGTCCTGCTGATGTCATAAATCACGAGGTCTTCAGGCATCACTCTCCTCTTAAGCCTGCAGGCCCGCTCGGCCCTGCAGGCGTTTCTTTACCCGCCAAAAGGGGCGATCTCCAACCGGCCTCGGCCGATCCCATATCGCATGGAGACGGGGACAAATGCCGGTTCGTGCTTGAACGCCCGTCCGGTTTGTCCTAGGATGGTGACCAGCAAACCGGCTGGCTCTTTTCACCTGGGCGCATGGTTGAAGGCCGATACGTCCATGCCTCGGCCGCCACAGCGCGCCTCGTCATTCCGGGAGAGAAACCTTGATCATGCACCCACACGCCTGGATGCCTTGGAAGGCGGCCCTGCTCTCCGCCGTGCTGTTGCTCTTTCACTCGGGCTCTCTTTCTCCAGCCGGGGCCGCACAGGATGCACCTGCCTTTTTCTATGAGGAACTCCCCCTTCCCAACACCCTCTTCGTGTGCGGCGAGGCCGTCCCTCTGGAACGAAGACACGTACGTGAGATGCTCGATCGCGAGCTCACCATTGCGGTCTGGGACCGAGCCCAAGTCTTCATGTGGCTCAAGAGGGCCGGGCGTTTTTTCCCGCACATCGAGCAAAGGCTCGCCGAAGAAGGTCTTCCGGACGACCTGAAATACCTTGCCGTCGCAGAAAGCGCACTGATCCCGTACATTCGTTCGCCGCGGGGCGCCATGGGCCACTGGCAGTTCATGCCGGAAACAGCAAGACAGATCGGACTTCGTAAGGATCGACGGATCGACGAGCGGCGGGACTTTGAAACCGCCACAGAAGCCGCCCTGAGCTATCTTAAAAAGCTGTATGAGACCTTTCATTGCTGGAGCCTGACCATGGCGGCCTACAACTGCGGAGACTCCCGCTTGAAGAAGGAAATGAAAAGGCAGCGCGCCAGCTCTTTTTACCAGCTGAACCTTCCCCGCGAAACCGAGCGTTACGTGTTCCGGATCGCGGCCATCAAGCTCATCCTGGAGAACCCTGCCCGCTACGGATACCATATTCCACCGGACCGCGTGTACAAGCCGATCCCCTGTGACCGGGTGGAGGTCCACGTACCGGCTACGGTTCCAATTGTGGATGTGGCCGAAGCCCTGGACACCGACTTCAAGACCCTCAAGGAGCTCAATCCCCACATTCTGGGAGATTACATGGCCCCGGGACGCTACGCCGTTCGGGTCCCGCCAGGGCAGGGCCAGCGGCTGAGCGCCGTGCTGAAGACACTGGGCCGCAAGGTCGCTGCCACCGGAGGCACGATTACAGACGACACGTACGTGGTCCAGCCCGGGGACACGCTGACCCGCATCTCCCGGCGCTCCGGAGTGCCGATAAAAACCCTCCGCGAGCTCAACGGAATTCACGGATCCCTGATCCGCGTGGGCCAGCGAATCAAGCTGGCGCCTTGAGCCGGGCGATGCAGCCCAACGCATTCACTCCCCGATGATTTTTACCAGCACCCTCTTCTTTCTCCGGCCGTCGAACTCCCCGTAGAAGAGCTGCTCCCACGTACCGAAATCCAGCCGGCCCTCTGTAACCGCAACCACGACCTCCCTCCCCATAATCTGGCGCTTCATGTGGGCGTCTGCGTTGTCCTCTCCTACGTTGTGGCGATAGGCCTCCACGGGTTCGTGTGGCGCCAGCCGCTCCAGCCACTCATCGTAATCCTGGTGCAGCCCGGCCTCGTCGTCGTTGATGAAGACCGACGCCGTGATGTGCATGGCATTGCAAAGGAGCAACCCTTCCCGAACACCACTCTCTCGCAGGCACTCCTCCACCTGCGGCGTGATGTTGACCAGCGCCCGGCGCGTCGGGATATGAAACCAGAGTTCCTTACGGTAGCTCTTCATGGCCCCCTCCTTTCGAATTGCGTCCACCCCATTGGAGCACAACAAAGTGTGTATGTGAAGGTGTTGGTGTAGGTAGAGGGGATGATGAAGGCTTCCGGTCTTCAGGTGGGCATAGGGATCGTTTCTCCCCTTTGCCCGAAGTCCACCTGGATTCGCCAACGTCTCCAGGTTTTCCGTATGCAAATCCATAAAGATGCAATCACGCCGAAACAACGAGAGAAAGAACCGAATGCTCGTTTATAAGATTTTCCTGTTTTCCTGAGGCGTTGAGGCGGAGGAGAGAGCCCCTTTCCGAGCGACCTGGCGGGAGGCCTTCGTGATGGCCAGGGTTGCGGATGGGGGAAGCCGCGGCCAGTCCCCGCCCTGGAAAAGATGTGAATGCATGAAAAACACGATAGGACGAAAACATTTCCATCATTGCAGACGCCCGGGGGCGGGGATGGAACGCGGAGTCCCGCATAGGATGCGGGACGGCCGCAACCCTGAGCCATCACCAGGCCGGGAGACCGGGAGCAAGGAGAGGGGTTCCCTCCGGAGCCGAAATGACGCCGGAAAAAAAGCACCCCATGGGTCCGAGACCCGGCCGATAGAACGTGAAGGAATAGAAGCGGACATCAGGTCCGGCAATCGGGCCGTTTCGTCGAGTTCAGGGCCAGCTCCAGGACCTCGTCCATTCGGCTCACCTCGTGAAAGGTGATCTGCTTTCGGACCTTTTCGGGAAGGTCCTCCAGATCGTTCCGGTTTTCCTTGGGAAGAATCACGTGCCGGATTCCGCTGCGGCTGGCCGCCAGCACCTTCTCCTTGATGCCCCCCACCGGAAGCACGGACCCTCGAAGCGTGATCTCCCCGGTCATGGCCATCTTGGGCTTCACGGCCCGGGCCGTGAGCAGGGAGGCCAAAGCCGCAAGCAGGGTCACTCCCGCGGAGGGCCCGTCCTTGGGAATCGCCCCCGCCGGGACATGAACGTGGAGGTCGACGTCCTTGTAAAAGTCCTCGTCCAGCCCCAGATCGCATGCCTTGGACCGGATGTAGCTCAGGGCCGCCTGGGCGGATTCCTTCATCACGTCGCCGAGCTGGCCGGTGAGGACCAGGGATGTCTTGCCGGGCATCTTCGTCGCCTCCACGAACAGGATGTCTCCCCCCGTGGGCGTCCAGGCCATGCCGGTCGCAACCCCAGGGATCGAGGTTCGCTCGGCCATGTCCATGGTGTAGCGTGGATTCCCGAGGTACTCCTTCAGGCTGTCCCGTTCGATGACGAACGTCTCGTCCCTGCCCTCGGCGACCTTTCGCGCAACCCCGCGGCACACGGATCCGATCTCCCGCTCCAGGTTCCTAAGACCCGCCTCCCGCGTGTACTCTCGAATGATCCGTCGAATCGCGGGACGGCGAAAAGGGATCTGTTTCCGTTTCAGACCGTGCGCCTTGACCTGTCTCGGGATGAGGAAACGCGTCGCAATTTTGACCTTCTCGTCCTCTGTGTAGCCGGACAGCTCCAGGACCTCCATGCGGTCTCGCAAGGGGGCGGGAACGGGGTCGAGTTGATTGGCCGTGGTGATGAACATGACTCGGGACAGGTCGAACTCGAGCTCCAGATAGTGATCCGAGAACGAGGCGTTCTGCTCCGGGTCCAGGACCTCCAGGAGGGCGGAAGACGGATCGCCGCGGAAATCCGTTCCCACCTTGTCGATCTCATCCAGCATGAACACGGGGTTGTTGGACCCCGCCCGCTTGATCCCCTGGAGGATTCGCCCCGGCAAGGCGCCCACGTAGGTTCGCCGGTGCCCACGAATCTCCGCCTCGTCCCGGACCCCGCCCAGGGACATGCGGTAAAATCTGCGCCCCATGGCCTCGGCGATGGATCGACCCAGGCTGGTCTTTCCGGTCCCCGGCGGACCTACCAGGCAAAGAATGGATCCCTTGTGATTCGGATTGAGCTTGCGAACCGCCAGGTACTCCAGGATGCGCCGCTTGATTTTCTCCAGGTTGTAGTGGTGCTTCTCCAGCACGCTGGAAGCGTGTTCGAGATCGAGAGTGTCTTCGGTGCTTTCGAGCCAGGGCAGATCCAGGATCCAATCGAGATAGGTCCTTGAAACCGTGTACTCCGCAGATGAGGCGTGCATCCCGGAGAGCCGTTCCAGCTCCTTTTCAGACGCCTTGCGAGCCTCGTCGGGCAAAGCCTTCTGCTCGATCCGCTCGCGAAGCTCCGCGATCTCCGAAGGCTCCTCCTCGTCCATGCCCAACTCATTCTGAATGGCTTTGAGCTGCTCCCGAAGGTAGTAGTCGTGCTGGCTTTTTTCTATCCCCTCCTTGACTTTTTCCTGGATCTTCTGACCCATCTTCAACAGTTCCAGCTCCTCGTTCAGGAAAACGGTCAGGTGGGACAGCCGCTCCTTGATGTCCAGGCACTCCAGAATCTGCTGCTTCTTAAACCGATCCAGGCTCAGGGTAGACACGATCAGGTCGGCCAAGGGGCCGGGTTCCTCCACGTTACGTGCGGCTTGAAACAGCTCGTCCGGCAAATAGGGCGATAGCTCCACGATGATCTTGAAAAGACCTCGCATGTTGGCCACCATGGCTTCCACTTCCTGATCGATCTCCTCTTGCTCCTCGAGCGCCTCCACACGAGCCTTGAGGTAGGGGTCCGAGGACACGAACTCTCGAAGCGCGATCCGGGCAAGGCCCTGGACGGCGACCATGGTCCCCTCGGCGTTCTTGTTCATCTTGACGATCAGACCTGCCGTGCCCACCTCATGGACCTGCACGCCCTCTTCGTCGGCGGTTTCCGGATTACGAATCAGGGAAACCGCAATCATCTTGTTCGCCTGAAGGGCATCGTTGACCACGCGTTTGTGATTTTCATCCTGGATCATCAAGGGAATGACCATCCTGGGGAAGATCACGGAGTCCCGTACGGGAAGGACCGGCAGAACCTCCGGTAGGCTGTGATCTTGGCCGTTCATAATGAAAGACTCCTTACCTTTCAGCTCCCGGGAAACCCCAGGGTCTGGATCTCAATCGTTATGGCCCGCAATTTGGGTTCCAAAAACGGAGAAGTCGAATCCGGCAGCACCGCCCCTGCGGGATCCCCCATTGGGCGCCTCCCCCGAATCAGAATCGGAAGCGGGCTTGTCAATCGTGCACCTCCACCTGAAGAGGCGCCTTTTCGTATCCCGGCTTTCCCAGATGAATGGTCAGCAAGCCGTCCTCGAAAGAGGCCTCGATCCGCTCCGGATCGATGCGGGTGGGCATGGTGAAGATGCGCTCAAACGAACCGGATCCCATCTCCATCTGGTGATACCGGGCACTGGTCCCAGGCGGGATGCCCGGAAACCGCTTCCCCACCACACGGAGATAGGTCTCATCATAGGAGACCTCAATATCCTCCTTGGACACACCGGCCAGGTTCACCTGGATTCGAACTTCCCCCTCCGTCTCAATGATGTCGGCCTCCGGGACCCATCCATTCGAGGAGGGGGAAAGAACAGGGCTGTGCAGGTTCATCATGCTTTCCAGCCTTCGGTTCATGCTTCGATAAAGCCCTGCAATATCCCGGGCCAGCCGGACCTTGACAATGTACATGCGTGTTCCTCCTCAACGGCCGAGGGCATCCCCGGTTCTGTAACATTGAGTTCGAGAATCAACATAATCACGATCTTTACGGAGTAAAGATCCGGGGCTGGCATGAAAATTCCCTGCCCATGGAGTGGAGGGCTTGACGGAAAACCCAGAATCCGGCATAGTCGGCGTAATTCATGAAGTTATACCCCTTGCGCATTCCCAGGGACGGCTCGGGGAAAGGACCCGAGAGGGCCCTGAGCGAACTCAATCCCCGGTTTTTCAGGCGAGCGGATATTCCATGTCGAACCCTGTCATTATACCCGTGGCCAGTGGAAAGGGCGGTGTGGGAAAAACCTTTCTCACCGCCAATCTGGCCATTGCCCTGGCGGAACAGGGAATGACGACCCTGGCCGTGGATCTGGACTTGGGGGGATCTAATCTTCACACGTTCCTCGGGCTCCCCAACCAGTACCCGGGCGTGGGGGACTTCCTGAAGGCCAGGGTATCGGAGCTCGAGGATTTGATCGTTCCCACCGGCATGGACAATCTGGGATTCCTCGCCGGGCAGGGACGCACCCCCTTCCTGGCCAACATCCCCTATGCACAAAAGATCCGGCTGATGCAACGTATCCGGCGCCTCCCCGCTCAATACATCCTCCTGGATCTCGGGGCCGGGACCGCCTTCAATACCCTGGACTTCTTCCGTATGACGCAGCACGGCGTCGTGGTCACCACCCCTGATTACCCTGCCATCATGGGCATGCTGGGTTTCCTGAAGCACGGCTGCCTGCGGAACCTGGTACGCACATTCTCAAAGCACCCGCCCGTAAGAGAGTGCATCGAAGCCCTGTTCCGACAGCCCATGTCGGACCATCAGATCACCGTGGAACACATCCGCCGCGAAGTGGCCCGTGTGGACCCCCAGACCGGCGAAACGGTTGCCCGGCTGACTCAAAACCTCCGCCCGAGAGTGATCTTCAACCGTGGGGAGCACCCTGAGGAGATGAACGCGACCGCAAAAATCGATGAAACCCTGCGAAACGTCCTCTCCATGGAGGTCGACTACTTCGGTTTCGTATGTGAAGACCCCGAAATTCGGCAATGCTTGAAACAGGGAGTCCCTTTCCTTTCCTGCCAGAAAAACCGCCCTGCATCCAAAGCCCTGCGTCAAATCGCCGACCGCGTGGTCCGATTCTGGGATCGAACGATCCCGGACAGCGCGCGGCGCATTCAGGAGCATGCCGAGGCACTCTGTTAAGTCCCCCTGCCGGGAACTCCGCTCCACCCCCTCCTAGAAGAGCCCAAGAAACAGCCTGCGATCCTTAGAAAAGGTGTCAAAAGACAGGCGCACGGGTACAGTCACCCCAAGGTCTATGAGCGGATCCTCTGCCGAACCATCCCCTGAAAACCGCTAAGGACTACGGGCACATCCCGGACCCGTGTATCCCTTGTCCTCCCTGGCAACCTCTTCACCGCATTCAAACGGGAAAACCGGGCATAATAATTGCAGAAAATTGGGGGGCTATGGGCGAACCTCATCTCTACAACAGCCGAATCACCAAAGTCTACGTCGACTACCTCAGCCGATTCTATCCGGACGTCAACATGGATGATGTCCTGGAGCGGGCCGGCATGACCCGATACCAGGTCGAGGACCCTGCCCACTGGTTTACCCAGGATCACGTGGATCGTTTCCACGACGCCGTCACGCAGGCGACCGGAGACCCCTACATCTCCCGGGAAGCAGGGAGGTATTCGGTCGTATCGTCTTCTATGAGCCCGATCAAGCGGTACGCCCTGGGTTTCTTGAACCCGTCCGCAGTCGGCCTGCTCATGGGCAAAGTCGCCTCCCTGGTCACGCGGGCGACACGATTCGGGGTGAGAAAGCAGGGCTCCGGCCGCATTGAGTTCACGGCCACCCAGCTTCCCGGTGCCCGGGAAAAACCGTATCAGTGTGAATTCCGACTCGGTTCCCTGGAGGCCATCGGCCTCGCCTTCTCTGAGACGCCGGCTCAGGTGGACCATCCCGAGTGCATGCACCGGGGCGGGAAGGTGTGCCGATACCTCGTCCACATTCCCCGATTGCCCTTCATGCCCTGGAAGCATGCGCGAAACACGTTGGCGGGCTTGGCGCTCGTGGCGCTGCCGCCGGCCTTTTTCGCATGGCCCCTCGAACACTGGATCGCATTGACCCTTGCTTCGAGCCTGGCATTCACGCTGCTCGCCCTGCGTACGGCAGTTCTGGAAAAACGGAACCTGGCCCAGGTGCTTCGTGAGAAGGGCGACGCCGCACGTGAACAGATCGACGAGATGAAGGTTCGAGCCGATCACGCCCTGCTCGTCCAGGAGATCGGGCAGGCGGCCACCTCGCCTGCCCAAGAGGACGTTCGAATCCGCAAGATCCTCGAAGCCCTGGAAAAGCGCCTCGATTTCGAATGCGGCGTCCTCCTTCTCGCTGATGAGGGCGAGACCCTCCTCACCTTTTCCGGAGGATTTGGCCTTTCAAGGGACCTTGAAACCCGCTTTCAGTCCCTTCGCCTGGACCTGCTCCCGCTTGTTCGGGAAAAGGCCCCCATTCTTGTGGGCTCCCGCGCCCAAAACGATAAGCGGATACCGGAGGATCTCGCTGAAATCATTCGAGAGCTCGGGGTCTTTGAAGGAATCTGCGCACCCATGATTTACGAGAGCAGGCCCCTGGGACTCCTTCTTGTGTTTCGCACCAAGGTCAAGACGCCCCTCACCCAAACCGACATCCGCCTTTTGGAAGGCACCGCCTCTCACACCGCAGTGAGCATTGCCAACGCCCGGGCCTACCGGTGGCTCGAGGTCAGCGAGCGCAACTACCGGGAACTCGTCCAGGCTGCCAACAGCGTCATCCTCCGTACGGACCCAGCAGGCCGGGTCACCTTTGTCAACCGGTTTGCCCAGGAGCTCTTCGGGTTCGACGAAGCGCATATCCTCGGCCGAAACGTCACGGACACGATCCTGAGCCAAACAGAACAGGCATCCCGAAAATTGAACCTCCTGGTACACAGGCTTCGCAACAAAGCCTCCTCGAGCCATCTGGCCACGGAGTCGAACTTCGTTCGCAGGAACGGGGATGAAATCTGGATCACCTGGACGCATCGACCGCTTTTCAACGGAAACGGGGAGCTCTCGGAAGTTCTCAGCATCGGGAACAACATCACGGAGCTTCACGCCGCCCGTGAAGAAAGGTCCCGGTTGACCGCACGCCTTCAGAGGTCCCGTAGGATGGAGGCCGTAGGAGCGCTGTCCGGAGGAGTGGCACACGAGTTGAACAACATCCTGTCGGGGATTGTCAGCTACCCCGAACTCCTACTCATGGATCTTTCCCCGAACAGCCCGATGCGAAAGCCTGTGGAAACGATCCAAAGAGCTGGAGAAAAGGCCGCCGGCATCGTCCAAGATATGCTGCTCCTCTCCCGCAAAGGAGTGACCTCTACCTCCACGGAGATCATGAACCTGAGTCACCTGGTTCACATGTACCTGGACGGGGGCGACCATCGAGACCTCGCCCGAAAGGCTCCCCAGGTTCGTGTGGAGCTCTCCCTCGAAAAAAACCTCTCAGGCATCCGGGGCTCCGGGGAGCACCTCGCAAGGACCCTGCACTGCCTGGTCACGAACGGATATCAGGCAATGCCCGAGGGCGGTGTGCTTCGAATCGCCACCGGGGTCGTATCCTTGGGCAGCGACTATCAGGGATACGAGGTGGTGCCCAAAGGCGACTATGCGGTGCTGCGGGTATCCGACGAAGGGACCGCTTTGGGCGAGGACCAGATGGAACGCATCTTCGAGCCGTTTTTCACGAAAAAGGTCCTGAAACGACCCGGCGCCGGGCTGGGCCTGCCGGTGGTCTGGGGCATTGTCAAGGACCATCAGGGATACGTGGACGTTCAAAGCCGCTCCGGAGAACCCACGACGTTCTCCCTCTATCTGCCTGTTGCGGCCCGGGAGGAGGGAGCCCTGGAACCTTTGACAGACAAAAGGGGAGATATTCGGGGCCGGGGGGAGACCGTTCTCGTGGTGGATGACGTGGCCGAGCAACGAATCATCGCCGCTGAAATCCTCCAAAGGCTCGGGTACGAGGTCGCGTCCCTGGAGAGCGGCGAGGCGGCGCTTGCCTTTTTACAGGACCATAGCGTAGACCTGCTCGTCCTGGACATGGTCATTGAGCCCGGCATGGACGGGCTCGAAACCTACCGGCGTGCCCTGACCGTTCATCCCAGGCAAAGGGCAATCATTGCAAGCGGATACTCGGAGACGGAACGCGTACGGGAGGCATTGCGCCTGGGGGCGGGCGCCTATCTTAAGAAGCCCTACAATGTGAACAACCTGGGCCGCGCAGTACGGGAAGAACTGGACCGACGGGACAACGGTAACTTCGATGGAAACTCGTGATGAAATCATTCAACTGATTCGGGACAAGCGAACCCAGCTCCCGACGCTTTCGGTCGTCCTGGACAACATCCTTCAGATTGCCTCGGATGACAGGACCTCCGCCAGAGACCTGGCCGAGTTCATCCAGCAAGATCAGGCCATCACCCATAAAATCCTGAGACTTGCGAACTCCGCGTATTACGGTCTGGCCCGGAAGGTGGACTCCATTACTCGAGCCATCACGATCATCGGCTTCAACGAAGTCGTGGGGCTCACCCTGGGCATGGGGATGTTTTCGACGCTTGGACACCGGACAAGGCAAAGCGGCTTGGATATGCGGGGGCTCTGGATACACAGCATCGCATGCGGATCGGCCTGCCGCATCCTGGGCACCCGCATGGGCCACGAAGAACCCAACCGGCTCTTCATTTGCGGCCTCCTTCACGACACGGGCAAGGTCCTGCTGGCCGCCTACTTCTCCGATGAGTACCAGTGCGTCCTCAATGAAGCGGCAGACAACGAAACCGCTCTTCACCTCGTGGAAAGAGATCGGCTCGGGCTGGATCACGCCGAGGTGGGGGGTTTGCTCATGGAGCAATGGCACTTTCCTCCCAGCCTGGTGCTCCCCTGCCGGCACCACCACGACGACTCCGAATGCCCCCAGGCCCTCCTTCAGGACACGGCGGTCGTGGCCGTGGGCAATGCCGTGGCCGAAAAGGCGGAGATCGGGCAAAGCGGAAACCCGGGCACAAACCAAGCGTGCCGTGGCCTGGAGCGCCTGGGTCTTTCCAGCGCAAACCTGGACGAACTGACCGTGGAAATCCTGGAGAAGCGAGAGCGCATGGAAGGCTTTTTGGAAGCTGCCCTCTGAGCCCGGCATTCGGCCGGAACATCAGCGACCTGAAAGCGGCGAGACGACATGAGCGTGGAGCCTGAAGCCAAACTTCAAAGACAAAACCGCATTCTCCGCGAGCAGGTAGTAAAAATTCAACGCCGGTACGAGGAGAAAATCGCGGAACTCTCCATGATCCGAGAGATGGGGGCCACCCTTCTCTACATCAGAAGTTTTGAACGCGCCTGCCGTTTCATCCTGCGCGTGGTGATCCAGAACACCGTGGCGCAGAACTGCTCGATCATGCTCCTGGACCAGAATGAGAACCGGCTTTTCCTGGTAGCGGCCGCTGACCCCAAAGGGAACCCCTTTGTACTGGAGGCTTGGCGCGCCGTTTCCAGAATCGGGGTTCACTACACGTTTGCCCTGGGAGAGGGCGCAGCCGGTCGGGCACTCAAGGATCAGGCCCTTGTGTCCATCCCGGATGTGACCCTTTCCGCCGACTTTGCCCGAACCGGGAAAAACCGTGTGAAGTTGGGCAGCCTCCTGGCCGTTCCCCTGATCGTGGAGGACATGCCCCTGGGCGTGCTCAATATGAGCCATTCTGAAACGGACGCCTTTGATTCCAGCGAGATCAAGCTCTTTGAAATTATCGCCAACTTTGTGGCCCTCTCGATCCACAGCACCCTGAGCTACGAGCGCCTCGAGGCCTCGGAGCACAAGTATCGTTCCCTTGCGGAAAACCTCCACGACGGCGTAGCAACGCTTCAAGGGAACTCTCACCTCTATGCCAATCCGCGTTACCAGGAGATCACGGGCCTCGACCTCGAGGCCCTGGCGCAGACACCGTTCGATTCCCTGGTGGAAGGGCCGGAGGCCGATCCGTTTCTTCGAGAGCTTCATGGGCTCGCCACCGGGGAATCCCTTCACCACATGTATGAGCTGGTATTGCAGACCCCCGACGGCAGACGGCTCGACACGGAGATCAACGCGTCCGCTTTCGATCACAACGGCCAAACCGCGCGAATGATCTCCGTACGGGATGTGACCGAGCGCAAGGCCCTGGAACGGCACGTCGAGCAGGCCCGAAAAACGGAAGCCCTTGCCGCCGTGGCGGGTGGGGTGGCCCACGACCTGAACAACGTCCTGGGGGGTCTGATCAGCTACCCCGATCTCATGCTCCTCGAAATACCCGGGGACAGCCCCTTGCGCCAGCCACTCCTGACGGTGAAGAAGTCGGGAGAAAAGGCCGCCCGAATTGTCCAGGATCTCCTGACACTGGCTCGACGAGGCGTTGCCGCTAGAGAGATCGTGAACCTGAACGAACTCGTGAAGGAATATCTCGAGAGTCCCGAATACAAATCCCTTCAAGCCTTCCACCCCAAGGTCGAGGTAACGACCCGGTTGGACGCGAATCTGTGGAATGTGAGCGGGTCTCCGGTCCACCTCTCCAAGACCCTCATGAATCTCGTTTCCAATGCCGCGGAGGCCATGCCCGAAGGAGGCGCGGTCATCGTCTCCACGCGAAACCGAGGGGGAAATCCCTCGCTCGACCCTGCATGCGATCCGCAAACCAAGGATGAGGTGGTCCTGTCCGTGGCCGACCAGGGGAGCGGGATCGCCGAAGACGAGATCCAGCGCATTTTTGAACCGTTCTTCACAAAGAAGGTCATGGGGAGAAGCGGGACAGGCCTGGGTATGAGCGTGGTCAAAGGGACGGTGGACGATCACGGGGGGCAAATCCATGTCCAGAGCCGACCGGGCCTGGGCACGACATTCACCCTGCGTTTTCCCGCTACCCGCGCGACAAAAAAGGAATCCGATCGTCCTCGCAGTCTGGATGCATTTCGTGGACGAGGCGAGAGCATCCTGGTCGTGGACGACGTGGAAGAACAGAGGAGGATCGCGGAGGCCCTGCTGAATCGTCTCGGGTATACGGCCTGCTGCGTTCCGAGCGGCGAGGAGGCTGTCGAATCCGTGAAAACGCAAAAGCCCGACCTCGTGCTTCTGGACATGATCATGGATCCCGGGATGGACGGCCTGGAGACGTACCGGTGCATGCTCGCACTTCACCCAGAACTCCCTGCGATCCTGGTGAGCGGACACGCGATATCCGAAGCGGTTCGCGAGGCCCGGAACCTGGGGTCCATCCTCTTCCTGAAGAAACCCTATGCCCTCGACACCCTGGGAGCGGCCGTGAGTCAGGCATTGAGCCGTGCGGTCCCTGCCTGACCTTTTCCATCCCACTGAACACAAGCCCGAAACCCCATCCGCCCCGACACAAGGGAAACCCCTCTCGCCGTCGCCTACGCTCCAGGGGCGAACGGTTGCATCTAATCTGTGCTTCGGTGCAAATGGGATGCCCGGAATTTGGATGAAAGATTGTGGAGACCCCCGGGCAGGAGGGCGGAAAAGGGGAGGCTTTCTGGAGCGGACATTGCGAGAGGCCTTCGTCATTGCGGGGGGTTAGGTCTGGGGGAAGCCGCGGCCAGTCCCGCCGCAGGCGGGATGGAACGCGGAGTCCCGCATCGAATGCGGGGCAGGCGTAACCTCCCGCAATGACCAGGCCGGAAGCTCAGGGAGCGGAAGAATCCCTCCCCTTTGGAGCCCTAAAGCTCAAGAGCGAGAGGCTTCCCGGCCTTCGGAGCGCTTGCTGAGGCCTTAGTCCACTCCGGCACCGCGGGAATCCCTGAAGGCCACGTCCGCGATGTAGGGAAAGTGGTCCGACGGGTAGCGTCCATCCTCGTTGTCCCGAAGGATGCGCACGTCCTGCACGACCAGGGAGGGTCGCACCAGGATCCAGTCCATACGTGTCTGTTGGGGGACCCCGTCGAAGCCGTGGTGCGTGAAACCGGCTTCGGTCCCGTCCCCGTCGAGAGCCTGCCAGGTGTCCTGAAGCCGGGTGCGATTGGAGACCAGCACCCGGTGGGCCCGGGAGTCCGGTGTATCGTTAAAATCCCCCATGACCGTGGCAGGTCCCTCCCGCTCTGCGATCCAGTCCGCCACTATGCTCGCCTGGCGGTACCGGGCCTCCTGCCCCTTATGGTCCAGATGGGTGACCACCGCCCACAGGCTTTTCCTCGTGCGGCGACATGTCAATTCCGCTGCACTCATCATCCGTGGAAAAGCGCTGTCCCAGTCCTGACTCCGATGGACGCGCGGTGCGGTGGACAGCCAGAACTCGTCCCCCCCAACCACGTCGAATGCCTGCTTTCGCACGAACAGGGTCGGGTATTGGCACGTGTCGTCGATGACACGATCCGGTGCATGGAGGACATAGTCAGGAAGGCCGTCCTCGAGGAATTGAAGCTGAACCCAGCGCCCCTCCTGGGTCCCCAGGATGTCCGGCTCATACCGCCGAATGAGACGGACCACCTGCTCCCGGCGATGGACCCAGGCATTGTCCCCGTCGCGATCGTTTTCAAAGCGAAGGTTGAACGTCATGAACCTCATGGTGTCTCTTCCCCCATCCCCACAACGCCTGAGGGTCCCTGCCGAACATGGGATCGCCCGGCACCTTTTTACCATACCCCACCCCCAGGCACCTGACAACCCGAGAGCCCTGGGGACGGCGCTCTCTATTTGAAAACGTCATCCCGCCTGGTATATGATGATGAAGCAGAAACGCTCGGTTGGCCAAGGATACCGTAGAACATCTCAAGGAGGAAGCATCATGAGCCCAAACGAGCTGGATCCGGGACTCCCCCTGATTCAGAATGCCGAACTCAGGGAGCGCGTGGTACTCGTCCGGGTAGACCATAATGTGGTCAAAAAGGGTAAGATTAAGGATCCCTACCGCATAGAGGCCTCTCTCCCCACCCTCTTCCGCATCCTCGAGCAGGGAGGTCGGCCCATTCTAATGACCCACGTGGGAAGACCCCGGGATAAGAAAACGGGGAAGATCACGGAGGATGGACAGGCATCGGTTCGGCCCGTCGTGGCGTACCTGGAAAACAAGCTGGGAGCTCGTTTCGCCGTCCCAAACCTCCCAGCGGAAGGCGATCTGGGCATTCAGGAAATCGATGCCTCCCTGGACGGCCTGATTCAGGACCTTCGGGACCGCCGCATCCCGGGGATTTACCTGCCGAACACGCGCTGTTTTCAAGGAGAGGAGGCCAAGGGGGAGGCCCGGGAGAAGCTGGCCGTGCAACTCGCCGCTCTGGCGGACGTTTACGTCAACGATGCCTTCGGATCGTGGCAGCCCCATGCCAGCACCTACGACGTGACTCGTCACCTGCCCGCATTCGCGGGCATCCTCATGCAGAAGGAGCTTTTCAACCTCGAGTACGTGCTGAAGCCTGAACGCCCTTTTGTGGCCGTGGTGGCAGGGGCCAAGTTCGACACCAAGATCGGTCCGTTACGCCGCATCCACGCCGGCGTGGACCACCTCGTGCTGGGGGGCGTGATCTACAATGCCTACCTGTGCGCCAAGTATGGAATCCACGTACAGGGCGTGGAAGAGGAGGACGTCCGCGCTGCAGGAGAGCTGGTGGCCCTGGATCGTGAGGCCGGGAAGGTCGTGGAGCTCCCTGCCGTGGTGGAGTCGGACTCCCCGAAAGCCCGGGAGGAAGGAAGGTACCGAACCCGGCGCATCGAAGACTTTGCCCGGGATCAGGGGTACGGACCGTTTCTGGATGCAGCCCCGGAGTCCTTTGACGACGCCTGGGTGAGCAAGATCCTGGCCTCAGCCCGCACATTATTTGTCAATGCGGTCATGGGGCTGACGCCGCTCTTCAACGAAGGCACGGAAAAGCTGAACCGGGTCATCGCAGACAACGGCGAAGCCCGCAAGCTGATCGGTGGCGGCGACACACTACAGGAGTTCAAGACACTGAATCCGGGGCTCTTTCTCTCCGCGGTCGATGACCCCTCCTACTACTTCTTCACCGGGGGAGGCACCGTGCTCAAGGCGATTGAAGAGGGCTCCCCGTATGCCCTTGGACCGGTCAAGGCCCTTATGGAAAACCGCGGGAGGCGCCCCGGGGGCTGATCCCTCGACCTCGCCGGCAGCGATCATTCGAAAAAAACCGCCTTCCCAAAGTCGGCGCTTCAGGAGGCGGGCGAACTCACTCTATTCATAAAAACCCATGGTGAAGACGGCGTGCCGCTGCACACCGTCTTTTTCGACCTGAATCAGAAGTTTTCCACCCTCCTCGACTCCCGGTTCGCCGCCATGCCGCGAATCCGCTGGATTTCTCCCTCGGCAATCTGCAACTCTTTTTGCAACGCCTTGGCATACTCGCTTCGATCTTCTAGGTGATCGGCGGCTCCCCTTGCCCGACTCATGGCATTGAGCTGAATTTCATCGATCTTTTTACGTTCTTCGTGGGTCAGATTGGGATCGTTCAGGGCATCATTCATCATGTCCTGTAGAAATGGTTCCTTGTCTGTCATGCTTAGCTCCTTTTGCTGTCTCTCTTCGAAATGCACGAAAGCCCGCCATTCAGCGGGCCTGGATGGATTGAACCGTCTTTTCACTAAAATATAGCACTTTAATGGGAAATATCAAGGCCCCTTTCCCCGACCGATTGCGAAAATTCATTATCGATCCCACGGGAAGATGTCAACCCTTGTATGAAAAACGAACAGAAGGCAACGACCCGCACGCACGATGGCGAAAACGTCAGGAACCGCGCGGGGCTTCATCCCCGCAACGCCTCTGGTACGCCTTGAGATCGTGCCGAAGCCAACTGGGGACCTCCACTTTCTTAAATGTTTCCAAGTGCATGCAAACCGTTACATTGTGTCCCTCGGCCACGGGGCGGTCCCGATCACCCAGGCGGTAGGCCAGATATCCCCAGGTAACGGACGTTTTCCCGATGCTGCGGACAGAGACCTCCACGCCAATGTGGTCCCCGAACGAAAGGGGCCGCCGAAAATCCGCCTCCAGGTGGACGGTGGGAAAGGCCACACCGTGCTGGTTTACGATGGCGGCATAATCGATCCCCAACTCCGCCCCGAAGAACTCCTCCAAGGCCACGTGAAAGTAGTGCACAAAACGCGGGTAGTAGACAATCCCTGCATTGTCAATGTCTCCGAATCGGACCTTTAAATGCGCGCAGTAGGCCATGCCCTCCTCCTCGAAATTCCCATCTCATCCGGGACGAGGCATCCTCTCACGTCCTCTGAGGAGAAAGCATTCGCTTTCTCTTGCCCCGGACGGGCTCCCTTTCTATCCCGCAGAGACACAGGTGTCAATTCTCGTTCCTACCGACCGACCGTGCCCGATTTTCCCGGCCGGCTGGACGCCCTCCAATCGCGCCTTCCACCTCCAAAGGGGCCAGATGGAAGCTCTTGACAAAACCCGGAAACCCATACTAGGCTACCGACTTCTGGAGAAGCGGTTGGAGTGAATTTCATGCGCGAGACCATTCAAACGGACAAGGCTCCCGCGGCGGTGGGGCCGTACAGTCAAGCTATTCGGGCGGCAGGGCTGGTATTCACCTCAGGCCAGATTCCACTGGACCCCGATACGGGCACACTGATTCAAGGCGGGATCCGCGAGCAGGCCCGTCAATCCATGGAAAATCTTCGGGCCGTCCTCGAAGCGGCCGGGACGAATTTCTCGCGCGTTGTCAAGACCACCATCTACCTGGCGGACATTCGGGACTTTGCGGTTGTCAACGAGGTGTATGGGAGCTTTTTCCCGTCGGACCCACCCGCAAGGAGCGCTTTCCAGGTGGCCGCCCTTCCCCTGGAAGCGCGTATAGAGATCGAAATGGTCGCGCTCGCCTGAGTGGAGCGTACCTCCGGTCGTTCGAGAAGTACCCCGGTCCTTTTCGGATAGGTGAAATGAATACCAAAGAAAAACCTTTTGATTTCTGGCAGGACCACTCGCTCCGTTACCTGGAAATGGCCTTTCGCACGGATCGACGGGAACGCCTGGAAAACCCCGACGGCTTCGGATCACGCACCGGTGATTGTGGGGACACGGTTTCTTTTTATCTGACCGTTCGGGACGATCGTCTTGAGTCGGTGTCTTTTGAAGCCAACGGCTGCATGAACACAATGGCCTGCGCCAACACGGTTGCCGAGTTCGCCGAGGGCAAGACCGTGGAGAAGGCCTGGGGAATTACACCCGAGAAGGTCGTCGACTACCTGGAAACCCTCCCCAAGGGGCACACACACTGTGCCGAGCTGGCAGTTGGGGCGCTGTACCTGGCCCTGGCGGACAGCCGCCGTCGCGCCGGACGGGCCGCCTGATATCCACCCGATCCTCTTTGATCCGGTTTCAATCCTCTTTTCAATCCGCCCGTTGAAGTTCTCGAGCCAAGTCGCGGCCTGACCGGTAGGCCTCATCCAGGTACTCGGGGCACCCTTCTACATCCCCCTGAAAATCGAGGCCCCGATAAAGAAGCGACCGCCACAGGACCATGTCCAGGGCGTCGAAAAAGTAGCGGACCGTAAGGAGGCTTCCGTCGAAGAGGCGTTTGCCCCTCGTCGCCCCCACGGATATGAACAAACCCTTTCGCCCGGTATCCGGGCTCCCAAAGGGCTTCTTTTCCACCCAGTAGCGTTTCACCCAGAGGGACTGGCATCGATCCATCATGATCTTCGTGTGGGCGCTTACCGTATAGAAAAACATGGGCGATGCCAGCATGACGCCCCGGCAAGCGAGAAACCGGTCGAATAGAGCCTGGAAGTCGTCCTGGATGGCACAACGCCCTGTCTCCTTGCACGCATAGATCTCCAGGCAGGGCGACATGTTCAAATCCCTCAGCACGACCTCTTCCACGTCGGCACCCTCGTCCCGTGCCCCCTGCACGGACCGGCGAAGGAGAGTTGCCGTGTTCCCCTTGCGTCGCGGGCTCCCATAGACAGCAACGATGTCGGTCATTCCCGATTTCTCCCGGTCTCGTCGACCCTGCAGTGTACAAACAGCCTCCGACACGAAGTCTCCGGAGGTCTCCTTGCCGGAGAACTTGTCCCTGCGCCCTGTAAAAGGGTTAACCCTGAATCCATTCCGCCAGGACCGGCGGGGGTTCCACAAGCTTGGAGTACGTCTTCCATTCGCATCGGGCCGTGAGCTCCACCCCCTGCTGGATGACCGACACGGGCTTGTCCGAGGACACCACCACCACAATCACGTGCTCCCGCTCCGATGTGAACCGAAGCGCCGAGTTGAAACGGGCGCCTCGAGACAGGTTCTCCCCGGGAACCGCGTGTCCGTCCAGAAGGCATCCAAACGCGTGAAGCCGCAGGTCCGCTCCGATATGAAGGGCCCCGTCCACCTTGGCCAGGGAACGAGCTAAATCCAGGTATTTCGCATCCTCCAAGTTGATGGGTTGGGCCAGAGTCTGACCCGAGATCTCAAGGGCAGTTTTGTTCAGGTCGATCACGATGGTGCACCCGAACTTTGCCTCGCCGGCGTGGTTCACGATATCCCGTACGATATGGAAGAGGGAGCTGCGTTTTTCCGAATCCAGTTCCGTCTCCAGCAAGAGCTCTTCCAGATCGACCAGGCAGGCCTGCCAGTTCGAGGCGATGAACCGGCCGTCCGAGAAGCTGCATACAGGGTTTCCTGCCAGCCGAAGGAAACCGTGCCCCCCCCGATACTCGGCGGTCAACCGGCACTCCGGCATCCGCCCTTCAATGATCCCGGCAATGCTGAGCCCGTCCGATACGAGCTTCCGTGCGCTGCGCTCCACAGCCTGGAGCAGCTTGCGCACATGCTTGAAGTTGTTCACGCTGGGCCTCACCTCCCGGGGGAAGCGGATTAAGAACTCCAGGTCCTGGAAGTCATCCGGGGCCACGAACACCAGGTGACCCCGCGGCCGGCTCCCCTCTTCCGGGGTTTTGGAAATCGCCAGGATGGCGTCAAGGATGGGAAGCACGAGGACTTTCGTGTCCCAGCCGAGCATCACGTTCACCTCATCCAGCACGAAGTCTCGAACCGCATGGGTGGCGTACTCCCGAAGTACATATGCGGAAGACCCTGCATACAGCGTGTTCTCTGAGGCAAAGTCATTGGCCAGGAGGAATGCCGTGTGCTCCAGCCAACGCTCAATCGGGCCGATGGAACACACGTCCGGATGGTGCTCCGTGAACCACATCTGGTAAAAGATGCTTCGACCTCTTCCCCCGAACGATATGAGGCCCGCGAGTCCGAGGTTTTTCTCAGGGTGCACGTCCCCGAAGGACGTCATGGCGGTCGTTTCCGGTCCTTGATGCCGCCACTCGTCCGTGTCCACGTAAAGTTCCCGAAGCCTGGGCTCGTGACCCCTGAGGAGATCCTGGGGATCGTAGATCCGGACCGGGTCCGTGGGGCGCTCCGCATAGATCAGGGCGGCGCGACTCGCGCCAGCAAATTGGCTCAACCCCGCGCTTAACCCATCCACCACGTGATACAAGCACAGGTTCTTGAATGAGTTTTCATTGATCATGGGTCTCTCCGCGTGAAACGCCCACTCTGCCAGATGCACACGAAGGCGGCCTTGGTCAGACCTCCTTATTACTATCCTCCATTCCCCCCGCAAAAATCAAGGATCCCGGTAACGAGACTCCTGTATCTTCCTGCGCAGGGGGTTATGAGGCCCACCCCTCCCGCGGAATGGAGTGTACGCATCCTCCCTCGCGGTGACAAGGGATACAGACCAACCCGGGAACAGGAAGATTCAGGCATCCGTCATCCATGGCGTGCCCTCCTTTGCGGCTAGATTCGGTCATCCTCGTCATCGAGCTCTGCCATGGCGGCCCTTTTCCTCCTCAAGTGCCGGAGAAACCCCGCCACCACCATCAGAGAGGCTACGAAAAAAAGGATTTCATAAAGGTGTCCGAAGAACAGCCCGGTCCATGCCAGCTTGTCTTCCAAGTCCTCGTTCCAGGCTGCCTCCAGCTCATCTGGAGAAATGGAAATCGATTCCAAAAACGCCTTCTCGACAGCCGCCCCCTGGGCCAGTCGATCAAGGATCGCGTACAGGCCTTCCAGACCAAAGCGGTCGATGATGAACTGCACAAGGCTCTTGCTCTGTTCATACGCGAGCACCAGGGATTTCCCATCACGGGAAAACGCCCTGGAGAGAAAACGCAGAGGGATGATCCTTCCGGAAAGCGCCGCCTCGTCCAGCACGGAACCCCCAATCGGTCGTCCGAGCTCGGACAGTCCGTCACTTGACCACTGGGCGATGCCCTCGTCCAGCCACAGCGGCAGGTGATCGGCGGGAACCCGCGCGTGAAGGAGCAGGTGACACAGCTCGTGCTTCAGGGTGTCGTTCAGAATCGACGGAGGGGATCGCAGCCTGGATCGATCCAGGACGATGAGGTTTCGGGCGGGAATCGCAAGGGCGACGATCTGGGATCGGCCGGTTATGGATTGAAACTTTTCCCGATCCGCGATCAAAACAACGGTCGGATCAAATTCGATCTTCCAGCGGAGGCTCTTTTCCAGCTCTGAACGCACGCTAGGATAGGCCTCCAGAAGTTCTTCGCCCACCCGGCGAAGGCTGGGCGCACACACCACGGTAGCCCCGTTCCCGTGCAGGACCTCCTGCCTTCCCTCAAAAGCAGCCCCGCAATCCGGCCACACGAACAGGATCCAGCACATCGCACAAACCAGAAGGAAGGACCGCAGGACCGAGCCGTGAAGGCCCCCTTTGCGCGTTGACCCTGTGAACCGCACCTGTTCCGGTGAAGGGTCTCGCTTGGTCACGCTCTTCCGCCCCAAAAAAACAAGAGCCCCCGATCGGGTCTCGTCCCGACGGGGGCTAAATTCTGTACGAAGGAGTTCAGCGCTTACTTGATGGCGTCTTTCAGTGCTTTTCCCGGCACGAACTTGGGCACCTTTTTGGCCTTGATCTTGATCTCCTCGCCCGTCTGCGGATTGCGTCCCTTGCGGGCCTTCCGCTTGTCCACTTTGAATGTGCCGAAGCCTACCAGCGTCACGGTGCTCTTCTTCTTAAGCGCCTTGGTGATGCTGCTGAACACGCAGTCGACCGCCGCCTGAGCCTCTTTCTTGGTGCTCACGACCTTGGCAACCTCATTGACCAGATCTCCCTTGTTCATAACCTCCTCCTCCTTTCTTGTGAATGATGCCCCCAACGACCAAACCGTACGGAACCATAATAAATCCCATCGTGAATTTCAACTATAAAATGCCTGAAAAACACGATGGACGCTGTTTTTTTCGAGGTTCGACCCGATCACATCGACCAGTAGAGAAATTCCGTATGCCTGTACGCCCTCCATCAAGCCCCTACAGGCTGAAGCTAGTGTTCCAATTTCCACTTCCTGTTGTGGTCCCCTCCAAAATTCCGGGTCGCGATGTCGACGGTTGCTGGTATAATGCGGGCATGGAAGAGCACATTCTCGAACTCCTGAACCTGAAAGGACCGCTCACGGGGTCCGAAATCATGGATGCCCTGGACGCCCGGGGTATCGAGCTCTGGCGCGCCTGTGTGGGCTCCTCCCTTTTCACCATTCGCCGCGTGGGACGCAGGTACCTGCGTCTGGATCGCCGCGTCGAGGGATTTGCCCGCCTTTCTCCTTCGATCCTGAGAGAATTCCTCACGTACTCGGTCGTCGCTCCCCGGGACGCCACAGACGCATTGGAAGAACGGGCCCGCGAGATCTCCCATCACATTGATACCGTGACGCAGGAAAAATCTTCACTGGCCTACCGAGTGATCTCGGCCCTGGTCAGTCGCTCGGAAAACCCTGATCTTATCATGGAGCGGACTTGCTTCATTCTCGCCGGCGACATCGTCTACGACATGGCCCACGACGTCCCGCGTCCTGAGCGCAGCACGGGACGGCTCGTTCGGGGATCCGACATGGACCTGGTCGTGATCGCGGACGACAGCTTTCCCGAGGAACAGAAAAAGAGGCTGGACGAGCGTATCTATCGAGAGAAACACAACCTGCTGGTAACCCCGCACCTGAGGGAAGAGATCGATTACGTGGTTAAGGATCTGGATCGCGTTCGAGAGCAGCTTCGGTTCGACACGTTTCGCTGCATGGTGGCCTGCAAGATCATGGAGGAGGGGACCCTCCTCTATGGAAGCGAAGCCCTCTTCACTCGAATCAAGGGCATGCTCCAGGAGAGCGGCGTGACGCCGCGTTTGCAGAAGATGGAGCAAGAGGCATCGATGTTCCGCCGTCAGGCCGAAACCACCCTGCTCACGGAAGAGATCGACACGATCCGCAGAAACCATCTGGACCTCTTCTACCCCACCGAGGAGTCCGAGGAGTTCGAATAGCCCTTTGCTCCGAAACGGCGCCCCTTTCGAGGTTCACCCTCCCAGTTCCAGGTCGCGATGGATCAGGCCTACCCCTTCGCGGAACGTCTCAAGGCGGTCGGCCAACTCAGTCGCCACAGTGATCGAACGATGCCGTCCACCGGTGCATCCAATGGCAACGGTCAGGTAGGCCTTCCCTTCCTTTTCGTAGAGAGGAATCAGGTATTCCAACAAGGCGCCGTACCGATCAAGAAAAGTGTGCGTCTCCGGCCACTTCAACACGAACGCACGAACTCGTTCGTCCCGGCCGTCGAGCTTCTTGAGTTCTGGGATAAAGTATGGATTGGGGATAAAACGCACGTCGGCAAGAAGATCGCTTTCCTGGGGCACGCCATACTTGAAACCAAAGGACAGCAGGGCGATTCGCATCCTCTCCGCAGGGAAGCTTCGATAAGCGTACTGGGTGACCTGCACTTTCAGCTCGTGCACCGTGTAGTACGAGCTGTTGATCACCCGCTCCGCCATGGCTTTCAGGCTCTCGAGTTTCTCGCGCTCCAGGCGGATCCCTTGAAGAAGATTGCCCTCGCGGGCCATGGGATGGTGTCGTCGTGTCTCACTGTACCGCTTGAGCAGCACGTCATCGGATGCATCCAGAAAAAGGATCCTGGGCCTGAGGCCTTCCTTGCGCACGCGCTCGAACGTCTCCTGAATCGCCTCTACGAAATCGGCCTGCCGCAGGTCCATGCCCAAGGCGATCTTCTGCACCTCGGAAGCGCTTCCGGCGCGCAGTTCGAGAAACTTGGGCATGAGAGAGACGGGCATATTGTCCACGCAAAAGTAACCCGCGTCCTCAAGGGCATTGATGGCGGTGCTCTTACCCGATCCAGAGAGTCCTGTAACGATAATGAGGTCGAGGTGTTTCATGTGCCGGAGCCGTCATCTCCAAGGATGGGACACCGAGAGGATAAAAAGAACAGAGCAAGGCGAAGGTGTCGATAAAAAATAGTGTACGCCAGGAAGGGTCTGTTTTCAAGCGAGGAAACGAGGTCTCCTATCCTGAAGCAAACGGGGCCTCCTTCTGTTGGGTCTTGAGGTGTTGCGATCACGAGCACGGAACCTGGGTCCGCTCCGGCACCGGGGAAACCGTCTCGCCGTCGTTCCGCCAGAGTACGGTGGCGTCTGAACCGGCCGCCCTGAGCGGGAAAGCTCCGAGTCATCTCTGGCATTTGCCGTTTTACGTTGACGCCTTGCCCTGTGCCTTTGATCGAATGCTCAAAGGGCCGACAGGGGCGCTCAGGCTCGGGGCGGAGGAGGGCGGGAGCCTCGCAGCGACTTTGCGGGAGGGCGCCGTCTCTCCCCGACTTGTCACGAGAGGGAAACCCCTGGCCGTCCGCCCCGTAGGGGCGGCGGAACAGTGGGAGGGGTCCCCAAGGGCAAGTCGGCAGGAGAGACCAGCCCGGGAGCTCAGGAGCGAGAGGCTTCCCGGCCTTCGGAGCCTCATCTGTACGGGGTGTTGTCCGCTCAGGCCATAGAGGTCGGGAGATATGGGAACGAGGAGAGTCCATGCTCCAAAGCCCATAGAGAACGCCATGAGGAGAAAGGGATCGTTGCTTGCTTTGGTGCTCCAGGCGCGGCCTCTCATTCAAACCGGCGGTTCAGCTCGGCTGCCCGATGGAGTGCAGCCAGGGCCCGAGCGGCGCGTTCCGGCGTGGGGAAGTTTACCAGGGTCCCGGATCTTTCCAGGGCGTGAATCTCGTCGTCCCAGATTCCGGATGGGGCCAGGAGGCAAGAAATGACGGGTTTCTTTTGGCCCCACGTCTCGAGGAAAGGCGTGAGGCCCGAGACGGCCGCGCGGTTGGCCGAGGCGAACATCATGAGGAGGAGCACCGCGTCAATCCCATCGTCCTCCAGCACGGCCTGCATCATCTCCGCGATGGCTTCGGAATCATACCACGCCGGACCCATGTCCACAGGATTGGTGCGAAGGGCGAGAGGCGGAAGAAGGCGCTCCACGATTTCCTGCGTGGCTGGACGGAATGGGGGCACTTCGAGGCCCTGGGCCTCGCACACGTCGCAAGCAGCCATGCCCGGACCGGCCTGGCCTGTGAGGATGGCCACACGTCCTCCTTGAGGCAGCGGCGCCCCGGCCAAGGCGCGAGCCGAGTCCAGAAGGACTTCCGTGTCGGAGACCCGAAGGATGCCGGCCTGCCGGAAGAAGCCCCGGTAGATCTCGTGGCGTCCCGCCATGGAACCGGTGTGGGAGACCGAGGCCCGGTTTCCCGAGGACGAGGACCCGGTCTTATACGCAACGATCGGTTTCTTGCCACGGTGAGCGAGTGCTGCCTCGAGTAAGGACCGCGGCCTCTCGAGGCCCTCGATGTAGAGCGCAATCGCCCGGGTGGCCGGGTCGTCCATCAGGTAGTTCACCATATCGGCGAACCCTGCGTTGAGACGATTTCCAAGGCCCACGATCTTGCTCAAGCCCAGCCCTTCCCTCATGGCCACAAAGGCGGAGAGGTGGGAGATTCCGCCGCTCTGACTCACCAGGGCCACCCCCCCCTTTTCACACAGGGAGAACTCCGGCGTGAAGCTTGCGTTCAAACCCCAGTGCCGATCCACCAACCCGAAGGTGTTCGGTCCCACCACAGGAATCCCCGCAGAGGCGATCTGCTTGGTGAGAGCCGCCTGCACGCGATCGCCCTCGGGGTCATCGATCTCCTTGAACCCCGCCGTGATGAGAACGATGCCTCCCACGCCCTTTCGAATGCACGCGTTGAACACCTCTGGAACCAGGCGGGCCGGCACCACGATCACAACCAGGTCCACACGCCCCTCCACGTCCTCCAGGTCGGCAACGGCGCGGCACCCCAGAACGCTGTCCGCCCGCGGATTGACAGGCACAATGCGCCCGTCATACCCTCCCCTCGTGAGGCTCGTCATCACGTGCCAGCCCAGCTTGGCGGGGTTTTCCGAGGCCCCGACAACGGCGACCGTCTCAGGGTGGAAGAGCGGATTGAGATCGAACGAGGGCGTGTCTTGCATGGCGGGGCTCCTTCCGTGAAAGCTGAAGTCGGTGATCGTGTCGAGGGCAGGGTAGCAGCCTGGCCGCTTGTCATCAACTTTCAAATCTTTTATAGTGAATCCAATATCGGCCGGTCCAGGTGAGGGATTCCTCCTGGACCCTGTTCTTTTCGTACGTCTGACCCCAGGGCGAGGAGGAAGCTCATGGAACGCATCGAGATGGTCACGGCCCGGGAGATTCTGGACTCCCGGGGGAACCCTACGGTGGAGGTGGAGGTGGGGCTCGAGGACGGGAGCCTGGGTCGGGCTGCTGTGCCGTCCGGCGCGTCCACCGGGAAGTATGAGGCCGTGGAGCTTCGAGACAAAGCAAAAAAGCGGTACCGGGGGAAGGGCGTTGAGAAGGCGGTTCAGCACGTGAACAGCCTGATTGCCCCGGCACTCACCGGAATGCTGGCCACGGAGCAACGCGCCGTAGACCAGACATTGATAGAACTGGATGGAACGGCCAACAAAAAAAAGCTGGGAGCGAACGCGATTCTCGGCGCTTCCCTGGCCGTGGCCCGGGCCGCGGCCGACAGCCTCTATGTGCCGCTCTACCGTTACATCGGCGGCACGAACGCCTGCCGCCTGCCCATGCCCATGATGAACATCCTGAACGGCGGTGCCCACGCTGCGAACAACGTAGACCTCCAGGAGTTCATGATCGTTCCGGTCGGTGGGAGGACGTTTCGTGAGGCGTTGAGGATCGGCGCGGAGGTCTTTCACGCCTTGGCGGGGGTGCTCAAAGGCAAGGGCTACTCCACGGCCGTGGGCGATGAGGGGGGCTTCGCCCCTGATCTCAAGAGCAACGAGGAGGCCGTGGAGGTGGTGCTCTCCGGGATTGAAAAGGCCGGATACTTGCCGGGCAAGGATGTGGTCCTGGCCCTGGACCCGGCGTCCTCCGAGTTCTTTGAGGGCGGCCGGTACGTTTTCAGCCAGTCCGACGGCTCCAGGCGGACCCCCCCTGAGATGATTGATTTCTATGTCGACTGGGTGAAGCGGTTCCCCATCTTCTCCATCGAGGACGGGCTCGCAGAGAACGACTGGAAGCACTGGAAGGCGATGACCGACAAACTCGGTGATCGGGTCCAGCTCGTCGGCGACGACCTGTTCGTGACGAACACAAAGCGCATAGCACGGGGCATTCGAGAGGGGTCGGCCAATGCCGTGCTGATCAAGCTCAATCAGATCGGCACGCTCACCGAGACCCTGGACGCCATTCGCATGGCCCATCGGGCGGGGTGGAAGGCCGTGGTGAGCCATCGCTCCGGGGAGACCGAAGACACCTTCATCGCAGACCTCGCTGTGGCCGCCGGCACCGGGCAGATCAAAACGGGTTCGTTGTGCCGCTCCGAACGGGTCTGCAAGTACAACCAGCTCCTGCGGATCGAGGAGGAACTGGGGGATGCGGCGGTGTTCGGCCCGCCTGCTTAGCGAGGCGTAAACACTCAACCTTGATTTTTCGGGAACTCGTTCTCGATTCCCAGGTCCCCCCACTCGTACTGCGCCACGGTCACCACGGCCAGTCCCGCAGTCTCCGAGCGGAGGATACGCCGACCCAGGGAGACCGGAACGAACCCTGAAGTCCTGGCCGCATCCACCTCGCGCGGGGTAAACCCACCCTCCGGTCCCACCACCATGGCGATGCCCTTTTCAGGGCGGGTGCGGCGAAGCAGGGTCTTGAGATCCAGGGACGCCTCGCCCTCGTAAAGGAGCACCTTTGGAAGGCGGCTTTCCCTCCATTCCATCAGGACATCCTCGAAGGCTTTGGGACCCTCCACGTGAGCGGGCACGGCGCGATCGGCCTGCTTAGCGGCGCTTCGCGCAATTTCTCTCCAGTGACGAAGCCGGCTCTCCACACGGTTCGGCGGCAGGCGAACCGTGGTCCTCGTGCAGAGCATGGGCTGAATTCGGTGCACACCCAGCTCCGAGGTCTTCTGGATCATGAGATCCATGGGCCGGGACTTGAGCAGAGATGCACAAAGGGTAATCTCGACGGGTGAGGGGGGAGGAGCTGGAAGCGCTCTCTCCAGGTCCAGCAAGACCTCGCCCGGGCGGGTGGATCGAATCACGGCCTGGAAGCGTGCGCCTGTTCCGTCCATCAGGATGAGGCGTTCACCCGGTCCCATGCGAAGCACGCGCGTGATGTGATCCGCTTCCGGGGAGGTCACCCGCACCTGATCGTCTGCCGGCTCCATCCGTTCCACGAAGAATCGTCTCATGCCTTCCCTTCCGTGTGCGGGTTTTCGCCCGCGCGCACGACCACGCAGGCCCATTCCTCCTGCTTCATGACCTGCACCGGAGAGAAACCCAACCGAACCAGGTTGGGCATCAGGGGGTCTACCTGCTGCCTTAACAGGCCGGAGAGCACCAGGTGCCCCCCAGGGCGAACCACCCGGGGAAAACAGGTTAGGAGGTCGATGATGACCTCAAGGATCAGGTTGGCCGTGACCACGTCAAAGGGAGCGGTCCAGTTTTCCAGGGGCTCCGAAGAAAGCCCGATGGCCGTAGCCACGTTATTCAGACGAATGTTCCACTCGGCCCAGCGAATGGCCTCCTCGTCGGTATCCAGAGCGGTCACCGGGGCGGCACCGAGCATGGCACCGTAAATGGCCAGGATGCCGCTGCCTGTGCCCACATCCAGAAGGTCCCAAGGACCTGCGGGCGCAAAAGTTTCCAGCGCTTGCAGGCACATGCGGGTGGTGGGATGCTGCCCCGTGCCGAAGGCCGGCCCAGGGTCCACCCGAATGACGTGGCCTTTTGTATGTAAAGGGACCTCTTCCCAGGCGGGCAGCACGAGAAGACCGGGAGTGACCTGCTCCGGATGAAAAAAGCGTCTCCAGGCCACGCGCCAGTCCGGGTCCTCAATGGGGTTCAGGACGAGCTTCGGGGAGGCGATGTTCGGGAAGAACCCCTCGAGCCGGGAAAGGAACCGTTGGATCCTCACCCGCAGCGCCTCGGGGTTTCGGTCTCCGGGAAGGTACGCCTTAAGGACGGTGCCTTCGGGGGAATCCACAGCTACGCCTTCACAGCCCAGGTCGTTCATGAGGAATGCGCTCACTGCCTCGTGAGCATCGGGGTGAGCCTCGACGGCGATCTCGATCCATGTGGACCCGGTGTAGCGGGGCGTTTCATTCATGGCGTGCGGGAATGCCGAAAAACCTGCGGTTGCGGGCAAGGAGTCCCGGCAGGGGTTTCGGGGGAAGGCGGCCATGAACCGTGGCCTGGGGAATGGTTTGACACGGAGGACGAAGAGCACGAAACCGAAAAGTCTGTTTCCTTTGGCTCGGAGGGTAGAAAGGGTTTCGTGTCTTCGTCTTCTCGTGCGTTTCCTGGAATTCAGGTCGGTCGATGCGTCCCTTCTATGAGGGAAGCTGGAACACGTAGTTGACCTGCCCGTTGGGCAGCTCGTTTACCACGGTCTCCATGTCCATACCGACCTCGATCTGGTCCTCCGGGACGCTGGACGCGATCCGGCCGAAGACCTTGTAATCCCCGTAGTCCAACAGCGCAATGGCGTAAGGCAGGTCGTCCCCAAAGCCCTGCGGGGCATACTCCAGCTTGCTGTAACTCACCAGCTTGCCCGTGCCGCTCACTTCAAACCACTCCACGTTGCTGGCCAGGCATTGATAGCAGTCCGCGCGGGGCGGAAAGAACATCAGCCCACAGTCCTTGCACCGGGTCCCCATGACCTTGCCCTGCCCCAGATAGTCGATAAAGTCGTTGACCTTGGTGGTGCCGGTGAAGGGGACCGTTCCGAACTTCAAAAATCGAGCATCGATTTCTTTCTTTGCCATGGGTTACCTCCCGAGTATCGTGACGTTACCGTACAGACCCACTCCCCCGATGTTGTGCACCAGGCCGATCTCCGGGTCCTTCACCTGCATGTCGCCTGCCTCGCCGCGGAGCTGAAGCACAATGGTGCGTATCTGGGATCCGCCGGTGGCCCCGATGGGGTGTCCTTTGGACAGGAGCCCGCCGTCCACATTGACCGGGATGCTTCCCTCCTTGTACGTTTCCTTGCTTCGAATGAGGTCCTTTCCTTCACCGGGTTTGGCAAAACCCAGGTTCTCGTACGCCATCATCTCAGCGATGGTGAAGCAGTCGTGGACCTCGGCCACATCAATGTCCTTGGGCGTGATCCCGGCCATCTCATAGGCCTGCTTCCCGGCCTCAATGCCCACGCTCAGGCCGTTGAACACGTCCCTGCCGGCCAGGTTCACTGCCGTGGAAGCGGCGCCCAGGCCCAATATCCAGATGGGTTTGTCGGTCAAGGCTTTGGCCTTCTCTTCGCTGGCCACGATCATGCAGGAGCTGCCATCGGCGTTCGCGCAGCAGTCCCCGACACGAAGCGGGCTGGCCACCGGTCCGGACATGGGACTCTCCGGGTCCGAAAACATTTCGAACGTGACGGCCTTCCGGTACACGGCCTTTTCATTGATCTGGCCGTACGTGGCCGACTTGACTCGAATCAGGGCGAGGTCCTCACCCGTGGTCCCATAGGTCGCCATGTGGTTGCGCGCGTACATGGCGTAATAGGCCGGCATCATGGTGCCGAAGGGGCTCTCCCACTGGATGTCTGCGCCCCGCCCCATCCGCTCCTGGCTTTCGGCCGAGGTGATCTCACTCATCTTCTGAAACCCGATCACCGCAACCATGTCGTGCAGTCCGGCGGCGATCAGGGAGTAGGCCAGTCTCAGTCCCATGCTGCTCGAGGAGCAGAGGCTTTCCACGTAAAACGTGGGCTGGGGTGTGAGCCCCAGATACTCGGCAAAAACCCCGGCAGGGGACCGCTGCTTGTCGTACTCGGGGGCCGAGCAGACCACGGACGCTCCGATGTCCTTGGTCGTGATGCCTGCATCCTGCATGGCGTCTCGAAAGCCCTCGAAGGCGAGCTCCCGGACGGAGCCGGGGTAGCCTCGCACAAAGGCGCTTTGTCCAACTCCAATAATTCCAATTTTTCCCATAGATAACCTCCCCATTCCTGACGTTTTCCGGGGACCCTGAGTTCGAATCGAACCCTCTGTGCGGAACCCCTCGTACGAAACTTCACGCGTTCTTCGTATCCTTCACGTGCCTCGTAGTGAAGCTTCAAGGCCCTTTCAATCCGACCGGGGCAGAAGCGGCATAGCTCCTGTCCGTGTGTCATTCAGGCGCTCACGGCGCGAGCGCGGCCTCGCCGCGTCTCTCTCCCGGCGAAGCAAGTCAAAAAATGTACTATAGGGAAACACTCCAGAGGGGTCAAGGCAAAACGGGGAAACGGAATGCGGCTCGAGCGGTGTTCACGGGCGCGAACTCCATTGCCGCACAAGGGGAAGAGTCCTTCACCCGATGGCTTCGCGCACGGCGTCGGCAATTTGGTGTGCGGCCCTTTGCGTCACCGTGTCATTCGGCCCTTCCACCATGACCCGGCACATCTTCTGCGTCCCGGAGTACCGGACCAGAACCCGGCCCTTTTCACCCAACTCCGACTCCACGTCGCGAATCGTCCGGACCACACCGGGAAGCGTTTGAATGTCCGGCTTATGGGACACCTCTACGTTCACGAGGGACTGTGGAAAGACCTCCATGACCGATGCGAGGTTCGAGAGAGCCGCACAGTTGCGGACCATGCAGGCGAGAAGCTGGAGCCCACTCAGAATGCCGTCCCCGGTGGTGTGGTGGTTCAGGAAGATCATATGCCCCGACTCCTCACCTCCGAGTACGGCCCCCAGGCGCTGCATGTCCTCCAGCACGAAACGGTCTCCCACGGCAGAGGCGTGGTGCCGCAGTCCCATGCGGCGGCAGGCTTCGGTGAGGCCCAGGTTGCTCATGACCGTGGTGACCAGGAGGTCGCCTGCCAGGGCGCCCTGCTTGTGGAGTTCGGCGGCCAGAATCATCAGGACCTGGTCCCCGGTGAGCCTCTGCCCGGACGCGTCCACCGCAATCAGGCGGTCTCCGTCCCCGTCCAGGGCGAGCCCCAGGTGGGCGCCGGTCCCGCGAACACGGGAAGAGAGGCCTTCGGTGTGCTCGGACCCACACGCCTCGTTGATGTTCCGTCCATCCGGCTGATCGTTAATCACGTCCACGTCGGCGCCCAGGCCTTGGAACACGGCAGGAGCGATCCGGCAGGCGGCACCGTTGGCCGTGTCTAAAACCATTCGAACGCCTTTCAGAGTGAGACCCCGGGGGAAGGTATCCCGAAGAAAGGCGATGTAACGGTCGCCGGCATCCTCCAAGCGCTGAATCCGGCCCGGGTCCCCGACCGGGGTCGC
>Ga0272444_10000311_pt1 | contig 54387 bp, 52 predicted proteins | sample SSMForm13_FD_201033 | JGI IMG/M metagenome (GOLD analysis project Ga0272444, IMG submission 201033) | Marine sediment archaeal communities from Little Sippewissett salt marsh, Falmouth, MA, United States - SSM-Form-13 | ecosystem: Environmental > Aquatic > Marine > Wetlands > Sediment ... | reverse complement strand
CAACCGACGCAACGGTGCGGATCGAAAGTGACGATGCCGTCAGGGCGGATGCGATTGGCGCGCACCGGGCAGACGGTGACGCAGATCGGGTTTTCGCAGTTGTTGCACAACAACGGCAGAAATCCGCGGCTGGTGTGCGGGTACTTGCCCTTCTCCACCTTTTTCACCCACGAACGCCAGACGCCGACGTGGACGTCGTTTTCCATTTTGCAGGCGACTTCGCAGGTCTGGCAGCCGATGCATTTGCGCAGGTCGATCAAAAAGCCCCAGCGAACCTTTTGCTCAGCCATGGTCGACCTCCGCTTGTTCGGGTTCGCCGGTCAGGGTACGGATCTCGCTTTCGCGCACGGCTTGTTCGCGGCGCTGCTTGTCGCGCCAGATGCGATAACCGGCCGAGGCGATCGAAGGCCCGGAGTTGCCTACCGGGCACTTGGCCGCGCACTTGCCGCAGCCGACGCAATACTTGGCCAGCTCGGCTACTCGCTCGATGTTACCCAGGCGCGCTTCGAGCACCATGATCATCGGGAACGGGTCGCCGTCGACCATCTTCACCGGGCAGACACCGACGCACGCCTGGCAGTTGTAGCAGTTAAGCGATTGCCCCATGCCAGGACGCAGCGTCGGACCGAAAGTAAAATCGAAAGCCAGCAGCACGATGAATAAAATCGCCAGCGCGTTGATCGTGATCTTGCCGCCCTCATTGCTGGTGAAAAAGAACACCGCCTTGGCGAAACGGCCCAGGCTGGGCGCGTCGAAGATCGCCGGCAGCGCCGCGTTTTCCATCGCCGCCTGCAAACCGACGAGGCTGCGCTCGTTGCGGAAGACGAAACCGGCCAGGTCTTCGGTTTCGATTCGTTCGCGACCTATCAACCGCGGCAGTACGTCGTCGAAGGCGTACACCGCGTCGCGGTATTCCAGCAGTTCGATGTCGGTCAACCGCCCGCCGGTGACGTCGATCTGCACTTTGATCGCGCCGTTGTTGCCCGGCCCCTCGCCGATGTACTGCCCGTCGGGCACAAGCGCCAAATCGAGCGGCCGTTGCTCGGTCAGAAATTCTTCGACCTTGTTGCGATCATGGTTGGCAATTAAAAGCACGGTCAAACCGCCGACGCCCAAAAGCAGAATCGGCACGACGTAACGCCAACCGCCGCGTTTCCACGTGCGCACGCCGTAGATGAACAGCAGCACGGTAAGCAGCGCCAGCGCATACAACCGCCCGCGCTCGAACAACAGCGCCAGCACGCAGGCGAACATCGCCAACCGCAATCCGCGGGTGAAACGATCTTCAACGGCGGCGGTGAAACTCATGCCTGCTCCGTATCCTCCAACCAGGCGGCGACGCGGTCGATGAACTGCCGCCCGAAAAGTCCTTTGTGCATCGCTTCGACGATGCGGTTGCGCGGAATGCGCCCGGCTTCGATCGCTTCGATCACCCGTTGCTGACCGCGACTGAAAATGCGCGGCAGGTCGAGGTGTACCACGCAGAAGCTGACGCAGTTACCGCAACGGATGCATTTCATGCCGCCGGCCTCGATGAAGCGGGTGTGGTCGCCCACGCGCGAGGCGACATTAAGTTCGGCCTGATACTGAATCGCCATTGGGCACTTGTCCTGCGTGGCGTAGCAGGCGCGGCATTCGTAGCAATAAATCGTCTGCGGTAGGCCGGTGGCGATCGGCTTGACCACATCCAGCGCCAGGCTGGCGCCGATGCCGAGCATCGCCAGACGGTTGAGGTTCGTGGTCAGCGAACGATCGCGCAGGTTCGAGAAAAACTGAAAGCGACGAATGCCGGGCAGCGCAATCGGCTGCGTGCCGTCTTCGCGTTTTTTCGTGCTTTTGCGTTCTTCTTTTGCCATCGCTTTCCTTTACATCGGCAGCAGCAGAGCCATGCCGAGGCCGACGACCAATCCGCCCAACGCGCCCTGCAACAAACCCTTCGCCGTGCGGAAATCCATGCTCCAGGCGATGATCACGCCGGAAAAAATGCCTCCGACCGCAAATGTCGCCATGCCTAGCATCGACTTCCTCCTAGAACGGCGCCGGTTCGGGCGCGAGTTTTTTCGGCACCATGAACGCGATCCACAGCGCCGCCAGCAAACCGCCGACCCCGCCCTGCAACGCGGGCAACGCCTGCAAACCGTAAACCGACAACGACAACACCACCCCGGCAAACACGCCGGTCGACAAGAACCCGACGAACTGCGCCTTGTAACCGCGCCATTCCGGATCGGCCAGACGACTCATCAGGCGGATCGCCAGAATGTTCGCGCCCAGCACCAGCGCGCCGTAACCGGCCAGGGCCAACATGTTCGTTTTGAACTCGCTGCCCGGACTCGGGAAATTGGTCAGGTTGAGAAATTTCATGTAAATCGCGGCCAGCGGGGTCATCGCCGCCATCACCGTAAAGGTGTACGCGCCTTTGATGTAACCGCTTTCCGCGCGCATCTGCCCCTCGCCCATCATGCCGCCGCCGCCCAGCGGGCTGGGGCCGCAACTGGTGGTGGCGTTGATCATGTACGCCGCCATCACCACCGCGAGTTGCTCCCAATTCAAAAAGCCGTAACCGGCCGGGCCGAACAAAAACAGCACCGGCACCAGCGCCGCGGTAAGGATGCGACTGCAGGACAGCGGAATCATCGTCTGGATCTGCACAAAGATCGCCAGCATGCCCGCCGCGCCGAGAAGCGGCACCTCGGCCAAAATATTGAGCAGCACACCGAGGGCGTCGAAACCGCCGGTCGCCGCCAACGACCCCGCCGCCATGAAACCCGAGATCATCGCGGTCACCGGCAGCAGGATGATGCCCGCCATCAGGTCTTCCAACCTGGCGCGGCCGACCACAATGATCAGCACGCCGGCGATTAAAAGCACCGTCTGCACCGGCACCTTGCCGAAAGGCTGGAAGATGGCGATGACCAGTGACAACACGAAAATGATCAGCGCGAAGTAGCCGGTCGCCGGCGCTTTCGGTACGGAGATTTCCGCGCCCTCACCGCCGACGAGGCGGTCACGCAAGGTCGATTCGTTCGGGTACAACTTCTGGCTGATCATCTTGAGAAACAGCGCGGTCAGCGCGGTGCCGACCATCAACGAGAACGCCTGCGGCGCACGCAGGATACCGTCGGCCGCGGTGGGGAAATGACTGCCCAAGAACCCCTCGCCGATCTGCCCGACACCGCCGATCGGGCTGGGGCCGCAGGATCCGAAAGCGTTGCGCGCGAACGCACCGATCAGCACGATCATCTGCGACTTGGTCAGCAGGTTCATACCGCCGTCGGCGCCGAAGGCGAACAGCAGCGGCAACAGCGCGGCGGCAATGATGCGCCCGCAGGGCAAGCTGGCGATCATCGGGAATTGAATCAGGATGACGAACGTGCCAGCCAGGCCGAGCGGACTTTTCTGCAACTTGGCGATGATCACCTTGAAGGCATCGAAGCCGCCGGTGGCGTTGAGCGCGCCGGCGATGAACAACCCGGCGAGCAAAGCGGTGATCGGATGCAGAATGATGCCGCCCATCATTTCGTTGGGCAACGCGACGATCGCCGCCCAGCCTTCGATCGGGCCTTTCCAGATCGCGCCGATCACCAGGTTGACCAACGTCACCAGCACCAGCACCGTCTGCACCGGCAGGTTGATCTTGCGCAGCAGCGTCAGGATCATCGCCAACATGAAAATCGCCAGCGTGACGTAACCCAACGCCGCCATCAGACTTGCTCCTCGCAGTTACGCCGCACGCCGAAAGGTGGAATCGTCACCACGTACGCGCCGCGATTGTGCAGCAGCGCGACCGGGCGCCCCGGGCGGAAATCGCCCTGGCAGCGCGCGCAACCGCCGGCGCGGGCCACCACCTCGCGGCCGTCGTCGAGACGCACCAACAGGTCGACCGCCAGCAGTTCCTGCATCGGCATCTGCGCAGGCAACACGCGCACAATCGTCGCCGACAGGTTTTTCCGCCGCACCGCCAGCGAAAACAACAGCCAGCCGGCGATCAAAATGACGGACGTTACGATGGTCAGCGTTTCGTACATTTAAAACAAATCAATCAACCGCACCGTGCGCGGTTTAAATTGCGCGACGGCCAGTTTACCCTGCCAGACAGCCAGGCCGTGCGGATCGGCAATTTCCGTTACCGCCGCTTCGGCTTTACCCGACAGATTGAGTTTGACGATTCGGTCGTTGCCGGTATCGCTTACGTACAACGCGCCTTGATGATGAAGCAGATGCTGCGGGCGATTGAAACCGGCGCCGTTGAATTGCGGCACGCTTTCGTGAAGCAACGCGCCCTGGTAATCGAGTTTGAGCACGCGCGCGTGTTTTGAATCGAGCAGGTGGATGTGGCCCTTGTCGTCGACGGCCACCGCAGTCGGCAGGCGCAGTTTGTAGTCGAGCGTACCCGGTTGCAATGGGGCGGGATCGTCGCCGAGGTAGCCGAACGCCACCTCCAACTCGCGTGAACGCCAGCCGTAGCGTTGCAGCACGTGGCCGCGGGTGTTGGCCACCCAGATACAGACTTCATCGGCCAGTACGCCATTGGGGCAGGCGAGCTTGCCGGTAGCGATGCCCAGTCCGCCCATCGCGCCACGCCACGTACCCTGGGTGTCGAACATCGCGATGCGACCGTTGTTGGTGTCGCAGACGAGAACCTCGACACCGACGGCGTGCAAACCGGTCGGGTAATTCAGGCAACCGTCGCCGCTGCCGGGTTGGCCGAAGGAAAATTTTTCTCGACCGTTGGCGTCGAAAACGACGATGCGGTAAGCGCCGGGATCACTGACGTATAAACTATCGCCGGAAGCGGAAAGTCCCCAGGGGCCTACAAAGCCCTCGGCGAAAACCTCGCCCGGCTCGGCGGCAAACGCCCGCACCGGATGCGACAGCGCCAGCGCACCGGTTACGGCAAGCGATCCTTTAAGAAAATTTCGTCGGCTTGTCTTATTTGCCAATTTTCGAATCCGCAGTCTTACTCTAATTCTTCGGCCGCACACAACAGATGGCAAGTTTGGCAAATCCTAACCCCAACCCCTTGTATCGTCAATGCAGGTCGCCGAAAAAGCAAGGATTTCGCCCCCGCACGCAAGATAACCTTTTCAATCCTCTCGCGAATCGTATAGACGCGACAGCCGCTGGTCGTCCAGCTTGACGTGAATCGACTTGACCGAACCGGCCAGCACCTTGCCCGGCGCCGCGCCCTTGGGTTTACGCACGTGCTTGCGGCGCGTGTACTGCACGGTGCCCGCACGCGAGTTTTTCAGCGAACTGTGCAGCACGGCGAGCGTGGCGGCGTCGAGCAACGTCTCACCGGAAAGTTCGCCCGATGACGGCAAGCGCACGACCACATGACTACCCGGTGCGCCTTCGACGTGCAGCCAGTAATCGTTGCCGCGCGCGACGCGAAAGGTCAGGTGTTCGTTTTCCTTGTCGTTGCGCCCGACGTAGATCAATGCGCCGTCCTCGGCGACAAAAGGCCTGGGGCCACCTGTTTCGCGTTTCTTTTTCGCCGGAGTTTTGCTTACGCGCACTTTCGGTTTTCGTTTCGGGCCGACCTTCTCCGTCGCCATTTGTTCGGCGACTTCGTCCAACGCCGTGTCGTCTTCCGCCGCGTCCAGTCGACCGACCAACTCGTTCAACGTTGCCACTCGCGTTTGCATCTCCTCGATGCGCGCCGATAAATTTTCCTTTTTACGGCGCGCTCGCCCCGCTTGTTTGAACATGGCGTTGGCGTTTTCCTGCGGCGATTTAGCCGGGTCGAGCTCGATCGTTAGCGGCTCGCCGTCCGGTTCGGCGGGGTCGGCCAGCGTGACTGTCGCCTGCCCTTTTTTAACTTGCGTCAGATAAGCCAGCAATGCCTGAGCCTGTCGCGTCAGCGCCTCGGCGTCGGCCAGGTCTTCCCGTTCCTGTTCGATCCGTCCCAGGTATTTCCGCGTTCGCCGCAACTCGCGCATCACCGCTGAACGCAGACGCTTGCGCTGCTCACTGAAGTCGGCTTGTCTTTCCGCCTCGATAAATTCAACGGCCAGGGCGGATGGATCGAACGAATCATCCACCGCCATTTCCTTTTCCGACGACGGCGCCGGCAGCGGCTCGTAAAAATTACCAATCATAGCGCTGCGCGTTTTCGCCCGTTTCGGCAACAGTGCACTGACGACCTTGCCGTCCGGATCGAGCAACCACAAATTGCCCTTCGCACCGAACAATTCGGCGACCAACGTCCACACACCCTCCCCGCCCTCATCGTCGCGTTTGTTAACGCTGAGCGTGACGATGCGATCGGCTCGAACGACGGTCAGTTCGACCACGCGCCCGCCGATCAGGCGCTTGCGCAGCAAACCGCCGAAGGCTGACAGGTCGGAAGGTTGATCGGGTTTTTCCCGCAAAGGTAGAAAACGAGGAAAACGCGAATGCACGGAAAACAACAGGTAAAGACTCTCGCCCGGGGCGCGGCATTCGACGATAACACCGTCGGCGCGATGTTGCCGTACTTTCTGCACGCGCGCTCCGACCGCGGCCTCGGCGAGGATCTCCACCGTTCGCGCCAGTTGCGCGCGCGTCATTCCGCCGCTCAGGTGATTTGCACCCACTGCGTCTCCAGAGTTTCCGAATCGATCTGCAACGCCCGTCCGGTGTCGCGGAAACAACCGACATTCAGGTAGCGTACCGGATCGGTATCCACTTCGCGATCGACGTATTCGGCCACCTTCGGTTGATGAATGTGTCCAAACAGCACCAAACGGGGCCGATGCAGTTCGGCATAATAAAGCGAATCTTTGCTGCCCTGTTCGTCTCGATCGGCGACAACATCGTAGGTCATGCCGTCAATCGCAGGCGGCGAATGCACACAAAGCACCTCGCAGGCGCCGATGTCATGCAGGCGTTGCGCAAAAACCTTACTGCTGACTTCGCCGGGCATGCCGAAGGAATACGGACCGGGCGGATGACCGCTGACCAATCCGAATCGCCAGCGGTTGATGTCGACCACATCGGCTTCGTGCAAACGCACGTCGCCGCCGACGTTGCTGCGTAGAATATCGGGGAAATCGACGTTGCCGTAGATCAGGTGCGTTTGACATGGAAAAGCCGAAACCATCTCGAACACCATCTCCTGCGCGGCCTGCCGGATCTTGGAGAACAGATCGGGGATCGAGCCGGCGGCCTTTCCCATCGCCGCGCGGGCCTGGTCGAGTTTTTTCTCTTGGATCAACGACAGGGTACCGGCAATCGTTTCCTGGTCGATGAAATCGGAAAGCAGGCCCGAGAGGTCTTTGTAATCGAGCACGTTGACGTGATCGCCGAGGCTGATCAGCACGTCGTCGCTGCGCAAAAAATCGGCGAGCGGACGAAACGCGCCGTGCATATCGGCAACGACCAGCAAACGCAAAGCGACTAACCTTTAATCACAAACGGCTTGGCAACTTTCTTGCCGATTGCGGCCGCTTCTTTTTCGTACCCCGGCCGCCCCATTAGCCCGAAGGCGTAGCGTTTGCCTGCTTCGACGCCCGGTTGATCGAAGGCGTTGACGTCGAGCATCAACCCCGCCGCAGCCGTCTGCACTTGCAGATGCATCAGCAAACAACCCAACGTTTCCGCGTCGAGTTTCGGCAGCATGACGGTGGCGCAGGGCCGCCCCGCTTCGGTCAGGGCGAAGCGCGTCGCTTCGGCTTCGGCGTCGAGCAGTTCGAACATGGTGTGACCTTTGAAGTAGGTAAAAGCTTCTTCGTTCCAACGGCTTTTCGGGAAGCGCAGGTTCTTACGCATCTTGCCCAAGCGCAGGAAGGTATAGAACTTGTCGTCCGGTCCTTCGGCATACAACTGCACCTGGCTGTGCTGATCGGTCGCGCCCAACGAAGCCACCGGCGTCGGGCCGATGTGAACCGGTTTGCCTTGCAGGCTGCGCTCTTTACCCAGGCTTTCGGCCCACAATTGACGGAACCAGTCGGCGACCCGGTAAAGGCTGTTGGCATAGGGCATCATCACGGCGATGCGCCGGTTCTGCTGATAATGCAGGTAATGCAACGCCGCGCCGACCAGGCTGGGACTGTCGATCGGATCGTCGACGTACAAGCCGGTCGCCAAAGCGCCGGCTGCACCTTGCAGCAGGCGACGGATATCGATGCCCGCTACCGCCGCTGGGAACAGACCGACCGGCGACAGCACCGAATAGCGACCGCCGACGTTGCCCGGCACCGGCAGCGAAGCGAAGCCCTCTTTTTCGACCAACTTGCGCAACGGACCCTTGGCCGCATCGGTGGTTAACAAAAACTGCTTAACCGCCTGCTTTTTACCGCCCAGCTTTTTGGCGAAGGCTTCGAAGAAAATCAAAAACTGTCCGACCGTCTCGGCCGTCGAGCCGGACTTGGTGATCACGTTGACCAGCGTCTTTTTCGGGTTGATCAACTCCAACACGCCACCCACGTGTTCCGGGTCGATGTTGTCCAGCACGTGCACCGCCGGAAGCTTCAAGGATTTGGCGACATGGTTGTGGAACGGATGCAGCAGCGCTTCTTTCAGGGCGATAAAGCCCAGAGCGCTGCCGCCGATGCCCAGAACGACTAGGTCGGTTATCTTGCCCCGGTACGTTTCCGCAGTCGCCAGCACCTGCTTGAGCATCGCCGCGTTGTCGGGCAGATCGGCGAAACCGAGCTCGTCGATTTCGTGAACCATCTGCAGCGATTGCTGTACTTGCCGCAAGCCTTCGCGAATCGTCTTTTTATCAGCGGAAGTCGGCTTGCCTTTGGGAAAGGCGTGCGTGTAATCGAAAAGCACGCTCATGTTCACCCTCCGTATTGATCGTGAAAGACAAATTTTACGATTTCTTGACGATTGGTCGGATTCGGCTGTTTTTCAGGAATACCCAGCGGAATCAACTCGACCATCTGCACATTATCCGGCAGCCCGAGAATTTCGGCGGCCATCTCCAAGTGGATCGCGCCGACATGCACCGTACCCAATCCTTCGGCCGTCGCGGCCAGAGTCAGGTTGGCCGCAGCCAGACCGGCGTCGAATAAACCCCAGTTTTCAATGGTAGTCAGCAACTCGCCTTTGTAATAGCCGGAGATACCTTTCTCGAAACAAAGCGCGAAAACCACCGGCGCATTGATGATCGCTTGCCGTCCCGGGTTTCCGGGCGTGGTGGTCTCGGCCAACTTTTCCTTGATCGCCGGATTCTGCACGACAACCCAGCGTGTGGCTTGCACATTAGCCCAACTGGGCGCCCAGCGCGCCGCTTCCAAAATGCGATCCAAAACGTCCTGAGCAATGTAATCCGTTTTCAGCTTGCGTACGCTCCGCCGTTGTTTAACAGCTTCATACAGATCCATTTCTCCCCTCCTTGCCGTAGAAAAAAAGAATTACTTGCGCAGTTCCCGCACTCGCGCCGCCAGTTGCGGCATCACTTCACTGGATGAGCCCAGCAGGCTGTACTCGGCGACGCTGCCGGTCAGTTGAGTGGTTGCCTTGTTGACTTCCACCACCGTCGATCCCGTCTGACGCGCCAACATCGGTATTCCGCTGGCCGGGAATACCATCGCGCTGGTACCGATGACCAGAATGACATCGCATTTTTGCGCATGCTGTTGGGCTTGGGTTGACGCCTCGAACGGAATCGCCTCGCCGAAAAAGATCACGTCGGGTTTCAACACCTGACCGTCGTGTTCGCACACCGGCGGCCAAACGCCCGAGGCCAGATTTTTCTCCGCGTACGCTTCCGTATCGTATTTCCGGCCGCATTGCAGGCAGACCAATTTGCGTCCGTTGCCGTGAAACTCGATGACTTCCTGCGAGCCGGCGTCCTGATGCAGATTGTCGATGTTTTGGGTAATGACCGCCTTCATTACGCCGATCTGCTCCAACTCGGCCAAAGCGAGGTGCCCGGGATTGGGCCTGGCGCCGCTGATGACCTCGTTCATTTCTTTGATCATGTTCCATACTTTATTCGGATTGGCCTGGAACGAATCGATCGAAGCGTATTCCAGCGGATCGAAACGATCCCACAATCCACCGGGACTGCGAAAATCGGGAATGCCCGAATCAACGCTGATTCCCGCGCCGGTCAGGGCGATGGCGTGATCGCTCTGCGCCAATAGTTGTGCTACTTTTTCCAGCTTCTCATCCACGGTCATACCTCTTCGTCTGCTTCGGGCTTCAACGAGCGAGTCAGCATCTCGATGCGACGACGGGCGTGATCCAGCAGGTCGCTGCGTTCGCCCACCGCTTCACCCACGTCAACATAGCGCGTCCAACGATCAAGCGCCATGGCTCGTTCGCCCAGCTTTTCGCAGGCAGTCGCCAAATTAAAGTGTGCGCTGGCGTAATTGTATTCCAACGAAATCGCTTTTTCGTAGGCTTTGATGGCTTCGTCAAACAAGCCTTTGCGGGAATAGGCCAGCCCCAGGTAATTGTAAGCGGGCCAATGCGAGCTGTTGCGGCCCAGGGCTTCTTCGAACATCTTCGTCGCTTCGTCGAACCGTTCTTCGTTGAGCAACTGACGCCCGAGACTCATGTATTGCCGAACCTGCTCATCCTCTCCCTGGTATTGCATCGGCGTTGCCGCCGGGCGCTCGTTGCGACGCGCAGGTTTGTCTTTCCACAACACCGTCAACAGAATAAAAATCCCGCCAGCCAAGGCAACAGCCAGGGCCAACACCCAAAGGATATGACGCGGACCGATGACATCGAGCGAATAGAGCAATCCCGTAATGGCAACGGCGACCACTTCCAAAAGCACCAGCCAAAGTAGCGATACGCGAGAGCCCAAGCCCTTAACAATCCTTCCTTTTCTTGTTTGCCACACCCGGCGTGCAAACTATCATATCGACAGGCTGCGCACAAATCCGCCGAGTCGACCAATTGTTCCAGTCGTCTCCCAGCGATTCGCTTTATTCATCGCTTTTTCGTTCTCTTACGTCGCGCAAAACTCGACATCGTGCGCAGCCCGTGGCACAATCCTCGCAAGTACGGCTATCTTTCGGCAAAGGTTTTAACTTGTGAAAAATTTTGCGCTAATCGTCCTATGTATAGTCTGTTTGCTTGTCTTTGCCTGCGATTCAAGTAACGACGACAACGACAATCTCACGCCCGACGACGATATCAACGATGACGACACGACCGATGACGATGTCGGTGATGACGATACAGGCGATAACGATACGACGGACGACGACACCAACGATGATGACACAACAGACGACGATACCGATGACGACGACACCATCGACGACGATACGATTGACGATGACACGAGCGACGATGATACCGGCGACGACGACTTCACCCCGCCCACGCCGGTATTCGGCTATTACCAGGAAGCAGGCAACCTGCCCTGGCTGGAATCCCAATTGCCGGTTTTCGCCGAAAACGATCTGACGTTGTTTCTCGGCATGGATGACGTCGACATCGGCAACCCCGATCTGCTGGCGTTTCTGCAGGCGGCCGAAACCGCCGGGGTGGATGTACGTGCCTGGGTGCTTTTGCCCTACGCCATCGGTTACTGGCCCGGCGAAACCAACGCCGAAGCCTTCGCCGAGTCGGCTTTGGCTTTCGCGACATGGTTCATCGAAGAAGAGCTCGACATCGAGTGGATCGTGGTCGACATGGAAACCGACATCAACACGATGCAGCAACTCTCCGATTTGATTTTCAGCGGCCAATACGTGCAGGCGGGCCTGCTGCTGCTCAGCCATTACACGCCGTTGCGCTTTCAACAGGCGACCAATACCTATCGTCAACTGATCGACGACCTGCACGAACTCGGCTTCTACGCCATGGTGGTGACTGCGCCGATGGTGTTGGATGACATGGACGACGAAGACAATTTCATCCAAGACGTGATGGACATTCCAGTATCCACCGTATCGTGGGACGAAGTTTCGACGATGGTTTACACGACGACCTTCGAACAGTACCTCGGCCTCGAATTCGGCGCGCATGTGGTTTACGACTACGGCCTATCCACCGTCGAGCACTTCGGCGACCTGGCGTCGATCGCTCTCGGCCTCGCTCACGAATGGGCGGGTCCGGAAGACATGGCGGCTGAAGTGGCGGCGGCCAAGGCGGCGGGTATCGAGCGGATTCAGGTGTACAACTACAACGGTGCGGCGGCGCAGCCTGATCCGGAACAATATCACGATGCGTTTTACGTCCCCGCCGAGCGACCGCTACCGGCAGCAAGCACATACCTGATGCGTGGCGCGCTGCGCCTGGCTGACGAAATTTTCTGAAACGGAAGAATTTACCCGGCTGCCTTTTCCACGATTTGCGCCAGTTTGTCGATCACCTGATCAATCGTCAGGTTGGAGGTGTCCACCAAAATCGCGTCGTCGGCCATCACCAACGGATTCAATTCGCGCTCGCTGTCGCGTTTATCGCGTTCGAGTTGGTCGGCCAGAATCTGCTCGTATTCGACGTCCTCGCCACGCATCAGCAACTCGGCGTACCGTCGCTGCGCCCGTTCCTCGGCGCTGGCGGTCAGAAAAATTTTCACTTCGGCGTCGGGAAACACGTTGGTGCCGATGTCGCGCCCTTCCATCACCGCACCGCCCGTCGCGCCCAGTTCCCGCTGCATCGCCACCAACCGGGTGCGCACCGCGCCGACGCTGCTGGCCTTGCTCGCCGCCTGGCTGACCTCATGCTCGCGAATGGCCGTGGTGACGTCGCGCTCGTTGCAGATCACGCGCTGCTGCTCGCCGTCGCCCGGTTCGAAGCGGATAGCCAGGTCGGCAAGCAGCGGGTGCAAGCTTTCTCCGTCCAACGGATCGACGCCGGTCTCCAGCGCCAGCAAGCCGACGCAGCGGTACATCGCGCCGGTATCGATGTAGACGTACCCCAGTCGCCGGGCCAGCCTTTTGCTGACCGTGCTTTTGCCCGAACCGCTTGGCCCGTCAATCGCCACAATCGGACGTTCACGCTTCATGTCGTCTCCTTTACCGGAATACCGTTCAAGCAAAACAGAATCTGAGGGTGGATTGCAAGCGGCCGGAGCAAACGCGTATGGTAGAGCAACGTTTTGACCGGAATGAATGATGAGACGTATCGTCCCCTTTATACTTGTACTTTGTTTGACTGCCTGCTCGGCGCCCGCCGATGGGTTAATCCACCTGAAAATCGGCGACCGAAGGTTGACGGTGGAGATCGCCGACAGCGATGCCGAACGGCGCCTCGGACTGATGTACCGCGACTTTATGGCCGACGATCAAGGCATGCTGTTCGTCTATCCGCAGCCCCGGCGTTTATCGTTTTGGATGAAAAACACCAAAATTCCGTTGGACATCGCCTTTATCGACGTCGACGGCACCATCCTGCAAATCGAACAGATGAAACCGATGGACATGTCGCACACCATCAGCCGAAAAAAGGTGCGATTTGCCTTGGAAGTGAATCAGGGCTGGTTCGCCAAACACAAGATCAAAGTCGGCGAGAAAATCTCGGGCTTGCCTTGATCGCTCGCCGCCGTCAACCGTACAATCACGGCATCAAGTGCGTTTACCTTTGGAGTATCCGATGAAAAAATCTTTGTTCTTGCTAACGCTGGTTTTAGTCGCCGCCCTCGGGCTTTCTTGCGCGGGAAAAATTAAAAACATCGTGTTGCACGATGACGACCCCGAGCATATCTGGCTGCAATATTTCGTCGATGACAACGACGAACCCGTATCAATGGGCTACGATCACCCTGCCGAACTTACGACCGAGCAAGTCGCCAAGTTGTTGACTGCGGCCGAATACGAAGAATTCTCTTTCATGGCCTGGCGCAGCAAGGGACGCGTCTTCATCGATTCCGAAGTGGAAAAGCTGGCTAAGCCTTTGGCTGAAGCTTTAGCGCAGGCAACGCCCAACCAATGGGTGCACTTCGCCGTCACCGGCCAGAAAGTCGAGTTGTTTTTCAAAACGCGTCATCTCACCGACGGTATCTGCTTTATCCAGGACGGACGCTTCAACCTCGTGCTCGGCAACATGAACGTCGAATTGATCAACCCCGACAAAGAGCTGTACAAGCGCGATCCCCGCGACCGCCTCTACACCGATTCCCTGCGGTTGAAGGTCAAGCCGGATTTGGGTATCGCGCTGCCGCCGATCGTGCAAGGCGATCCCTGGCTGGAGAAGGAACGCCGCAATTGGTTGACCTACGACCTAGTCAAATTCTTTGCCGCGGGCGAACCGGCAGCCGAACCGGTAGAAGCAACGCCGGAGCCGCAACCCGACGCCACCGAACGCCTGCAAAAACTCAAGGAGTTGTACGACAACGGTTTGATCAGCGAAGAAGAGTACGAGCAGAAACGCAAGGAAATTCTGGAGGATCTGTAACTGGAAATTCGCCCGCAATACGTCGGGTTTCACCTCACCGAACGGTGCGACGCGCGCTGTCTGCACTGCCGCATCTGGCAGCATAAACCGATGGCGGAAGTCGACGCCGAATTGTTCTGCCGCGCCGCCCATGACATCGCCGACTGGCTCGGGCCCCGCGAGATTCAAATCGCCGGAGGCGAACCGTTGCTTTCGCGCAATTTGATCGCTCTCACCCGCTGCGCCGTCGACGCCGGGCATACGGTGACGATGACGACCAACGGCTTTCAACTGACCGGTGACGTCGCCCGCGAATTGGCTGAGGCCGGTTTGGGTTACCTCGCGCTTTCGCTGGATGGCTTCGATCACGTTCATAACAAGATCCGTCAGCGCGAAGATGCCTTCGCCCTCGCGCAACGGGCGATTTCGCACGCCCACGACAACGGTTTGAAGATCCGCCTCAACTGCGTCATCTGTGAGTTGAACATCGAAATTCTGCAGGGCTTCGTCACTTGGGTGCGCGACGACTCACGCCTCGACGGCATCTTCTTCCAGGCTCTGGTGCAACCGTTCGGCGAGCCGCCGCGCGATGGATGGTGGGAAAACGAACCGTTGTTCCCGCAAGACCCTGAACGCGCCGCCGAGGTGCTCGACCAATTGCTGTCGATGAAACGCGCCGGCTTCCCCATTCTCAATCCCGACGGGCAGTTCCCGGCGATGGCCGCCTACTTCCGCAATCCCGGCCGCTTCGCAATGCAACGCTGCAACGTCGGCACATTCGGTATCACCGTTGACTGCGACGGTCGGGTGAAACTCTGCAACCGCTACGAATCGATCGGCAACCTGACCTCGGGTCTCGGCATTCGGGAAATCGCCGAAGGTCCGGTTGCCGAAAAAGTGCGCGAGCAGATGCGCGCCTGCCGGCAAAACTGCCATTTGCTGATCAACTGCTGTTTCGACGAGGACGCACGATGAACCTGCGCGACCGACACGCCGTGTTGATTCTTGTCGCCGGTTGGGTGCTGGCGGTGGCGGTGGTCGGTGTCGGCCCAAACGTGGCCATCGACGATTCCTGGAACTTCGCCGGACCGACAAAGCTGTTGTTGGAAACGGGGCGCATTCAGTTCAATCCGTACAACTCGGCCGCCGCCGTGCCGCACATTTTATGGGGCGCTCTAGTCTGCAAAATCGGCAGTTTTTCTTTTGTCGCCTGCCGCATCGCCAATCTCATCGCCGCCTTGTTCGCGCTGCTGATCGCCTATTGGCTGGCGCGTTGTTACGAACTGGACATCGCCGGCTCCTTTGTTGTCGCCATGATGACGGCTTTGGCGCCGCCGTTTTTCATTACCGCGTTTACGTACCAATCCGACTTTTTCTTTTTAATCCCGGCCTGGGCGGGTCTCGGTTTCGCCTTGCGATTTTTCAAAACAAAGCGCGATCTGCATCTGTTGCTGGCGACGCTGCTTTTCGGCTTCGCGATATGGAACAAGGTGCACGGTCTACTGCTGGCAATTGCTCTGATTGTGGTTTTGCTGCTGCAACGCAAGCGCCTGGCGATGCGCGGCGTACAGTGGTTGATCGCCGCGGGCGTCCCGGCGATTTCCTATCTGCTGTTCCGTCTGGCAACGCCGGCGATGCATCCGGTTCACACGACACTCGATCGCAAAACCGGCGAATTGCTGTCGCGCCTGGGCGATCCGCTCGTCTGGCTGGGCGATGGTTTCGAGCGCGCCGCCGTGTTGCTGCTTTCGCTAGGATTGTACGCTTTGCCTGTATTGCTGATCGGCGGCCTCGCCTCGCGGCAAACCCGGTTGCGTTTGAAAACGCGACAGGTGTTGTTCGTCGTGACTGCCGTCGTTGTCGGTGCGGCGGCTTTCTGGCTCGTGCTCTATCGCGGCGAGTTGTACCCCTTCACCAGTTCGGTGTTGCGCGAACAACCGCCGTTAACCAATCGTGCCTTGCTCGCGCCGTTAACCGCGCTCAGCCTGTTCGGTGCACTCGGCCTGCTTTATCACCTGCTGGCCGCGATCGCCGAAGCGTGGTCGAAACGCGACGAATCGGTTTTGCTGATTGTCTCGTCCGGTCTGTTGCAGGCGCTGATTCTCGTGCCGATTCTGCTGTTTATGGATCGCTACTTTCTGGTGTTGATTCCGCTCGCGTTGATCGTTGTGATGCGTCGCCTCGAGCGAAAGCCCTGGCCCGCATCCCAGCCGTTCGCCTTGTCCTGGCGACGCAAGTTGGAAGCGTTACTGGTGCGCCTGGGCTTGCGCAAACTCGCGCCGAAATACGGATCCATTACCCTCCTCACCCTGGCTTTGATCGTCGCCATGGCTTTCCAACTCACCGACGCCCTGCGCGTCTGGCAATATCACCAGGGCATCGCCGCTCAATGGAAAATGGCCGACAAACTGGTCGAGGCCGGGCATGATCCGCTGACCGTCGACGGCGGCTATTCCTGGTTCGGTTGGCATAATTATCCGCATTGCCTGCAAAACAAACCGGTCGACTTTGACGTCGATTTGCGCCACACGCCTTACGTGGTGGAGTTGTGCCCCTGGGCACCGATTGAATACGACGTCGTCTTCCATGAGCTGGCGCCGCCGCGCAAATTGATTGCTTCACAGGTCATTCGCTCGCCGTTGTTGGGCGACATCCGCCTGTTCGTTTACCAACGTCAGTAATCAGATCAGAAAAACGTCGCCGTCGTTGGCTGCGACGACTTCGCCGCCGAAGGCTTTTTGCGTAGCGACGGTCAACGGTTCAGCCAAAGCCGGATCGCTGAAATGGGTGAGCACAATTTTCTTCACGCCGACCTCCGCTGCCATCGTGCCCAAAGCCGTCGGCGTCACATGCCCCGGCAATGGCAAATCGTCGGGCGAACCGGCTTCGACCAGTAAAACGTCGGCGTCTTGCGCCAGCTTGCGCAACCCTTCGCATATGCCGGTGTCGCCGGAAACGGCCAGTGTTTTATTACCGGTGGTGATGCGATAGCCCAGGCAGGTCAGCGACGGCGAATGCTCGACCAACTCGTAACTCACACATACTCCAGGAAAATCGCGCGCCCCGGGAGGATCGAAGATCAGCCAGTTTAACTCGAAACCGGGATCATTCAGCCAGTCGCCGAAGGCTTGAGCCAAACCCAGTCTTACGTCATCCAAGCCATTCGGACCGGCGATAAGCAATGGCTGCTTGCGCTGTTGCTCGGCGTAAAGGCCGAACAGGAGCGGGGCCAGTCCGCCGATATGGTCGCCGTGAAAATGGGTCAGCAAAATAGCGGAGATCTGCTCTGGCGGCACTTTGGCCGCCGCCAGACGCCGCCAGGTATTTTCGCCGGCGTCGAATATTAGCCACTCGTTTTCGACCTCGACAGCCGCGCAGGGCGCTTGCCGCGTCGGCGTGGCGAAACAGCCGCCGGTCCCCAGGGTGATCAATCGCATTTTTTCCTCCGGTCCCGACAATGTATCCGGGAAGCTAAAAGGTAGCAAGTTTTTCCGATCATGGTCACTTCCGTGAAATTTTCGGAAGCGGAAAGGAGTTGAAAAAATTGTTTATTTTCCCCTTGCAAGGACAATTATGTGGTGCTAGATTACGCCCGAAAATTTGCTCTGCTTGATAGCGGGCAGCCTCTTGGCAACCCGCTATTTTTTGTTCTGAGCAAAGAAAGGTATTTTATTTTATGCGCTTTACGCCGGAAACGCCGCTGATTAAGCGCCTCAACGAACTGGCCGAACCGGTTTGTGAAGCTTGCGGCGTTGACCTTTACCTGGTGCAGGTATTGGGTAGTTCCGGCCGTTGCACGGTGCGGGTGATGATCGACGCGATCGACGGCGTCAGCATCGACGACTGCACCAAGGTCAGCCGGCAGCTTTCGGCGGTGCTTGACGTGGAAGACCCGATCAAAGGTCGTTACCGGCTGGAAGTTTCCAGCCCGGGTCTGGATCGCCCGCTGCGCGATCTAAGCGACATGCAGGCAGTCGTCGGGCAGACAGTAGCGCTGGAAACGTCCACGGCGATCGACGGGCGCAAACATTTTACCGGAAGGGTCACGGAAGTGACGGAGGAAAATATCGGCATCGAAATCAACGGTCATCAATTTTTGGTTCCGGCCGCTTCGGTGCAGAAGGCTCATGTGCAATATGCCTTTAAGGACAACCATAAGTAGGGAGTAGGGACATGTACTCTGATCTCAACCGCGTGATTGATTCCGTGGTGAAAGACCGCGGACTTTCCCGAGCGGTCGTCATCGAAGCGCTGGAAGCAGCGATGCTTTCGGCGGCCCGAAAAAAACTCGGGTTGGAGTATGAGATCGAGGCCCAATACAACGAGGAACTGGGCGAGGTTGAACTTTTCCGTTTCCGCGAGGTCGTCGCGGAAGTGGAAGACGAAGCCCGCGAGGTCTCGTTGGAAGATGCGCACAAGATCGACCCGGAGAGCGAAGTCGGCGACGAACTCGGCGAAAAGATCGAGACTTCGCAATTCGGTCGCATCGCCGCGCAAATGGCCAAGCAGGTCATTTTCCAGAAGATTCGCGACGCGGAAAAAGAAAACATCTACAACGAGTACAAGGATCGCGAACACGAAATCGTCAACGGCATCGTGCGGCGCTTCGAAAAGCGCAACATGATCGTCGACCTGGGCCGCGCCGAGGCGATCATGTACTACCGCGATCAGATTCCCAACGAAGTTTATAAACCCGGCGATCGTATTCGCGGCTTCGTCACCGAAGTCCGCAACACAACCAACGCTCCGCAGATCGTGATGAGCCGTACCAGTCCGGAGTTCATGAAAAAGCTGTTCGAGATGGAAGTGCCGGAAATCGCCGAAGGCACAGTGCAGATCGTCGCCTGCGCGCGCGAGCCGGGACAGCGGGCGAAAATCGCCGTCAACAGCCGGGAAAGCAACGTCGACCCGGTCGGCGCCTGCGTTGGTATGAAAGGCAGCCGCGTGCAAGCGGTGGTCAACGAACTGCGCGGCGAGAAAATCGACATCGTCCCCCACTCTGAAAACCCGGCGACCTTCGTTTGCAACGCGTTGGCCCCGGCGGAAATCACCAAGGTCATTATCGACGAAGACAACGCCAAGATGGATATCGTCGTCGCCGACGACCAACTCAGCCTAGCCATCGGCAAACGCGGGCAGAATGTCCGCCTCGCCGTTCAGCTTTCCAACTGGAAGCTCGATATCCACAGCGAATCGCAAATCAAGCAGATCGAAATGCAAGCGCGCCGCATGTACAAACGCCTGACCAAGGTGCCGGAAAGCGTGCGCGAAATCCTCATCAAAACCGGTTACACGGCCATCGAAGATCTGGCTGAAGCCGAGATCGAAGATCTGGCCAACTTCCCGGGCATCGACGAAACCCTGGCCGAGGAAATCATCGACGAAGCCTACACGATCAAGGTTACCGGCGAATGGCCGTTGCCCGAACCGGAAGAAGAAGAGGAATACCTCGAGTTGAGCAGCGAAGAAGACGCGCGCCGCGCAGCGGAAGAGTTGTTCGCGAAAAAGCTGCCGTCCGAAGCCGTCGAAGAAGAAGGAGACGAAGCCGCAGCGGCGGAGCCCGAAGAGGAACCGGAAGAAGAGGAAGAAGAACCGGAAATCCCCTTGGGAGAGGATTTCGACGTCGATCTGGAATCGCTGCCGGGTATCGCCGGGAAAACCGCGCAATTTCTGCGTGACCGCGGCTACACAACCCGCAATAAAATTCTCCAGGCTTCGATTGACGATCTGGCCAAAGTGCCCGGCATGGGCGTGGCGCTGGCCGAAGACATCAAACAACACGTCGCCGAATTGACGCCCGATGAGGAGGAAGCGGACGACGAAGCGGAAACCGCCGACGAGGAAGCCGTAGCGGAAGAGCCGGTGGAAGAAACACCGGCCGAGGAAACCGATTCGGCCGACGAGGACGAACCGCAAAAGGATACCGACGAATAAGGATGGAACGAGACGTTGACCGGACATACGCCCATACGCCAATGCGTGGCCTGTCGCCAGCGACGCGCACAGGCGGAGATGCTCCGTCTGTATTGCGACGCCGACCGGCAAGTGGCGGTGACCGTCGGCAACCATCGAACCGGACGCGGCGCCTATTGTTGTCCGCATCCGGATTGCATGGAGAAAACAATCAAGAAGCATTTGTATGCCAAAAGCCTGCGCATCGCGGCGAACATCCCGGAGTCCGACAAGTTGCTCCGATCCATGAACGCCGCCGCCAAGGCTTTGAACCATCAACGCGGAGACAGTGAACATGGCGAAAATCACGGTTGAGACGGCCGCCAAACGCTTGGGCATGGATCCGGAAAGCTGTCTCAAACGGCTGCAGGAAATGGGCATGCTCGTCCGGGACCAGCTTGACCAGATCGATTTGGATACCTTTCAACAGGTCAAAGCTCGGCTGGATGAAGAAAAGCTACGCCCGCATACCGACGATTCGCTGACCTCCAAGCGCATCGGTTCCCGCGTCATTCGCCGGCGCCGGGTCCGCAAAGAAGCCGTGGAGGAACCGGTCGAAAAAGCGACTGAGGCGATTCCGGAAGAAGAGCCTGCGGTTGAAGCTGCGCCTGTGGAAGCCGCGCCCGAAAAGGCCGAGGAAATCGCCGCGCTGACCGAAACGGAAGCGGAAATCGCCGCCGAACCGGAAGCAAGCCTGGAAGACGAGGCTGAGGAAGCGATCGAAGCCGCGGAAGAAATCGTCGACGAAACCGTATCCGACGAAGCAATCGAAGAAGAGGAAGAAGAGGAAGCGGAAAAACCGAAAAAGGGTCGCAAGGGCAAAGGCGGGAAAAAACGCGACCTGGCCGATGTCAAACCGAAGAAGGTTCGCCTGCACGATAAAACGCACGAACCGGCCAAGGTTCTCTCGCGTCCCAGCGTACCGTTGGAGCCGTTGAAGCCCTCGGCCGCCGAGCGCGGCGCGCCCCCTTCCCGCACACGCCGCGAAGAAGAACGGGCCGCCCCCGGTGCGGCCGACGCCGGCGCCGGTCGCGGACGCAAAGGCCGGCGGGTGGTCGATTTCGGCCAGCAGCGAAGCCGCCGCAAGGACCAAGAACGCGAAATCGGCTTCATGCGCAATCGGCGTCAGAAAAAGAAAAAGGGCGCGAAAACCGAAATCACGACGCCTAAAGCGATTAAGCGCAAAATCAAAGTCGCTGATACCATTCAGGTCGGCGAATTGGCCAAACGCATGGGCGTCAAAAGCGGCGATCTGATCAAACAGTTGATGTCGATGGGCATGATGGTCACCATCGTGCAGGATATCGATTACGAAACCGCCGTCATCCTGGCCACTGAATTCGGTTTCGAAGTGGAAAGCGCCACGATCGAAGCGGAAGACATTCTCAAAACCGAAGAAGCCAAGCCCGAAGAGATGGAAGACCGGCCGCCGGTGGTTACGGTCATGGGTCACGTCGACCACGGCAAAACGACTGTTCTCGACGCCATCCGCGCCACCGACGTCGCCAGCGGCGAAGCCGGCGGCATCACCCAGCACATCGGCTCTTACAGCGTCACCCTCTCCAACGGCCGGCAGATCACCTTCGTCGATACGCCCGGTCATGAATCCTTCGCGGCCATGCGAGCTCGCGGCGCCGAAGTCACCGACATCGTCATCCTGGTCGTCGCCGCCGACGACGGCGTCATGCCGCAAACCATCGAATCGATCAAACACGCCAAGGAAGCCGACGTACCCATCGTGGTCGCGGTGAATAAAATCGACAAGGAAAACGCCGACCCGGATAAAATCAAGAACCAGTTGATGGAACACGAGTTGGTGTCCGAGGAATTCGGCGGCGAAACGTTGATCACCGAAATCAGCGCCAAAAAGAACATCGGCATCGACGACCTGCTGGAAAACGTCTTGTTGCAGGCGGAAATGATGGAGCTGCAAGCCGCGCCCAACAAACCGGCGGTGGCCGTTATCCTCGACGCCCGCCTCGAGCGCGGACGCGGCCCGGTCGCCGACGTGATCGTCAAAGAAGGAACGTTGAAAAAAGGCGACCAGATTGTCGCCGACACCTTCTTCGGGCGCGTGCGCATGATGTTCGACGACCGCGGCAACGAGATGGCCGAAGTCCTGCCCGGCATGCCCGTGCAGGTTATCGGCCTCAACGGCGTCCCGCGCGCCGGGTCGATTCTCAATGTCGTCGGCGATGAAAAAACCTCAAAGACCGTCGCCGAACTGCGCAGCAACCAGGCTCGCAGCGAAGAACAGAAAAAACGGGCCAGCGTACGGCTGGAAGATCTCTACGCCCAGATTCAGGAAGGCGAGACCCAGGAACTGAAAATTCTGTTGAAGGGCGACGTACAGGGCTCGGTCGAAGCGGTCCGCGAATCGCTGGAAAAAATCGGCAACGACAACGTGAAAGTGCGCGTCATTTACAGCGGTGTAGGCACGATCACCGAAACCGACGTCAACTTCGCCAGCGCCTCCGAAGCCCTGGTCATCGGTTTCAACGTGCGTCCCGAAGTGAAAGTAAAGGACCTCTCCGAACAACAACATGTTCAGATAAAACTCTACAACGTCATCTACGAGTTGATCGAAGACGTCACCGCCGCCATCGTCGGCATGCTTGAGCCGGAAATTGAAGAAGTGCTCAACGGCGTTGCCGAAGTGCGCGACACCTTCCACATCAAACGTATCGGCACGGTCGCCGGTTGTTATGTGTTGGAAGGAAAAATTCTGCGCAACAGCAAAGTGCGTTTGGTGCGTGACGGCACGGTGGTTTACACCGGTCAACTGGGCAGCCTCAAGCGTTTCAAAGACGACGCCAAGGAAGTGCAGTCCGGCTTTGAATGCGGTATGAACATCGACGGGTTCAACGACATCAAACTGGGCGACCGCATCGAATCGTTCAGCCTGATCGAAGTTAAACCCACGTTGTAGAAGGATGAGGAAGCACGCGGCAGATGACAATCGGCGCACTGCGAGTGATGTTGCTGCTGCATGGATGCTGTTCCTTGAAGGAAAAACGTATGGTGATTCGCGCCGTGATGAGCCGCGTCCAGAATAAATTTCACGTCGCCGCCGCCGAAGTCGATCACCAAAACCAGCACGATATGGCAGGGCTGGCTTTCGTCACCGTCAGCAGCAGTGACAAAATCGCCAACAGCACCTGCGACAAAATGATTAATTTCATCGAATCGCTGGGTCTGGCCGAATTGGCCGACCAGGATATCGAGTTGATCCGGTACTGAAGATGACCAAATCGCTGCAATACAAACGGGCCGATCGCGTCGCCATGGAATTGCAAAAAGCGCTGGGGCAAATGTTGATCGAAGGTGTGATTAAGGATCCGCGTCTGCAAACGGTTTCTTTTACCAACGTCAAACTGAGCGACGATTTGCGCAACGCCAAAGTGTATTACTCGCAAATCGGCGACGAAGGCCAATTGAAGGAAACCGAACGCGCGCTGAAACGCAGCGTCGGCTTTATTCGCAGCGAGGTCGGACACCGCTTGAAATTGCGTTACGTGCCGGACATTCGCTTTTATTTCGACGCCAGCCTGGAACGCGGCGCACGCATCGCCCAACTGTTGGAGCAAGCCCACGTTGACGAAGACGAGACAGGCGAAAGCGCAGAAATCGAGCCTGATGATGATTGATCAAACCGACCATGTCATCGAATTGCTGAAAAAGGGCGATTCGTTTCTGGTGATCACTCACGAGAATCCCGACGGCGACGCCATCGGCGCGCTGCTGGCTCTGACCCGTGTTTTACGTTCGCAGGGAAAACAGGCCACGCCGTACGACCACCACGGTGTTCCGCCCTATCTGGAATGGCTGCCCGACGCAGGCAACGTAATCCGTGAAGCCGATCCCGCCGCATACGATGTCGTCTGTGTGCTCGATTGCGGCGACGCCAAGCGGATGGGGCCGATCGCCGAGCAAGTGCTGACGCATAAGCAAGTCGTCAACATCGACCATCACGGCACCAACGACGGCTTCGGTACGGCCAACATCGTCGACCCGCACGCCAGCAGCACTTGCGAAATGCTTTACGGACTGTTTGCGAAAATGGACGTATCGTTGACGCCGGAAGTGGCCACGCTGCTTTACCTGGGCGTTTACACCGATACCGGCATGTTCAAAAACGCCAACAGCACGTCGGCATCCTTCCACGCCGCCGGCGAGATGGTCGCCGCGGGCGCGCAATTCATGGAAGTCGCACAACACGTGTACATCGACACTTCGGCGCCGCGCCTGCAATTGCTGGCCCGCGTGCTATCGACCCTGCAAATCGACGCCGACGGAAACATCGCGGGCGTGGTTTGCACCACCGGCGACCTGCTCGAGTTGGGGCTTGCCCCGTCCGACCTGGAAAACTTCGTCGAATATCCGCGCTCGATCGTCGGCGTCAAAGCGGCTTACCTGCTGCGCGAACTGGACGGCGAAAACCAGGTCAAAGGCTCCATGCGCGCCAACAACGACATCGACGTCGCCGTCATCGCTCAGATGTTCGGCGGTGGCGGTCATCGTCGCGCCGCCGGTTTCCGTACCGACGGCTCGCTTAAGGAAATCCGCGCCAAAGTGGTGGCGGCGCTGCGCCGGGCAATGGAACAAGCATGAACGGCGTTCTGCTGCTTAACAAATCAGCCGGACCGACCAGCCACGACATGGTTGATCGCATCCGGCAGCTTACCGGCATCCGCCGCGTCGGACACGCCGGCACATTGGATCCGTTCGCCACCGGCTTACTGGTGATGCTCCTCGGCAGCGCGACCAAGATTTCCAACTTCCTGCTCAACCAGGATAAAACCTATTCGGCGGAAATCACCTTCGGCACGGCGACCGATACGATGGATCTGACCGGGGAAGTCGTCGAAACGTCCGAAACGCCCCTGCCCGCTCGTGATACGTTGGAAAACGTGCTGGCCGGTTTCGTTGGTGATTTTTTGCAGACGCCGCCAATGTATTCGGCGAAAAAGGTCAACGGTCGCCCGCTTTACGTTGCGGCGCGTCGCGGAGAAGAAGTCCAACGCGAAAGCAAGCAGGTACAAATTGAATCGCTGGAACTGCTTGATGTCGACGGCAACATCTTTTGCCTGCGCGTCGCCTGCTCCAAAGGCACCTACGTGCGCAGCCTGGCAGACGCTATTGCCCGCCGGTTGGGCGGCGTCGGGCACCTGAGTGCGCTGCACCGGGAGAGCAGCGGATCCTTTGCCGTAGACGACGCTTTAACGATCGAGCAGGTCGAGCAACTGATCGATTCGGGCACCTTGGCGGATCATTTGCTGTCCCCGGCCCAGGCGCTGGCCGATTACCGCGGTGTTGTGCTAACCTCGACGGCAGGTCAGGCTTTGCTTCATGGAAGACGACCGACAGTGGACGGCATCGCCGCACCGGGATCTTATAAACGAGGGGAAATCATTCGTCTTTTGACCGAAGACGGTAACCTGCTGGCCATGGGCCGCGCCCTGTTGGATGACAAACAGACCAAGCGGCAGGCCGGTTCCGTTTCACCTTTTGAATTGTTGCGGGTATTTTCCTCATGAAAGCAAATATTTGCGGTTTCAATTTTTTTCACACTTTCACTGTATTCTATGGTAATAAACTGCACTTTCGACTTGAAAAGATGCATAAGAACGGAAGGAGAACATAGGTTATGGCACAAGATGCCACTCGGAAAGCGAAGATCATTCAAGACTTCGCTCAGCATGAGCAAGACACCGGCAGTCCCGAAGTCCAAATCGCGCTGTTGAGCGATCGGATCAACTACCTGACTGAGCACTTCAAGGTGCACAACAAGGATCACCATTCGCGTCGTGGCCTGTTGAAGTTGGTCGGTCAGCGTCGTCGTTTGCTCAATTATCTGCGTGACAAGGACGCCGAGCGCTACCGTAAAGTGATCAAAGCTCTTGGCATTCGTAAGTAGGCAAGGATGATATTCACAGCGATCCGGCACGAGCCGGACGCAACAAGGTGAAGTTTGCCCAAGGCCTCGGGTGCCCGCACGTTTGGAGCGGCCTGAGACTTCACCTTCGAAAGGAAACCAATCAATGGAGAAAGTTAGAGTAGAAAGAGAAATTTTCGGACAATCCATCGTTATGGAAACCGGCCTGATGGCCAAACAAGCCAACGGCGCCGTCGTCATCCACGTCGGCGACACCATCGTTCTGGCCACCGCCGTCATGGCGCGGCAGCCGCGGGAAGGAACGGATTTTCTACCCCTCACCTGCGACTACCAGGAAAAAACCTACAGCGCGGGTAAAATCCCCGGCGGATTCTTCAAACGCGAAGGCCGGCCCAGCGAAAAGGAAGTGCTGACCAGCCGCCTGATCGACCGCCCGTTGCGTCCGCGTTTTCCCAAAGGATTGACCAACGAACTGCAAATTATCGCCTCGGTCTTGAGCAAAGACGACGAAAACGAAGGCGACGTGCTGGCAATTACCGCCGCTTCGGCCGCGCTGCACATCAGCGACGCGCCCTTCGACGGGCCGCTGGCCGCGGTGCGCGTGGGCTACGTCAACGGCGATCTTGTCGCCAACCCGACTCACCAGCAATGCGAAGAATCGACGATCGACGTCGTCATCGCCGGCAGCAAAGACGCCATCGTCATGGTCGAAGGTGAAACGCAATTCGTCAGCGAAGAACTGATGGTGCAGGCGTTGATGTTCGGCCACCGCAGCTTGCAGCCGTTGTTGGAAATGCAAGAAGAACTGCGCGAGAAAGTCGGTCGCCCGAAGGTGGAATTCACGCCGCCTGAACTACCGGAAGACCTGTTGCAGACGATTCAGGAAAAAGCGTCCGAGCAGATCAGCCAGACCCTGGCGATCAAGGTTAAACAGGAACGCCGCACGGCGTTGCATGAACTGGAAGAGAAACTTTACGAAGAACTCAACGAAGGTCGCCCGGAAGACGATCCGTTTGACAAAGGCGATTTCGCCAAATGCCTGGATAAAGTGACCGCCGAAATCATGCGACGGCAGGTGCTGGAAGACAAAGTCCGCATCGACGGCCGCAGCTACACCGATATCCGTCCGATTTCCATCGAAGTCGGCCTGCTGCCCCGCACGCACGGCTCGGCGTTGTTCACCCGCGGCGAAACGCAGGCGTTGGTGACGTTGACGCTGGGCACCAGCAGCGACGAGCAAAAAATCGACGGCCTGTTGGGCGAAACCTGGCGTCGCTTTTTGCTGCATTACAACTTCCCGCCCTTCTCGGTCGGCGAAGCCCGCTTCCTGCGCGGCCCGGGCCGGCGCGAGATCGGTCACGGCAACCTGGCCCGCCGGGCGCTGAACCCGGTGCTACCCTCGGAAGAGGATTTCCCCTACACCATTCGCGTGGTCAGCGACATCCTCGAATCCAACGGCAGCAGCTCGATGGCCAGTGTCTGCGGCGGCAGCCTGGCGTTGATGGACGCCGGTGTGCAAACCGTGGCGCCGGTGGCCGGCATCGCAATGGGGATGATCAAGGAAGACGACAAATACGCCATCCTGACCGACATCCTCGGCGACGAAGACCACCTCGGCGATATGGACTTCAAAGTCGCCGGCACCTTCAAGGGCATCACCGCCATTCAAATGGACATCAAGATCAGCGGCATCACCGAGCAGATCCTCACCGAAGCGCTGAATCAGGCCTGCGAAGCGCGGCTTGAAATTCTCAAGTCGATGAAAGGTGCACTCAGCCGTCCGCGTCCGGATTTGTCCCCCTACGCTCCGCGTATCACCACGCTGCAGATTCCGGTGGACAAGATTCGCGACGTCATCGGACCCGGCGGCAAGGTCATTCGCGAGATCGTCGACAAGACCGGCGTCAAGATCGACATCGAGGACGACGGTCGCGTGTTGATCGCTTCGACCGACGGAGAATCGGCCAAGAAGGCCATTGCCTGGGTCAAGCGCCTGACCGCCGTGCCCGAACTGAACAAGTTCTACATGGGCAAGGTCGTGCGCGTGGAAGGTTACGGCGCGTTTGTCGAAATCATCCCCGGCACCGACGGTCTGATTCACATCAGCCAGATCGCCAACGAACGCATTCGCGCCGTCGAAGACGTACTCAACATCGGTGACGAAGTGCTGGTCAAAGTCATCGAAATCGACGAAGAGCGCGGCCGGGTTCGCCTGAGCCGGAAGGAAGCTCTCGACGTCGATCCGAGCGAGGTGCTCGACCAAGACGACGACTAAGGCCGGTCGACATTTACGAGACAATGCGGGCGCCCGGCAAAGGCGCCCGTTTCTTTCTGGAGCCAAGATGCAACCCATCCGCTTGCCCGTCCAACGTCTGCCGCATGGCCGCGAACTGCCCCTGCCCGTCTACCAAACTGCGGGCGCCGCGGGAATGGATTTGCTGGCGGCAGTGTCCGAACCGTTCGTCATCCAACCCGGACAACGCGAATTGATCCCCACCGGACTGATCATCGCCGTACCGGCCGGTTACGAAGCACAGGTGCGACCGCGCAGCGGACTGGCGCTGCGCCACGGCATCACCCTGCCTAATGCGCCGGGCACCATCGACAGCGATTACCGCGGCGAAGTACAGGTCATTCTCGCCAACCAGGGCGATCAACCTTTCACCGTTTCGCGCGGCGACCGTATCGCGCAGTTGATTCTGGCGCCGGTCGCGCAGGCCGAGTGGGAAGAAACCGACCAATTGCCGGAAACCTCTCGCGGAGCCGGCGGCTTCGGACACACCGGGAAGTAAGGTGCGACCGGTCATCGACCATCCCTGGGACCTTACGCCAAAACAAGCCGTCGCTTTACAGAAAAAATTGGCCGGCCGGGTTCGTCTGGAAAACAATCACGGACCGCTGCACGTCGTTTGCGGACTCGACGTCAGTTACAACCGCGGCGAGGATCACTTTTTCGCGGCCGCCGTGCTGCTTTCGTACCCCGACCTGGATGTATTGGAAATGCAGGGCTCCGTTGCGCGCAGTCCGTTTCCTTACATTCCCGGTCTGCTCAGTTTTCGAGAGATTCCGGTGTTGGCCGAAGCGTTGGCCAGGCTTTCGCAACGGCCCGACCTGCTGGCCTGCGACGGTCAAGGCCTGGCGCATCCGCGACGTTTCGGATTGGCCTGCCATCTGGGCGTGCTTTACGACATACCCGCCATCGGTTTGGCGAAAAGCCGTTTGATCGGAAATCACCGCGATCCCCGCAAAACCAAAGGCTCGTGGTCCTGGCTGACCGACGGCGATGATCGCATCGGCCAGGTCGTGCGCACTCGCGACGGCGTCTCGCCGCTGTTTATCAGCCCCGGACACCGCGTCGATTTTCACACCGCGCGCAAACTGGCGTTGTCGCTGTGCCCGAAATGGCGACAACCCGAAACCACGCGCCGGGCGCATCACCAGGTTAATCGTCTGCGACGAGAATACGGAATAAACAACGATTAGGCGGGATTCTTTTCTTTCTCGGCCAGTTTCGTTTCCAATTCGTCGACCCGATCTTCCAGACGCTGCACCTCTTTACTCAGCAACGCCATCGAGCGCAACAGTTCGAGCACGTCGTTCACGCGGCCGTCGAGTCGCGTGTAGGCGCCTTCGAGACCCTTCTGACTGGTGGAGAACCAATCGGCGATCAGGCGTTTGCCTTCTTCCGGTTCGAGCTTGCCGCGACGGATCAACTTGTTGACGTATTTTTCCATTTCTCGGCGGGCGTGGCCGACGCTGTTGAGACCGGGTACGATATGCCGATCGATAAATTCGCTGACCGATTCGCCGCCGCTTTGGATGATGCGCTTGAGCGTCGATAGCGGCAGAATGCTTTTTTGCTTCTTTTCCTGTTCGAAAATGATCTGCGTCAGCGTCAAACCGGTCAGATCTTTTTTCGTTTTATTGTCCACGACCTTAACATCTTCGCCGTCGCGGATCATTTCGGCGATGTCGTCCAACGTGACGTAATTGGACGCGACGGTGTCGTACAACTTGCGATTTTGGTAACGTTTGATGATACGCGGCTTCGGCATTGCCATCTCCAAATATTTTTTGATAAGGCCAAAAATCGGATAACACGCTGCGTCACGAAAGTCAAGGACATTGCCGAAAAAGTGCAGATTCAAAGCCGTTGTAACGCGTTGTCTACATTGACACTTGTTCGGGCTTTCGGCTATGGTTAGTCGTTTATTTTTTTTGAAGGAACCATGACGCAACAGCAAGACGCCAACGAAAACATTTCCCCTGCCGCCGACGACTCAGCGGACGTTTCGCCTGCTGTGCCCGCGACAGACGAATCCTTCGACTTCGTCGACCTGGAAGCGGAAACACCGCAACGTTTTTCCCGCTGGTTCTGGTTGCAGTGGATCATTTTGCTGCTGATCGGCTTTGTCCTGCTCGATATTCTGATCGGCGGCTTCGACACGATGCATCGTTACGGCTGGAGCGAAACGGGCATCAACTGGGCCTTGTTGATCAACAAGTGGGAAAAGATTTTCGCCCTGGCCTTGTTCGCCATGTTGCCGGCGGCCGTGTTTATGGTGTTGGCCTTTGAAGACATCCTGAACGAGCCGTTGAAGAGAATGACCGCCTGGTGGAGCAAGCCGGCGCGTTCGCGTTTGCTCGTCCCCATGTTCACTCTGCTGGCCGGCGTTTTGATTCTCGCGTCGATCCTGTTCATCTTTCATCGTCAGCCGATCACCGATGACGAAAACGTTTATCTTTTTCAATCGCGGATTTTCGCCTCTGGTCAGTTGACGCTGCCTAGTTTGCCGATGACCGAGCCGTTGCAGGATCGTATTTTCGAAGACAATGTTTTTATGGTGAACAACGGGAAGATCTTCGGACAATATCCTTTCGGCCACAGTTTCCTGCTGATACCCACCTACCTGCTCGGGTTCCCTCGCCTGATGATGATTCTGCTGGCGATGTTCAGCGTGCTGGGCATGTATCTGCTGGCTTCACGGCTTTACGGCAAATCCCTGGGTTTGGCGGCGGCGGCTTTGCTGGCAATCAGCCCGATGTTCCTGGCAACCTCGTCTACTCTGCTCAGTCATCCGACGGCGCTTTGTTTTCTGATCTGGTTTTTCTATTTCGCACATCGCACCTGGAAAGAAAGCGGCTGGCTCAATGCGCTGCTGGCCGGTCTGTTTTTTTTCCTGGCCTTTCAAGCGCGATCGACGACCGCGCTGTTGGCCGGCGGGCCGATCGGCCTGGCGCTGGCCTTTGCTTTGCTGCGCGACTGGCGCAATACGTGGCCGAAAATTGCGGCGCTGACGCTCATGATCGCCCTGACCCTCGGCGTTACCTTTACTCTCAATTACCTGGTCAACGGCGCCATCATGAAAACCAACTACCACGCCGCCTGGGGCGAAGGGCAAACGCCGTTTCAACACCCCTTCGGTTTCGGCAAGGGCGCCTGGCATATGGTGCATACGCCGTCGATCGGCTTGACCAGCATCTTCAACAATTTCATTCGCCTGAACGGATGGTTGCTGGGGTGGCCGATCAGCCTGCTTTTCGTTTTCGTCTGGTTGCTGCGGCGCGATAAAAAGTCGATCGAGTGGATCGGTTTCATTACCGTGGTGCTGACATTCGCCGCTTATTTCTTCTACTTCTGGCCCGGCATTTCCGACACCGGCCCGGTGCTGTACTACGAGTTAAGCGCCGTGTTGATTCTGCTTTCGATCAGCGGCATGGTCGCCGCAACGCGCCTGCTGATGCGTTGGATGCCGCGCGACGACGCCCGGCGACGTGTCGCCCTTTTCGTGGTGTTCAGTTGCCTGGTCGCTTTTTTCACTTTTCACCAGGTGCAGGCGCGCACTCTGCACCGTACCGCAAGCAACGTCGCCGAACTGGCCGAAACGCTCGACCGTTACGACGTGCCGGAAAACGCGGTCGTTTTCACCAACTACTATCTCAAGGGCACCAAAAGCTACAATCACCAGGATAGCTGGGTCGTCGGACGCCCGCCGTCAAGCCGTCTGTTGAACGACGAGCGGCTGTTTTATGTCAATTACGGAGCGGCGCGAAACCGCCAATTTATGGAAAAATACCATCCCGACCTGCCGGCGTTCGTTGTGGTCTGGTCGCCCGCGGGCGTACCGGAAGTAGCTACCTTGGCGGAATACCAGATTGATTTTCTGCCGGATAACTTCCCGGACTCGCGATGATCAAAAAGCTCTGGCAATACCTGCTGGCCACGCGGCCGATCGAATCGTCGTTGATGATAGGTTTTCCGCTGATCGGCACGTTCATCGCATTGGAGCAATGGGCGGGCATCGGTTGGCTGGTGCTTAAATTTTTCATCGCCACTTACCCGCTGGTGATGTTCGTTTATTGCTTCAACAGCTACGGCGGGCTGGAGCACGACCGCATCAATCGCCGGCTCAACACCAACCCGGCCGTCACCGGTGAAGTGACGCCGACTGAGTTGCTGCGCCTGACCTACGGTGGAGCCTTTTTCAGCGGTCTGTTGTATTTTCTGTGGTTCCCCAACTGTCTGCTTCCCTGGCTGCTGATCATCATCTGCTGGACGTTTTACTCGCACCCGAAGGTCTACGCCAAAGCGCGGCCGATTGCCGGCACAACCATCCACTTCATCGGCGGCGTCCTGCAATTTCTGCTGGGCTACGCCGCGGTGCAACCGCTCAGCGGGCGCGCGATCACCATTGCCGTTTACTTCTCGCTGGTTTTCGCCGCTGGACATCTCAACCACGAAGTTAAAGATTACGAACCGGACAAGGAAGCCGGCCTGCGAACCAACGCCATCGTCTTCGGCCCCGAGCGGGTGTTTTTCTTCGCCTTCGGCGTATTCACTTTCGCTTTCGCCTACCTGCTGGCTTTGTCCTTCGGCGGCGTGTTGAGTTGGCGCTACGCTCTGCCTTACCTGGCCATTTATCCGATTCACTACATGCTGCACCAACGAGCCACCTCCGGCGAATGGACCGGTTACGACCGCACCTATCAGGTCGTCTACCGCTCCTTGTTCGTCATCGCCGGTATGGCGCTGGTCGCCCTGAAATACTGGACGTTGACGTGAGGAAAGACATTCGATGAGTGAACACAAGCACGATGTGGTGGTAGTCGGCGCCGGTCCTTGCGGAAGCACCGCCGCTTATGAAATCGCCAAGGCCGGACACGACGTACTGCTATTGGAGCGTGACGAATACCCCGGCCAGTTCAATTCCTGCGGCGGCGGACTCGGCAACTTCCTGGTCGACCGCTTTGACCTCGACCAAGCGCTTGTGCACAAACACATCCACACCGTGAAGGTCGACCTCGGTTTTACGCGAAAAACCTACAACGCCGACAAACCGATTTACGTCAGCGTCAAACGCACCGAGTTGGATCCCTGGTTGGCCAAACGTGCCGAAAAGGCAGGCGCCAAATTGCGTTGTCACCAGAAAGCGATCGAATACGATCCCTACCACAAACGCCTGAAGGTACTCGACCGGTCCAACCAAACGCACTACGACGTCATCGGCGACTTAATCGTTTTCGCCGACGGCGCGCGCAGTCTGGCCTGGCCCAACTGCCGCATCGGCGTCGACAACAAGCGCGATTCCATCGTCGGCATCGCCTACGAGTTAGGCTATCCCGATAATCCTTACGATGCCTTCGAATTTTTCTTCGACGAGGAAAAATTGCCCTACGGTTACTACTGGATCTTCCCCACCAGCGACACATTGAACGTCGGCATGGGCGGGCCGGCCGACCAACTCGGCGGACGCGTCGGCGTGATGCTTCAGGAATTCATCGACGCTCGCGAAGACTTGAAAGGACTCAAGCCGGTACGTAAATCTTCCGGTCTGATTCCCAGTTACGTCGCGGAAAAATTCCACGGGACGGGAGTACTTGTGGTCGGCGATGCGGGCGGCTTCGTCAATCCGCTCACCGGCGGCGGCATCTACCTCGGCATGGTCAGCGCCGAAATGGCGGCGCGCACGGTCAACGAAGCGCTGGCGGCGGATCGTTCCGACGCGGCGTTTTTGTCACGTTACACCCGGCGCATCAAACTGTCGCCGTTCTACGCAGGGTTGAAAACTTTCCACGCGATGGTCGCCTACAGCGAATGGCGGCGCAAACGCACCGGACGCAGCGCCATTGGGCATATCTTCAAACTCTATTCCGATATCGGGGATTTTGCGCTCCGCCGTCTTTAATCGTCAGTCTGTTTTTTCGCCAACACGCGACGCAGATACGTCGGCGTCCACGGCAGGCCGACGATTACGGTCATCACCTGCACCAGTAAAAAGAAGAGTAAGCCGGCGGCAATTAACCGGGCCGGATCGGCGGCGGGGAACAAGGTGATCAATGTCGCCTCGCGAGCACCGACGCCGGCGAAGGTAACCGGCACCATGGCGACCAGCATCACACCCGGCAACACCGTCCACCACTGGCTGATGTCGATATCCACCCCCACAGCGCGCAGGCACAGGGCCAGCACCACCGCTTCCGCGCCCAGAATCAACGCCGAATAGGCGACCAACGCCAACGTGCGCGCGATACCCGCGTTGGCAAAGGCGATCATCACCCCCTCGCTCCATTGGGTGATCCGTTGTCCAAAGGGCGCAACCAGCTTGAGCAACAATCCGCGACCGCTATTGATTGACAATAAGGTCACCATTGCCGCCACACCCAACAGCGCCAACATCGAAGCGACCTCACCGTACATGATCGCCCGCAACAGCAGCGCCGGCGACAATCCCAGCACGATGATGACCTTGTCGTAAGCCACCGCCGAAAGGGCGTGATTGAGCGCCAATCCGTGCTGCCGACTCAGATAAGGCAGACGCAACAACTCGCCTGCTTTGAACGGTGTGAACAATTTGATCGCCGCGCCGCCCATGCGCATCAACCAGGCTTCGGCGAACGAGAGGCGCAGGCCGGTCAGCCCGACAACCCGGCGCCATCGATCGGCGACGCCAAGCATGTTGCTGAAAACCAGAATCAGCCCGGCACACAACAACGGCCGCGGGTCCGCTTGCGCCAGCGCGGAAACGATGAGCCGGCGGTCGTAGCGCCAAAAAAGAACGCCGAGCAACAACAAGGTCACGCTCAGCACGACGACGTTGGCCAGGCGATCACGTTGGGGTTTGGTCAGCAAATGCACTCCCGGATTGATCTATTGAATATACCGGGCTCGGGCCGCCGGGAAAAGCCGAGGCATAACATTTGGCATCACCGGTCAGATGTTGGTAACATTCGTCTTCGACAATGTCGGAGGCTGCATGCGTCGTTTAATTCCATCACTGCTACTTGTCCTGATCGTTATGGTCTCGGCTTGTCAAAAAGCCGAGCCGCCGACAAAGGATCTGCGTCTAGCGCTGGACGCCCGTGCCGTGCTTTGCGCCGGATTCGTCAATGTCGCCGAGCATTCCGACCTCGGCCCGCGCAACGGTCTCAACCTGCATTTGCAACCTCAACGAGACTACGACGATATCGCCCAACTGATTTTGCGGCAAGAAGCGGACGCCGCATTTGTGCCGACGGCGCTGGCCGTCTCCCTGCTGGCTGACAATCCCGATTGGCTGCTGCACCGCGACCTCGGACCGACTGGACAACTGCTGCTGATAAAACGTTCCGAACCGAAAACAGCCAAAGATGCGATCATTAATTTTGAGGAAAAGGCCGGTCGTGTTGCTCTTGCCTGGTGGACGCAAAAAGGCGATCTTCCCGCTGAAGCTTACGATCCGCCACCGTCCATTCCGATACGCCAGATCATCCACAAAGCACAGTATTCCCTTTTTCTCGAACCGCTGCCGACCATCGCCGGCGAACAGATTGAAACCGTCAATGCGCTTGAGCAAAATCTGTTGCTGTTGGTTAATTGTGAGTATCTCAAAGCAAACAGCCGACTGGTCGACAACCTGATCCGCGCACTCATCGACTCAGTGATTACGATCAACGCCCGGCGAGATTTTTACTTGCCGCGTCTGGCAATGCATTTGTCAACGCAGGAAGAATGGATCGAAGCTGCGTATGAACGTTTGCCTGAAATGCAGTTGAATCAATTACCCCTGCCCTGGCCGCAAGAGCCGAGCGATAAGTTAAAAAAGCGATTTGCGGAATTGAGCGAAGCCGCGAAACAGGCGAGGATCATTCGGCCCGATTTTGACCCGACGACAGTATATTAGCCAACCGATCCAACAGCATCGTAGTAATTTTTCGTCCGACCGACATCGAGCATTCGTACTCGTAGCGCGGATCGTCCCAGTGGTTGTCCAACAACAAATACCCCAATTCGTCGTTAGCCAGATTGAGCACCCACGGGTATTGGCTGTCGAGCAAATGCTTCACGGCGAACCCGACCTCCGGCAACGCCTCGCCGGGCAGCGTCGCCATGGTGATCGGACCCAATCGCGCGATGTTGACTTCGGTGGTCAACGTGTTGCGGTTTTGCAACATCCAACGCGGAACTACATTCAACCACGCCGCCAATAAAAACAAACGATTGGTGACCTGTATATCGAAACCGACATGCTCGGTCTCGATGCGGTCGACCTCGACGGTTTTTGCTTCCAGTTGCAATCCCTGTTGTACAAATTCGGCGATACTGCGCCCCAACACCGTAACGAAGGGCGTTCCTTCCATCGGATCGAAAGCGCCGTCATCCCTACTGACCGCGCCGGTGACCATGCCGCCTAAAGCGTTTTGCACCAGCAACGCCACACCGCCGAGGTTGTGTTCCAGGGTCGCGTTGGTCACGCCGGGCCAACCTGCGCTAAGGCGTCGATGATGGTGACCGAAAAATTCCGGATGACAGGCATAGTTGTAGAGCACTGCGATCGTCGGGCCGCGTGGATGGCGCAGATGCATGATCTGAATCTCGTCGTCCTTCAGGCATTCCTGGCGAACGTTGCGCGACAATCCCGTCGAAGGCGTCACCACACCGGCGGCTTCCAACTGCGCCGACGCCATGTTTGCCGTCGCCTGTTTGATCGCCTCCACCGTACGCCCGATGAGAAATTCCATGTAGTCTGCGTCCAACCCGCTGCGCAGCGGGACCTCACGGATCATCGGCCCCCAAAAGCCGATGGTGTCGGGGCTGTCGTGGGTGTGGGTGCAGCAGATCCAAACGCGGTCACGCGGCAATTCGGGCACGCGGTCGCGAATCTTTTCTACGAAACCACGCATCAGGCCGACCAGGTCGAGACTGACGATGACGAGCGGTTCGTCACCGGTCGACATCGCCACCGCGCGGGCATACAGCGGGTCGCGCACATCGACCGCCGTGCGGTTGACGGCATGGCCGCCCATGCGCAAGCCCATGCGCTGCGGCGTGATTTCGGCCCGGGCCGCTCCGGCGCGCAATCCACTCATGACAAACCGGCGAGCATCGTCAGACTTATGTGCATCGACCGCATCAACCAAAACCCATAGCGAAATATATTGGATTCAGAATCGACCGCGCATGAAATCTTGTCAACCCGACTAAAATGATAATTTGATAAATATTCCTTAACAAAACCTTGACAGTCAATGAAAAGCGGCGCTACAAGGGGTAGTTACCTGGAGGTTGGCTTGGAGATCAGGACAGAGAAAATCCATCTGGTTGCCGACTTCGAACGAGGCGTGCGCGAGATCGTTGCGCCGAATTTGATCGAAGCGCGACTGGGACCGATCGACGCCGCCTGCCGTTTCGTCGCCTACGGTGATAGCCACCTGCTGGCCAAAACGCGCCCGGATGCGGTGCTTGAAGAAAACGGCGACCTCCGCCTGTTGCAGACCTGGCGCGGACAGGACCCCGCCGAACGGATTACCTTGTCGGTTTACATCCATGTCGGCGACGACGTCGACGGCGTAACCTTACGCGCGCAATTCACCAACGAACTGCAAACACCGGTCGCGCTTGAATCCATCGATTTACTCAACCTACGCTCCGACAACGGCGGTAAATTCTCACTCGGCTTTTCCGCCGGTGAATGGAGCATTCTGCGTAACGGTTGGCAAAGCTGGTCGGCTACCCGCACGTTTCGTCTGATCGAACGCGACCCGGCCCCACGCTTCGCCTTTCTGCGCGAGATGGAAGAAAATCCGGCCAACCCCAGCCCCAACCGGCACGGCAGATACACCAGCGAGCAGGTCCTCGGCCTGCGCAACATCAGCAACGGGCAATCGATGGCCCTGGGTTTTCTCACCTGCCGCCAGGCGTTCGGCGATATCCGGTTGGAAGTCAATCCGAAAAGCAAATCGACCGACCTGCTGCGCGCACGTTGCCACTACGACGGCATGACCGTGCAACCCGGCCAGACCGTGGACAGCGAAACGCTTTGGCTCGGCTTCGGTACACGCGGACAAGATCCTCTCGGCGATTGGGCGCAGGCCAGCGGCAAAACGATGGAAGCGCGCATTCCCGAGAAAAGCCCGGCCGGTTGGTGCAGTTGGTACTACTACTACACCAAGGTCAATCAGGACGACGTGTACGAAAACCTGGCGGCACTGGGGCCGTTGCGCGAAGAACTGGGGCTGGAATTTTTTCAACTCGACGATGGCTACCAAAGCGCGATCGGTGATTGGCTGACGGTTAATGAAAAGTTCCCCGACGGCCTGCCGGCGCTGGCGGCGAAAATTACCGAGTCCGGTTTCCGCCCGGGCATCTGGACCGCACCGTTTTTGGTCGACACCAAAAGCCAACTGGCGCAGGATCACCCCGACTGGCTGCTGCGCGATTCAAAAGGGCGACCGATTCGCGGCGCTTACAATCCGTTGTGGGCAAAATGCCGTAGTCTGAAAGCGCTGGACCCCACCCATCCGGAGGTGCAGGCCTGGTTGGTGCAGACCTTCCATGCCTTGCGCCAGATGGGTTGGGAATTTTTCAAAATCGATTTTCTCTACGCCGCCGCGCTGCCCGCTGTACGGCGCAATCCGGCAATGAGCCGCGCCGCCGCGTTGCGCGCCGGATTGCAGGCCATCCGCGAAGGCATCGGCGACGACGCCTTTTTACTGGGCTGTGGCTGCCCGCTCGGCCCGGCGGTCGGCATCGTCGACGCCATGCGCATCGGTGCCGACGTGACGCCCCGATGGTCCAACCCGATGCGTTGGCTGGCGCGCGACCACCATTGCCTCTCCACGCTGCACTCGATCCGCAACACCATCCATCGCGCGTTTCTGCACCGCGTCTGGTGGTGCAATGACCCCGACTGTGTGCTCGTGCGCGAAAACAAAAACAAGATGACGTTGCCGGAAGTGCAGACGCTGGCTTCGGTCAATGCGCTCAGCGGCGGCATGGTGCTGGTCAGCGACGATATGACGCAATTGTCCAACGAACGGCTGAACCTGCTGCGCACCGCGATGAGCCACCGCCCGCAAGCCATGCGCGTGCTCGACCCCGACGCCGGCGAGTTCCCCACCAAAATGCTGGCGCCCGTCGACGACGGCTATCTGCTGCTGGTCATCAATTACAACAAAGACGACGTCAGCCCGATTTTCGACCTCAAAGACATCCTCGACCTTAAAGAGCTGGCGCGCGTCAACCAACTCCGTGAAATCTGGCTCAACCAGATTCTTCATCAACATGACGGCCTGATGCGCCTGGGTGTTATCCCTCCGCACGGTTGCCGCCTGGTGCACATCCGCCTGAAACAGGATTGAACGATGCCCGATTTTGACGATTACCGATCCGGTCCGCGAAAGCCGCAAGACCACATGACGCGTAACCTGATCGCCATTGCCGCTGTCGCCGTAGTGGCAATCGTGCTGTTGTATTTGTCTTTCGGTGGTGAGAACGACGTCGAGCCGACGCCTGTCGACGAACCGACGCCGGAAGAAATCACGCCGGAACCGACACCGGAGCCGACACCCGAGCCAACCCCCGAACCGACGCCCGAACCGCCGCCCAACCACGTGCAAGACGGTAACCTGCACGCTTTGGCCTTCGAAGTGGTCGGCAGTCTGTCCGTTTCACTGGCCCGGTCACTGCCTGAGGAGCAAAAACATCTGGCCAACGTCCTGGCCGAGCGCGTGGCAACCGGATTGCGTTGGAAGCTGGATCCGCGCCGCGACTTGCGCAAGGGCGACAAAGGGCGCATCGTCTATAACCCGAACGCATCCACCGCTCACGTGCCGCTATACGGTTTCTGGTATAAAAGTCGCCGCCTGGGCAAGGAATTGATGTACGTCTATTTCCCGGAAGCCGGCGGCGGCGGTCCGTCCTATTTCGATGCCGAAGGCAACAGCATCTCCGACCGGATGAAGCGTCCACCGCTGAACGAAAACGACATGGAAAAAGCGAACGTGCGTCCGTTGGGTAAAAAAGGAATGTACTTCTTCGCCGCCAAGGGAACCGCGGTGATCATGCCCTACCCCGCGCGGGTTTTACGGATCAACTGGGACCTGGAAAACCTCGGCCGTTGCGTTGAAGCCCGGTATCTCGACAGCGGCGTCATCGCACAGTTCTGCCATCTGGACTCGATCAGCGATAAAATCAAAGAAGGCGGCATCGTCGGATCGAGCCAGCCCTTCGCCTCAATCGGTAACTCCGGCGGCGTCTCCTCGCCCCGCTTGCTGTACAAAACTTTGAAGCCGGCGGAAAGCGGCGAGCCGGCGCTCGTCGATCCCTTGAGCGTTCACGGCCGGGAGCAGCGTCAGCTCAGTCAGGCCGATCGGGTGAATTTCCTGGTTGCCTGGTCCAAAGTGGAAAAATTATTCCAAAAGCTGTTGAAAGTGTCCCAGACTAAGCCACAGGATTGACTTTTCGCCTGTCCTCGATAATATCGTTGTGATAATAAATGTAAGTATTTCTTACCGTTGGTGTGCGGGAATTTGTCGGCTTACGGAGCGTTCTCATGACTCGTAGCAGGCTTGCAGGCATAACGATTTTCGTAGTCGTTGCTTTGGTGTACGTGTTGGTCATCGGTTGCAGCGACCCGGTCAGTATTGAAAGTGAAGACGAATGCAAAGGCAATCGCAACCCACAGATCGGCCTACTCCGCTATTTGGTCAACGAAGAGTTGATGGATAATGACGTCGATGTCATCGTCACCCCTACGGACACGCTTGAACTGTGGGTACAATACGACGACCCCGACGACAACCTGGCCGGCGGCGATGTCTGGTGGGCGCTGGACGGCGGCGATTTCGCCCGCGTTAAATCCTTACCGAGCAACCTTCCCGACGACGGCACCGGCAGCAACCGGGGCTATTTATATCAAGTTGAGTTGACCGGCCTCAGCAACGGCCTGCACACCTTTGAACTCGGTTTCACCGACGTTTGCGGCGCGCCCAGCCAAAAGTTGGAAGGCGAGTTCACCATCCAGGGCGGCGACATCGACGATGACGACGACGACACCACGCCCGATGACGACGACGCCACGCCCGACGACGACGATGACGACGACTTCGAAGACGGTTTGTTGCAAAACGGCGACTTCGAAGAAGGGCACACGATTTGGGACGAAGATCCCGTTTCGATTATCACCATCAACCCGCCGGCGATGACCGAGCCGCTGCCTTCCGGCAGCTGGGCCGCTTTCTTCAACGGCGTAAGCAACCAAAACCAAACACTGCAGCAAACCGTGTTCATTCCCAACGACACCGTTACCCTGACGCTTTCGTTCAAAGCGTTCATCATTTCGGAAGAAGCCATCGACGCTTCCGACGACGACCTGCTTACCGTCGAAATACGGCAACTCGACGATACGTTGCTGCAAACCATCATCATGCTTTCCGACGACGATCAATGGTACGGTTGGGTTTCGCGGTCGGAGCAGATCGACAACGCCAGCCAATATGGCGGGCAGCAGTTGAAGGTGGTCTTCCACTTCACCGGCGATGACGACGACAACGCTACGTATTACGTCATCGACAACGTCGCATTAATTAAAAACTGATAAATAAAAAAGCTTTTATTCCGACTCGGGCGCAAGGTCCATCTGCACCATGCGACGGTAGATGTTTTCGGCGATGCGCCGATGGCCCAATTCGTTGGGGTGTCCACCGTCGGGCGTGAACAAATCCTCGCCGGCCGCCTGGTATTCTTTCATGATTTTAAACAGGTCGAGAAGCGGGATGCCGCCTTCCTGAGCGGCCTGGCGGATGTAGCCGTTTCGCTCAGGTTCGTACGGGAACTCGTGCGGCAGGGTCATGATCAGCGTCTTGAATCCTTTGCTGTCGCCGAAACGTTTAATCGCCACCAGATTTTTCACGAAGTCCTCGAAGGGCACGCGGAAAATCTGATGTTCCACGCCTTCCGGATTCTGCGCTTCCGGATTGACGCCGGGAAACAGTCTCTGCTTGGCACGCATCACCAGGTATTTCACAACCTGATAGCTGCGCAGCGCGTTGAGCAGCTTCTGCGCCTCCCAGACGACGGCGCCAACCTCGCCCCGTTCGGCATCGGTAATGCCGTTGGCCGCGGGTACGTTGTCGTTGAAGCCCACATAAATGACGACCAGATCGGGCTTGAATTTCAACAGTTCGCGTTCGAGATACTGACGCACCTGGTACGAAGTGTAGCCGGGAACGCCTGCGTTGATCACCTGCACCGACTTGCCGGGTATGTTCTTGCTCAACATGTCTTCCAGCACGTTGGCGTAAGTTTCCCAATTGGCTACGCCGTCGCCGAAGGTGCAGGAATCGCCCATGGTGATCACACGCAATTCGCCAGGCTGCTTTTCCATGGGGAATTCGTCGTCGCGTAGTCCCATGCTGTTAATCAACTGCGTGTCGCGGCTTTCCGGATTCAAGTCACTGTTGGCGTAGGGACGCAGGCGCCAGAAGCGCACCGGATCGCGTTGGTAAATCGGCTGCCCCGAAAAGCGCTTCCACCAAAAGGCCTGGGCGAAAAAAGAATCGTAGCTGAAGCCGAACAAACGCAATGCGATTTCAAGCATCAGAATGAGGATCAACAGTGGTGCAACACCGAACAAAATTTTGCGTCCGCGACTCATTGCTTTTTCACCGCCAGGTAGTTGCCGAGCGCCAGCACGTCGATGCCGGTGCCCAGGTAACAGGCAATCGCATCGGCCGGCGAAGCGACGATCGGTTCGCCCATCACGTTGAAACTCGTGTTGAGCACCGCCGGCACACCGGTGATCTGCCCGAAACGTTCGATTAACCTCCAGTACAACGACTGCGTGTCTTTGGCAACCGTTTGCAGGCGACTGGAGCCGTCGACGTGCGTCACCGCACCGAGGCGATCGCGCCAGGACGGACGCACCTGGAAGGTCAAAAGCATGTACGGGCTGACCCGGCCGCCGGTGTCGAACAGTTCGTCGGCATGCTCGGCCAACACGCTGGGACCGAAGGGGCGAAAACCTTCGCGATGTTTGACACGGGCGTTGAGGTGATCCTTCATCGCTGCGTCGCGCGGATCGGCCAGAATGCTGCGATGACCCAGTGCCCGCGGCCCGTTTTCCAGCCGGCCCTGGAACCAACCGACGATTTTGCCATCGGCCAGATGCCGGGCGACGTCAGCGGCGATGTCATCTACTTTTTTCGCCTGCACGCCCGCCGCCTGCAACGCCTGCCGGCATTGTTCGTCGGAAAATTCCGGACCGGTAAACGGCGTCGGTGATAGCTCGCGCGCGCGGTTGCCGAACACTTCGCGATCCAACCACACCGCCGCACCGACCGCCGCACCCGCATCGTAGGCGGCCGGGGGAATATAGAAACCGTCGACCAACCCCGACTGCGCAATCTTTCCGTTCATCACGCAATTAAGCGCCACACCGCCGCTCATCACCAGATGGCGCACTTTCAGCTTCTGTGTCATCTCTTCGATCAGGCGCAGAACTGTCTGTTCGGTGATATGCTGCAAAGCGTAGGCGACCGCCCGGTGGCGATCATCCAGCGGTTCGTCCCGACGTCGCGGCGGGCCGAAGTGGCGCTCCCATCGATCGGAAAACCACCGGCGGCGCGACAGATGATAGTCGAACCAAGCCATATCGAGACGGAAGGTCCCCTCGCCCTGGTAGTCTACGATTTGCTCGAACGCCGGCACAAAACGGTCATCGCCGTAAGGTGCCAGCCCCATCACTTTGCCTTCGTCAACGTTCTGCCGAAAGCCGAGCCATTCGGTGGCGGTGCACCAAAGCAGACCCAGGCTGTGCGGATAAGGCGTCCACTTAACCGGCTCGATCCGGTCGCGTTCCAGTTTGGCAACCAGCGTCGTGGCAATTTCCCCGTTGCCGTCGACAATCAACACCAGCGCACGGTCGAAAGGTGTTTGAAACGCAGCGTGGTAAGCATGGGTGATGTAGTGGTTGACATGATGAAAGCGACCGCGATAACCAAAGCGCCGGGCGAAATCGAAACGCACGGTCAGCATGCGTTGCAGGTTGCCCGCCTGCATCCGGCGGATGTTGACCAACGTATCGGGGATCCCGGCCAGCGTCTGTAACGTGCGGCGCGGCAGACCGACCCACGGCCGCCAGTAAAACGCAACGCCGGCAAGGTCGCGCACGGTGAGTCCGGCTTCGCGCAGGCACCAGGAAACGGCCAATTCCGGAAAGGCGGTCGTATGCTTTTCCCGGCGCAACCGCTCTTCCTCGACGAACGCCGCGACCTTACCGTCGACCAGCAAAGCCGCCGCCGTGTCGTGAATATGAGCGTTAAAACCAAGAACAGCTCGTGACATCAATCAAGTCCGAGATACACGCACTTCGTGAGCCCCGCCGGGCAGCATCAGGCGGTTGTCGTTAACATTGACTTGCTTGCCGTCGACATTCGCGTTTTCCGCAGTGAACGGCAGGTTCCATTCGATTTTCAGCGGCGAATGCCGCCAATTGCCGGCGATTTCCAGCACAACTTCGCTTTCGCGTCCTTCGATGCGGAAAGACACCGGGCCGAAGTGTGTCGGCGCGTCCTGCACTTCCACACGGCTGCCCCACTCGCACCATTCCTCCAACGGCGCAGGCGTCAAGACGAGGTTTTCACCGTCTTCGAATAAAAGCAGATCGCGCAACGTCAACAGCCAATCGGCCGCCGCCCACATGTGCATACCGTCACCCATGCAGCCACCGTCGGTTTTCGGGTGAATCGCCTCGGGCCAGGTGCCGGTCGGCATCGCCTTGCCCAGCATGTACTTGATCATCGGCCATGCCCGCGTCTCGCGGCGGAACAGATGACAATGAGCGATATGCAACGTCAGGTAGCAGTTGATGCCGGCGTGAATCATGTCCTGGAAGAAACCGTTTTCGTACATGCAGCTTTCGTGTAGCGACTCCAGCGTATTCTCCACCAGCGGATCGAACGGATCCAGCACGCGCAAGGGATACAGCGCGGCGACCGAACCGATCATGCCGCTGTCGATGCGGCGGTAGGGCCCCGCGGGCATCACCGCCCGGCCGAGACGCGATTCGACCTGGCGCAGGCTGTCGCGGATGTCTTCCAGATAATCGGCTGTTTCTTTTTCGTAGGTCAGCAATTCGCTGCGTTGGCCGAGTAGTTCGGCAGCTTCAGCGACATCACGTAAACCGGCCACGCCCCAGAAGTTGTCCCAGTAGTAGATGTCGTTCGGGCCGAAGTGTTCGGCGGAGAAACCGGCGGGCAGCAGGCCCTTGGTCGGTCCCTTGGCTTTGGCCTGCTTGCGCGTTTTGACGATCCACGCCGCGCCCTTGGCCATCGCGTCGAACATCTTTTCCAGAAATTCACGGTCGCCGGTGATACGGTGGTGCTCGGCCAGCGTCCAGATCGCCTGCCCCGCGCTGTCCCACTCACCGGGCTGCGACAGAAAAAATCCGTCGGCTTGTTGCCGTCGCGGGTAATCCAGCAGCTTGCGCTGAGCATCGACGTGCAAACCCATGCGATCCAACGCCGTGACCATGTAAGCGCTGTCACGAAACCAGTAATGGTGGTAGGTCATTGGACCGGGCGTAATGTGGTCGCCATCGTCGGCCAGCATCAGGTGCGATTTGCACAGGTAGAAGCTCTTGGTCAGCGATTTATCCGGCAGGTCAATGTTCAGGCCGCGCAGCAATTTTTCGCGCCAGACCGATTTGGCGTCGGCACGGTTGTCGTAATAGTCGTAGCGGCGAAGTTTGTCGGCACTTTTAGCATGGTAGGGCAACGGCTTGACGGTGGACACGGCCACGACCTCGCCGTTGCTTCCCGGTTCGATGCGTAAGCCGAACATCGCGTAGGCATTGGCCAGTCCGCCGGGGCATTCGCTTTGGGTGCGCGATTCGACGGCATCCAGAAAAAACGAGCAATCGCCCTCGCGACCGTTGCTGCAGAAAACACGATCGGGCGTGGCGCTGAACTGCAAGCCCATCGCGTTGTTGATCGCCAGTGTCGTCGGGCTGATCGCTTCGATTTTCTTGACCAGACTTGATCCTTCCGGATTGAACGGACGCACCGAAAAGAACAGCCGCGGGCTGATCGGCTGCCCGCTTTTATTGGTCACACGCGCCCGCACGAGCACGCACTCGATACGCGAAATCACGGTGACGAAGGTTTCCAACTCCAGTTCGAAAGCCTCGCGAGTAAAGGTGGTCGTCACCACCGGCAGGTTTTCCACGTGGCGCTGGCGGCAGATTTTTTCCCGGCTGGGGAACAAAATTTCGCCGTCGATCTCGACCCAGGCGTCCAACGACCACCCTTCGAACCAGGGCGTCACCCACCCGCGCGGATCGACAACCACTTCGCGGGTCGAATCGGGCAGGCCGACGGCCGTCCAATTGCGATGAGTCAGATTGAACATCGACCAGCTCATGCGCGGGATAAAACTGACATCTTTCGGATTGCTCTGGCGATGCAACCAATAGGGCAACACCCAGTCCAAGTTGGGTTGCACCGCCATCTGCGTATGCAATCCGCGCGTGAACATCCGCCCGGCCATCGGCAGCAAATCGGTCGGCAACGGTTCGTCCGAAGCGGTACCGACTTTGCCCATGGCATCAATAAAATCCACACTTTCCGTAAGATTGTATTTAGCGGCCAATTTGCGTACGAGATAGTCTTTCCAACTCATTGCGCGTCCTCATCCACAGCCATCAACCATTGATCGGTCTGTTCGTTGTACGCCAACACCAGCAGGCGCGATTCGTCGTCTTCCACGGCAAAACATCGCAGCACGGTTCCGGTCGTCGCCGTCTGTTCCTTCCAGGAATGGCAAACGCGCGTGATCCGTCGTTTCCGCTGACCATCGACAACGGCCACCGGTTGTTGTTCCCCGCGATATCCCGCGTAGCAATCGACCGTCGCCGGCTTTAATCGCTCGCTTTGCAGGGGACAGATCCTCACGGATATCGACGCTGTTTGCCGTTCCGCCATGGTGCCGCCATTCTTGTCCGACAAGGCCGTTGTTGTCCAGTGTCTAATGCCTTTTCCCCGTGATCATTTCATATGATTGTTCCAGCACCCGGGCCTGAAACATTGGCTGTTGGGGAAAAGAATGCTAATATTTATGAGATGGTCGATTTTAAAAACGCTGCAAATCTTATTTTGATGTCCACCCTTTCTGCGGTGGCACCCGAATCGCTCGTTTATCGACATGTTAAAAACAGTGGTGAAACTTTATTGGTCGGTCAGAGCGTTGTCTCCGTGGGTGAACGGCCCTTGCTCTGTTTGGGCGCAGGCAAGGCTTCCGCTCGCATGGCAGCAGCGTTGTATCATACCATTCGCCACCCCTTCGACGACGGTACGGTGGTTACACCGAAAGGCTATGTCTCCGGCACTCCCGGTTGTCACGCGCGTGCTGCCGGCCACCCGGTGCCCGATCAACGCAGTCTGCTTGCCGCCGAGGAAGCGCTTGAGATCGCTCGCAAATGGGTGGACCGCGATCCCCTGGTGTTGGCGACCGTCAGCGGCGGCGCTTCGGCCTTGTGGTGCGCTCCCGTTGAAGGATTGACGCTGGAGCAAAAGATTGAAGCGGGTAAATGGCTGTTGGCCAGCGGTTTATCGATTACTCAAGTCAACACGATTCGACGCCGCCTTTCGGCGATCAAAGGCGGACGCCTGGCTGCCGCGCTCGAAGGAGCGGAAGCCCACGTGTTGGTGCTGTCGGATGTTCCGATGACCGCCAAACTCGACGTGGTCGGCAGCGGTCCGTTCCATCACGATCCCACCACCAACGACGAGGCCCTGGCCGCCCTCGATCAATCGCAGATCACACCGCCGGCCTGGCTGGTCGACGCGGTGAAACACTCGCCGCCGCCGCCTGACCCGCAAACGTTCACGCGGGTGCATCACCACCTGATCGGTTCAAACCACGATGCGGTGATCGCCGCCGCCGTCCGTGCAGCGCAATTGGATCTGCACCCGATCGTCGAAACGGAACCCTTAACCGGCGAAGCGGCAGTCGTCGGTCGAAATCTTTACGAACGGGCAAGCGCCATGGAAATCAACCGGCCTACCTGCCTGGTTTTCGGCGGCGAAACGACGGTGACAATCAGAGACAAAGCGGGAAAAGGAGGTCGCAACCAGGAAATGGCGCTAGCCTTCGCGCTGGCGGCCGAAGGAAACAAGCATATTTCCCTGCTTGCGTTCACCACCGACGGCATCGACGGCGCATCCCTTTCGGCAGGCGCTTTCGTCACCGGCCAAACCGCCGGCGAAATTCGCCGCCTCGGTTTGGATTCGATCGATCACCTCCACCGCCACGATTCCCATACCGCCCTTGCCGCCGCCGATTGCCTAATCAACACCGGCCCCACCGGCACGAACGTGGCCGATGTCGCGCTCGTCTTCATCGGTTAGCTAACCATAATTTCTTAGGGAAGCGAATTATTCGGAGCGAGCCTGATCGATTTTACTGATGCGCACGCGGCGGATCTGCCGTTCGGTGGCCGATTCGACGGTCACCTGCAGGCCATCGAACTCGAATTTTTCACCGCTTTCCGGCACACGCCCGATCCGCTCGAAGACCCAACCGCCGACGGTGTTGAAGGGGCCTTCGAATTCATCCAGATCGAGCAATTCAGCCATCTTTTCCATTTCGAAGCGACCGGGCACGGTCAGGCTGTGATCGCTGCGAGCGAACACTTTGTATTCGATGCGATCGTACTCGTCTTCAATCTCGCCAACGATTTCTTCCAGGATATCTTCAATGGACACCAAACCGCTGGTGCCGCCGAATTCGTCGATTACTACCGCCAGTTGCTCGTGCGACTCCTGAAATTCGGCCAGCAGGTCGTCAAGCTTTTTTGTTTCAGGAACATGCACGGTTTTACGCATTACCCGTTCAAGCTCGAATTCCTCTTCCTTACCCCAGAACAGCAACAGGTCCTTGGCGTGAACGAAGCCAATGACATGGTCGAGACTCTCGTCCACAACCGGCAAACGACTGTGGCCGGAATCGATGATCTCCTTGACGATTTCGCGCACGCCGTCGCTTTTATCTACGAAAGCGACTTCCGTACGCGGAACCATCACGTCGCGCACGGTCGTCTTATCCAGAAAAAGGACGCCCTGCATCATTTCGCTTTCGTCGTGATCGATCAGACCTTCGCTTTCCAGGTCGGAAAGCGCCTCTTCGGTCGCCTTGTCCTGGTCGGTATTGCGAAAACGAGAGATGAAGCGTTTGAACCTAGATCGTATTCCGTCTTCCTGGTCTGTCATTCCCTATCCTCGACAGTTGTCAGCGCCGCCAACAAATCCTGCATGCTTTCCTGCATTGCTTCCATGCGACGCGCCTCGACTTCGTCTACATCTTCGTGGTCGTACCCGGCCAGATGCAACAAGCCATGGACAATATAATATCCGACTGCGGCCAGGGTCGTCACCCCCGCCTCGTTTGCCTCACGCACGGCGTAATCGACGTTGACGATTACCTCGCCCAACTCTTCGGATTCGTCCGCCGGAAAGGACAAGACGTTGGTCGGACGATCACGACCGAGATAATCCCGATTAAGAGCATGGCTGCGCACATCGTCGACCAGCGTGACCCCGACCTGTCTGTCGGCCAGTTGCAGACGCGCCAACACCTGCTCGACAAGCACAAGCAGTGGGTCAATCGGCAGGATGGGGTTCGTCTGCAGCTGATTGATTTGCAAGGTTGACAACATTTCCTCGCTTGCTGTTACCTTCGGTCGGATATTCGATGCGGCCGTGATAGCGCCCGTGCAGAATCGTGGCGAACTGCGCAGCGATCTTGTGCAAGTCGCGCAGCGTCATGTCGCACTCGTCGAGTTGGCCGTCGCCGTGTACAGCGTTGAGCAACTCCAACACCGTGCTTTCGATGCGGGCGGGCGTCGGTGTTTTCAAACTGCGGGTCGCCGCTTCGACTACATCGGAGAGCATCACCAAAGCCGCCTCCTTGGTCTGCGGCTTGGGGCCTTTATAACGAAAGTCGGCTTCTTCCACTTTTTCCTTGCCGTCGCCTTCGTTCTCTTTAGCGCGTTTATAAAAATAGCGGATCTGCGCCGTGCCGTGATGTTGAGCGATGATGTTTTCGATGCGTTCGCCCAGGCGGTAGCGGCGCGCGTAGTCGACGCCCTCGCGGACGTGAGCGATTAAAATCAAGCTCGACATGCGCGGCGGGAGGTTATCGTGCGGATTACCGCCATACTGATTTTCAATAAAGTACTGCGGTTTGTTGATTTTACCGACGTCGTGGTACAACCCGGCCACCTTGGCCAGCAGCGGATTGGCGCCGATGCTTTCCGCGCCCTTTTCCGCCAGGGTCGACACGACCAGGCTGTGGTGGTAGGTGCCCGGCGCCTCGACCATCATCCGCTCCAACAACGGATGATTGAGGTTGGCCAATTCCATCAACTGCAGGTTGCTGGTGTAACCGAACGTCGCCTCGAACAACGGCAGCACCGCCAAGATGAACGGTCCGGTCAATAAACCGCCGAGAAACGCCGCCAGCATATTCAACGGCGTGGCGATGGAAACCAAGGTTGCCGGATCGCCGACCAGTTGCACGGCCAGTGCGACTATGCTCGCAATGCCGCCGACGACCAACCCGGCCTGCACGACTTTACCGCGTCGCTCGGCGTGGCCGATGCGGTGAGCGCCGACCAGCGAGGCGATCAGCACCAGCAGGGCGTAGCCGATCGATCCGTCGACGATCAATCCCGACAACGGCGCGGTCACGCACAGCAGCAACAAGGCGGCTTCGCTGTAAAGCAGCAGCCGTACGATCATAGCGAAGGCGGCAATGGGGAACAGGTAGTGAACCGCATCGACAGTCAGCCAGGTGAAGCTGTCGCTTAACGGCTCGGCAATGGTCTTGGCCAACCATGCGAAAAACGCCGTCGAACCGACCACCGTGGCGAGAAAAGCCAGGTCCCGGTTACTGACATCGAACTTACGGATATTGGCGCGGCCGAAAACAGCCAGAACGATCTGAGCGAAAAACAACAACAACGTCACCGCCAAGAAGGAAATCAACGAATTGGCGGCGCCGGCGCCTTCGCGCATCTTCTGCAGAATCAGCAGATGCTCTTCGGTCAATTCCTCGCCTTCGGCGATGATTAACTGATTTCTCCGGAAATGGATAATACTCGGACCGACCTTCTCCCGCGCTTCCGCCCGCCGTTCTTCGGTCGCCGCCAGATTGTAAACGATGGTCGGACGAATCAACTGCCGGGCCATCTTCAATAAGGTCGTTCGCCTTTGCACCGACGTCACACGCTCCTGCGCGCGAGTTTCCACCTGCGCCAGCACGGTGGGCAGATCAAGAATATTATCGATGTTGTTGTAAGCACGCTCGCGCTTGGAAACCAATTCACGCAGGTTGATCGCAGGCTCGGCCGGCAGCAGCCCCACTTGATCCAACAATTGTTGCTTGTCGTTAACCACCAGACGAGTCAACGCGTAGTTGACCAGATCCTGCAGTTGTTCCTGCTCTCCTTTGGAAAAGCCCTCGCGCTCAAGTTGGTTAAACGTTTTTTTATCCATCTCGATGCCGAGTACGGAAGCGAAGCGTTTTTTCTGTTCTTCCACTGCCGACTGCGAAATTACGCCGACGACCGCCTGATCGCCATCGGACTCGCTCCGCCCGCTCAACGACGCATAAAACAACCGCATCGCCTCAAACGCTTCCTGTAAACGCTTGGCCATATCCGGCGCGGCCCCGGCGTTGTGGTCGTAAATCGGCAGAATTGCCGCCGCCGCTTCGGCCTGGCGCTGTTTTGTGCTGGCAACGTCTTCCACGTCGAAGTCGTGATCGGCTTTGATCGCATGGCCGACAAACTCGCCGATTTTAAAACCGCCCAGCGATCCGCCGATGCGTGGCGTCACCAAAAGCGAAACGAACAAGGCCACCAACAAAGCCAACAACCACGGATACGTCGAGGTTTTGGCGATCACCTTTTTCATGATCGTCAACAACTTGTAACGAAAGCCGTATTTACCGTTTTTGATCAGCTTGCCGGTATCGGTATCGCTCAATCGTTCTCCTTCGCGACCTGCTCCCGTTCGAACCGTTCGTAGGCCAACACAATTTTTTGCACGAGACGATGCCGCACGACATCGTTTTTATCAAAGCGCACAAACGAGATGCCCTCAAGGTTGCGTAAAATGCGCTGCACCAGCACCAACCCGGAAGTCTGCCCGTTGGGCAGGTCGATCTGCGTATCGTCGCCGGTGATCACCGCCTGCGAGTGAAAACCGAGGCGGGTCAGAAACATCTTCATCTGCTCCGGGGTGCAATTCTGCGCTTCGTCCAAAATGACAAAGCTGTCGTTGAGCGTCCGCCCACGCATAAAGGCCAACGGTGCGACCTCGATCGTCTGTCGTTCAATCAACCGCTGCACCTTCTCGTAAGGCAGCATTTCGTTGAGGGCGTCGTAAAGCGGCCGTAGATACGGATTGACCTTCTCCGAGATGTCGCCGGGCAGAAAGCCGAGTTTTTCCCCGGCTTCCACCGCCGGTCGCGTCAAGACGATGCGATCGACCTCGCCCTTGGTCAGGTAGCTGACCGCCATCGCCATCGCCAGGTAGGTCTTGCCCGTACCCGCCGGTCCGATGCCAAAAACGATATCATCGTTGCGGATGGCGTCGATGTACCGTTTTTGATTGATCGACTTGGGCGTGATCACCCGCTTCTTGTTGGAAATGTAAATGGTGTCAAGAAAGATATCGCGCAGTTTTACGTTCTCTTTCGAACGCAAAATCGTCAGGGCGTGCTCCACGTCGGTCGGGTAGACCGGCAATCCTTCGGCGACCAGACCGTACAACTCGTCGAACAATTGCTTGATCAGATCGAAATGCTCGGTGGAGCCGTCGATGAATAGGCGATCGCCGCGAAAAGACAACTTCACATCCAGCGTCTGCTCGATAACGCGGATATTGTCGTCGCCGTATCCCAACAGGGTTTGCACGAACTCGCCGCCATCGGGGAATTCGATGCATAAGTTCCGGCGGTCTTCTTGGCGATCATTAGTCTGCATCCGTTGGTACCTCTACTCGCCGATCACGCTGACCACCAGTTCACGATTCCGCGGACGGTTGTCGCAATCCACCAAAACAATTTGCTGCCAGGTTCCCAGCGTCAGCCGGCCGTCGACAACCGGCACGTTCAGTTCCGGCCCCAACAACGCAGCGCGCACATGGCTGTGGCCGTTGCCGTCTCCCCAGCGCTCATTGTGTGCGTATTCAATATCACGTGGCGCCATACGCTCGATCGCCGCGCGCAGATCACTGACCGCTCCCGACTCGAACTCGATCGTCGTCAGTCCCGCCGTCGAACCGGGCACAAAGATCGTGACCCGGCCGTTTTGCAGACCCGACTTTTTTACAATTCCAGCTACCTGGTCGGTCAGATCCAGGATATCCAGTTCGCCTCGGGTTTTCAGGCGTATGGTATCGCTTTTAACGATCATTTCTCCAAACCTTGCCATGGGACAAAACCGGGACATTATAAGCACATTTTCACAATAGCCCGCAAGAATTCATTGCCTGGCGACATCTATTAGAAGATATGGAAGTGATTCAATCTTTCCAAACGTAGAACATATCGCCGTGGTAGTGGGTGCTTGTGAAGGTGTAACCCGATGCATTGCAGGCGCCGAAAATAAAGGTGACGCTGGAGTCGTCGGTCAGATTTTTTTCGTAAGCCAGCAATTCGTCAAGGTTTTCCGCATAAGTATTGTTTAATTTTTTCGATACTTCCATGATAATTTGCGCGTTGCGCCCCGATGTGATAGCCGAAGCGTTGTAGGATTTACCGCGGATATTGATGAAATTCGGGACGGCAATGGAGGCCAATACGCCGATTACCGCTGCAACAACCAGCAATTCCACGAGCGTAAATCCTGATGTTTTCCTGCCAAACATGTCCCACGGCTCCATTGTTATCCAACTGGTAGATTTATCAATATATGTGCCAACCGACATAATTTTTACTTATGTTATTG
>Ga0272444_10000310_pt1 | contig 54481 bp, 42 predicted proteins | sample SSMForm13_FD_201033 | JGI IMG/M metagenome (GOLD analysis project Ga0272444, IMG submission 201033) | Marine sediment archaeal communities from Little Sippewissett salt marsh, Falmouth, MA, United States - SSM-Form-13 | ecosystem: Environmental > Aquatic > Marine > Wetlands > Sediment ... | reverse complement strand
GCTGCGCTTAGAACCACCAAAAGCCCCGGCACCCAGGCGGCTGCGGCGTAGGCCGGATCCTCCCGGGCGACCGGCAGGCCGAAAGCCCCGAAAATCGCCACTGCCGCCAAAAATCCCATGGAGGTCAAACAGGCGTTTTCGCTGTCGTACCAGGGAACGATGATTTTTCGAAAAACGGGATTCTGATCGAGTTTCATGATCATCAGGGTAGTGAAGGCGGCATGAAAAATCAAGTCGATAAATGCGTTCCGCCGACCGGGAGGCAGGCCGGCGGCAAGAGCGGCTGGCTTCTGACGCTGAGCCTGGCGGCAATGTTTGGGGTGCTCTCGGGCTGCGCCGGTCCCCCTGCGGCCGTGACCATTCCGGACCTGGAGGGGACATTTGGGGTCGGCAGCATCCTGTCGGGGAAAACCGGCCGGAGCGTTTCGCTTGAGGCGCTGGTGGCCGATTTGGCCCGCGCCCGGATCGTCTACGTGGGTGAAAAACATACCAACCCCGCTCACCACCAGATCCAGGTTCAGTTGATGGCGCTGCTGCACCAGCATCACACGCGCTTGACCGTGGGCATGGAAATGTTCGACCGCACCTACCAGGCGGTTCTGGACCAATGGTCGGCCGGCGAGCTCCAAGAGGACGCCTTTCTGCAGAAAACCCAGTGGTATGCCAACTGGCGCTACCCTTACCCGCTTTACCGCGAAATCCTAGACTTCATCCGGCACCAGAGGCTGCCGCTTTTTGCCCTCAACCTTCCAGGACACATCCCCGCACGGATTCGGGTGGGGGGAATCGCCAACCTCACCCCCTATGACAGCCCCTGGCTGCCGGCTGAAATCGACCTGACCCATGAGGCCCACCGCCGTCACCTCAAAACGGTCTTCCAACGCCACGCCTTCGCCGACGAAGCCCGATTCGAATTTTTCTACGAAGCGCAATGCGTCTGGGAGGAGACCATGGCGGAGAGCATCGCCCGCAGCCTGACAGCAGCACCCATGCTGGTGCTGGCGGGAAACAGCCACATCCAGTATCACTACGGCATCCCCGAGCGGGCGCTGCGCCGCACCGGGGCGGCCTTCCGCACGGTTTACCTGGCGACAGTGGGCGACAGCATCGACCTGGGCATCGCCGATTACATCTGGGTCACCCCGGATGCCAGCTCCCCCCGCAACAAGGGTCGCGGCACCGAATAACCCCAGGCGCTGACGCCGGATTTTATTTTCTCTCCGCAGGCCAAAATCACCCTAGCCGGATAATGGTTCTTGCCGGGCCCCCCAGCCGTTTCAAACCTTTTAAAATTGCGCCTTCAAACGCTTAAGGGTCGCGGTAAGAAATAATTCCAAAATATGGCGAAGGATTTTGGTTCCTCATCAAGGCACATCTGTCGGTGCATATCGAGATATGTGCCGGCGGATGTGACGCAGAGGACGGGCCAAAGGACAAGCAGGATGTGGAATTATTTTTTGCCGAGGCCCTAAGGCCTTGGCACCGGGGTGCCGATAAAGCCCAATATGTGGGAAGTTTTCTGTTGACACACAACAATATGTAGTTGTAAGAAAACCTGACCGTCATCACTGGCGGCCTTGCCTGTCAGCATCCTTGAGCCCAACTTCAGTCCGAACATCCCAACCGCCACCCGGGAGTCTGAGCACCGGTTTCCGAGCTGAACTGCGAACCAGAGAGGAGCGCCATGTTTGAAGGAGTGAGGTCCCAAGATGATCCGATGGTTGTTTTTGACACTATCAAGAAACGGGACGGCCGGGTCGTCGCCTTCGATTCATCCAAAATCACCGCCGCCCTGGCCAAGGCCGGCAAGGCCAGCGGCGAGTTTGACCTGCGCGAGGCCCGCAAACTGACCCTGCGGGTTCTGACCCTGGCGCACGAGCTGCGTCTGGGCCCCCGGCCTGAGGTCGAGGAGATCCAGGACATCGTGGAGCGCGTCCTGCTCGACTCCCCTTTCCTGATGACCGCCAAGGCCTACATCCTCTACCGCGAGCAGCATGCCCAGATCCGCAACATCACCACCAAGGCGCATGTCGACCTGGTGGAGAACTATCTTCAGAAGCTGGACTGGAAGATCAAAGAAAACAGCAATATGTGCTACTCCCTGCAGGGGCTCAACAACTACATCTCCTCGGATGTGACCGCGGAGTACTGGCTGAGCCGAATCTACCCCCCCGAGATCCGCCACGCTCACAAAAACGGCGATATGCACATTCACGACCTCAGCCTGCTCTCGGTCTACTGCGTCGGCTGGGACCTCAGGGACCTTCTCCGCCAGGGGTTCCGGGGCGCGGCCGGCAAGGTGGAAAGCGGACCGCCCAAACACCTGCGCTCGGCCCTGGGCCAGGTGGTCAATTTCTTCTACACCTTGCAGGGGGAGGCCGCCGGCGCCCAGGCGATTTCCAATTTCGACACCCTCCTGGCGCCGTTTGTGCGCTTCGACGGTCTCGACTACGCGGAGGTCAAGCAGGCTTTCCAGGAGTTCGTCTTCAACATCAACATTCCCACCCGGGTGGGCTTCCAAACGCCGTTCACCAACATCACCATGGACCTGCACCCCCCGGCCGTTCTGCGGGACCATCCGGTTATCGTCGGGGGCCTGACCCGCGAGGAGACTTACGGCGAGTTCCAGACCGAGATGGACATGATCAACCGGGCCTTCGCCGAGGTGATGATGGCGGGCGATGCCCGCGGCCGGGTATTCACTTTCCCCATCCCGACCTACAACATCACCCGGGACTTCGACTGGGACAACCCCAATCTGGAGCGGGTCTGGGAAATGACCGGCAAATACGGCATCCCCTACTTTTCCAACTTCGTCAATTCGGACATGTCCCCGGAGGATGCCCGCTCCATGTGCTGCCGCCTGCGCCTGGACAACCGGGAGTTGATGAAGCGCGGCGGGGGGTTGTTCGGGGCCAACCCGCTGACCGGCTCCATCGGGGTGGTCACCATCAACCTGCCGCGGATTGGGTTCCTGGCCGCCGACAAGGATGATTTTTTCAGCCGCCTCGACCGGATCATGCAAGCCGCCAAGGAGAGCCTCGTCATCAAGCGCAAGGTGCTGGAGCGCTTCACCGAAAAAAATCTCTACCCTTACACCAGCTTCTATCTGCGGGAGATCAAGGCCGGATCGGGGTCTTACTGGAAAAACCACTTCTCCACCATCGGCATCGTGGGCATGAACGAGGCCTGCCTGAACTTCATCGGACAAGACCTCACCACCGCCACCGGCCAGCGCTTCGCCCTTGAGGTGATGGATTTCATGCGGGAGCGGATCGCCGCGATCCAGGAGGAGACCGGCGAGATTTTCAACCTCGAGGCCACCCCGGCCGAAGGCACCTCATACCGCCTCTGCATGCTGGACAAGAAGCGCTACCCCGAAATTCTGGCGGCCAATAACGACGGCTGGCGCCGGGGAGAGGCCGCCTACTACACCAACTCCACCCAGATGCCGGTTAATTTCAGCGACGACCTCTTCGAAACCCTCGCCCTGCAGGACGAGCTCCAAACCAAGTACACGGGCGGCACCGTCCTGCACCTCTTTCTGGGAGAGCGGATCGCCGATGTCGCCACCGTCAAGAACCTGGTGCGCAAGGTGGCCGCCGGCTACCGGCTGCCCTATTTCACCCTGACCCCGACCTTCAGCGTCTGCCCGGCCCACGGCTATTTAAGCGGAGAGCGCCAGCGCTGCCCCACCTGCGGCCAGGAAACCGAGATTTACTCGCGCGTGGTGGGCTATCTGCGGCCGATCCGGCAGTGGAATACCGGCAAGCAGGCGGAGTATGCCCAGCGCAAAACCTTCAAAATAACCTGAGCGCGGCTGCCGGCCAGGCGCCCCGCAATCCCGTGTGGTGATGAGATTCGGCGGTCTGCAGAAAAACTCGTTCAGCGACTACCCCGGCGGGATCAGTTGCGTGGTGTTTCTGGCGGGGTGCAACTTTCACTGCCCCTATTGCCACAATCCCGAGCTGGCCTCGGGGGCGGCGGCAGGCGGCTGCGAGCTGAGTCTGCCCTGGATCCGTGACTTTTTGGCGGCGCGCAGAGGGTTTTTGGACGGGGTGGTCGTCTCCGGCGGCGAGCCCACCCTGCAGCCGGATCTTGCGGAGCTCTGTGCCTGCATCCGGGAAGCCGGCTATCCGGTCAAGCTGGACACCAACGGCAGCAACCCCGATGCCCTCCGCCGGCTGCTGGCGGAGAATCTCGTGGACTACATCGCCATGGACATCAAAACCGCACCGGAAGCCTATGTGCCGTGGCTTGCGGCCGACCTTGACCCCGCCCGCCTGCTGGCCAGCATCGATCTCATCATGCACGCCGGTCTGCCGTACGAGTTTCGCACCACCTGCGTGCAGCCGTTCGTCGATACCGCTGCCATCCGCGCCATCACCCGCTGCATTGCCGGTGCCGAGCGCTACGTGCTGCAGGAATTCCGCTCCCAACGGGTTTTGGACCCGAGCTTTTTTGGCGGCGTGCGCCGGGGTGCGACGGCCTCCGAAATGCAAAATTACCGCCGGCGTGCGGCCCCGCATGTCCGGCAGTGCCTGGTGCGCTGAGCCCACGGCGACACCGCGGTGACAGGAAATGCCATCCCCGCCCCCTGCCCCCATGGACTGGCGGCTCCTCCTGGTCGACGACGAGGAGGGCATCCGCAAGGTCATGCGCATCAGCCTGGAAGATGCCGGCTACCGGGTTGCAACCGCAGCCGACGGCGCCGGAGGCCTGTCGCGCTGTGAAAGCTTCGCTCCCCAGATCCTGATCACCGATATCCGCATGCCCGGCATGGACGGCCTGGAGCTGCTGGCGGCCGTCAAAAAACGGTGGCCGGGGATTGAGGTCATCGTGATGACCGCCTTCGGCGAAATGAATCTCGCCATTCGCGCCCTGCAGCTGGATGCCTCCGATTTTATCACCAAGCCGCTGCATGACGAGGCCCTCTTTCTGGCGCTCAAGCGGGCGCGCGACCGCTTCCGGGTCCGGCAGCAGGTCCGGGACTACACCACCCTGCTGGAGGCGGGTTGGGCCCGAACCGCCCGGGAGCTGATGGACACCTTCGCCTTTCAGCGCAACCTGATCGACGGCTCCCTGGACGGCATCCTGGGCTGCGGCCGGGATGACACGGTGGTGATCTTCAACCGCAGCATGGAGAAAATGCTCGGCCACTCCCGGGCCCAGGTGGTCGGTCAGATGACCCTGGCAGACCTGCTGCGCCCCGGGGAGAACGCGCGTTTCAGAGGTGCGCTGGCATCGCAAAAGTGGGGCGGCCGGGAGCGCCTGGCGCTTTTTGAAACAACCCTGATGGCCAAAGACGGCCAGGAAATCCCGGTTCAGGTCTCGGCCGCGGTCCTGCCCCAACCGGGCAAGCTGGGCGGCCTGGTCTGCTTTTTCCGGGACCTGCGCGAAGTCCGGCGCCTGGAACAGGAGGTGGCCGACCAGGCCCGCATCCTGCACCAGGATAAAATGATGTCCCTGGGGCGCTTGGCCGCCAGCGTGGTCCACGAGATCAACAATCCCCTGGCCGGTATTCTCAATTACACCCGCCTGATGCTGCGGGTCCTCAAACGCGGACCGCTGGAGCCGGCCCGTCAGGCGGATTTCAGCCGCTACCTGGCGCTGGTGGAAACCGAAACCGACCGTTGCGCCCGGATTGTCGCCAGCCTGCTGGCCTTTTCGCGCAAATCACCACCGGCCATGACCGAGGTCTCGCTGCGCGAGCTTCTCAACCGCTGCGCCCTGATGAGCCGCCACAAGCTGGAGTTGCAGAACATCGAGTTTGAACTCCTGATCAGCGAAGATCTCCCGCCGGTCCGGGGGGACGCCAACCAGTTGCAGCAGTGCATCATCAACCTGATCTTCAATGCCATTGACGCCATGCCCCAAGGCGGCCGCCTGCGGCTGGAGGCCCAGCGCAGCCCTGGCGGCAACGAGGTGACCATCACCGTCACGGACTCCGGAGCGGGGATCCCGGCCGCCGATCTGCCCCATATCTTCGAACCTTTTTTCACCACCAAGGCCGAAGGCTACGGCGTGGGGCTGGGTCTTTCCACGGTTTTCGGCATCATGCAGCGCCACAAGGGCGCGGTCACGGCCAAAAACGTCGCGGGCAAGGGAGCGGCCTTCACCCTGCATCTGCCCCTGACCCCCGCCGGCGCATCGCCTCGAGAAGCCTGATGTTTCATATGTTGCATTCGGTTTATGCAACGCACAACCATCTGTTTAAAATATTTTTTTATTCAAATTAAGGCCCACCCCTTCTCCGTTTGATGCATTTTTATGCATCACTTCGGCAACATCGCCCCCCGGCCACCGCCCAGCAGCTTCCAACCCTGGCCTTGAAAATCAAATTATTCTTAATTTCAATAAGTTGAAAAAAGCGGCACGTTAAATGCTGTGGTCAACTGGACGATGCCCGTGTGCCCCGCGACCGATTGCCCCAGGAGCCCATCGTGAGCCAGAAGACCGGCGCTAAAAAGATCCTGATCGTCGACGACGAAGCCGACATGGTCACCTTCATGGCCACCTTGCTGGCGGCCAACGGCTACAGCCCGATCGTCGCCCGCAACCCGGCCGAAGGCATGGCCAAGGCCCTGGCGCTCGCGCCTGACTGCATCATCCTCAACGCCATGATGACCGGGGACGGCGGCATCACCCTCTATGTCAACTTGAGATGCAACCAGCAGCTGCGGACCGTTCCGGTCATCATGCTGTCCGCCATCGGCAAAAAGATCTTTCTCTTCTACCCCGAAACCCAGACCACGACCGGCGGCCGGGAGCTGCGGGAGCCGGAGTGCTGCCTGGAAACCCCTCCTGACGCCGAAGAACTGCTGCGCCAGGTGCAGAGGCTGTCCGCGCCGGGGTCCTAGCGTTGGCGCCGGCACCATCAGGGAGAGACCCATGGCCATCAAAATCGGGTTTTACATCTGCCACTGCGGGATCAACATCGCCTACCGGGTCCGGGTAAAGGAGGTGGCCGATTTTATCCGCGGCCTGAAGCATGTGGTGGTGGCCCGCGATTACAAATTCATGTGCTCGGACCCCGGCCAGGAAATGATCGAGAAGGATATCCGCGAGTACGGGCTCAACCGCGTGGTGGTGGCCTCCTGTTCGCCGCGATTCCACGAAAAGACCTTCCAGGGGGCCTGCCAGCGGGCCGGCCTGAACCCGTACATGTTCCAGATGGCCTCGGTGCGTGAGCAGGTATCCTGGGTCACCCAGGATCCCGACGAGGCCACCCGCAAGGCCAAAACCCTGGCAGCGGCGGCCATCAATCGGGTGAACTTCCACGAGGCCCTGGAAACCCGTGAAGTGGCGGTCCACCCCGACCTGCTGGTGGTCGGCGGGGGGATTGCCGGCATGCAGGCGGCGCTGGATATCGGCAATGCCGGCCGCAAGGTCTACCTGGTGGAAAAGGACACCACCATCGGGGGCCACATGCTGCAGTTCGACAAGACCTTTCCGACCCTGGACTGCGCCGCCTGTATCGGAACCCCCAAGATGGTGGAGGTGGCCCAGAACCCGAACATCGAACTGCTCTCCTACAGCGAGGTGACGGCGGTTTCGGGCTACATCGGCAACTACACGGTCAGCATCCGGCGCAAACCGCGCTACGTCAAGGAGGGGGTCTGCACCGGCTGCGGCGAGTGCACCAAGGTCTGCCCGGTGACGGCGCCCAGCGCCTGGGATCAGGGTCTGAGCCAGCGCAAGGCCATTTACCGGGCCTTTCCCCAGGCGGTGCCGATCACCTTCTGCATCGACAAGCAGGACCGCGCACCCTGCACCACCACCTGCCCGGCCGGCATCAACGTCCAGGGCTACGTGCAGCTCATCGGCCAGGGCAAATACCGCGAAGCCGTGGCGCTGATCATGGAGCGGCTGCCCCTGCCGGGGGTTCTCGGTCGGGTCTGCCCGCACCCCTGCGAGGCGGCCTGCCGCCGGGCCGAGGTGGACGCCCCGGTGGCCATCCGCGAACTCAAGCGCTTCGCGGCCGACCAGGTGGACCCCGCCCAGCGCCCAAGGCCCGAGATCACCGAGCGCCCGGAGAAAATCGCGGTGATCGGCGGCGGCCCGGCCGGCCTGACGGCCGCCTACTTCGCCCGCCTGAAAGGCTACCAGGTGACCCTTTTCGAAGCCCTGGAAGCCCTGGGCGGCATGCTGCGGGTGGGAATCCCCGACTACCGCCTGCCGTCTGCTGTGCTCGACGGCGAGATCGACTTCATCCTCGATCTGGGGGTCAACGCCCGCACCGGGATGCGCCTGGGACGCGATTTCACCCTGGCCGATCTTCAGCAGGAGGGCTTTGCCGCGATTTTTATCGCCATTGGCTGCCACGCCTCCCTCAAGCTGGGAATCCCCGGAGAGGACGAGGCCCGCGGGGTGATCGACGCGGTGACCTTCCTGCGCGAGGTCAACCTGGGCGCACGCACCGCCGTCGGCAAACGGGTGGTGGTGGTCGGGGGCGGCAACGTGGCCATCGACGCCGCCCGCGTGGCGCGGCGGCTCGGCGCCGAAAAGGTGACCGTGGTCTACCGCCGCTCCGAGGCGGAGATGCCGGCCTATCCCGAGGAGGTCGCCGGCGCCCTGGCCGAGGGCGTTACCTTCGAATATCTCACCGCCCCAGTCCGCATCCTCGGTCCCCAGGGCGCCGTCACCGGCTTTGAATGTCTGCGCACCCAGCTGGGGCCGCCGGACGGCAGCGGCCGACGGCGCCCGGTGCCGCTCGCCAACTCGGAATTCCAAATCCCCTGCGACACGGTGATCCCCGCCATCGGCCAGCGCACCGCAAGCGCGTGGTCGGCGGCCGAAACGGCCCCCGCCTGCACAGAGCGCGACACCATCGCGGTCAGCCCCGGGTCCATGTCCACCACCCTGCCCCACGTGTTTGCCGCCGGGGATGCGGTCACCGGCCCGGCGACCGTCATCGAGGCGGTGGCCGGCGCCCGGCGGGCGGTGGCGGCCATGGACCGCTTCATCCGCGGGGAGGCGACCGAGACCGCCGAGCAGCCCGCCGACCCGGCGGCGGCCCCGGCCGCCGGCTGGCGCGAAATCCCGGATGACCTCCCAACCGCCGAGCGCCTGCAGCCCGCGCATCTGTCGGCAGCAGAGCGCCCGGCGGACTTCGCCGAGGTGACCTCCGGGGTGACGCCCACAGCGGCCCGCCAGGAAGCTGAGCGCTGCCTCAACTGCGGGGTTTGCTCGGAGTGCATGGAATGCGTCAAGGTGTGCGAGGCCCAGGCCATCGACCACCGCATGCAGCCCGAAACCCTGGAAGTCCAGGTGGGCAGCATTATTCTGGCCACCGGCTACGACACCCTCGACCCCAGCCCCATGCATCCCTTCGGCTACGGCCGTTTCCCCAACGTGTTCACCAGCCTGGAATTCGAGCGCCTCAGCAACGCCACCGGCCCCACCGGCGGCAAAATCCTGATTCGCGACGAAAACGGGGACTTCACCCGGGTGCCCCGCAGCGTCGCCATCCTCCACTGCGTCGGCAGCCGGGACGTCAACTACCACGAGTACTGCTCGCGGGTCTGCTGCATGTACGCCCTGAAATACACCCACCTGCTCAAAGAGAAGATCGGCCACGACACGGCCGTCTACGATTTCTACATCGACCAGCGCTGCTACGGCAAAGGCTACGAGGAATTCTATCGCCGCTGCCAGGAGGAGGGCACGATCTTCGTGCGCGGCAAAGTGGCCGAGATCACCGACCAGGCCGAGACGCCGGCGGAGAAGGGCAAGCTGGTGGCGATCGCCGAGGACACCCTGATGGGGCGTCGCATGCGGGTGCCGGTGGACATGGCCATCCTGTGCACCGCCATCGAGGCCCGCGCGGATGCCGCCGAGGTGGGTCGGATTTTCGGGGTCAATCAGGGCGCCGACGGCTTCTTCCTGGAGGAACACCCCAAGCTGGCGCCGCTGAACACCGCCACCGACGGCGTCTTTCTGGCCGGCACCTGCCAGGCCCCGCGGGATATCCCCGACACCGTCGCCCAGGCATCGGGGGCGGCGGCCAAGGCCCTGGCGCTCTCCACCCGGGGGTGGGTGGAAATCCCCTCGGCCATCTCCTGGATCGACCCGGACATCTGCGCCGGCTGCCAGGTCTGCATCGGGCTGTGTCCTTATGGTGCCATCGAGTTCGACCCGCGCCGCCAGGTCTCGGTAATCAACGAGGCGCTCTGCAAGGGCTGCGGCAGCTGCGCCGGCTTCTGCCCCAGCAGCGCCGCCCAGGTCCGGCACTTCAAGGAAAAACAGCTTTTTTCGGAGTTGGACGGGATCATGGACGCCCTCCATGAGGTCGGCCCGTAGCCCGCGATCCGAGCAGGCCTGCCGATACCCGCCACCCCTCGCTACTGGAGGCAACCATGGACGCTTTCGAACCCACCCTGATCGCCTTTGTCTGCAACTGGTGCACCTACACGGCCGCCGACCTGGCCGGCACCTCGCGCCTGAGCTATCCGCCCAACGTGCGCCTGGTGCGGGTGATGTGCACGGGCATGGTGGACCCCAAATACGTGATCAAGGCCCTGCTGGAAGGGGCCGACGGGGTGCTGGTCAGCGGCTGTCATCCGGGCGACTGCCATTACATCAACGGCAACTTCAAGGCCCGCCGGCGCATCAAGCTCCTCCAGGAGATCCTGCCCCAGTTCGGGTTCGCCCCCGAGCGGCTGAAACTCACCTGGATCGGCGCCAGCGACGGCATCCAGTTTGCCGACACCATTACCCAGCTGGTGGCGCGGCTGAAGGCCCTGGGCCCCAGCGAGGCCCGCAGCCAGATGGTGATCTGAGTCTACCCCTGCAAACGGGGGCCATCCGATTGGGCCCCTGCGGAGGACCCCATGGCGCGCATGCTGAAAATCGACGTGACCGCCGGTGACATCCTGCCGGCGCTGCAGGCCTTCTTGAAATCGGTGCTGGCCCAGGAGGAGATCAGCGCCCTGCTGGTGCCGCTGCACCTGCCGGCGAAAGCGCGGGTGATGCCGACCCTGGTGTCGGATCCCGCCAGGCTTGACGCAGCCGACCCGCTGGCGCCGGCCTTTCCCTTGAATGCCGCGCGCCTGGCGGCGCGCCTGACCCGCCGCGGCGCCGGCGGCCGGATCGCGGCGGTCCTGCGGCCGTGCGAAATCCGCGCCCTGGTCGAACTGGTCAAGCTCAAACAGGCCAGCACCGAGGACCTTATTTTGATCGGGATCGACTGCCTGGGCGCCTTCACCAACCGCGACTACACCCGCTATGCGGCGAAAACCGGCGCCGAGGCCACGGCCGCGTTTTACCGCGCCATCCTGGCCGATGGAAGGCCGCCGGAGGCGTTCGAGCTGGCGCCGGCCTGCCGGGTCTGCGAACACCCCATAGCCGAAGGGGCCGACATCCTGATCGGGCTTTACGGCGCCGCACCCGGGGGGCCGCTGTGGGCCGAGGCCCGGACCCCCCAGGGGGAGGCGTTCCTGGAGCAGCTCGGGGCGGGGTCCACGGAGGCCCCCGCCGGACGCTCGGCGGCGGTTGCCGCCCTCGTCGCCGAGCGCAGCGCGCGCCGGGACGCGATGTTCGCCGCCACCCGGGAGCAAACCGGCAGCCTGGAGAAACTCAGCGCCTACCTGGCTGCCTGCATCAACTGCTACAACTGCCGGGTGGCCTGCCCGGTGTGCTACTGCCGGGAGTGCGTTTTCGTCACCGACGTCTTCGACCACGAACCGTTCCAGTATCTCAAGTGGGCCCATCGCAAGGGGGCCGTCAAGATGCCCACCGACACGATTTTCTTTCACCTGACGCGGCTGGCCCACATCAGCACGTCCTGCGTGGGCTGCGGCCAGTGCTCCAACGCCTGCCCCAACGAGATCGCCGTCATGGAGCTCTTTCGCAGCGTTTCCCACCGCACCCAGGCGGCGTTCGAGTACGAAGCCGGCCGCAGCCTGGACGAACCGCTTCCGCTGGCGGTCTTCAAAGAGGATGAATTCGGGGAGGTCACCGGTCTGTAACCCCATGCTCCGGCCCGCCGCAGCGGCGGCAATGACCCGGGAGCCCACCACTAACAGAGGCCAGCCATGAAACGAAAAATCGGCAGCGCAATGGTCGTCGGCGCCGGGATCGCCGGCATCCGGGCGGCCCTGGATCTGGCTGAAACCGGCTACGGCGTCACCCTGATCGACCGCGCAGGGCATATCGGCGGGATTCTCAGTCAACTGGACTACCAGTTCCCCAGCAATGGCTGCGGCATGTGCAAGATGCTGCCGCTGGTGGCGCGCGACGCCGGCTCCCAGTACTGTTTGCGCAAGGGGCTTTTCCACGAGAATATCGAGATCCTGCTGGCCACCGAGATCGCCGCGATCTCGGGCGAGGCCGGCCATTTCGAGGTGACCCTGCGGCAGACGCCAAACCCGGTGGACCCGGAGCGCTGCATCGGCTGCGGGGCCTGCACGGCCGTCTGCCCGGTGTCGGTGCCCGATGAATTCAACGCCGGGCTCAGCTTGCGCAAGGCCATCTACCTGCCCGTGCCGCATACCGTCCCCAACCCCTTCAGGATCGATACGGCGGCTTGCACCGGCTGCGGCGCGTGTGTCGCGGCCTGCCCCACCGGTGCCATCCAGCTGGGTGACAGGGGACGGGAACGCTTCCGGGTGCTGGTGGTGGATGACGAACTGATCGTGCGGGATTCCATCCACGCCTGGCTGACCGACGAGGGCTACACGGTGGAGATGGCCGCCGGCGGCCGGGAGGCCTTGGAGCGGCTGAGCCGGGAGCGGTTCCAGCTGATGCTGCTGGATATCAAGATGCCCGGCATGGATGGGGTCGAAGTCCTGCAAAAAGCCCGGGAAATTCAGCCGGACCTGTGCGTGGTGATGATGACCGCCTATGCCACGGTTGAAACCGCCATCGAGGCCATGAAGGCCGGCGCGCGCGAATACCTGCTCAAGCCCTTCGATCCCGATACCCTCAGCGATCAGGTGGGGCGCATTCACCATCAAAGCGAGCTGGCCGAAGCGCGGCGAATGGAGACCGGCGCACTGATCCTCTGCGGGGGGACCGATTACTTCGACCCGTCGGAGGGCAAAAACCCCTTTGCCTACCGGCAAAACCCCCATGTGCTGACCAGCCTGGAATTCGAACGGATCTTAAGCGGCACCGGACCCAGCGGCGGGCGGCTGGTGCGCCCGGTAGACGGCAAAACGATCACCAAGATCGCTTGGATCCAGTGCGTCGGCTCCCGCGATCTTCAAAGCGGAGCGGACTTCTGCTCCAGCGTCTGCTGCATGTATGCCATCAAGGAGGCCCTCCTGGCCCGTGAAAAAGCCGCCGCCATAAACACGACGATCTTCTACATGGACCTGCGCACCCCCGGAAAGTCATTCCAGCGCTACCGCGACCGGGCCGAGCGGGAAGCGGGCGTGCGGTTTGAGCGGGGCCGGATCCACTCCGTGATCCCCGACCCGGACAGCGGCGACCCCGTACTGGCCTATGTTTCCCAAGAAGGCGAACGCCGCCAGGAGCGCTTTGACCTGGTGGTGCTCTCCGTCGGCCAGCGGCCGGCGGCCGGTGCGGCCCAACTGGCCGAAATCGCCGGGATCGAACTGAACCCCTGGGGGTTTGCCCGCAGCGCCCCGTTTTCCCTGACCAGAAGCAGCCGCGAGGGCATTTTCCTGGGGGGCGCCTTTGCCGGCCTGGAGGACATCTCCGAAGCGGTGATCCGGGCCAGTTCGGCCGCCTTGAACGCCTCGCGGGTGCTCCACGCCGGCGGCGGCAGCCTGGGCGCGGCCCCATCGCCGGCGCCGACCTTTCGGGACGTCAGCCGCGAGGCGCCGCGGGTCGGGGTGGTTTGCTGCACCTGCGGCGGGGCCCTGCCGCTGACCGAAGACCTGTCCGCCCGCCTGCAGCAGGACCCCGCGGTGGCCTGGGTCGCCGCCCTGGAAAACACCTGCACCGCCCAGGGCTGGAGCGCCCTAACGGACCTGGTGAAGGCCCGGAACGCCAACCGTCTGGTGCTTGCCGCCTGCCAGCCCTACAGTTACGCCCGCAAACTGGGTGAACTGGCCGCGGCCGTCGGGCTGGAACCGGCCCTGATGACGGTGGTGGACATCCGCAGCCTCCTGTCCGCGGGCGCCGCCGCCGGTCCGGCGCCCGCGGAGCTGGCGCGGGTCGTGGCGATGGGGGTTGCCGCGCTGAAAACCGTGGCGCCGGGGCCGGTAGCCAGCGTCGCAGTGGTCCAGGAGGCGCTGGTGGTGGGCGGCGGAATCGCCGGCATGACCGCGGCCCTGGGAATCGCCGACCACGGCTATGCGGTAAACCTGGTGGAGCAGGCCGAGACCCTGGGCGGCAACCTGAACTGGCTGGTCTCCACCTTGGACGACCAAGACCCCAGGGCCCTGCTGGGCGAGACCGTCGCCCGGGTGCAAAACCACCCCCGCATCACGGTCCACACCGGCAGCCGGGTGGCCGGGGGTTACGGCGAGGTCGGCCATTTTTTGACCGCCATCACGGGACCCGAAGGGCGGACCATCACCCTGGAGCACGGGGCGGCGATTCTGGCCACCGGCGGCAGCGAGGCGCCCACCACGGCCTACGGCCACGGGGAAAGCGCCGCCGTGACGACCCTGAAGGGGATGGAAATCGGTCTGGCCAGCGGGACCATCGATCCCGCCGGCCTGACGGCCGTCGTCATGATCCAGTGTGTGGAGTGCCGCGAGGAACCCCGCAACTACTGCAGCCGGGTCTGCTGCCCCTCGGCCCTCAAACACGCTCTCGGGCTCAAAAAACGCAACCCGGATATCGGGGTCTACGTTTTGTACCGGGACCTGATGAGCTGCGGCTTCAGCGAAACCCACTACACCCGGGCACGTCAGGCCGGAATCCTGTTTTTTCCTTACAGCCTGGAGGGTAAGCCCGAGGTGACCATCGACGCCCAAGGCCGGCCGCTGGTGACGGCCTTCGAGCCGCTGGTCGGCCGTGAGGTCGCCATTTCCGCCGATCTCGTGGTGTTGGCCACCGGCATCGTGCCCCATCTGCCGGCAGCGCTGGTGGACGCATTCGGCGTCACCCGCGACCGGGACGGATTTTTCCAGGAGGCGGAATCCAAGTGGCGGCCGGTGGATGCCCTCAAGGAAGGGGTCTTCGCCTGCGGTCTGGTGCGCGCACCCCACGGTATCCCGGAATCGATTGCCGAGGCCGAGGCCGCTGCCCAGCGGACCCTGCGCATACTGGGGCGCGAGCGCCTGCCGGCGGCCAAGGTGGTGGCCGAGGTGCGCCACAGCCTCTGCAGCCGCTGTGAACGCTGCCTGGACGTCTGCCCCTACGGCGCCCGGCACCGCAACCCGGAACTGGACAGAATCGAGGTCAACCCGGCCATGTGCCAGGGCTGCGGGGCCTGCGCCGCGGTCTGCCCCAACAGCGCGGCGATTGTGACGGGCTTTACGGACACCCGGATGATGGCGGTGATCGACGCCGCACTGGAAGGGGTGTCGTGAGCGCCGCCTGCGGCGCCCCGGCCGCCAGCCCGTTTCCCTGCCAACGGCGGAAGGAGTTCAGATGAAAGTCAGCGCCAGCGCAAACCCTCCGGCTGCAGACGCCGGTGACGACGACTTGCTGAGGGAGATTCGCGCCATGGTCAGCGCCTGCATTCAATGCGGCACCTGCAGCGGCTCGTGCCCCAACGCGCATGCCATGGACTACACCCCCCGCCAGCTCTGGCGCATGGTGCAGATGGGGGAGCAGGACCGAATCTTTGAGAGCAAAACCTTCGCCCTCTGCTCGGCCTGCTACACCTGCAGCCTGCGCTGCCCCCGGGGTCTGCCGCTGACCGACGCCATGGCGGCCCTCAAACAGGCCGCGGCCCGTGCGGACGTCCCGGCTTTCCGGCCGAGCGCCCGATTCTACGGCAGCTTTCTGGAAAGCGTGCGCCGCCATGGGCGGGTGCGCGAGAGCGAATTCATGACGCTCTATTTCCTGGCCATGAAAAACCCGCTGCTGCCGATGAAGTTTGCACCGCTGGGTCTCAAGCTGATGGGCAAGGGCAAGCTGCAGATGGCCCTGCCGACCGGAGCCGGCCGGGGGACCCTGGATGCCATCTTTGAAAAAGTCGCTGAACTGGAGGGGCGCTCATGAAGTATCTCTACTACCCGGGGTGTTCTCTGGAGGCCAGCGCCGGCGAGTACGACCGTTCCAGCCGCGCCCTGTTGACCGCCATGGGGGCCGAGATAACGGAGCTCGAGGATTGGAGCTGCTGCGGTGCCAGCGCCGCCGAGGCCCAAAGCCGGCTGCTGGCCCTGGCCCTGCCCGCGCGCAACCTCGCCATCGCCGAAAAGATGGGGGGTGCCCACGACCTGGTGGTGCCTTGCAGCGCCTGCTACCTGAACCTCAGGAAGGTTGCGGAAAAAATCGGGCGGGAACCGGAGCTGCTGACGGCCCTCAATACGGTCCTGAGCGCCGATGGGCTGCACCTCAGCGGCGGGGTGCGGGTGCGGCACCTGCTGGACGTGCTGGCCAACGACCTGGGGGCGCAAGCGCTGGGCGCCAAGGCCGCACGCCCGCTGAAGGGGCTGACGATCGCGCCCTACTACGGGTGCCAGTGTCTGCGGCCCTACAGGGTATTTGACGACCCCGAAGCGCCCCGGACCATGTCCCCCCTGATCACGGCCGCAGGGGCCGCCGTGCACCCCTGGCAGATGGGGGCGCGCTGCTGCAGCGCCTCGCTGATGACCACCAAACCGGAGGTGGGGCTGCCCCTGGTGGCCGGCATTCTCAAGGCCGCGCGCGGGGCGGACGCCATTGCAACCGTCTGCCCCATGTGCCAGATGAACCTCGAGGCTTTTCAGTCCAAGGCCTCCCGTTTTGCCGCCGAGGACCTCGCCATTTCCGTGCTCTACCTGCCCCAGCTGCTGGGCCTGGCCATGGGCCTTTCGGAGTCGGAGCTCGGGCTGGGGTTCAACCTGGCGCTGACGCCGGGGTTCAGGGAAAAGCTGGCCGCCTGACGGCGCTCAAGCCTCCTGATCCCGGGGGCTCTTTTCGGCGGCCTCTCCCGATCCGCCGCCGACGGCGGGCAGACGCACCGAGAAACAGGCGCCTTGCCCCGGTTCGGAGGCCACCGTGATCTCACCCCCGTGCTGGCGGACGATTTTAGCGGCCACAAAAAGCCCCAGACCGGTCCCTTTGTCGGCTTTGGAGGAAGCGAAGAGGGTGAAAATTCCGGCCCGGGTCTCGGCATCCATCCCGATGCCGTTGTCCTCGACTTCGAACACAACCTGCTGCGACTCCCGGCGGATCCGGAAGGCCACCCGGTGCTCGCTTTTCTGGCGGTCCTCGAGGCAGGCGTCCACGGCATTTTCAAGGATATTGACCAAAGCGGCCTGGATCTGGCCGGCATCCAGCTCAAAGCGCCCCAACCCGGGCGCGAACTCCTGCTCGAAGCGGATGCCGTGGCGCTTCATTTTGGGGGCGATCACGCCGGCTACCTCCTCGCCAAATGCCGCCAGATCGACCGCCGTCCTCACCACCTCCCGTTCCTTGGCCTGGTAGAGAATGTCCAGGACCATCCCCCGGATGCGCCCCACCATGAGTTTGACCACCTCCCAGCCCTCCTGGACCTGGGCCTGGTCCTCGCGCGCGAAACCGGCATCGATCAGGTACATCCCGCCGTCCAGCCCCGTCAGCAGCCCCTTGATGGCATGGGAGACGGAACCGATCATCAACCCCAACGAGGCGAGGTGGTCCTGCAGCCGTTGCAGCTGGGTGATGTTGGTGGCCATCACCAGCACGTGGGTGATCTCCCCCTGGGAATCGCGCACGGGGGTGGTCCACACCAGGGTGTTGAAGGGCTCGCCGGTCTCGGTTTTGAAAACCATTTCGGTTTGCTGGGGGCAGCCGCTTTGGAAAGTTTTTTCGACCGGGCAGTCCTCGCAGGGGACCGTGGCCTGCTTGCAGAGTTCGTAGCAGCAGGCGGCGCCCGGCTCCCCGAAATCCTGCCTGAAGAGCTTGTTGGCGGCCGTGAGGCGGTAGCGGCGGTCCCGCACGGCGATATAGCACGGCATATCGTCGAAGAGTTTCTGGTAGCGGGAAGACTCCGCCGGCTCCTGCGCACCGGCAGAGGTTGCCGCCGCAGGGGTTGCCACCGCCTGGAGCCGGGAGGCCTTTTCGTGCACCAGGGATTCCAGGTTTTCGGTGTACTCTTTTAGTTTGCGGCGAATGAGAATATTTTCGCGGGCCTTCTGGAGGGACTTTTCCAGGGCCTCGTCGCTGATCGGCTTGGTGACGAAATCGGTGGCGTCGTATTGCAGGCTCTTGATGGCGAGGTCCATGTCGCCGTGGCCGGTGATCATGATGACCTCGGTTTCAGGGTTGCGCTGCTTGAGGCGGCGCAGCAGGCTGATGCCGTCCATGCCGGGCATTTTGATGTCGGTGAGCACGATTTCGGGCTGCTCGCGGTCGAAAACACCCAAGGCCTCCTGCCCGTTTTCAGCGGTCAAAACGGTGTAGCCGCTGTCTTCCAGCGCAATACCGAGGACTTTGCGAATCCCTTCCTCGTCGTCTACCAGGAGCAGTTTGGGTTTCATGGCACGTGCGGGCAGCGGCTCAATCCGGCAGCCCGATGGCGCGCTGAACGGTCAACAGCAGCTTGTCGGCGTCAAACGGCTTGCTGAGGTAGGCCACGGCCTTCTTGATGGCGTGGCGCCCGGCCATCCCGCTGATCACGATCACGGGAATGTCCTGCAGTTCGGGGTCCTTGGTCATCCGGCGGTAGAAGTGCGGGCCCCACTCTTCGGGCATTTCCAGGTCCAGGGTGATCAGGTCGGGTTTCTCGCGCTTGACCACATCCAGCGCCGCCACACCGGAGGTGGCGCTGCAGGTGGTGTAGCCGTTGTCTTCCAGCAGCGCGGTGAGGTATTTGACGATAATGGGGTCGTCATCGATGATCAGGATTTTCTTTGCCATGCGGTGACCTCTTTCGGGGCGAATCGTTTGGGGCCTCCGGGAAAATCAGGGGGTTCACACTCACGGCCGGCACCCCGGGGTGTACCCGCTTTTTCCGGGCAGGGCGTTTAGTTCCGGGGGTGGCACTCGGCGCACATCACCGGACCGGCCAGCTGCTCCCGATGGCAGCCGCCACAGCGCAGGTGGTAGACGGCGATCAGTTCGATGGGTTTGGCGCCGGCGGCGGCCAGATGGCATTCCGAGCACTCCATGTCCTCGGAGGATTCGTCCTCCAGCACCTGGCCGTCCTCCACGACGTGATGACAGACATTGCAGGCGTCGATGCCGGCCTTTTCATTGTGGTCGTCATGCACGAAGGGGACCGGCGGCCGCATCCGGTTGCCGAAGGCGCTGTCCCGCACGGTGGTGACGTCTTCCTGGGAATATACGACTGATCCGGCGGCCAGCGCCAGTGCGGCCAACGCCAAGAGCGCAAAGGCCTTCAAAGCGCGGTTTTTCATCAGCTCCCCCCATCTTTTGGCTGCTTCGGCATACCACGGCGGCCCTATTCGGGTTTTTCCATGGTTTCGTAGATCAGGTCCCCGAGAAATTTAAGCTCCAACCCCAGTTGATTGACATGGATGATATCCTCCAACCCGCCGTGGCAGTTGTGGCAGGGGGCGATCACCGTCTTGACGCCCTTGGTCTTGACCCGGAAGAGCTGCTCGGCCTTGACGCGGTTGCCGGTAACGCGCTTGTTCTTGAACGGTGGACCGGTGTTGATCACCCCACCGCCGGCACTGCAGCAGTAGTTGTGCTCCCGGTTGGGGTGCATTTCGACGACCTTCTCGCAGAGGGCGTCGGCCACGTAGCGCAGCATTTCGTGCAAACCCCGGCCGCGGACCACGTTGCAGGGGTCGTGGATGGTGACCGGGGTCGGGTACTTCTTGGCGATCCGGATGCGCCCCGACTTGAGCAGTTCGTAATAGAACTCGATGGCGTGGACCACCGGGATCGGCGGCATCCGCCACCCCAGGGCGCGGTTGCCCATGTCGTAGACCGAGCGGAAGGCGTGGCCGCACTCGCCCATCACGATCCGCTTGACCTTGAGCCGCATGGCGGTTTCGAAATGGGCGCGCTTCAGGCGGGCCATCATCTCGTTGTCGCCGGAGTACATGCACATGTCGCTGTTGTCCCAGCCGGGGGTGGCCGGCATGGTCCAGTTCACCCCGGCCGTGTTCATGATCACCGCCGCCTGGTAGATCAGCTGGGCGCGGAATTTGGGCTCCGGGCCGATGACCGAGTAAAACACATCGGCCCCTTCCTTCTCCAGTGGAATCCGGAGCTTCGGAATCTCCTCCTGGGCCTCTTCCTCCTGCCACTGGAGGCTGTCGATCCATTCGTCTTCCTTGACCCACATCTGGTTCAGGGTGGCCGAGTGGCTGTGGGCGGTATCCTGGAGGTACTGCGGGGTGGTGCCCAGCAGGTGGCAGATGCGCCGCATGACGAGCATCAGGTAGGCCACGTCGATCCCGAAGGGACAGTACATGGCACAGCGCCGGCACAGGTTGCACTCGGTGTGGGCGATCTCACAGGCTTTTTCGATGAAGGCCGGCGACACGCGCCCCTTGTGTTTGACGATTTCCCCGAGGGTCTGCTTCACCTTGGCGGCCGGCGCAAAAGTGGGGTCGTTGTCGTTGGAGAGGTAGAAATGACAGGCCTCGCTGCACAGGCCGCAGTGGACACAGGTCTCCAGATAAGCTTTCAGGCGCGCGCCGGTCTCGTTCTTGAGAAACTGCCGGATCACGGCCTCGATGCGCTCTGGGGTCAGCTTGGCCGCCCCTTGTGCGATCCCCATGTCGTGAATTTTGGGTTTGTCTTGAGTTGCAGGCGCAACCATGTGTTATCCTCCCCCTCGGGTGGCGTGGTGATCGGTGACGACCCCGGGCCCGTGCTGCGGCGGTTGCAAACGGCGGTGCCTACCAGTCCCGGGCGTGGCGCACGGCGCCGAATTCCGAGCCCATATACCCCCGCATGAACGGAAAAAATATCATGTGACTGAGCTTGGTGAACGGGATCGCCATCAGCAGGATCTCACCGGAGAGAATGTGCACGATCCCCATCGTCCGGAAACCGATCCACTGGTGGTAGGTCCAGAAACCGGTGACGAAGGGCGCCGCCACCAGCGCCAGGATGACGAAATCCGACGCGCTGCTGAGATACTTGACATCCGGCAGCACCAGCCGACGCACCAGGAAAAACAGGCATGCGGCGATGACCACCAGGGTGAGTACGTCCCCGGTGGCCTCCGAGAGATACCACCAGCTGACGTTCCAGCTTTGCTTCCAAAGCACCACGTGCGCGAAAAGAAAGATCGGCACCAGAAAGAGACAGACGTGGAAGGTGAAGGTGACGATCGTAAAGACCGGGCGGCGGCGGGAATTCAGGCTGCCAAAGGGCGCCAGCCAGTGCATGATCGAGCGCAGGGCGTAGCGCAGATCCATGTAGGAGTAAACCACCAGATCCTTTTTGCGCGCCAGCAGTGCCATGGACACCAGCCGGTAGAGCACCCCGCCGAGAAACACGACCGCGGTCACCCAGAGCAACGGTCCGGCCACGAAGTTGTAAACAGCGTGCATCTTTGCCTCCCCGAATGGATCGCTTGCAAGGGCCTCAAGGGCGTGGCGGCTTATGCGGCCTCACGCTGCTACGCATCCAGCGCAACCACCTCGCGGTAATAGCGGCCGCTTTCAGCCCCGCTGCCAACCCCCCGAATCAACAGCCGCTTTCCATCCGGGCTGAAGGCGGGGCTCCAGAGGGCTTCGAAATCGCTTCGCAGCACCTGGCCGTCCAGCAGCAGGCGGTAACCCCCGTTTTTTTCCACCTTGGCGGCGACGTGCCGGCCATCCGGGCTGAAAACCGGCTGCCAGGCCATGTCGTGGTCGCCGTCCCAGCCGCGGCCGTCCACCACGATGGTCCAGCGGTCCTTCTCTTTGGCAACGCAGGCGATATGGCCCCCCTGTAGGCTGAAGACCGCCTCGGTGACCAGCCCGTCGAAGGTTCGCGACCAGGGGCGGTCGTCCACCGCAATGGTCCACTTGCCGAACCTGGGGGCTACGATCGCCGCAAGCTGCCGACCGTCGGGGCTGTAGGTCTGGTGCCAGAGCTGCACATAGTCGCCGCTCCAGAGGCGCTCGCCGTCACGGGCCAGGGTCCAGCTGCCACCGATTTTGACCGGCGCGCAGACCGTGCCGTCCTGGGGGTGAAAGCGCGGCTCCCAGACGGCGTTGAAGCGCTGCCCCCAGGTGGCGCCGTCCACGGCGATGGTATAGTCGTAAAGGGTTGTTCGCACCTCGGCGGCCACATGCCCGCCGTCGGAGCTGAAATCCAATCCCCAGACATTCACGAAATTCCGCTCCCAGGGCTTCCCGTCCACCGCCACCGTGTAGCAGCCTTCTTGAAACTTGAAGATTTCCCCCTCGTTGAAGGCGACGGTCTGCACCACCGCGGCGGCCCGGCGGCCGTCCGGGCTCAGGCGCAGATTGTTCAAGGCTCCGAAGGCGCTTTCCCAGGGAACACCGTCCAGCACGGCGAAATATTTCATCGCCTTCTGGGCGGCGGCGGCCACATGTCCACCGACGGCACCGAAGAGGGGGTTCCAGAGGTAGTCGAAGCGCTCCTCCCACGTCTCGCCGTCCAGCGCCAGGGTCCACTCGCCGCCGTCCGAGACGATGGCCGAGACGCGGCCATCGGGGGTGAAGCGCAAAAACCAGATCTTGTCGAAGGTGTTCTCCCAGGCGTCGCCGTTGACGCAGACCGAAAAACTCCCCTCCTCGGTCTTCACCACGGCGGCAATCTGCTCGCCGTCGGGGCTGACGTAGGGCTCTTCAACCCACGGGTGGATCTCCCGCCACCGCCCCGGATCCGCAACGAGTCTCCTTCCGATCTCCCAGTCCCAGCTGTTTGAACCCCCCATGGACTCCTCTCCTTTTGTCGCCTGGAAACCGCTGCGCAACAGCGCCTCGCGAAAGGGCCTCGCTGAACTTAATGGCGGCCAGGCCGGGCCAGCTTCACTATGGCATCAATTCAGCTCGATTTCAACTCCTTAAGCCGGCAGACAGCGGCCACGCCAGGAAGCCGCAGGCGATCCCGATCACAGATCGATTCCGTAGCGCTTCATCTTGCGCCACAGGGTGGTGCGGTTGATTTTCAAAGCGCGGGCGGTCTTGCCGCGATTGCCGCCGTGGGCCTGCAGCTGCTGCAGGATCCGATCGCGTTCCGGACGGCCACCCCCCGCCGCCTGCGGGCGATGCTCCGGAGATGTCTGGGGCGGGGCGCCGGGGCCGTTTTTCAGCAAAAAAACCGGCAGGTGGCGCCACTCGATGACCTTTCCCTGACAGATGATCAGGGCATGCTCGAGAATGTTTTCCAGTTCCCGGACGTTGCCGGGGTAGTCATGGTTGAGCAGCACTTCCATGGCCCGCTGGGAGATGCGCTCGACCTGGGTGGTGCGGGTGGCGCAGAGGCGTTTGAGCACATGGGCGATCAAGAGGGGCAGGTCCCCCTGGCGGTCCTTGAGCGGCGGCAGCTCCAGGCGCATGACGTTCAGACGGTAGAAAAGATCCTCACGAAAACGCTTCTCATGAACCAGCTTTTCCAACCCCCGGTTGCTGGCCGAGATGATGCGCACGTCGACCTTGGTGGTGCGCCGGCTGCCCAGCGGGTAGAACTCCTTGTCCTCCAATACCCGCAGCATTTTGGCCTGCAGCGAAAGGGGCAGGTCGCCAATTTCGTCCAGAAAGATGGTCCCGCCGTCGGCCTCCTGGAAGCGGCCCGGCTTGTTCTGATCCGCCCCGGTGAAGGCCCCCTTGACATAGCCGAAAAACTCCGATTCCAGAAGGGTGTCCGGCAGGGCGGCGCAGTTGACCTTCACCAGCGGCTTGCGGGCCCGGGGGCTGGCGTTGTGAACGATCTTGGCAAGCAGGTCCTTGCCGGTGCCGGTGGGCCCCTCGATCAGGATAGTGGCCTGGCTGGCGGCGATCACCGGCACGATCTCGAATATTTTCTGCATCACCGGGTCCTTGCCCACCATGTCATAAAAAGTGTAGCGCTCCTGGATGGCGCTGTCGAACTGGTATTTCAGCGAAAGGTCCGTGAGGGTCGCCAGGCCCCCCACCGTGACGCCTTTTTCGTTTTTGAGGGCCATGCAATTGACCCGCACGGGCAGGGGCTGCCCCTGCTGGGTGACCACCCGCGTTTCGATACCCGACGGACCCCGACCGCTCTCGGCGCCCGCCCGGTTGGCGCGCATCTCGCGGCACAGATCACGGCCGAAAACAGCGTTGCAGGGCCTGCCCAGCAGGCTCTTGCGGCTGTAGCCGGTGATACGCTCGGCCATGGTGTTGAAGAAGGTGATGTGGCCGCCGCGATCCACGGTCAGGACCCCGATGTCCAGGTTGTCCAGTATGATCTTGAGCCTCAGGTCGTCATAGCGGATCCGCCGGATCAGGGACTTGAAGACCGTGTGGTCCTGGAACACCTGGATGCAGCCCGCCGGCCGCTGATCCGGGCCGTAGAGCGGCGCCTCGATCCGGGTGATGCTGTGCTCGCCGCTGGTGACATCGGTGATTTCGATTTCCGCACACGCCTCGGTTCCGTCCGGCGGGGTTTGCAGCCCGTCCACATAACGGCAGCTGCCCCCGCAGAGGTAGTCGCGGAACACCTCGTAGCAGAATTTGCCGACCACATCGGCGGCTTTGCGATCGGTGAGCTGCTCGGCCGAGCGGTTGATGCCCAAGATGCGCCGGTCCGGCGAAAGAACGATGCTTCCCAGCGCGAGGCAATCCAGGATTCCGCCCAACTGCTTGAAACCGATCAGGATGTTTTCCATCACGACCCACCGGCGGCCGGAAAGCTCAACCGGAAGCACGCCCCTTGGCCTTCTTCAGAGACCACCTGAATGTCGCCGCCGCAGTCCTTGACGATCCCATAGCTGATGGAAAGCCCCAGGCCGGTTCCCTTGCCCACCTCTTTGGTGGTGAAAAAGGGCTCGAAGATCCGGTCGCGCAAGGCCTCGGGAATCCCGCCGCCCGAATCCGACACCTCTGCAATCACCCGGCTGCCGACGGGATAGGTCCTGAGCGCGATCTGCTTGGCACCCGGGGGCGGCAGCGCCTCCCCCTGCCAGTGGTCCTCGATGGCGTCCCGGGCGTTAATCAGGAGATTGATGAAGACCTGCTCCAGGCGATCCGCATCGGCCATCACCAGCGGTAAATCGGGGTGGTAGTCGCGCGTCACCGCGATTGCCCGCACCTTGAGTTGCTGACTGAAAAACTCGAAGGCCTTGTCCAGCACCTGGTTGAGCTGCACCTGGCCCAAGTCCAGGTCCGACTGCCGGCCGAACTCGCGCATGTGGTTGATGATCTTGGTGGCGCGGTCGACGTGCCCGTCGATTTCACCGGTCAGGGTCAACAGGATCTCTTCCTTGATCGGCTCCCCGAGACTGGCCTTCTTCTTCAGGAAGCTGCTGGCGGTCTTGATCACCGACAGGGGCTGGTTGAGCTCGTGGGCCACACCGGTGGCCATCTCCCCCAGGGTGGCCATCTTGCTGGCCTGGATCAACTGCTGTTCGGCCAACAGCTGCTTGGTGATATCGCTGGTTGTCACCAGCAGGACTTTCCTGCCCTGAAACTCGGAGGGCGAGACGCGGATGTCCACGAAGAGGCGCGCACCGTCGCGGTTGCGGTGCTTGACGCGGTTGATGGCCGCACTGGTCATGAGTTTGAAGGCGTAGTGGTCCCGATCCTCCTCCTCGGCAAAGATGTCCAGAAAAGGCTTGCCCAGGATGTCCGCCTGGGTGAAGCCGTAAACCCGCTCGACGCTCTGGTTGCAGTCCAGGACGTGGAGGGTGTCCACATCCAGCACGAAAACCGGATTGGGAATGTTGGTGAAGATGGCCCGGTATTTTTGCTCGGACTTCTCCAGCTTTTCGGCCAGCAGCTTGCGCGGGGTGATATCCAGGCTCATCTCCATGGCGGCCACGATGTTGCCGCGGGCGTCAAGGACCGGCGTGGTCTTGTAAATCCAGTGGGAAACCGAGCCGTCCTTGTTGAGGCCCATTTCCTCGCCGGAGTGGGACTGGCCGTCGGCAAAGGTCTTTTCCACCGGGCAATTGTCGCATTTTTGCCGCCGACTCTTGTAGGCCGAGTAGCAGAAATCGCCCGGATTTGGCGCGAACTGGTTGGCAAACTGGCGATTGTACTGCAGCAGGCGGAACTCACGGTCCTGCACTGTGATCAGGCAGGGAACGGCTTCAAAGAGGTTCTGATATTCGTCGCGCTGCTGGTTGAGGGCTTCCTGATTGGCGGCGATCTCTTCCCCCATCCGGTTGATGGCCCTGGCCAGCTGCCCCATCTCATCCTCCTGGCGAATGTCCACCCGGCTCAAGTAGTCTCCATGGCCGATGCGCCGCGTGCCTTCGATGAGCTTGCGCACCGGCCGGTTGACGAAGGCCATCACCAGCAGGAAAATACCGGTGGATGTCATCAGGAAAACCAGGCCGGCCAGCCCGATGATGCCCTTTTCGATCAGCAGCACCTGCCGGTCGGTTTCCTCGAGGGAGACCACCACGTCGAGGGCACCCAAAACCTTTTTGGACTCGGGGTGCACATGGCAGGGGTCGGCGGAGCAGCCGGGCTCGTTGAAAATCGGGCTGATGATGCCCAGATGTCGGTAGCCGTCGTCAAGGGCGACGATCCGGATGCGTTCCTCGAGCCCCAATTTTTGCTGGGGCGGCTCGGTCCGGTGGCAGATGTGGCAGGCCTCGTCGCGAATGTTGGTGAAGCGGTCCACCTCGGAGCTGCGGTTGGAGTACTTGATCTGGCCGGCTTTGTTGTAGATCCGGACGGCGTCGAGGCCTTCCTGACCGCCGATATTGGTGATGATCTGGTTGATGTCGTCGCGCGAGTTGAGCATCATGGCGTAGTGGGTGCCGAGACGGATGGTGGTGGTCAGGCGGTCGGCGCTGGCGACGACATCCGCCATGATTCTCTTTTGCTGGTAATCGATGGTAAAATAAGCCCAGGTGGCGATGGAAAAAAGCAGGGTCAAACCGACCGTCAAAATCAGCTTGGCAATCAGACTGTGACGCAGCCTGAGTAATTTTTTGAGCATGTCTTCACCCCCCTGCAAATCATGCTCCCCGAAAGCAATCCTTAATTTGAACAATAACTTAAAATAATTTTGGGGTCAACCGCCTTGTCCGCGGCGGCTGCCGCCGGACACCCCGTCGGCTCGCCTGCGCACCGCTATTCTTGCTTGACAAAATCAGGAGATCTCACTATGAATACCGGAGCCTGGCATGACGAATCTCCAAGCGTGAGGCACACTTAATCTGGGCTTCCAGATCGGGACAGGGACAGGATGCACTCATCGGGATTTACAGGACCGTCTAAACTTTCCGCCGATATTTGAGCCTAACTTCTTCAAGGGGGACGAGAATGTACAGAGTTGGCCTTCTGATTTTGTGTCTGATAGTCATCGTGGCCGGCAGCACATGGGTCGGCGCCGACCAAAGCCAGGAAAGTGTCAGTGAGGTATGCATCCCCATGGGCATCATCACTCTGGCGCCGCCCAGCGGCGCCGATCAGAAGCGTGCCGCGGTCGAATTCAACCACCCGCTGCACTTCGATTACAACTGCAAAACCTGCCACCACACCTGGGAAGGCGACGGCCCCGTCCTCAACTGCACCACCTCCGGCTGCCACGACCTGATCACCACCCCCATGAAGCCCGACAATGCCGGGATAGATGATGAGAGGGCGATCCTCTACTTCAAACGTGCCTACCACGCCTCGTGCATCGGCTGCCACAAACAGATCAAGGAGGCCAACCTGGCGCTGGAGATGTCCCGCAAGCCCCTCACAGACCAATTGGCGCCCACCGGCCCCACCAGCTGCGTGGCGTGTCACCCCAACGACTAACGTCCCCGCTGCGGCGGCGCCAACAGGGCCGGCCAGGGCGCGCCGCGCCACCCGGCCGGCTCGGGGATTCCAGCAACGGGCGAACGGCATTGCGAACCGAGGTGCGGGCTGCCTCGCCTGCACCCGGGTGTTTTTGGCACCCCCCCGGACGGCAAAGAAAGCCCGTTTGAGGCAGCAGCTCAAGGGTGAACCGGCAGATCCCCGCAAAGGAGTGGCCCACCCGTGAAGGCGTCCCAGACCAGAGAGCGGCTGATCCAACGGATCAACGCCATGACCGACGAGCAATGCCGGGATCTGCTGAAGCTGCTGGATTGGCAGCAGCGGGACCAGCGGCGCTTTCCCCGCCAAAACAGCACCAACCCGTCGCGCTTTTTCATCCAAGATCAAGAGTATGCGGGCGTCATCAAAAACGTCAGCGCCGACGGCATGTTCATCGAATCCCCTCAGAGCGTCGCGCCCGGTGAGAAGGTGACGATCGTTTTTTCCCTGTTCAGCTTCGAGGACCCGATTCGCATCACCGGCTGCATCGCCTGGAAAGATCGCAACGGATTCGGCGTCAAACTCGACATGAATCTGCGGGAGTTGATCAAAACCGCCGCCGCCAAACCTCCCGACTCCTGAGCCCCCTCAGCCTAAACCGGCCCCGGCCGGTCCCCGAAATACAAATCGGCCGCCATCATCCGCATATGCGGGTGATGGCGGCCGATTGCCTTTGGTGAAAGCCTTCTTTTTTGGGGCCCCCCGACGAACTCCCGGGATGCCGCGGCCAGTCAGACGGCGACCGTCACGACGCTGTAGCACCGCAGACAGCGATCGGCCTCGGCCATGGCCTCCGGAACGCTATAGCCCTCCTCGACCTCATCGAAGGTGAATTTGCGGCTTTCCGGCGGCAGCATTCTTAAATGGTAGCGTGAGCGCCCGCCGATCAGGCCCGTGTTTTCCTGGCCGTCGTAGACCTTGACCTTTTTGAAGAGTTGGTCGAAGCAGTCCTCCTCTTCCGGTTCCAGTGGCAGACCGTTGATGAAGCGGTCGATGCTGATGGCGGCCTTGCGGGCACCGGCACAGCCGGTGATCAGCGCGTTGGGGCCGGTTTCACAATCCCCGGCGGAGAAGATTTTCGGGCGGTTGGTCTGTTTGGTGACATCGTTGACCACGATGGTGTGCCATCTGGTCACCTCGATGTCTGAGAACCCCTCGAGCAGGGCCAGGTTGACCTGCTGGCCGATGGCGGGCACGGCGATGTCGCAGGGCATCACGAACTCGGACCCTTCCATGGGCACCGGACGGCGCCGACCGCTGGCATCGGGTTCGCCGAGTTTCATGCGGATGCATTCCAACCCGACGACCTTTCCTTTTTCGGCGATCACGCGCACCGGGGTGGTCAGGAAATGGAAGTTGACCCCCTCCTCCTCGGCATCATGAATTTCGACATCTTCGGCCGGCATCTCCTTGCGCGTGCGGCGGTAGACCAGATTGACATCCTTTTTTTGGATGCGAAAGGAGCAGCGCACACAATCGATGGCCACATTGCCGCCGCCGACCACCACAACCCGCTGGCCCTCGGGGTAGGGGTCATTGCCGTCGTTGATCGCCCGCAGGTATTCTACGCCGGGAATGAACCCCTTGTAGCCCTTGTCCTCCCCTTCCACCCGCATGTTGGAGCTGCCCTGGGCGCCGACGCCGACAAAGACCGCATCGTTTTCAGCCTCGAGCTGCGAGAGGGTGATACCCTGCCCCACGGGCGTATTGTAGTGAATGGTAACGCCCAGCTTTTGGACCTCGGAGACCTCGTGGCGCAGGATCTGACGCGGCAGGCGATAATCCGGAATGCCCACGGCGGCCATGCCGCCCGGCTCTCCGAGCTGTTCATAGATCGTCACCTGATGGCCTTTGCGCGCCAGATGATAGGCACAGGTGACCCCCGCCGGCCCGGCACCCACAATCGCCACCTTGCCGGTCTTGGGGGATGGCTGCACTTGAAAGGAGGGGCTTTGGTGCTTGTCCAGTTCCTGGTCGGCCACGAAACGCTTGAGATATTTGATCGAAACCGGCTCGTCCAACAGCGCCCGCCGACAGTGGGATTCGCACGGGCGCACACATACCCGGCCGACGACACCGGGAATCGGCAGGCGCTCGCGGATGACATCCAGGGATTCCTGAAACTTGCCCTCCTTGATGCACTCCACATAGGTGGGAATATCCAGATGGATCGGGCAGGCGTCCATGCAGGGGGCGGTTACCCGGGAGTGATAGGTTCCCTCCGGGATGGTCTGGGATTCGGCAATGGCCGCCTGGAAGGCATCCCGAAAATAGGTCAGCGCGTGCAGAATCGGGCGGGGACCTGACTGACCGATGTGGCATTTGGAAGTCTCGCTGATCAGCTGCGCCAGACTCTCCAGTGTATCGAGATCCTCCGGCTGGCCGCCCCCGCCGCAAATGCGGGCCAGGATATCGGCCATCAGCCGGGTACCCAGCCGGCAGGGGGTGCATTTGCCGCAGGAGTTTCTGCGAACCGCGTCCATGTAAGATCGGCTTAGATCCACCACATTGACCGTCTCCGAGCGCAGGACGATGCCGTACCACCCCATCAGGGCCTTGATCTGTTCGTCCTGCTTGAAGTGCTCGGGAAGCGCCACGTTTTCAAGCGGTGCATAGTTCTGGAGCGCTTTGCCACGATTGTCAACGACCTCCCCCCCCCAGGAACTGAAGCATATCTCTGTCATTAGCCTTCTTCTCCCTTATGGTCAGCAAGGTTACCTTTACAAAGATGGATCAGTAGCACATCGGGTCGACTTTTGCAATTGCTAACCCGCAGGTTTGCAAGGGAAAATGCTTTTGATCTGGACGTCTTGCGCAACCCGCCGGGACCCGGGCATCATCGGAGGGGAACCGCGTTTTGCGTGCGATTATTTCAGCCGCTCTTTCAGCGCATCGTACTCCTGGGGATCGAAGGCGCCGATCTCCCGGGCGTGCATTCGCCAGACTTCAAGGCAGACCCGGGCGTCGTTGAAATTTTTCTGTTCCACAAAGAGGTTGAACCACTTGAGGTTCTCGCGCATGGAAGTTTCGTAAATCTCGGTTTTGAAGGCTTCGAATTGCGCCGGGTCAAAATTGCCGGCATCCAGGGCCGTGCTGCGCCAGATGTTGAGGGCCACCCGGGCGCTGTAGAACCCGTCCTTCTTGACGGCGGACTGCAGATGCCGCAGGCTTTCCTGGGCGATTTGTTCACGCTGCCGCTGCTGTTCATCCGGAGCTGCCGCAGGCTGGTCCTCGGCCGAGGCCCCAAGCCCGAAACCCGATAGGAGCATCAGTGTCACCAAACCGGTCAGAAGGGTGAGGCGTTTCGCTGATCGCATCTTGAAACCGTTCAACGGGAGAGGAAGAAGGTGCGGAGCCCGACCGTCGGTCGGGCGCCCCGCAGCTGGAAGTCCGAATTTTATAGCGGATTGTTCGGGAAAGGTAAATGGGAAAACCGCGGCGACGGCGGGCCACAACCGCCCGGATCCCGTCAGGTGGGGCCGGATGCGAGCCGCAAACACTCCCCCCCGGCGGGTGGAGAAGTGCCGCCGGCCTAAAGGCAGTCGTGTTTCTTGAGCTGGCGCTTCTGAATGATCTCGTGGGTGTCGTAGTAGACGCTCTTCTGCTCCACCCACCAGATGTTGGTGTGACGCGTGCCTTTTGCAAACCCGCGGGCGAAGCCCAGGTAATTGGATACCAGGGCGACCGCCACCACCACGGCTATGATCAGAAATTTCTTTCGCATACTCCGAGGGATATCGGCAGCACCCGCCGGGGCCTTTAACCGCCAACCGCTGGGTGTCTGCCGGTGCAGCGCGACGGCGCCCCCGGAGATCAGCATCTCGAGCCTGCAAAAAAAAGCCGGAAAACCGCGCGTGTGACGCAGTCAACCGGCACGTGAACCCCCGGCGGCATCCGGTTTCGAGGCCCGCTGCCGGCCGGGGGTTGAGGGGTTGCAAATCAGATCGGCATCCCGCCTGAGGCCTCCAGGCGGTTACTTGTAGATGCCAGCCCCGACGAAATACTGGGTGCCCGGCACCTGATAGATGTAGGTGCTCTTGGGCGACGGGGCTTCCTCCCCCGGTTTCGGCCACACATAGTCGACCCAGCCCTCGCCTTGGGCGGCCACGTTGACGAACTCCACAAACAAGGCCTTATCGTTGGCATCCTTGACCTCGAGCAGGCTGTCCTTCTCCAGCAGGGCCGGGCTCATGGGGTGCGCCAACATCTTTCCGTCCATATCCATCAGAAAGACGTAGGTGTCTTTCCAGACAAACGGGCCCTCTTTATCGTTGATGGCCGCAACCGCAGCGTCCAGACCCTTTTCCTGGAGCATCTGGGCAGCTTCCTTGGATTTGGCGATGCACTCCTCCTGGGTGGCACTTTCGGCCAGAGCCAGAGCGGGAAGCCCCGCACAGACCAACAGCACAAGCGTGGTAACGAAGCATTTCTTCATCTCATCCTCCTCCTTCTGTGATGGGGTGTGTTCACCCGGCGGGATGTTATGGGGTCCGCCGGTACGGCCATTTGCGCGAGCTGCCATCACCTCCTTTCCTTACCGGCGCCGTCAAGGGGCCGGTTGCGGCGGGGACGGGGACGTCGCCGCCCGCAAAACCGAGGCTTGCCGGCACACGGCATCGTGCCGCAGAGAGCCATCGCGCCCTCGGCGCCCGGCGTCGCCCAAAAGGCGGGGAGTACCCAAGCGATTCACGTCGCAGACGGCTTTGGGCAGGCTGCCGGGCAGGCCCGGTCATGGATTGAGTCAACTGGTGAAAAGCAAATCTTGCAGGCTGGTGCCGAAACCCTGACTGGGCGCCGGTTATATGCGTCGGGCTTGATTTCTCAAATGAAGACAATGGACTGCTTATTCTTCTTACACAGAGCGCAAAACTTGTCTATAGGGAAAATCCTCATTTATATGGGGGTTTCCCCTATGCCTTAGGGTCGCGGCAATAAATAATTCAACAATATGGCGCCGGATTTTGGTTCGTCACCCAGGCACATTCGCCGGTGCATATCGGGATATGTGCCGGCGGATGTAACGCCGGTGACGGGCCAAAAGACAAGCCAGATGTGGCATTATTGCTTGCCGAGGCCCTTACGGCGATGCCCATGGCCTGTCAGCGTTTGTAGCGCCCCATCAACTCGGCATGTTCCAGCACATGGCCGGCCATGGCTTTCAGCAGCTGCTTTTTGGTGACCCCCGGCGCCAGCCCCAGAACACTGTCCAGGGCGTAGAGATTGAAAAAGTAGCGGTGGGTTCCTCCGGGGGGACAGGGGCCGCCATATCCCAGTTTGCCGAAATCGTTGACGCCCTGCACCCCGCCGCTGGCGGGCCGCTCCTGATGGGAAACCCCTGCCGGCAAGTGGTTCACCTGGAACGGGATATCGTAATAGACCCAGTGCACCCAGGTGCCCGCCGGGGCGTCGGGGTCATCGCAGATGATCGCCAGGCTGGTCGCGCCACCCGGCAGGTCCTGCCAACTTAGTTCGGGGGAGATATCGTCGCCATCGCAGGTGTAGCGGGCGGGAATCATCCCGCCGGGCTCAAAGGCGGTCGTGCTCAATTTCATGACTGCACCTCCTTTTTCCGGAGAGAGGGACCGGATTCGCGGCGGCAAAGGGGGAATCGCCACCATATCGCCGCTAAGCAAGCCTGGCGGCGAGAATTGAGGGGCCAGTGGGTTCAGGCGCAGACGGCCTGAGCAAGGCGAAAATATCGGCCGGCTGCGGGGCAGCGGACAAGCGGTGATGATGGCAATGTCTTCCAGGGTCATCCCCGACGGGAGTCAACGCAGGGGCCGCCGACCACGCCGGTTCAAGATAGGCAAGTTCGCGTCAAACCGCAAGCGCAAAGTGCCGGCGCCGCAAAGCTCCGATTTCGGATACGTCGTCACCACGGGTTTCGTTCTGTTTTGGGGAGGCTTCCGGTCTTGAGGAAAGGGTCTATTCGCAGCCGCCGGCCGTCGGTCGCAAAGGCGACCGCCCCATGGCTGAAGGTGGTGTAGACTGCGGCATTCAGCTCCCGGTAGCGCGCCAGCACGCTTGGGTGCGGCTGCCGCCCCCGGCCGCCGCCGCGGGAGGAAACGACGACGGTACTGGGCCGTGACCAGTTGAGAAAGGCCGGCGTACTGGATGTCCGGCTGCCGTGGTGCGGAGCCACGAGGACGGTCTCGCCGGACACCGGACGACCGGAGCGCGCCAGCTCAGCCTCGGCTGTGGACATGATGTCGCCGGGAAATAGAAAGGTGTGGTCCCCCATCCGCAGCCGCAACACCAGCGAATTGTTGTTGGTGTTGCGCCAGCCGTCATGGGCCCTTTTTTCGCCAAAATTCGCCGGCGGGTAGAGCACCTCAACCGTCACCCCGCCGATTTGAAAGCTCCGGGGCAGCGTCCGGAAGTCCGGATGCGGAATGGCGCGGCGGGCCAGGATCTCTTGAAAAATGCGGTAGGCGTTGGTTTCCACCGCCTCGTGGTTGCTCCAGACCCGTTTGATGGTGAAATGCCGCGCAATGTAAAGCAGACCGTTGAGGTGGTCGCTGTCCGGGTGGGAAAGCACGAGAGTGTCCAGCGTCCGAATTTTTCTGCGCCAGAGAAAGGGCGCCACTACACGCTCCCCGATATCAAAACGGGTGTTGTCCGAAAAGCCGCCGCCGTCAATCAGCATGCAGTGCCCGCCGGGAAATTCCACCAGGGCGCAGCTGCCCTGCTGAACATCGAGCACGGTGACCTGCAAATCCGAACGCCAAAACCGCTGCCAGGACCAATAGCCGATGTCAGCCGCAGCCGTCAGCAAGGCCAGCGCCAGCACCAGCAGCGCCAGCACATTTGGCGGCCGCCAGCCCCCGGCTGCGGCTGGCGCACCTTCCGGGGCGATCGTCGACGCCAGCCGCAACCAGCGAAGCCCTCCCCAGAGGACTGCATAAAAACAGACCACCTCCAGGCGCGTCGGGGTGACGGTTTTGACGGCCGCCCACGGCCAGGCGGCCACCCATTCAACCCCTGTCAGCCCCCAGTCCAAAATGGGGAGAGCGATTCGAAAAGCCTGCTCGGCCAGAAACGGGCTGAAAGCCAGCAGACCCGCCCCCACCACCCCGAGGGGCACCACCACGAACCCGATCAGCGGCACGAAAAGGCAGTTGGCCGCCAGCCCCACCAGCGATATTTGGTTGAAGTAGACCATCACCAGCGGCAGGGAGCCGAGAAACGCCAGCAGCGAAACCCAAAAGAACATTCCGACCCGCCGCAAGCCAGCCGACCAGACGAAGCCGATGCCCGCTGCCGTCGGTGCGCCGCTTGGGGCCGAAAACCGCCGCAGCCCGAAAAGGATCCAGAAGACCGCCCCAAAAGAGAGCTGAAACGAAACCGCAAAAAGGGCTGGCGGATGCAGAAGTAAAATAATCAGGGCGGCCACTGCAAGGGTGTTGAACAACTCCGGCTCGCGTTCCATTACGAACGCGCAGAGAAAAACCGCCGCCATGGCTACGGCCCGCTGGGTGGAGGGCGACATCCCCGCCAGCAGGCCGTAGCCCATGACCGCGGCCAGGGACAACAGGGCCGCCCCTTTACGGGTCCAGGCATGCCAGAGGAGCACTTCGAAGCGGGCCAGCAGCCAGCTGAAAGATCTGAAGAACCCCATGGCGACGATGCCGATGTGAAGTCCAGAGATGGCCAGCAGGTGACCGATTCCGGCCCGGTTGAAGGCGTCCCTGAGCCCGGGTGCAATCCCATCCCGCCGGCCGATCACAAGGGCTTTGAGCACCGCCTGGGCCCTGGGCCGCCCCTGTCCGTCAATCAGCGCGGCCACCGCATCGCGATAGCGGTTGAGCCGCTTCTGGAAGCCGGAGAGCGGCACCCGCCCCAGAACCGTCAGTTCCCCGCCCGGACAGAAGGCCCTGACGCGCACCCCCTTAAAGGCCATGTAGCGCCGATAGTCAAACCCACCGGGGTTGTTGAAATTGCGAAAGGCGCTGAGGCGGCTTGGCAACATCACGCGGTCTCCGACCACAAGCCCAGGCGCGGCGCCGGCCACCGTCACCTGGATTTTACCAGTGACCGCAGTGGACCCGGCGCCATCGGAAAGGGTCTCGCCCCGCAGGACGAATTTCATCCGGTATCCGGAAGTGGCCGGGGCGGCTTCGACAATACCCGTAATCCGCCATTTGACGGGGCCGCTGAAGTTGCTTACATGGTGAGGGGGAAGTTCGGGGGCCACCCAGGGGTGGATTAGAAGGTAGCCCAGAGCGGCAAAAAAAATGGGCACCACCAGGGGGTTGGGATGTCTGCGGACCGCGCCAAAAACCGCGCCAGCAAGAGCTGCCGCCAGCGCCCCCCAGGCCCAGGCAGCCCCGTGGGGGAGGCGCTCGCCAACCCAAATCCCCACGATCAGGCCCAGCAGCGCCGGGACCACCGGGCGCAAAGCCATGGCTGAGGGGGACCCCAATTCCGCCGTCCACCCGCATGCGGCCCCATCCGATCGCGTTTCCAAGGCCCCGACCACCCGTTGCGCGCCCCCGCCCGTTTCGGCGCAAACGCCCGGGGCCAAAGGGCCCATGCCGGCCGCAATGCGTCGCGGGTATCATCATCAACCGCAATTGGCCGGCGGCCCCTGACGGGTCGCCCCAAAAAAAAGCTGCGATCACCCGGACCATCGGCCGCCTCCGGTTGATGCAGCTTGTATGCCACCGAAAAACGGTGTCGCCGGCTATTCTTTTTCCCGCCGGATCACAGCCCCGAGCCGGGCGAACTTCTTTTCGATCGCCTCGTAACCCCTGTCCAGGTGATAAACCCGGCGCACCTCGGTGACCCCGCGGGCCACCAGACCGGCCAGCACCAGGGAGGCGCTGGCCCGCAGATCGGTCGCCATCACGGGCGCCCCGGAGAGGTGCGGCACCCCCCGCACCGTGGCGGTATTGCCGCTGACCATCACGTCGGCCCCCAGCCGCCGCAGCTCGCTGACATGGATGAAGCGGTTTTCGAAAATAGTCTCGGAGATGACGCTGAGGCCGTTGGCCACCGACATCAGCACCATGAACTGGGCCTGCATGTCGGTGGGAAACCCCGGGTAAGGGGTCGTTTTGATATCCACGCTTTGAAGGATGTCCGGCCCCAGAACGCGCACCGTTTCCTCCCCCGGCTGAACTTCGGCACCCGCCTGGCGCAGTTTGTGGAAAACGGCGCCAAGATGCGCCGGATTGCAGCCGGCCACCTGGATATCGCCGCCGGTGAGGGCCGCCGCCACCATGAAGGTGCCGGCTTCGATGCGGTCCGGAATGATCCGGGTTTGCACCGGCCTAAGTTCGGGCACGCCCTGGATGGTGATCTCGGCTGTTCCGGCCCCTTGAATGTCGGCTCCCATGGCCCTCAGGGTTTCGGCCAGGGCCACGATTTCGGGCTCGCGCGCGGCATTGCGCAAAACGGTCCGGCCCTGGGCCAAAACCGCCGCCATGAGCAGGTTTTCGGTGCCGGTGACGGTGGGGACATCGAAGTCGATCTCGTTGCCCCGGAGCACTTTGGCCGAAGCCTCGACATAACCGTGCTCGAGTTTGATGTCGGCCCCCAAAAGCGCCAAGCCCTTTAGATGCAGATTGATGGGCCGCGCCCCGATGGCGCAGCCGCCGGGAAGCGACACCCGAGCCCTTTTGAGACGCGCCACCAGCGGGCCCAGCACCAGGACCGAGGCCCGCATTTTGCGCACCAGCTCGTAGGAAGCCTCGGGGCAGCAGAGGCCAGCGGCATTGACGCGCACGCTGCGGCCGTCGCTTTCCACCGCTGCACCCAGCTGGGCCAGAAGTTCCTTGATGCTCTCGATGTCTTTCAGATCCGGTACATTGTGGTAGGTGTTCCAGCCGTCGGTCAACAACGCGGAAGCCAGAATGGGCAGGGCGGCGTTCTTGGCCCCGTTGATCTCCACCCGGCCCCGCAGGGGGCGCCCGCCTTCGATGATGATTTTATCCATGACCGGTCCTTGTGCCGACGGCGAAAAACCGACATGAGCCTTCTCGGCCCCGCCTTGATTTTCTGCTGAAAAACAAAAAAAGCGCCCCCCTCGCGGCATCCCCCGAGGGCAGCGCTTTTTCTTTGCGACAATCGATGCGGCTCAGTGGTGGTGGCCGCCGCCCTTGCCCTTGGTGGTGTCCACGGCCGCCTTGATAACGCAGTAGGTCATTCCCATGCCGATGATGGCAAGCGCATACCACAACCCGCCGTGAAACACCATGTGCCCCATATCCCAGATCCACTCGAAATTAAACGGAAACATTCCGTCCTCCTTTTAAATCAGCGCCGCCCCGGCGATGGGCCCGGGCATGGGGCGCTGGCAGTCGTCACTCCACCGGGTTGAGTTCCCTTTCCTGGGGGAAAATCGGCAGATAGCGGTGCGAGAGCATAATCAGGATCACCCCGTAAGCCACCGGCAGGATGGTGGTGGCAATTTCCTGCCAGCTGGGAAAGTACATGTTCCAGCTTTCAAACGGCAGTACCGGTATCGCCAGCACCTGAAGGACCATCACCCAGCGGTTGAGGCAGACACCGATGGCAGCCAGGGTCACGGCGGTGAAAAGGGTCTTGCGGTTGGTGCGCCCCCTTTTGGTGATCAGTATCAGGGCGGGCAGCAGACCGCAGACCACCACCTCGGCGAAGAGGATCCAGTAGCCGTAAACCGACCCGGGGTTTTGGGTGTAAAACTGGCCCAACACCAACCCTTTGGAGGGAGCGGTAACGAATGCCCAGTAGAGGGTGTCCCCGATCTTGGCGATGATGTAGGTCAACAGCATCCATCCGCTGATCTTGGCCAGCAGATCGATGACCTCCTGCTTGACCAGGGTTTTGCCGGTTATTTTTTCGGTCAAGCGGGTGACGAAAATCGTGAAGGACGGCCCGGCGGCGGCCGCCGACCAGGTGAACAGAAAAAAAGTCCAGGGCCAGATCAGGACCCCCTCGCGGTAGCCGAAGGGACGCCCGTAGAGGACCCCGGCCACCCCCCCCAGGGACCCCTGGTGGAAAAAGGACAGAAAGGCGCCGGTGGCGGCAAAAACCGCCATGATTTCGTGCATGTTGTGGGCCAGGTTGTGCAGGAAGGGCACCTTGTTCAGCTGGCGGTTTTCCAGGACAAGCGGGATATACTCGACGGTCAGCACGGCGAAATAGACCGAAAGACAGAAGGCCACCTCGGTGAGCATCGAGTGAACGTTGGCGTGCCAAAAGATGAACCAGCCGCGCAGCGGCTGGCCGATGTCGATGGCCAGGATCAAGAGCGCCGAACTGTAGCAGATAAAGCCGATCAGGACCGCGTAGTTGATGATGTTTTTAAGCAGGTCCTTGCCCACCACGTAACGCAGAAAGCCGGTGAAAAAGGCGCCGCCGCCCAGGGCGATGACCGCCAGGTCGGCCCAGATCCAGAGGGCAAACCCGTAGGCATTGTTCATGTTGGTCTGGTTCAAACCCTTGATCCAGCAAAGCAGCATGGCAAAGACGCCCCACAGCAAGACAACGCTGACCACGCCGATGCTCAGCAAAAATTTCCCCAGCGGTGCGCGTTTGACGCCTTCAGGAATTAATGCAGAATCCATTTGAATGTGCTCCTCATTGCCTGCGGTTGGGGTGACAGCGGCCCCAGGGCCTCTGGGAGAATCATGGCCCCGGGGGCGGAGGCTTCGGACCGGCTGCCGCGCGGCTTCAATGGTGGCCGGAGGCAACGGCGCCGGTTTTTTCGTGCTCCAGGTAGTTGTCGCCTGCCCGTCGGACCCATTCCCGGCTGGAAACGTAGTAAACTTTGGGGTTGGTGCCCAACCGCTCCAGCAGGCGGAAGGCACGCGGGTCGTTTTTCAGCTCATAAACCTTGTGTTTGGGGTTGTTGAGGTCTCCAAAGGTGATCGCACCGGCCGGGCAGGCCTGGGTGCAGGCCGTCTGATATTCCTCTTCCGCCAACTCGCGCCGCCCCTCGGCATAGGCCTTGTCTTTGGCCAGCTGGTAGCGGTGGAAGCAGAAACTGCATTTTTCGACAACCCCCCGCATGCGCACCGACACATTGGGGCTGAGGTATTTTTCCATGCCGTCGGGCCAGACCGGGTCCCACCAGTTGAACAGCCGCACATGGTAGGGGCAGGCCGCCATGCAGTAGCGGCATCCGAAGCAGCGGGTGTAGATCTGGCTGACGATGCCGGTCTCCATGTCGTAGTCGGTGGCGGTGGCCGGGCAGACCGACACGCAGGGAGAGTGGCCCGCGTGGCCTTCGCACTGCTGGCAGGGTCGCGGCAGATAGCAGATATCGGTTTCCGGGTAGGGCTTGCCGTTGTTTAACTTGTAAATCCGCAGCCAGGCGGTGCTGAGCAGTTTGTCGGTTTCATCTTTGCGGAAGGGGACGTTGTTTTCGGCCATGCAGGCGGCCATGCAGGCGCCGCAGCCCGTGCATTTGTCCAGGTTGATGACCATGCCGTATTTCTTATTCTGCTTGTGCTCGTGGTCTTGTTTCATCAGAACCTCGTATCCAATTTAGGCCTTAGTCAACTTCGCCCGAATCCCCCAGGCCGCATCGAGGCCGGATGCGGGGTCCGCAACCGGGCCGGCCAGCATGTTGTAGTTGACCCCCTTGCCGGCGATAAACTCGTCGAAGGCCGTATGCCCCAGACCGGTCGGCATGGCGACGACACCGGGGCGGACGCCCTCGAAGAGGTTGACCCGAACACGGGCGGCGCCCACGGGCGTCTGCAGCTCGGCCGCCTGTCCCTGGGAGAGGCCCAATGAGCTTGCGGTTTGCGGGTTGAGCTCCACCAGAACATCGTCGCCCTTGAGCACGGTATCGTCCACGGCTTTGGTCATGAAGGGCGGGTTCCCGACCCAGCCGTTGGTCAGGCGCATGGAGTCAAAGGGCATCAGCAGCAGCGGGAACGCCTTTTCATCCCCCGGCAACACGATGGGCTCGGAAAGGGCCAGACTGGTGACGGCCGCATTGGTGAACTCGAATTTCCCCGAGGCCGTTTCGAAGGCATGCGCCCAGTCGGCCGGCTGAAACCCCGGAACCTCCCAGAAGCCGTCGCGGTTGAGGGGGCCCCAGGCCCCCGCCAGGGTCATTTGCAGACAGGCCTCGTAGGTTGGCCAGGGGAAAGCGCTGCCGACCGTCCCGCCGATGGCGCGCGCGATCTGGATGACGACGTCGCCGGTATGGCGGGTGTTGAACTGCGGGGCGACCACCGGCCGCGAAAGCCCGATAATTGGGCGGGTCAGCCCCAGCGGGGTGGGCACATCCTCGTAGCGTTCCAGATTGGTGTGGTTGGGCAGAATCAGATCGGCATTGACGGCGGTTTCGTCCATGAAAGAGGAAAAACTGACCACGAAGGGGACGGCCGCGATGGCTTTTTGCACCGCGGCGGCGTCGGCCAGGCTGTAGCAGGGGTTGGCCCCGCTGACCAGAAGGGCCTGCAGGGGATACCCCTGGCCGCTGTTGACGGCCTCGACCAGCCGGTTGGGCAGGTATTTGGCGTACGGGAAGCCGTCGCTGCCGGCCCCGTCCAGGCGATCCTGCTGAAGTCCGGCAACGGCCAGGGCGTCCATCTCGGCTTCGGCCCAGTCGATGTACTCGATTTCGGGCATCGCCCAGACACCCCCGGGGCGCTGCAGATTGCCCACCAGGGCGTTAAGGGCGTGCACCGCCATGGACTCCGCGAGGCTGCCGGGAGTGTTGCCCTGGCCGCGACCGCAGATCGCCAGGGGCCTGCGCGCCCGGGCGAACTCGCGTGCCAGGGCTTCGATCTCGGCGGCCGGCACCCCGCTGACGGCGGCAACGGCATCCGGGGCGTAGCCGGCCAAAACCCCCTTCTGCCACTCGTTAAACCCCTCGGTGTGATGTTTGATGAAATCCCGCTGGTAGAGCTTTTCACGCAGGATCACATGGGCCAGGCCCATGGCCAACGCCGCCTCGGAGCCCGGGCTGACCGGCATCCAGCGGTCCGCCTTGGCCGCCGTGGTGGACAGGCGCGCTTCGACCTGCACCACCTTGCCGTAGCCGCTGCGCCAGCGGCTGTTGGCCCGAAACATCCGCACCGGGGCGCCCCAGCCCTCGAGGATGCCGCTGCCGAAGCTGAGCAGGTAATCGGTGTTCTCGACGTCAAAGCCCGCCTGGGGGTTGCCCCCCTGCATGAGGCCGAGGGTCATGGCATAGGTGTCGTGAATGGTGGGCAGGGCGAAGAAATTGGGGGACCCGTAGACCGTCAAGAGGCGGCTGAAGAGCTGGGGGAGCGTACCGCGATCCGAGCCGCAGATGGCGGCCACGGTGTGGCCTTCGCCTTTTTCGCGCAGTTCACCCAGCTTCTGGGCGACCTCGGCCACCGCTTGGTCCCAGGAGATGGGCTGCCAGTGGCCCGCGCCCCTATCGCCCACCCGTTTCAGCGGGGTCTTGACCCGCGAGGGACCGTAGAGCAGCTGCAGGCCCGAAACTCCCAGAATGCAGATGCCGCCGTCGTTGACCGGGTGCCCGGCCATCCCTTCGATCTTGACGGCGCGCTGATCGATTTTGCGCACGGTGATCCCGCAGGCCGCCGGACAGAGGGTGCAGGTGGAATTGACATGGGTCGCCTCGCCACCGGGGGGGACAGGGGTCCAGGGCCAGTTCTGGCTCCAGATGGAAATGTCGTCGGTGAGTTTCCAGGGCAACGGCGTAAGCGCCGTTCCGACGGTCCCGCCCGCTGTGAGCGCCAAGAAACTTCTTCTATCTATTTTCATAGAATATTCCTCTTCGTCCTGCCAAGCGATCCATTGCCGAAGTTGCCGCGGTCTGGCCCGCCGATGTGAGGTTCATCAGTTGTGGCACTTGAAGCACCCGCCGCGCTGGGTCTGAACGCTGTTCTGGTTGACATCGTTGAGCCGGTGGCAGTTGGCACAGTCGTTCATCTTCATGCGATCCCAGGAGTTCTGTTTGAAGCCGGCGATATTCCGCCCCCAGATGTCGCGGCTGTAGCCGGTGATCCGGTTTTCCTCATAAACGCGGCTGGTTTCCGATTCGCCGATATGCCCGTGGCAGGTGACGCAGTCCATCTCGCCCATCTTGACGTGCGCCGCGTGGGAGAAAAAGACGCAGTCGGGCTGTCGCGAGTAGACCAGCCACGGCACTTCGCGGCCCTTGGCAATGTACTCTTCGACGAATATCCGCTCGTCTTCGGTCTCCCCCTGGATGTCTTCGTGGCACTCGATGCAGGCGGCGTTTTGGGGGATGCCGGAAAAGCTGCCGTCCTCGCGGAAGTAGTGGCAGCTCTCACAGCTGTTTTCGACCATCTCGACGTGCACCGCGTGGTTGAAGTTGATCGGCTGATGCTTCTGGGAATAGAGCAGCTTGGGGAAAACAATCCAGCCGACCACGAGACTTCCCACGAACCCGACAATGAAAAAAAGGGTCACGACGCCGGCGACACCGTCTCCCTGTTTTGGGTTGTCGTCTGATTCGGCTGGCGGGTGGGAAATGTCGTTTTCTGACTCGTTCGGGACCTCGTGCGACCTCTCATCGAATTCAGCCATGAAAACCCCATCATCATTGTGGTTTATGGTAAAACTAGGCGCAGGAAAAATTGGTACACCTGTACCCACAGAACTGTTTTTTGTCAAGCCAAATTGCTGGCTTGGTCAAACTCCCGGCGGGGCGCCTGGAAATGACGGCGGCCGCCCTGCCGCAGGATTGGCGTGGCGTTGCGCACCGCCGCGGCCAGCAACCGTGGCCTTGCGCTCCTCGGCAGGCGGGTGATCCCCGGTGGGCGGCGACGCCACGGGTTTCACTGCCCCATGGCCCCGTAGGAGTGCAAACCGGGGAGAAAATTCACCCCGAAATAAGTGAACAAAACGGCCATAAACCCCGCGATCGAGAGGAAGGCCACCCGTTTTCCGCTCCAGCCGCGCATCATCCGGGCGTGAAGCAGCGTGGCATAGACAAACCAGGTGATCAGCGACCAGGTTTCCTTGGGATCCCAGCCCCAGTAGCGCCCCCAGGCCGAGTTGGCCCAAACCGCCCCGGTGATGATGCCGGCGGTGAGAAACACGAAGCCGAACAGGATCAACTGGTAGTTGAGTTCATCCAGGACCTCACCGGAAGGGAAACGCGCCAGCAGGTCCCCGCCCGCACCGGCCGCCCGCTGCTTGGCCAGGTACATCGTGCTGACCCCGAAGGCCACGGCAAAGGAGGCATAGCCCACAAAGCAGGTGATCACGTGGACGATCAACCAGTTGCTCTTGAGGGCCGGCACCAACGGCTGGATGCGGTCGCTGACAACGGGCGAAAGTGAGGCATAGGCCATCGCCAGGAAAACCAGCGGCAGCGCAAACGCCCCGATCACCCGATTCTTGTAGCGGCCTTCGACCACCAGGTAAATGCCGGCGGTCATCACCGAAAAAAAGATCAGCGATTCGTACAAATTGGCGAGCGGAACATGGCCAAACCCCAGCTGGTGGGACTCCCACCAGCGCAGCAGGATGCCGCCCAGGTTGCCGACGACGGCGATCACCACCAGGGCGCTGGCCAGCTTGCCGGGCAGCGCCCTTTTAAAAATCCAGGCGGCAAGATAGAGCGCCGCCGCCGCACCGTAGACAAAGGTCACAATCGAGAGAAGCAGGGAACTGTTCATGGTTTTTCCTCTGGGCTGGATGCCGGCACGATGGGCCGACGGAATTTTTCGGAAGCGCGTCTTTTGAAAGCCGCACCAGAAAGACGCCGGGGGCGGGCGTCACCCGCAATCGGCGCTGCCGGGTCAGGCGCCCCCCTGGGAATCGGTCATCAACCGGGCCAAATTTGCGACCCGTCTTTGGATTCCCAGTTTGTTGCGGTTGGCCGTCCCGGCCACTACGACTTGGCTGCGCTTGCCCCGGCTGCGGGAGACGGCGACGCAGACCCGCTGGTGGGAGATGAAAAAGGCGATGCAGCAGCCGATTAGTATCAGGACAAAGCCGGCATAGACCGCCGGCACCCCGGGATCGCGGGTGACCTGCAGGCCCGTGTAATATCGGCGCTCCGGCGGCGGCGCGCTGCGGACGACGTCATCGACGGCGACAAACACCGCCCCGGTGCGCAGTTGGTTGAAACGCGCGCTCATCTTGTCGAAGTTGGGGTGCTCAAGGGGCAGCACAACCTCGCTGGGCTGCCCATCGGAGGGGGTCAGGCGACCGACCAGGGCCGCCCCGAGATCGTGCCCCATAAATTCGTAGGCCGGTTGAAAGGATTGGACCACAAAGCTGCCCAGGCCCTCGGGGATGGCGACCTCATCCCCAATCGTGGCCTTCTGACGGTAGACCATGCCGCTGGCCGAAGAGGTGAAGACCAGGGTAAAGGCCTCCGGCGGCTTCGTGTCGGCTGTCTTGGGGGCGATCTGGCCGTAGCTGGACTGGAAGATGTTGATTCCCCGGTAGCGCAGGGGCGCGTTGACCAGGATATCCCGGGTGAACGCCGGCTCCCCGTCTTCGAGGATCGTCAGGGTGGAGCGATACTCCTTGGGCATCCGGCTGCGCTCGTCGTAGAAGGAGATCTGGAAGCGGTCCAGGCGCACCGCAAACGGCAGCTGGTGGGGCTGACCGCTGCTGCGCAATTGAACGCTGTCGATGCTCTCCTTTTCGGGAATATTGACAAAGCCTTCGAAGCCGGCCCAGGACCCGATCAGACCGCCCATCAGCAGCAACAGCACACCCAGATGCACCACGTAGGCCCCCAGGCGGCCCCAGCGTCCCTTTTCGGCAAAAAGCACCCCGCCGTCGGCGGTGGCTTCCAGCCGGCTGTAATGGAAGCGACGCGCCAGCAGGAGCTGATAGCGCGCCAGCAGTTCTTCCGGGGTGCCGTCAACGCTGAAGCTTTGGCGGTCCGGCAGCTTTTCAAACTGGGCGCGGTTGAACACCGGCTTGCGGGGAAAAATCACCCGCCAGGTGGATGACAGACGGTCCACCGAACAGACCAGGAGGTTGACCGTCATCAAAAGCAGCAGGAACTGAAACCACCAGGAGTGGTACATGTCGAAAAGATCGAAAAACCAGAACAGCCGGAAGAGCTTTTCGCCGTACTTCTGAAAATAGAGGGCGGGGTCGGCATTCTGGGGGATCAGGGTCCCCAGGACCGATGTTGCCGCCAAGGTGAGCAGCAGCCCCACGGTGAGTTTGACAGAGGCAAAAAATTTCCAGATCCGCCGGGGTATCCCGGAATCAGACGCGTGTGCGGTCACGGAATTTCCTTTCGGGTTGAAATGAGTTTTTCTCCATACCAGAACCCGGTCTGGCTGGCAACACGGGAGCCGTGGCCCGCAAACGGGCGCCTGCGGGGGTCTTGACCGGGTTGCCGCCGCGGGGTTGACAAAAGGGAAAAAATGGCTAATCTGCCCCTGAAAATTCTGCCCCCCATGTGCGGGGCGCCCCCAGCCGCAGCACAACCCGCGTACACCCGGATTTCCGAAGGAGACCAAGTAAAGATGATCGAAGCCAAGCACCTCTCCAAGCTGTTCGGCGTCAAAACGGCGGTCGACGACATCTCCTTCGCAGTTGAGAAGGGGGAGATTCTGGGCTTTCTCGGTCCCAACGGCGCCGGCAAATCCACCACCATGAGGATGCTGACCGGCTACCTGCCGCCTTCCCGGGGAACCGCGGTGATCGGCGGCTGCGACCTGCTGGAGGACCCCATCGGCGCCCGCCAGATGATCGGCTACCTGCCGGAAAACGCCCCGGTCTACCCGGACATGAACGTTTTCGACTTTCTCGATTTTGTGGCCGAGGTCAGGGGCTTCGGCGCCCGCGAGCGCAAACGGCGGGTGGCGGAGACCATCGAAAAGTGCTTCCTCGGCAAGGTCACCCACCAGACGGTCAGCACCCTGTCCAAGGGCTTCAAGCAGCGGGTGTGCTTCGCCCAGAGCATCCTGCATGACCCGCAGTACCTGATCCTGGACGAGCCCACCGACGGTTTGGACCCCAACCAGAAGCATGAGGTCCGGCTGATGATCCGCGACATGAGCACCCACAAGGCGATCATCCTTTCCACCCACATCCTGGAGGAGGTCGAAAGCGTCTGCACCCGGGCGATCATCATCGACGACGGCCGGGTCATCGCCGACGACAGCCCCGAAAACCTCAAGGCCAGCTCCCCGGACCACGGCGCCATCAGCCTGACCATCAAAGCCGCGGCCCCCGAGGCGCCCCTGGCCGCCATCCAGGCCAGCGAAGGCGTCAAATCCGCCGTATTTCTGAAATCCGAAAACGGCATCCTGCACTTCCGCGCCTTTCCCGAGCGCGGCGACCGCCCCATCGCCGATAAACTCGTCGCGCGCCTGTCAGAGCAAAAATATGCCATCACGTCGTTGTTCGTGGAGAAGGGCCGCCTGGACGAGGTGTTCCGCCGCATCACAGGCCACTGAGGCCCCCCGAGCGGCTCCCGCGCCCCGCGCGCGCCGCGACGCCAAAGGAGAGATATGGGTAAAATCGGACTTTTCGGCATTGTCAGGGCCATTTTCAAGCGCGAGCTGCTCTCCTACTTCAATTCCCCCGTGGCCTACGTCTTCATTGTAATCTTTCTCCTGCTGAACGGCTTTTTCACCTTCTATATCAGCAATTTCTTCGAGGTCGGGCAGGCCGACCTGCGGTCTTTTTTCCAGTGGCACCCGTGGATTTATCTGTTTCTGGTGCCGGCAGTGGCCATGCGGCTGTGGGCCGAAGAACGCCGCCTGGGAACCCTGGAGCTGATCTTGACCCTGCCGGTGACGGTCGCCGAGGCCATCCTGGGCAAGTTTCTGGCCGCCTGGGTGTTCATCGGCGTGGCCCTGTTTTTGACCTTTCCCATGGTTCTGACGGTCCTCTACCTGGGCCAGCCCGACATCGGGCCGATCATCATGGGCTATCTGGGCAGCTTCCTCATGGCCGGCGCCTTTCTTTCGGTGGGCCTGATGACCTCCGCCCTGACCCGCAGCCAGGTGGTCAGCTTCATCCTGTCGGTGGTCATCTGCCTTTTTCTGGTCCTGGCGGGTTTTGCGCCGGTCACCAACGTGCTCTCCGGCTGGGCCCCGGTCTGGCTGGTGGACCTGGTATCGGCAACGAGCTTTCTGACCCACTTTCTGTCCATGCAGCGCGGTGTGCTGGACCTGCGGGACCTGCTCTACTACATTTCCGTGATCACCTTCATGCTGAGCGTTAACGGGGTGGTGCTGCAGGGCCGCAGAACATCCTGAAGGAGGAAGGCAAGCAAATGGCTGATAAACGCATAGGCGTCCAGAAATCCCTGTTCTCAGCGGGCGGCCTGATCCTGCTCTTGCTGATTCTGGTGCTGCTCAACTTCCTTTTGGCGCGCGTCAACCTGCGCTGGGACGCCACCGAGGACAGGCTCTACTCGCTTTCCGACAGCACGCGCGAGATACTGACGGGCCTCGAGCAAGAGGTGGCCGTCAAAGTCTTCTACAGCCAGGAGATCGTCAACACGCCGGTGCAAATCAAAACCTATGCCAGTCGCCTGCTGGACTTTCTCGCGGAGTACAGCTACGAGAGCGGGGGCCGGGTGAGCGTCGAGGTCTTCGACCCCCGGCCGGACTCCGAGGAGGAGGAATGGGCCCAGAAATACGCCATCCGGGGCGTTGACCTGCCCACCGGCGAGACGCTCTATTTCGGGCTGGTGGCAACGGCCGCGGACCAGGAGGAGACAATCCCCTTTCTGGACCCCAGCCGCGAAGAGAACCTCGAGTACGACATCACACGCATCATCGCCCGGGTACAGACCGCCAAAAAGCCGCGGATCGCGATCATCAGCGGCCTGCCGGTGATGGGCCGCGCCCCCATGGGCTTCGGCATGCCCCAGCAGGGGATGGCCCCCTGGCTGTTTGTCACCGAGCTGCGCAAAACCTACGAGGTGGAAACCCTGCCGCCGACGACCGACCAGATCGATGCGGCCATCGACCTGCTGCTCCTGGTACAGCCCAGGGGGCTTGACCAGCGCCTTTTGTTCGCCATCGACCAGTACGTCCTGGGGGGCGGCAGCCTCCTGATCTTTACCGACCCGCTGACCGTCACCGACCCCCAACAGGGCGCTGCCGACGCCCAGCCGCTGGGGCCGTTGTTCACCGCCTGGGGCATCGGCACCAGCACCCCCCAGGCCGTTGTCGATATGGACAATCCCACCCGGCTGCGCAACGAGAGCAACCAAATCGAGGACAACCCCTTCTGGCTGTCGATCCGTGAAAACGGCCTCAACCCGGAGAATATCATCACCTCCAAGCTGGAAAGCCTCCTGCTGCCGGTGGCCGGAAGCATCGAAAAAACCGCCGACGGCCCGCTGACCTATGAACCCCTGGTGCATTCCAGCGCCAACTCGGCGCTGGCCGACGGTTTCAGCGCGCGCTTCGGCCTCGGGGAGGTGCGCAGGACCTTCCAGGCATCCCCCGATGCCTACGACCTGGCGGTCAAACTCAGCGGGGTGTTTCAAACCGCCTTTCCGGAAGGACGCCCCTCATCGACCACCGCAGGCGAGAACACCGAAGACGCCGGACAGCCGGCCCCGGTCGCAGCCGAGCCCCTGCGGCAGGGGGTCAAGTCCGCCACGGTGATCGTCGTGGCCGACGCCGACATGCTCTTTGACGGCTACTACGTCAGCCGCCAGAACTTCCTCGGGTTTGAAATGGCCCAGATCTTCAACGACAATTTGAATTTTGTGCTCAACGCCGCCGAGATGCTGGCCGGCGGCCAGAGCCTGATCAACATCCGGTCGCGGGGCAAGTTCCAGCGCCCCTTTACCCGGGTTCAGGCCCTGGAGCAGAAAGCCCAGACCCGTTGGCTGGACCGCGAACAGGAACTGCTGCAAAAGATCGAGGCCACCAATCAGAAGCTGCAGGAGTTGGAAAAACGCAAAGACGCCTCCCAGAAGCTGATCCTCAGCGAGGAGCAGGAGGCGGAAATCCGGAAATTCCAGGAGGAAAAGCTGCGCATCAGCCAGGAGCTCAAGGTGGTGCGCCGCAACCTGCGGGCCGATATCGAGGCGTTGGGGACGGGCGTCAAGCTCATCAACATCTTCCTGATGCCGCTGGTGGTCTGCATCGCGGGGATCGGCTACGCCTTATACCGGCGCAACCGTATGCGCCCGTGACCGTGCAAAAGGCGCCGACCCAAGACCTGCCCGTGGTCCGATTGATGGCCGAAGCTCCGGGCGGCACGGGGACGCCGACAAAGGGGGGTTATGAAACCAAAGACCGTGATCGTCCTGCTGTGCATCTGCGCCGCCCTGGGCGCAGCGGCGATTTTTATCACCCGGCCGCAGCCTGCCGGAGACAGCAGCGCCCTACTGGGCAAGAAACTGCTGCCGGATCTGCCCATCCAGGAAATCAGCGCCATCACGCTGGCCGGTCCCGATGAGGAAGTGCGGCTGAAGCTCGCCACCGACACTTGGACGGTTGCCAGCCGCTTCGACTTTCCGGCTGATTTCGCCAAGATCACCCGCCTGGTGCAGCAGCTGCGGGACATGAAAATCGGGCGGGCCTTCGAAGCCGACGCCGAGATCACCGAGCGCCTGGCGCTGACACCCCCCGGAACCGGGGGCGCCTCCCCCGGCGGGGTCGCCACCCGCATCAGCCTGCAGGACGCCCAGGGCAGCCCCCTGGTGGATCTGCTCCTGGGTAAAACCTCCCCCAATACGGACACCCAATACGTGCTGCCGGTGAACGAGAAGCAGGTCTACCTGGTGGACCAGAGTTTTCAGTTTCTTGGCAAAACGGCCGCCGAGTGGCTGGATAGCCGGCTTCTGGACATCGCCGCGGAGAAAATTCACGAGGTGACCGGCCGCGACCCCAAAACCGGCAAGGTGCGCTACACCCTGCGGCGCCCGGCCGAAGGCCAAGGGGCCCAGCTGATGGCCGCACCCGATGGGCGGCAGGTCCGCCAGGCCAAGGTGGATGAGGTGCTCCAGGCCCTGTCGGGCTTGGAGATCGACGATGTGGCCGATCCCAAGGCGTCGGCCCCCGCCGCAGGCGATCTGCTGCTGGAATACCGGCTCTTTGACGGCAGCACCTACACCCTGACGATCGGGCCGGCCCTGCCCGAGAACCCTGAGGCCCACTATCTCCGGCTGCAGGCCGCCTTCCAGGGGCCGGCGGCCGAAGGCGAAAACGCCCCGCCCACCGATCGGGCGGCTGAAATCGCCGCATTCAACCAGCGCCTCGGCGCCTGGACCTACATCATCCCCCAATGGCGGCGGGACAGTTTCGCGGCGGACCTCCAGAGCTTCCTGGAGCCGGTAGCCGCCGAAGAGGCCCCGAAATAGACGGCGCCAAAGGACCGCCAAAAAGCGCTTGACAAAACTCGGGGAGCTTTCCTAAAATACGAACAATTAACCTTGTTTCCCGATTTTAAGCCAAACGATCATGAGACCTGACAGCCCGAAAAATTATCTTTGGTACTGGTGGTGGCGACCCGCTCCCAAGGGGCTTCGGCCGGTTACCGGATAGTTTGCGCCGTCAGGCAGACCAAAACTGACCCAGGACCGCGGGCCCCAAAGCCCGCGGTCCTTTTTGTTTCAAACGCCGTGGGCCCGCCCCGCGGCGTTTTTTTTATCATCCCGTCTTCACCCATCAAGAGGAGATTTTCCATGCTGATCGTCATGAACCAGAACGCCACACCGCAGGAAATTCAGGCCGTTGTGGCCACCATCGAGGCCAACGGCTACACCGCGCGCCCCATTCCGGGCGGGGAGCGGGTCTCCATCGGCATTCTCAACAACAAGGGGCCCATCGATGCCGACGCCTTTTTGGGGCTGCCGGGCGTCAAGGAGGCGGTCCCCATCACCCGGCCCTACAAGCTGGTCAGCCGGGAATCCCAGATGGAAGACACCATCATTCACGTCGGCGATGTGGTCATCGGCAACGGCCACATGACCCTGATTGCCGGCCCCTGCGCCATCGAAAGCGAATCCCAGGCCATGACCATCGCCAAGCTGGTCAAGCAGGCGGGCGCCGAGATCTTCCGCGGCGGCGCCTTCAAACCGCGGACCTCGCCCTACTCCTTCCAGGGGATGGGCCTGGAAGGCCTCAAAATCCTGGCCAAGGTGCGCGAGACCACCGGCCTACCGGTGGTCACCGAGGTCATGGACGACGACACCTTCGACCTGGTGGAGGAATACGCCGACATCATCCAGATCGGCACCCGCAACATGCAGAACTTCAGCCTGCTGCGCCGGGCCGGAAAAGCCCGCAAACCGGTCATGCTCAAGCGCGGCATGGCCGCCACCATCGACGAGTGGCTGATGGCCGCGGAATACATCCTCGAGGGCGGCAACAGCGCGGTGATCCTCTGCGAGCGCGGCGTGCGGACCTTCGTCAACCACAGCCGCAACACCCTGGACATCTCGGCCGTGCCGGTGGTCCGCAAGGAAAGCCACCTGCCGATCATCATCGACCCCAGCCACGCCGGCGGCCGCCGGGACCAGGTGATCCCCCTGAGCCGCGCCGGGGTGGCCGTGGGCGCGCACGGGCTGATGGTGGAGGTCCACCACGCCCCTGAAAAAGCCATGAGCGACGGGGCCCAGTCCCTTTACCCGCATCAGTTTGAAACCCTCTGCCGGCAGGTGCGGTCGATCTTCGAGACCTTCCAGGAGCGTTGACCCATGACCCCCGTCACGATCCAGGGCAGAGAAGGGACCTCCACGATTCTCGTCGGCGAAAATTTCGACCGGCTGGCCGCGCGCATCCCGTTGTCCCAAAGCGTCCTCATCACCGACCCCAATCTCTGGCGGATCTACGGCGAGCGCTTTCCGCCGTGCGAGGTGATCCGCATCGGCACCGGCGAGGCCAACAAAACGCTGGCAACCGTCGCGGCCATCTTCGAGCGCCTGGTGGCGATGGAGGCCCAGCGATCGACCTTTATCGTGGGCATCGGGGGGGGGATCGTCTGCGACATCGCCGGCTTTGTCGCCGCCACCTACCTGCGCGGGGTGGAATGCGCTCTGGTGCCCACCTCGCTGTTGGCACAGGTGGACGCCAGCGTCGGGGGGAAAAACGGGGTGAATTTCGGCGGGTATAAAAACATGGTGGGAACATTTCGCCAGCCGGCCTTCGTGCTCTGCGACCCGCAGATGCTGCGCAGCCTGCCGGAGCGCGAGCTGACGTCGGGGTTTGCCGAGATCGTCAAACACGCCGCGATCGCCGACGCCGCCCTCTTCGCCCATCTGGAAAGCCGCTGGCAGGCGGCCATGGCCCTCGACCCGGAGGTCATCAACCACCTGGTGGCGCGCTGCGTGGCCATCAAGGCGGCAGTGGTCCGACGCGACGAGCACGAACAGGGGGAGCGGCGCAAGCTCAATTTCGGTCACACCTTCGGCCACGCCCTGGAAAAGACCACCGGCGCGCTGCACGGCGAGGCGGTCGCCGTCGGCATGCTGTTCGCCGCGGCGCTGTCGGTCCAGCGCGGACTGCTGCCGCCGGCCGCCTACCAGCGTCTGCAGGCGCTCTTGGCCAAGCTGGGCCTGCCGACACGGATGAATTTCAATCGGGAAGCGGTCCTGGAGGCCCTGGGCAAGGACAAGAAACGGACCGGCGACGGCGTCCATTTCGTCCTGCTGAGGGACATCGGCCGGTCCGTTGTGACGGAGATAACGCTCCCGGAGCTGGGGGCGGCCCTGGACCTGGTCTTAGGGCGATGATCGCCCGGCTCAGCCCAGCACCGATTCCAGTTCGATGGCGCAAGCCACCTGGTTGCATTCCGGACCGTCGAGATTGAGGGTGTGGTTTTCAAGGTCGATGTCCACGATCTTGCAGCCGTGCTTCTCGGCGATTTGGGTGACGATGTTCAACAGCTGATCGTTTTTAAACTCACTCATGGGTTCCTTCGCTTTCAAACGGCCTGCCGCACACCGGCGCGCGGGGCGCGTTTTTGAGATTTCCGGGAACAGACTCCGGTGGGCTGATCTTAAGGAAGCCGGCGCATTAAAAACATCTGCAAGCTAATTACCCCGGCCGCACCTGGCAAGGCCGCCAGCCGCCCTAACTCCCCGGCAGTTGCCTTGAAAACGAAGAAAGCGGCGCCGTGGGCGGGCCGCTTCCTTCCTGGGCGAAGTTGAGTTTAAACCGTATCCGCTGACCTTTGCGTCAGCCGTTGCGCGCGGGAGGGATGCTTCTCTGAATGCCGTTATTTCAACCAGCGGCACCGCAGTTTTTTTTATTTTGTTTTGAGGATGACCGGGTTAAAAGATGCACGCACATTCGAGAAGCATGTAGTGTTTTGATCGGCCGTGGGCGCCGATACTTTAGGGCCGCGGCCACAAATAATCCCACAGGATGGCGCCGGCGGCGATGCACCCCCGACAACCCGGCGAATACAGCGGCGCATGATCCCCCTGATGGACAACCTGACACGCGAGCAGGCCCGAACCTACAGCCTGGTCTGCTCGGTGTTGAATATCCGCCACAGCGTGAGCCGCGCCGGGGAGGGCTGGACCCTTTCGGTCGCCCGGCAGGACGCACCCAGGGCCCGCGAGGCCCTCGAACGCTACCAAATGGAGAACCCGCCGCCGGAGCCTGCCGGCACGACCCGGCGACCGGCGGCGGGGATATTCAGCGGCCTGTGGGCGGCGGCACTTCTTGCCGGGATGCACCTGGTGCGCATTTCCGGCGCCACGCCCGAGC